>Ga0181554_1001805_pt1 | contig 19667 bp, 14 predicted proteins | sample 011ome_16_FD_145602 | JGI IMG/M metagenome (GOLD analysis project Ga0181554, IMG submission 145602) | Coastal salt marsh microbial communities from the Groves Creek Marsh, Skidaway Island, Georgia - 011503CT metaG (spades assembly) | ecosystem: Environmental > Aquatic > Marine > Intertidal zone... | reverse complement strand
CGATTCGATTTGGACGATTTGATTACTAAGCGCCACCACGCGTACTGTACTGTATGTACACCGAGTGACGACGACGACGACGACGACGACGACGACGACGACGACGACTCGCGTTGCAACGACAAGTATAGTATACAACAAATGCGTCACCGGAGCTTCGCTCGGAGCATCTTCGCGTGCGCTATGCGCGTCGCCTTGACGATCTCCTCCTTCGCGGCGAACATCAGCGCCGACGCGAACACCGTCTGCGTCATCTTCGTCCCCATCCCGCGATAAAACGCGCCGTACCCTTCCTCCCTCACGATCCTCCTCAGCGCGTCGATCGTTCCGTCGTATCGCATCGCCGAGTCGTCGCTCTTCGAGCTCGCCTGAAGCCGCGACTTCACGAGCAACACCGGGTAGGTCAACAACGTCGCGGCCATCTTCGCGAGCGCGCCGGCGACGAACACCTCCGCGGCGGTCAGCGCGATCAGCCGCGAGGCGTTCGCGTTCGACGCGCCGCGTCGCCGCCGCGCCCGCGCTCTGATCGCTTTGAATCGATCCGCCGCCGACTCGTAAAACGCGTATTGCAGCGCGGGGTTGGATACCATCACGAGCGCCGGGACGACGCCCTGCCAGAAGCCTCTCACCCCGGCGTCGGCGTAGATTCCCCGTGCGGTCGCGCGGAACCCGATTTCGCTCGAGCCGTCACGAACCGCGCCGCCGCCGCCGACACCTCCGAACGCTTCTCTCCCTCTGTCGCCGAAACCGAACGCGCTCCGCAACATCGCCCACGCGCGCTCCCCGCTCGAGCGCTCTTTTTGCCGCTCTTCGAGCTCTTTCGCCGTCCGCGTCGTCTGCATCTTCGTCACGATCGTCCATATCGGGATCGTCATCACGACGTTGATGCTTCCCGCGCACGACGCGATCGCGAGCGAGGACAGCGCCCCCGGGTTCTGTCGCTTCTTCTTGATGTAAAACGTCCGAAGCGCGCTGTAGAAGAAATTGTAGACGCTCTGCGACGCCACCGTGCCGACGATCGCGGGCTTGATGCCTCGGTACAGCGCGCCGACGCCGCCTTCTTCTCTGACGAGCGCGCGCATCTCCGTCACCGCGTTCGAGCGCGTCACCGGGTTGTCGTTCACGTACTTGGAGAGCGTCTGAAGCGGCGTGGACGGCGACGCCGACGCGTAGTCGTCGTCGACGCCGTCACCATCGTTCGCGTCGGCCGCGCTCCTCCTCGGGGACAGCGTCCCGCTCCAGTCCAAGGACGCGCGCGTCCTCGGCGTGCTCGGGTTGACCTTCTTCAGCGACGACGAACTCTTCGCGAGCGGCGACGGGGACGAGACGCGCGACGACGCGGCGGTCTCGCCGTCGTCCCGGGGGCGCCTCTTCCCTCCTCGCGGCGTGCGATGATGCGTCGACGATGCGGCGATGCGCCGATCCGTGTGCTGGCGCGCGTTGAGCGTCATGAGCGGGTACGTCGTCAGGAGCGCGAGCAGCGCGCCGGTCGCGCCCGCCATCGCGTCCACGGTCGCGCTGGCCGCGTCGTCCACGGGGACGGAGCTCGCCATCTTCTTCGCGCTCGCGGAGAACGTGAGCGCCCCACCGCGGCGCGAGGACACAATGGTGACAATCCATTGCGCCCCATTCGGAGCGCAGCGTTGGACGCGTCCGAACGAGACGATGTGTGAGTCTGGACGAAATTCTGTACCGCCGTTTTCGCAGTCGTCTCTCGTCTTCTATCTATCCCTCCCCTCATCCCTCCCTCCCTCAACCCGCTCCTCCTCCTCCTCCTCCTCACTAGTACGCCAACCCCAGCGCGGCGCCCGGGACGCGCGTCCACACCCACGGGAACCACGGATCCAACCATATCCCGATCGCCATCGCGAGCGAACTCGCCGCGTGCCACCGCACCGCCAAATACTTCGTCTTGAACAGCCGCTCCGGCGTCGCCTCGTGCTCCGTGGCGTACCGCGCGATCGCGATCGCGAGCGGGGAGCACAAGAACACCGCGAGCGCGCCCATCCGAGGCAGCGCGCCGATCCACCCCATGCCGATCGCGAGCGCCTGGTGCGCGAGCAGACACGACCTGAGGGACGTTTTATACGAGCGAACGTCGGGGTGGAGTCGAAAGGCGTCAGATGGAGTTGAAAGGCGTCGTGGGCGGGGATTGAAACCGTGGTGTGGGCGGAGAGAAACGCTGGCAAAAGTCCTTAAGGAACGGCGTTCACCACGCGAACGCGGTCGTATGGGGACCAGTGTATAGAACGCACCTGAGCGTCCGAATCGCGCGTTCCAAGCCGAGCTTCACCACCGGCGACATCTTCCCGGCGGCGCGGTCCCCCGCCTCCTGATGAAAGTGCGACGTGAACAGGATGCACGTCGTCGTGAGCCCGACCATGATTGCCGCGCCGAAGACGCCGCCCTGCGATAAGACCGGCGTCAGCGGCGCGTTCACCCACACGCTGCCGCCCGTGCCCGCGGCCAACGCGAGGTAAAAGGCGCCCGTCGCGAGCGGGCCGAACGCGGCGAAACACAGCGGCTCGCCCAAGCCCTTGTACGACATTCGGAACGGCGGGCCCTGGTACGCCTGCCCGCACAGCACCGCGACGCCGAGCATGGAGAGAACGTTCGAGCTCACCCCCGCGACGTCCACCGTGGACGCCATGACGAGCGCGCCGATCCCGGAGAGCAGGCACCCGACGGCGAGAAGCGAGACTTTATTCACCGCGTGAACGTCGCCGCCCATGAGGCGAACGATCGACTCCGGCTTCCCGCCGCCGTCCATTTCCTTGTCGTCGTCCACGCCCGTCGCCGCGTCCCACGCGTCGTTCGACAAGTTCAACCACGCGATGACGAGGCACCCGCCCAGCGCGAACAGACCGAACTGCGACGCGTTGACGCATCCGTACCAGTGGTGGCACAGCGACGCCGCGACGACGAGCGGCGCGACGCAGACGGAGTACATCGGAATCTTGAGCGCGCGCCACCACAGCGTCGCTCTGGAGACGTCGTCCGGGACCGGGCTCATGCGTATGTTCGGCAGCGCCGCCTCGTTCTGGACTTCGTCGTCGTCGTCCGTGGTCGCCGACGCCGACGCGCGCGCGGCGACCGCTTCCGATTCCGCGGCGTAGGCCATCGCCTCGTCCTCGCCGCCCGCGGACGCGGCCGCGGACTCCGCGAGCGCGGCGAGCGCGGCGAAGTGGTTCCCTTCCCCCGCGGCGTCGCTCGCGTCGTGCACGATCTCGATCTCGACCTCGACGTCGTCCTCCGCCGCGACGTTCGCGCTCGGCGGATCCGACGCCGCCGCGAGCCGTGCGCGTCGTCGCGGGCTCGTCCTCGCGCGCGTCGCGCGCGCGAACGCGACGGCGGCGCGCGCCGACGGCGACGGCGATCGCGTCCACGCGGCGACCGCGCCGATCGTTCTGCGCCCGCGAGCGCGCGTCGGCCTGGACGCGCGCGCGCGAGACGCGAGCGCGACGCGCGACGCGGGCGCGACCGCCGACATCATCGTCGTCCTCGTCTTTGGATTCGTTCGGCCGTCCTCCCGCGCGCGGTGACCGCTCGCGACGTCCTCTCCTCACCCGCGCGCGACGTGATTTCACTCGCGCGCGCGCACTGCTCTGGCGTGGCGTGCGAGAAGCGAATATCTCCGCGCGATCGTCGCTTCGGGCCGACCCCGTGCGCGCGCGGACGGCGGCGGATGCCGCCTAGCCGTTCCAGATGCCGCTTTTTATCGCACTGGAGATTGTTCGATGGCGGTGCGCGCGCTGATTGGCTGCGCGGGAGATGCAGCGTGCCAAACTGTTTGCCCACACGGCGCGATGTACCGTAGTACGCGCGACGACCGACCGATTTCGCGAAAATTGCGTCAAGGCCGAGATCTGATAGTCTGACGCGGTTGCTAACAACATCACCAATTTCCGAGTGGACGCGACGCGTCGCGGCGCAGTCGCACGCGCACCGCGCGCCTTCCCGGAGGCACGCGCTCGCGAGGACGCGCGCTCCATTCTTAACCGCGCGCGCGCGCTCCCGACTCGCGCGAAGACGCCCCGCGCCCCCGCGCCGCGACGGTGAACCCGGGTCGGTACTGTGGCAGAAGAGATAATAATCTCGTCTCGGACGGGGCGCATTAAATTCTTCGAGTGCCGACATAGCACGCCGTCGTCGTCATGGCGTCGCGGTACTTCACCCCGAGGGTGTGGACGCGCGAGTGCAACCAGCTCATCTCCCTCGCCGGCGACGCCCTCCTCGACGCGCGCCCGAAGCAGGTGGCGCTGAGCGGACCCGCGGGCTTCCTCGGCTCGCGCGTCCTCGCCGCGCTTCTCGACGCGCATCACCATCGCCGCGAAAACGGCCTCGAGCCGGGCGAGGTCGTCCTCCTCTCCTCCTCCCCGGGCAACCTCATGTCGCGCCTGATAAACATCCACGGATACGAGCGCATGAACAGCGTCCGCGCGACGCGCGTGGACTACTACTTCCAGCACGACGTGGACAGCTGGCGCGATCAGCTCGGCAGTCTCGGCATGGGCGGCCCCGACGCCGTCTTCGTGAACCTCGCCGCGCTCGCGGGGCCGCGGAGCGACCGCCCGGACGCGATGATGGCGGTGAACTACCGCGCGCCGGTCGCGGCGGCGCGCGCGTGCGAGGAGCTTAGGTTCGGGCACTGGATTCAGTCGAGCACGCAGGCGGTGAAGGCGGAGCGCGCGGGTCAGGTGCCGTACTCGCGGTGGAAAGCCATGGCGGATTACTCGCTCGCGAGACTCGAGAAGCTGCCGGTGAGCGTGTTCACGCTCGGGCTGCTGTACTGCAAAGCGCAGGGCGTCGTCGGGCAGCGCGGGGACACGCTGAACATGGTGGACCTGACGCTCCTGCCGATCACGCCCATCATGGGCAACGGGCGCGCGCCGCTGCAGCCGTTGGAGGTTGGAGACGCGGCGGCTCGCGTCGCGTTTTGCGCGCTCACCGAACCCACCGAACGTCCGGTGCAACCGAACCACGAGAACCCGAACTGCGCTAACTGGTCCAGGCCGAAGATAGACCCGGCGCGGCAGTACACGTGGCGCGCGTACGACGCGGTGGGGCCGGAGACGATGACGATGCTGAAGCTCATGGAGACGTTCGCGGCGTTGAACGGTCGGAAGCTGAACCCCGTGTTCGTGGACTACCGAAACTTTGAAACCGTGCTCAACGTCGCGTCGCTCGGGAACTTGAACCGGCAGTTCGTGTCGCTGCTTCGCTCGGAGCAAGACGCGGAGCGGCCGATCGTGGGGAACCCGGACGTGTTCGAGACGTTGATGGGCAAAGACGCGAAACTGTTTCGAATGGACGACGCGCTGAAGCAGACGGACGACGACGGCAACGTCATCGCGATCAAGCGGCGTTCGTTTCCTTTTCTCGCGATGACGTCGTGGACGTGGAACAACTTGGGCGTGATCATCCCCGGACGAACCTCGTGCTCGAGACGATCGGGACGTATCTGTTCGGGAGACGGTTCGCGATCGACGAGAGCTGGCGGTGGATCAGGTTCGGCGCGATGTCGACGCTGTTGGGCGGGATAACCGCGGCGTCGATGCACGCGGGCGCGGAGTTTTCAAAGTGGTGGGGGGAGGTCACCGGCGGCGCCGGGTGGCCGCCGTGGGGTGGGTTCTGACGGGAACGAGACGGGCGTCGAGAATCAGATGGCGCGCTTCTTTCTTTTGTATTTGTACGATTTGTACGATCACGGCCACGACTGACGGCGCGACAGGATGGAAGGATTGACGTCGCGCGCGTCGAGCGCCCAGCCGTCGTGATCGATCGCTACGCTAAGACGACTACTACACGTACAGTACGACTATCGACGGATGACGACTTCTCGCGCGACGAGCACGCGCGCGCGTCACGACACCGCGCAGTTCCCGAACGCCGCGCCCTCGCGTCGCGGCGGCTTGAACCCCCCGAACCCCCGCTTCGGACACCACGCGAGCGTCCCGATCTTCAGCTTCCTCCACGCCCGCCGCGCCTTCGCGCTGTGCATCTCCGCGTCCTCCGTGTTATCCCGGTCCCTCCCTCTGAGCACCGGCCGCGGCCCGACCGGGTGCCCGCCGCCGAGGAGGAAATCGGTGACGTCGAACACGTCCCCGTTCGCGACGAGCCACATCGACGCGTTGTCCCGGTGTCGGTTCACCTGGCAGCACGTGAACGTTCGCGCGGCGGCGACGCGTTCGCGTTCGTCTCTCGCGGTCGCGGCGGTCTCCGAGGCGGCGGCGGCGTCGCGGCGGCCCCAGCCCGCTCTGGTCGCGTCCGCGGCGGCGTCGGCGGCGGCGTCGATCGCTTCGCGGACGCGTCGCCGCCATCCGTCGCCGCCGCCGCCGCCGCCGTTCTCCCCGGCGCCTCCTCCCGCGTCGTCGTCGTCGCCGCCGCCGTCGCCGCTCTCGAGGTCCGCGCGCGCGTTCGCGACCGGTCCGCCGCACGAGGCGCACCCGGGGACGCGGCACCGATCGTCGCACGCGACGCACGCGTCGCATCGACCGCCGCGGCGCGCGTCGCGCCGGTCGGGCGATCCCGCCGCCGTCGCCGCCCCCGCCGCCGCCGCCGCGACGTCGCCGCGGTCGCGGCGCGCGTCGTCGTCAACATTCTTCGCGAGATCCGCCGCTTCCGCGAACGACGACGGCGTCCTCCGCGTTCCCTCCGCCGCGCGGTCGCCGCCTTCGCGCGCGGCGGCGTTCTCGACGCGAGCGCCGCCGTCCTTCGGGCGGAACGACCGCGCCCTCGCCCTCGCGCCGCTGCCCATTGTCGAGACCGTCGCCGCGCGTCGACGGTCTGACGACGCGCCGGCGCCCGAACTGATGAATCGCGGCACGCGTCAGCGTCAGCTGCAGCTGGCCCGTGCCGCGTCATCAAAACATTTCATTTAACAAGCGCGCGAGACGAACGCGGCGACGCGCGCGGGCGGGCGACGCGGCGCGCGATGACGACGCTCGCCGCGCGAACCGCGGCATCCCACCGCTTCGTCGCGCCGTCTCTCTCGCGACGCCGCGAAAGGCGCGCGCGCGGACGCCGCCCCCGCGCGCCCGCGACGACGCGCGCGCTCTTCGGAGGAAAAAACGACGACGACAAAAACGCGTACCCGTCGTCCGTCCGCGCGCCGCTGCCGCTCCCCGAGGCGATCGCGACCGGCCTGCGGTGCGCGTTGGACGGCGCCAAGGTCGCGATCGCGTCCCCCTCGGAGGCGTGGAAACCGCTCACCGCGGCGACGCTGACCGCCGCGCTCGCGCTCGACGGCGCGGGATTCTACGCCGCGTCCGCGTGGCTCGCCCCGGGAGACGACGCGGGCGCGGTGCGCGCGCTCGCGAGCAAGGTGCTCCTCGTCGCCGTGGACGGCGCGTGGGTGTTCGTCGCGCCGCTGATCGCGATCGCGATCGTGCAGCAGGTGCTGCCGCTGCTGGGGGAGAAGATCCTCTTCGACGCGCTGCGAGCGACCGCGGGGATGCCGTCCGCGATCGTCTCGGACGAAGACGACGACGTGGACGACGACGGCGACGCGTCATCATCATCATCATCATCATCGTCGTCGTCCGCCTTCGTCGTCCACCCCGGTCGCCGCGCGCGCGTGGAGCAGCTCGAAGCCTCCCCCGGCCTCGGCATCCGCGGCCTCGGCGTCGCCGCGAGCCGCGCGCAGTCTCTCGCGTCGCTCACCGCGCTCGTCGCGCCGCTCGGCGTCGGCGTCTCGTTCGTCCCCGTCGGCGGGCCGATCGTCGCGACGGCACGTTCTGCCCATACACTGGTCCCCATACGACCGCGTCGGCGTGGTGAACGCCGTTTCTTGAGGACTTTACTTCCCGGCGTGTCTCTCCGCCCAGGGTCCCTCGGTTTCAATCCCCGCCCTCGACGCCTTTCAACTCCGCTTCTGACGCCTTTCAACTCCACCCAGGCGCTCACCGCCGCCGTCGCCGCGTACGCGCTCGCGTGGGAGCTCCTCGATCCGTACTTCGACAAGGCGCAGGTCGGGTTCGAGCAGCAGGAGAGGGTGGTGTGGGATAACCGCGCGGCGTTGATATGCTTCGCCGCGCCGTTCGCGGCCGGGTTGGCGATCCCGGTGGTGGGGCCGTTCGGGACGGCGGTGGCGCAGGCGCGTTCTATCTCACACTGGTCCCCATACGACCGCGTTGGCGTGGTGAACGCCGTTTCTTAAGGACTTTTGCCGGCGTCTCTCTCCGCCCACCCCTCGGTTTCAATCCCCGCCATCGACGCCTTTCAACTCCGTCTGACGCCTTTCAACTCCACCCCGACATCGATGCAGGGAGCCGCCGCGGAGCTCGTCTGGCGCGTCCTCGAGAAGGACCCGCCCGCGGCGTCGGGCGAGTGACGTCGTGAGTGATACTATGTCGTCGATAGATATCGTGTGAGTGCGATACTACCATCCTAAGTTCGTCGCGAGCGTAACGCGCGCATCGCGGTCGTCGATCGCGCCCACGCCGCCGCCAGCGCGACGCCCGTCGGGGGCGCGCCCGGTCGCCGCGGCGGCGCGACCGGCGCGACCGGCGGCGCGACCGGCTCGGGCTCGGGCTCGGGCTCGGGCTCGGGCTCGGGGTCCTTCCGCTTCGCGACGCGCGCGGGGGAGGGAGGATCAGGAGGCGACGCGGGGGGCGGGGCGCTCGCGTCGACACCCGAGTCGGCACCCTCCCCGTCGGCACCCTCCCCCCCCGTCCCCGTACCCGTCCCCGTCCCGACGACGACGTGATCGAAGATATCGCTCACCCCCAGCGTGACCGTCGCGTCCTCTTCGAACGGCGCCGGGACGACGCCCTCCCCGTCCGCTTCCTCCTCCCCGCGCATCGCTCGTCTCGCCGCCGCCGCCGCCGCCAGCGTCAACCCTCGCATCTTCCTCTCCGGCGGGTGCGGCGCGATGGTCGCCGCCAGCCGCACGCCGCCGCCGCCGTCGCCGCCGAAATCCGGCGCAACCGCCTCCACGATCCCCTGGTACGTCTCCGCGGACGGCGCGCCGCCGCCGTCGTCGACGCGGTACAGCAGGACGTCGCCGACGCTCGGGACGACGCCGTCGGATTTGTAGTTACGCGCGTAAGGCGGCGCGTGCGACGGGTACGCGGCGGCGTCGTGGACGACGAGCGCGAGGTAGTCGTCGCGCGTCGCCGCCGTGGGCGGCGGCGCGGTCGTCGGCGCGCCGCCGCCGCGCCCGCGGGGGTAGTCCACGACGTGGAACCCGCGCGTCGGCATGCCCGCCATCGCGGAGTCCGATTCGTCGTCGGAATCACCCGAGTCGCTGTCGTCCGACGACGACGACGGGGAGGAAGACGACGACGACGACGACGACGACGACGACGACGACGCGCCGCCGCCGCCGCCGCCGCCGCCGAATGTTCGCCTCGCCGCGCCGCCGCCGCTCCTCCTTCGCCGCTCCTCCTCCGCGCGCGCGTCGTCCGCCACCTGAAGCTGCGCGTCGTTCGGGTGCGGGACCCACTGCCGCTCGCTCCACGTCCGCAGCGACCCGCCGTTCCGCACGAGGTCGCCGTTGGGATCCAACGCGCTCGGCGCGGCGTCGATCCTCGCCGTCGCCGTCGTCGTTGTCGCCGTCGTCGTCGTCGTCTTCGCGCCGCTCGCGATCGCCGCGACGCTAGGGATCGGCGTGCCGTACTTCTCGTGCCGCGCCTTCGCGCGCTTCAGCGCCTTTCGTCGCGCGCTCCGGCTCCTCGAGGACGCGGCGCTCTCGTCCCTCTCTCTCTGATGCGCGTCCGCGTCAGCGTCGTCGCCGATCGCGATCCCGTTCCCGCGCTCGACGGACGCGGCCGCGCGAGGGACGCCGTCGCGCGCGGCGGCGGGGGCGGCGGCGGCCGCGGCGGGCTCGCTCGCGAACCGCACGCGCTTCACGACGTCCGCGCGATCGTTCGCTTCCCCGACGGCGCCCTTCCTCTTCCACGCCGCGCCGCCAGGCGTCGTCGTCGTCGTCGTCGTCGTCGTCGCGAGATCGTCGCGATCGCGCGCGTCGCCGCCGCCGCCGTCGCCGCCCGCGCGCGCGACGTGGATCTCGTCCCCGTCCCTCACGACCGCGATCGACGTGTCCGGATCGAGCGCGTACCCGCCCACGCGCAGCCGCACGCGCGCGCCGCCGCACAGCGCGGAGATCTCGTCCGCGAGCGCGCGCACGGTGGCGTCGGCGTCGGTCGCGAGACGAGACGGCACGAGAAACATTCGCCTACGATCCGCGGACGCGTCGATCGCGAGCTCGGGCGCGATGCACAGCCGCACGCGCGGCGAGCCGCCGCCGCCACCGAACGGGGAGAACGGCGAGTGCGGCGCGAGTCCGGGGGAGTGGTGCGACCCGGGGGTGAGCGCCATGGCGAGGCGCGACCCGTCGAGTGGCGCGGGGAAGAGGACGAACGTGGTGGGAGACGCCGGGAGACGCCGCGCCGACCACCGACCGCGACCGCGGACAGGAAGCAAGTCAACGAAGAAATTGTTTGAACCGCGCGGCTCGTCCCCCACAGCGAAAGGCGCCGAGGGGCGAGCGGCGGCGCGGAGTCGACCCCTGGGCGGATATCGCGTCTCGCGAGGGCGTCGACGGAGGGGCGCGAGCGTCGCGCGCGACGCGGAGGCGACCAGCGCGTCGACGGAGCGCGCGCGCGGAGGAGCAGCGATAGACCATCTATCGATTCAAAGCCGAGCGGCGACGGGCGCGCCTCATCATCTCGTCTTCTGGGACGCCGCGACGCGCGCGTCATGAGCGACCCCCTCAAGGACAACACGAACACTACTAGGGACAAGTACGACGGGAAATGGCACACGGAAGCCGAGCGCGAGCGCGGGCTCGCGGAGCTCGACGACGCGGTGCGAGAGACCTGGCGCGAGCGCGACGCGACGCTCCTCGAGCTCAAGAAGATGCGACAGGCGCGTTCTATCCACTGGTCCCCATGCGACCCCGTCGGCGTGGTGAACGCCGTTTCTTAAGGACTTTTCCCGGCGGTTCTCTCCGCGCAGGGTCCCTCGCTTTCAATCCCCGCCCACGACGCCTTTCAACTCCATCTGACGCCTTTCGACTCCACCCCGACGTTCGCTCGTGTGGAACGACCCTCAGACCGCGGAGGATCGAAATAAAGCGCGCGCGGACGTCGTCCGCGCCGCGCTCGTCGACACCCCCGCGCTCGCGAAGGCGCTCGAGGAGCGCGGCGTCTTGGCGAGCGACGTGGAGCTCGGCGCGCTCGCGTCGCAGATGACGCAAGTGCGGCTGCCCACCATCGACGACGCGTCCGAAGACCCGACGGCGCGCGCGATGGCGCGAGAAAACGTCTCCACTCGAAGAGCGTCCGCGCTGAGGGATTTGTACGCGACGCGGCGCGGCGCGCTCGCGGCGACGATGGGCGAACTCGCGGCGAAGAAGAAGGCGCTGGAGAAGAGGCGAGTGGAGCTGCTGCGAGAGGGCGACCGTCTCTCGGAGCGCGAGCGTTTGCAGAAGAAGTATTGGTATGAAAAGAAGAAGGAGGAGGAGCTGGGGATGTATTGGAAAGACTTCGAGAACGCGTCCGGGTCGTCGTCCGAGGACGGCGAGGAGTCGGAGTCGGAGTCGGAGTCGGAGTCGGAGGAGGACGGCAGCGTCGACGGGAGGGATCCGGACGATTTACTCGCTGACATCAAGCCGTTCCTGCTGCCGCCGCGAGAGGAGGGCGACGGCGACGGCGCGCCGACGCGGACGCGCGAGGAGCTCACCGAACAATTGAAGCGCGAGCTCGCGGGCGGGAAGGCGGCGACGAAGATGCGGCTGCTGCAGATGAAGATCGCGCACGCGAAGGTGGCGGCGCAGAGCAAGTACGCGAAGCGAAGCGTCGCGGCGGATCCGCTCGCGCCAAAGCCGAGTAAAAAAGAATTGCGAGCGATGCGCGCGCACACGCCGTTGGATGCCAACTACGCGGGAAAGACGGTCTTCCGGTTTTGCCGCGAGCTCGTGGAGTCGATCGCGATGGGCGCCGCGCACGCGTGCGCGACGCGCCCCACGGAGCGCTCCGTCGCGATGGAGCGGAAGCTCTGGAGGAAGAAGGAGCCGCTGGTGATTCAAACGATTTGCCGACAGCTGGCGGACACGCTGACGTTGGAGGTGACGAGAGAGGAAGCGTTCGGGGTCGCGTACGAGATCGAGGCTGTGCACGCGATGAGCGCGGGGATGGTCGTGAAAGCGATCGCGTCCGGGGTGATTCATCGGTTGCGCGGGGAGCAAGAGGCGCTCGAGAAGGGCGGCGCGAAGGTTGTTCGAAAGAAGCGGAGGAAGAAGAAGAGGGGGTTCTTCGCTCGCGTCTTCGGCGACTCGGTCGATACGGCGGAGCGCAAGTACGCGGAGATTCAGCGACGCGTCGCGGAGTCGAGCAGACAGTCGGAGCTCGATAAGGTGGCCGCGTTCGAGGGCTACGGCGGCGAAGAAGAGGAGGGGTTGACGTCGTCTTCGGACGAGGAAGAAGGCTCGTTCATGCACGAGACGCAAACGGAGCGAAGGGCGATGGCGTCCGTGCTCACGGAGATGCAACGCCGCCGCCCTCCCGGATACATCTACCGCCACACGCAGCCGCTTCGGGACGTGTCGCCGCCGCGCGAGCCACAGCCGGTGCGCGTCCAGCGCGAGAGCGACAGCGACGACAGCACGAGCAGCGACGGGAGCTCCTCGGAGGAGGACGTGGAACGAGTCGAAGACGAGGTGCGTTCTATACACTGGTTCCCATACGACCGCGTCGGCGTGGTGAACGCCGATCCTTAAGGACTTTTGCCGGCGTGTCTCTCCGCCCACCCCCCGCTTTCAATCCCCGCCATCGACGCCTTTCAACTTCAACTGACGCCTTTGAACTCCACCCCGACATTCACTCGTATGGAACGACCCTGAGGCGTCGCTGCGAGAACTCGCCGCGGCGGACGCGGAGCAAGCCGCGCGCCGTCAGCCGCCCCCGCGGAGCGGCATCGCGCGCCTCGGCACCCTCGTCGAGCCGCCGCCGCCGTCGATGACGCACAGAAACGCGTCGACGCGCGAGCGCGCGTATTGGAACGACGTCGCGCTCGAAGAGTGGTACGGCGGCGGCGCGTTGGCGGTGAAGAAGGGCCACGTCACCGCCGTCGCCGCGTCGCCGGGGCACGCGCTGTCCGTCGCGGCGGGGAGCAGCACTGGGAACATCACGGTGTGGCGGTTCGGGGGACCGAACGACGGGATCAGCGCGTGGGAGGCGAGCAGTGGGAGCGAGTCCGAGGATGAGTTTGGGAACAAGATTAAGCGGACCAAGGAGGAACGCGGACGGGCGAGAAACGAACGCGCGCGGATCAAGATGCTCATCAAGATGGGGAAGCTCGATCAGGTGCGTTCTACGTGTATACAAACGTTTTTCACCCACCGCTCGGTTTCAACACTTGATCGCGTCCCCTTTCAACTGACCGATGAACATTTTTTGTATGGAACGACCCTCATCAGGCCACCGTGGACGAGGAGAAGAGGAAGGCGCTCGAGAAGAAGATGCTCCAGCGGAAGAAGAACGAGGAAAAGAATAAGAAGAAGACCGCCGCGAGTGCTAACAAGTTCCTCGTGAAGACCGACGACGCGAACTCGAAGAAGTCGACGTCGTTGAAGTTTGAGGGCGCCGCGGCGGAGCAAAAAGTCGTCGGTCACGTCGTACAGCCCGTCGTCACCGGCGCGGCGAAGTGCCGCCCGCTCGCGGACGCGGAGGTGATCGAGGAGATGACCGCGGCGAACGCGAGCGAGCCGGCGTTGATCGCGACCGCGATCGTCGGCCTCGCGTGGAGCGCGGACGCGAGCCAGCTGTGCACGGCGGAAAGAGGCGGGTGCTCGCGGATGTGGACGGTGGCGGACCGAGGGAAGGAGACGACGCGGGGACGAGCGGCGCCGCTCGCGGAGTCGCTCGCGCTCGCGCCCGCGAACCACGTCTCGTCGTCGCCTCTTCCGGAGACGGAGATCGTGAAGGGCAGCTCGAGCAGCGAGTCCGAGGAGGACAAGAGGGATTCGAGGGGGAAGAAGAAGAAGAAGAAGAAGGTGGTGGTTGTCACGGAGAAAGCCGTCATCGAAAAGGCGAAAAAGGCGAAAGAGGCGCTCGACGCCGCGGCGGCGCGCGCGGAAGCGCGCGACCGCTGGCGCCCGGACGCGAAGATTCTCACGACGTTCTTCCCAGCGTTCACGATGGCGGGACGACAGCCGTACGCGCTCTTCGCGCGGCCGAACGGAGACATCGTGAGGGCGTCGCCGAGCGCGACGCCCGCGGCGATCTCCGCGGTGGCGCCGGTTGATAAATCGCACGGAAAGTCGGCGCGCGACATTTTTAACTTCCGCGGGCAAAAAGCCTGGAGCGGCGGGAACCCGTTCGGCAGACACTTGACTTACATGAAGAAGAGCCGCTCGCACGGGGTTCCCGGGTACGGCGAGACGAGCTCGGACGAGTCCGACGACTCGGACGAAGAGGCGAGACGGTTCATCGAAGGCGACGACGACGACGAGATCGACGAGAATAAGCTCGAGAACGCCTTCAACGAGACGAACGAGGACGACACGTTCGCGGAGACGCTCGGGATGGAGACCGTGCTCTCCGTCGCGGAGAACTACGCCGCGGGCGCGGGCTCGTTCATGGCGAAGGTGGAAAAGAAACGTTTGTTGGCGCCGTTGAAGCCGCCGCAGTACCCTGGGGAACTCGGCGTCGAGGCTATGAAAAAAGCGAAAGAAGCCGGGTTAACCGAGCCACCGGAGGCGTACACGCAGGACCTGTACCGCGGGCACCAGTCCCCGGTCGTGTACCTGAGCACCCTGCCGGACTCGCAGGCGATGCTCTCGATCGACGTCGACGGCGTCGTGTGTCTGTGGTCCGCGTTTCAAGGCGGCCACGCGCGAAGCGGGTTTGGGTGGTATTCGCCGCTCGGGCAGTGGCGGCTCCCGACGGAAGTCACCGCGCACGTCCCGTCGACGATGCGCGTGCAGTGCTACCCCGGCGGCGAGCGCGGCGGGTACGACGACGGCGGACGAGACGTGTACGACACGCACACGGCGTGGATGACGTCGTACGAGAAGGGCCGCGGCGCGCGGAACGTGATCGAAGTGCCGAAGATGACGGATTGGATGGAAGCGGACCTTCAGGCGGAGGAAGCCGCGGAGTATCGCGGCGGTCTGGGGGATCGAGCCTCCGAGGACGGGTCCATCGGCGCGGACAGCGGGGACATCGACAAGGCGGCGGATAGCGCCGCGGGGAGCGACAGCGACGAGGACGGCGGCGGCGGCGGCGGCAAGAAGGAAGCGCGCGCCAAACGCGCCGACGGGAGCGGGAAGGCGAAGGATCGCGAGACGCGGGAGTACTTCGTGAGCACGTACGACGATAAGGGCGTGTTGCAGACGCGGTACCGGCAGCACCACGTCACGCGGAGGGCGGTCGCGCCCGTCGTCGGCGCGTGCATCGCGACGGACGGCGGCATCCCCGACCTCGTCGTGATTCGGAGAGTGAGCGGCTTGCCGGCGGCGGCGCTACGCGCGGGTGGGATCAACGCCGCGAAGAGCTCCATCCCGTACTTCACCGCGCACTGCTACTCCCTGGACACGATGAAGCCCACTGTCCCGCGGATGGATCTCCCGAACCCGTTCGTGCCGCCGCGAGGTAAGGGCCCGGACGCCGCGGGCGCGGCGGCGGCGCGGCGAACGAATCGCCGGGCGACGCTGGAAGAGGCGAAGGAAGCGGCGAAAGGGTGGCACGACGTCGCGCCGTACCCGTTCGCGCTCGCGGCCGCGACGCCGGTCCTGGGGAGCGAGCACCTCGTCGTCCCGATCGGGATCACGCACATCGGAATATTTTCCTTCGCGACCGGGTTCATGGTGCGGGATTTCGACCTCCCCGGAGTGCCCAACGGCGAGCGCATCGCGATCATGACGATGATGAACAATCCCAACCCCGGCGGCGGGACCGGCGGGTCCCGGCAGGCCACGAGCGCGTCCACGAAAGGCCCTCCCCCGACGATGGTGCGGCAGCTTCTCGCGGTCGCGACGGCCGGGAGCGTCACCGCGGGGAAGCAAGTGCGGATCTACGCCATCGACGAGGGCGCCGCGCAGGTGATTCGCGTCGCCGCGTTGAAGAACGAAGTCACGCGGTCGCTGGGCGGGTACGAGCTCAGGGAGCTCCCGGAGCTCCCGTCGTCGGAGTCGTCGGAGAGCGAGCGGGAGGAGGATGAGGAGAACGCGGGGGGGGAGGAGGAGAGCGAGGAGGAGGTGGTGAAGACGCGAGCGTCGGACAAGGATATAAGAGACGGGGTGTACGACATTTTGTGGCGCGACGGCGTCGACGCGGTGTCCCTGAAGAAGATTCGCGAGGAGCTGGAACTGAAGTACGAGCCGCTGACGGAGCGCAAGGCGACGATCAAGCTGTACGTGGACGCGTTCGTCAGGAAGCCGCCGCCGAAACCGAGGCAGAAGATCGTCTTGCCGCCTCCGGGGACGCACAAGATTGGGCGGAGAAAATCGAGCAAAAAAGCCCCAGCCCCCGCCGCCGAGAAGGCGCCGGCGGCGAAGCGAGCGGGGGTTCAGCGAGCGCTGACGGAGAAAGAGAAAAAGATGCCGTCGGACTTTGAGATCAAGCTCGGGGTGACGGAGATCTTAGAGAAGAGCGAGCAGGAGTCGGTGTCCATGAGGAAGATTCGCGAGCAGCTCGAGGCGCGGTACCAGACCTCCCTGGCGGATAAAAAGGCGGTGATGAAAGCCGCCGTGGACGCGTACTACGACTGACTGATGACACACAGCGTGCACGTGCACGCGTAGTCTAGTGGAGAGCGCGGACGCGAAAAGAATAGAGCGCGCGTCGTTCTGCTGCTCTTCTTCGTTTCGATACTACATGTAGCTATAGATCTACGTCGTGCAGTACAGTACTACTACACTTCGTAGATGTCGCACTGGTCCCCATACGACCGCGTCGGCGTGGTGAAAGCCGTTCCTTAAGGACTTTCTCCCAAGAGCGGCGCCCACTTCTCGACGACGCCCGGCGATCCGTACCACGGCGCGTCGTCCTCGCCGCCGGGCTGATGCGCGACGCCGTCCAGCACGAGCGTCTCGGATCCGTCGAGCAACGCGCGCGCGATGGGCGTCACTCCGTCCCCGTCCACTCCCCGCGGGGACGACCCCGTCGACGCCTCGTAACTCACCCCGGCGAACATCGATCGCAGCGCATCCTTTTTCGCACCCCCGGCTCCTCCGCGGAGGAGCGCGAGGAGGTCAAAGTCCGCGCCAATCTCCCCGGCGCCGCACACGGAGACGTACCGAACGCCGCGTTCGAACGCGCCGGGGTAGCGAAAGTTTGTCAACGCGAGCGTGCTGCCGCGCGCGCGCTCAGGCGTCCACGTGTCATCCGCGCGCGCGTCGTCCGCGTCAGCGTCGGCGAGATCTTCGTCGAGCCCGTCGCCGGCTCTTCGCTCCTCGATCCTCCCGAACGGGTACGCCTCCAGCGAGTAGTGCGGCGTCCCGAGCGTCAAGAGAACGTCGCATCGATCGACGCCGCGGTACCGTTTGCCGCCCGAGTACGGCGCGCGTCCGAGCCACGTCCGCGCGAGCCACCCGCCGGCGCTGTGCCCGACGATCGCGATCTTCCGGGCCTTCGAGCGCGACAGCAGCTCGTCCGCCGCGCCGTCCACCTTGTCCAGAATGCCGCGGAAGTCCCCGCCCAGAAGCGTCGGGACCCAGTCCGCGATGGTCACGGGCGCGATCGCGATCGGGCCCAACCCGAGCGTCGACGACTCGAGGAGACGTCTCATCTCTTCGTACTTTTGGAATCCGCTGAGGAAACCGGGGATGATGAGCGCGGGCTTCTTCTCGCGCGTCTCCGGGTCCCTTCGAGCGTCGCGACCGGCCGCGCGCGACGGCGGCGACGCGCGCGGCCGGCGTCGCGGACGCTGAGATCGAACCACCGCCGTCGCCGCCGCCGCCGCCGCCGCCGTCGCCATGGATTCGCGCGCGCGTCGACCGATCGATCGCTCGATCGAGACCCGCCGCGCCGCCGCAATTAATTATTTCTCAACTCCTCCGAGACCGCCGCCCGCCGCTCTCTCTCTACGCGCGCGCCGCCAGGTCCCGCGCGCCTCGCCTCGCCTCGCCCCGCCGCCGCCGCTCAGAGCTCCGGGATCGGCTTCTGCGTCGGGAGGAGCCCGAACCGCTTCTTGCACGCGACGCGCTGCTTCGAGAACTTGTCGTCGGGTGAGAATCGCGCGGGATGCGCGCTCTGCGTCGGCGTTCCGTCCGGGGCGACCTTCTTCAAGGTGTACACGCGGATCCCCTTCTCGTCGAGGTAATACATGAGATACATGACGTCGTCTCTTCGCGCGACGATCGAGCGGCGACGAAGGAGGAGCGTTCGGACGCGGGCGTGAGCGAGGGCCGTTCGCGCGCGCGGAAGTGAACGCCGCGGCGCCGTCGCCGCGAACCCTCTCTTCGAAGAAATTCGATCAGGCAGGGTTCCGCCTGCGAGCCGGTCGAAATTGGCCAATTCCGAGCATCGGTCATTTGAAAGCAGACACGATCAAATGTTGAAACCTAAGTTAACTTATGAATGGGTGAAAAACGAGCGATTTGACCGCAATCGCCGTTCGCGTTCGGTCGGACGAGGGCGAGCGCGAGGGCGCGGGCTGAGATGATCGATCGTCGCTCGGCAGTTCCACGCGCGCGGACGGCGACGACACGCGGCGCGCGCCGATCACGATGGGGTTCTTCGACTGGTTCTACGACATCCTCGCCAACCTCGGGCTGTGGCAGAAGAACGCGAAGATCCTCTTCCTGGCGCGTCCCCGTCGCGCGCGCGTCGATCCGCCCCGCGCGTCCCCCGCGTCGACCCCGTCGCCGAAAGAAGATTCCACCCTCGCCCCGTTCAAACGAACCTTCCTCGATCTGACCGTCGCCCGCCCCCGCGCGCGTCCGTCGCAGGGCCTGGATAACGCCGGGAAGACGACGCTGATGCACATGCTCAAGGACGAGCGTCTCGCGCAGCATCAACCGACGCAGTATCCCACCTCAGAGGTCCGTCCCGGCGCGCGATCGGACGGAAGATCCGTCGTCGTCGGTCGATCTTCGCGCTCGCCGCGCCTTTCAACGTGCCGTCGTCGTCTCGTTCGGGCGTCCGCGCGCGTCGTCTCGCCGTCGTCCGCGGCGCGCGTGGATCGCGCGATCGACCCTCGGCGACCGGCCGGCGTCGTCGATCGCGCTCGCGTGCGTCCGCGCGCGATCGTCCCGCGCGATCGGACGCGCGCCGCGTCGTCGCGCGAGCGAAGATCTCCGTCCGTCTTCTCGTTTTTTTTTCGCGCGTCGCGTCGCATTGTTCGGCTGGCGTCGACGTTCCTTCGACCAACGACTGACCGACCCGACGCCTCTCTACGCCTCTCGCCGCCCGTTCCCGCCCGCAGGAGCTCTCGATCGGGCAGATCAAGTTCAAGGCGTTCGATCTCGGCGGGCACGAGGTGGCGCGCAGGGTGTGGAAGGACTACTACGCGAAGGTCGACGCCATCGTCTTCCTCGTCGACGCCGTGGACAAGGAGCGATACCTCGAGTCGAAGAAAGAGCTCGACTCGCTCCTGAGCGACGACTCGCTGGGGTCCGTGCCGTTTCTGATCTTAGGGAACAAGATCGACATCCCGCACGCGAGCAGCGAGGAGGAGCTGCGTCACTGCCTCGGCTTGACGAATTACACCACGGGGAAGGG
>Ga0181554_1001804_pt1 | contig 19674 bp, 23 predicted proteins | sample 011ome_16_FD_145602 | JGI IMG/M metagenome (GOLD analysis project Ga0181554, IMG submission 145602) | Coastal salt marsh microbial communities from the Groves Creek Marsh, Skidaway Island, Georgia - 011503CT metaG (spades assembly) | ecosystem: Environmental > Aquatic > Marine > Intertidal zone... | reverse complement strand
GTGGTACGCAGCGAGTGAAAAGACGCTCTGGACCCCGCCGAACGAAGTCTTTGGTCCCGTCTGGGGTTTGCTCTATGCCTTGATGGCGATTGCCGCGTGGTTGGTGTGGCGACAGCCCATTAGTTCTTTTCGATATGTCGCCCTCGGCCTTTACGCAGGACAGTTGGCGATGTCGGCAGCGTGGACACCGCTGTTCTTTGTCGGATACGACGTCGTCGGCGGAGTAGGCCTGTGGGTCTCGTTGGTGTGGATTGTGTTGCTGGATTTTGTGGTGCTCGCCACAGTGGTGCGTTTCTGGGCGGTCAGCAAGGTCGCTGCCGTACTCATCCTCCCCTATTGGATGTGGCTGCTGTTTGCGACGGCGTTGAATGCCTCCATTGCTGTCATGAACAGCTAGCCTCGGCCTGAGGGGTGAGAATATGACGCCAGCGACGCGCCTGTGGCGCGGATTTGTCATTGTCTTGGCCCTAATTGCCATTGCTGGCCAGGGCGCTCTCGCCTGGGGTGCCACCTGGGTGGGTGAAAACCGACAGTGGATTAGCGACCGCGCGATTGCCCTCCAGTTCGAACCGGACCCCGAGTTGCTCACCTACGTCCGGGACGCGTCACTCACCGGTGAAGGAGAGGTCTATCTCTTTGCCTCTCTGCCCGAGATTGTTCCTGCCGGAGAGTTTGACCGCTACTGTTCCCGCGATGAGCCGGGCATCGGAGTCTTGGGCTGCTATCGCCTGGCGGAAAAACGCATCTATCTCTACGACGTCTCCGATGAACGACTCGAGGCGATGGAGCCGGTCATTGCCGCGCACGAGATGCTGCACGCGGCGTGGGATCGCTTCACCACGACTGAGAAAGAGCGACTGGGAGTGCTGCTCGAAGAAGGCTTCGCGGCGTTGCCCGATGACCACCCCTTGCACGAGCGCATCGCCAGCTACGAGGCCAACGACCCCAACTCGCGTATCCCTGAGCTCTATGCCCTGATGGGTACAGAAATCTCTGAATTGCCCGATCAATTAGAGGCGCACTACGCGGAGTACTTTGTCGACCGCCAAGCAGTCGTCGCCCTCGCAGACCAGGTGTATGCGGTCTTCGCCAGCTTCGATAGTGAACTGCAGTCACTCGCCGATGACCTGGAAGCCCGTAGCGACTCCATTGACGCGCTCAAGGCGCAATACGAACTCGATGCCGCCGTCTTGGGCGCTGATATCAGCATCTACAACGACCGTGTGGCCCGCTACAACGCCGGTGAAGACGTGGCGGGGGCGAACAAGTTTGATGACGAGCGCGACAATCTGATTGCCCGTCAAGAAGCCCTCAAAGCCGAGCGTGACGAAATCCTGCAAGAAATCGACGAGTACAACGCCCTGCTCGATCAGTTGAACATTTTGAACCAGGAGCTCGGCGAGCTCAACCAGGGCATCAACATCACCTTGGAAGAGCAAGACTCTATTGGCGAGACGGAGGAAGTGAGCTCGCAGTAGCAGGGTCGTACACTGGAGTGATGGCTCAGCACAGCGCTCTCACTGTTGATTCACCACTCGGACTCATCACGCTTCGCGCTGTGGACGGAGTTCTCACCTCCCTCGATATCGGTGTTTCAGAAAAAGAGGACTCTGAGGGCCTCCAGCCGGTGCTCACCCGAGCTGCATCCCAACTGGCGGAGTATTTCCACGGGGTGCGCACCACCTTCGACCTGCCCTTGAGTGCCGGCGGCACGGACTTCCAAGACGAGATTTGGCAAACACTCTCAGAAATTCCCTACGGGGTAACCATGAGCTACGAACAGCTCGGTGAGGCCGCGGGGCATCCCGGCAAAGCACGGGCTGTGGGGGGCGCGGTGGGCAAGAACCCCATTCCCATCATCATCCCCTGCCACAGAGTGGTGGGCTCCAATGGTGCTCTGACGGGCTATAGCGGTGGTTCGGGTGTTCCGACCAAGATCGCCCTGCTCGAGCTGGAGGGTGTACTCCAAGCAGATTAGGGAGCGATTTCGCTAATTAGCTGTTCAATACGACCCTTGATGTCGTCGCGAATAACGCGGACGGCCTCGATTCCTTGGCCAGCAGGGTCATCGAGCTTCCAATCCTCGTAACGCTTGCCGGGGTAGAACTTGCAGGCGTCACCACAGCCCATCGTGATCACCACGTCGGAGGCCTGAACAGCCTCGTCAGAGAGAATCTTGGGGGTGTTGTTGGCGATGTCGATACCCTCCTCGGCCATTGCCTCGACCGCAATGGGGTTGATCTGGTCTTTGGGTTCACTCCCGGCACTCAACACCTGAACGCGGTCGCCCGCGAGGTGACGAAGATAGCCGGCGGCCATTTGGCTTCGACCGGCGTTGTGAACGCAGACGAACAGAACAGTAGGTGTCGACTCACTCATGGTGGTGCTCCTTCGCGTAGGCCCGCTCAAACGGGGATATCAGGACTAGGGCAATGAAAACGCCCAGAAGTTGGGCGGCAATAAACCACGGCGCCGAAGACGGCGCGATACCGCTGAATGTCTCGGTAAACATGCGGCCGATGGTGACCGCGGGGTTCGCAAAAGACGTCGAGGAGGTGAAGAAGTATCCCGCGCCAATCCAGGCGGGCACCAACAGCGGCAACCACGAGGTCTTGTGTTGATAGATCGCCGTGAGAATCAATGCAATCAGCCCGGTGGTGGCAATCATTTCACCCAGGAATGTCCCGGGGGTGATGCGGTCGTTGGTCGAGACCTCAATCAGCGCACGGTCGAACATGGCGTGGGCGGCGGTGGTTCCCAGAACCCCACCGAAGAGGTGCACCACGATGTAGCCGAGGCCTTCCGAGAGCATCATCGTGCGACGAATCATCATCGTGAGGGTCACGGCGGGGTTGATTTGCGCTCCGGAAATTGGTAGCAGCAGCGCGACAAGAACTCCGAGAGCGAGGATTGTCGCAAGCTGGTTGAGTAGCAGCGCCACAGCCATGTCAGAGGTGAGGGTGTCTACCATGATGCCGGAGCCCACAACCACAGCAACCAAGAGTGCTGTGCCCAGAAACTCAGCAAAAAGCCGCAGACTGAGGGTCACTCGGGATTCCTTCTCTCCGGTTCAGATACCCTTCTAGTGTGACAGGTATCTATATAGATAGCCGTCAAAATATCGCCAGTTTGCCAAGTGTTCACCTAGGAGGACGCCCGTGATTCCGATTCCATTGCCGGTGAACGTGGCACAGTGCGCGCCCGCTGGATTGAGCTCGCCTCTGGAGCGCAAACAAGCAGAAGAGCTCACCCGTCTGCTGAAGGCCATCGCCGACCCCACCCGGCTACAGATTCTCTCGCTCATTAACGCTCAGCCCGACGGACGGGCGTGCGTATGCGATCTGGCGGAAGCGATCAGTGTGAGCCAGCCAACCATCAGCCACCACCTGAAGACGCTCACCTCCGTGGGCTTGCTCGAGCGGGAAAAGCGCGGAACCTGGGCTTGGTACTCGATTAACCAGCAGCAGTGGCAGAGCCTCGCTGACGTCGTGAGCTAGTCGATAACCGCAAGCAGGAGCTCCCCAGGAGCGTCGGTTCGTGGCGCCATGTCAAAGCCGTGGTCATCGGCCCAGGCCAACACGTCATCTCCGCTGTTGAATCGCGCCCCCGAGTCAACAATCGCGCGCACAAACCTGCCCTTAGTGGCTTTGTTCGCATGGCCCGCCGCCGCACCACCGCTGAGGTCCTTCACCACACGCACAAACACTCCCGAACCCGGGGTCAGTGGGGCGAGGGCGCGATAGCCCTCGCTACGCAGATCCACAGTGAAGTCGTGGGCCCAGATGGCCGTCGCGTGCTCCCCCCATCTCGCCTTCAGACTCACCCCGGGAAGTTTGGAATCGAAGGAGAGACGGTAGCGGGGAATGAGGTCGGTGGCGAGAATCGGGCCAAATAGTGCCGAGAACAACCACACGCACTCCGCCACCCGTTGCCGCGCGCCCTCGTTCATCGTTTCGTAGCCCAGAGCGTCAAAGACTACGCCGGTATAGCGATTGATGGCGGGCATCACCGGCGAGGACAACAACTCCTGGTTGGCCTCAAGCCATTCGGCGCCTTTTGCTCCCAAGCCCAGGGCTTTCGGGGCGTCGAGCGATGCAATCAGTGCAACGAGATCAGAGGCAATCTGTTCACGAGTCGCGGTGAGCTCAGGCAGCACCAGCGACGACCACTCCACAGAGGAGCCCGCCTGCCCGCCAGGTTGCTTTGTTTCCGACGGCGGGAGGACGATGCGCATGCTTAGGAGACGATTTCCGCCTGACCAGCGACGACCATCACCTGGTCGTTGTCAACAGAAAGGAACCCATCCTCGGCTTTAGCCGTAATTTTTTCGCCACCACCCGTGGTGATCCGCACCTCACCGGCAGCCAAAACACCCAGGGTGGGCTGGTGGCCGGCGAGAATACCGATTTCACCTTCGGTGGTGCGGGCGACCACCATTTCCGCCTCGCCGGACCAGACTTCCTGGGTGGCGGAGACGACGGTGACCTGAAGGGTTTTCACGTCTAGTCCATTTCCTTCTGCATTTTCGCCCACTTCTCTTCCACATCGGTGATCGGGCCAACGTTGAAGAACGCCTGCTCAGCGACGTGGTCAAAGTCACCACGGCAAATGGCGTCAAAGGACTCAATGGTGTCCTTGAGCGGCACCGTCGAGCCCTCCACACCGGTGAACTTCTTCGCCATGTAGGTGTTTTGCGAGAGGAACTGCTGGATACGACGGGCACGGGAGACCGTGACCTTGTCTTCTTCCGAGAGCTCGTCAACACCCAAAATGGCGATGATTTCCTGCAGTTCCTTGTTCTTCTGCAGAATCTGCTTCACCGTGGTGGCCACGCGGTAGTGGTCCTCACCGATGTACATCGGGTCGAGGATCCGGCTGGTGGAGGTCAGCGGGTCCACAGCGGGGTAGAGACCGCGCGAGGCAATTTCACGCGAGAGCTCGGTGGTCGCATCCAAGTGCGCGAAGGTCGTCGCCGGGGCCGGGTCGGTGTAGTCGTCCGCGGGCACATAAATGGCCTGCAGCGAGGTGATCGAGTGGCCTCGGGTCGAGGTGATGCGCTCCTGCAAGACACCCATCTCATCAGCCAGGTTTGGCTGGTAACCCACCGCGGAGGGCATACGACCCAGAAGCGTCGACACCTCAGAACCGGCCTGGGTGAAACGGAAGATGTTGTCGATGAACAACAGCACGTCCTGGTTCTGCACGTCACGGAAGTACTCCGCCATGGTCAGTGCGGAGAGCGCCACACGAAGACGGGTTCCCGGCGGCTCATCCATCTGGCCGAAGACGAGGGCGGTCTTGTCAAACACGCCGGCTTCTTCCATCTCACCGATCAGGTCGTTACCCTCACGGGTACGCTCACCCACACCGGCGAATACCGACACACCACCGTGGTCCTGGGCCACACGCTGAATCATTTCCTGAATCAACACAGTCTTACCCACACCGGCACCACCGAAGAGACCAATCTTTCCACCCTGCACATACGGGGTGAGCAGGTCGATGACCTTGATACCGGTCTCAAACAGCTGAGTCTTGGACTCCAACTGGTCGAAGGCGGGAGGTGTGCGGTGGATGCTCCAGCGCTCAGCGGAAGCGGGGATGGGCTTGTCCGAGTTCAGCACTTCACCCAGAACGTTGAACACCTTGCCCTTGGTGACGTCACCGACTGGCACCATGATCGGGTTTCCGGTGTCTTCCACTTCCTGGCCACGAACGAGACCGTCGGTGGGCTTCAGGGCGATGGCGCGCACCAGGTTGTCACCGAGGTGCTGGGCGACCTCCAAGGTCAGATCGCTCTTCTCTTTGCCCATCGTGATCGTGGTACGAAGCGCGTTGTAGATCTCAGGAATGTGGTCGCTCGGGAACTCGATGTCCACCACGGGACCGGTCACCCTGGCAATACGTCCGGTAACTACCGCCGTTTTCGCTTGTGCCATGTCGCTGTCTCTTTCTTTCTTAGGAGTCCTGTAGCGCGTTCGCGCCACCGACGATTTCGGAAATCTGTTGGGTAATTTCTGCCTGGCGAGCATTGTTGGCCAAGCGGGTGTATTCCAGGATGAGCTTGTCGGCGTTGTCACTCGCGGACTTCATCGCCTTCTGGCGGGCCGCGTGCTCACTCGCTGCCGACTGCAGCATCGCTTGGAAGATTCGGGTTTCGATGTAGCGCGGAAGCAGAGCGTCCAACACGTCATCGGGCTCGGGCTCGAACTCATAGAGCGGGAAGACTTCGGTCTCTTCCACTTCTTCGACACCCTCCACCACTTCGAGCGGGAGAATGCGGACCACTTCAGGTTGCTGGGTCACGAGCGAAACGAAGCGGTTGTAAACGATGTGAATCTCGTCCACGCCACCCTCGGTGGAGTCTTGGGTGAACTTCTCAATCACCGTGTCGGCAACCTCTTTGGCTGTCTCAAACTGTGGTTGGTCTGAGCCACCGAGCCAGGTGCGCTCCATCGGGCGCTGGCGGAACTGGAAGTACTGCACCGCCTTACGACCGAGCACAAAGTAGACAACCTCTTTGCCTTCGGACTTCAGCCGCTCGGCGAGGTCTCCCGCTTCACGAAGCACCTGGGCGGAGAAGGCTCCCGCCAAACCACGGTCGGCCGCAAAAATGACAACCGCTGCGCGGGTGGGGTTTTCGGCCTCGACCAATAGAGGGTGGTCGACGCTGGAGTACGTGGCCACGGCGGAGACGGCGCGGGTCACAGCCCGCGAATAGGGGGCTGCTTCCGCCATGCGCTGTTGCGCCTTTTGGATACGCGAGGCCGAAATCAGCTCCATTGCTCGCGTAATCTTCTTGGTCGCTTTCGCCGAGCGAATCTTCGCCCGGTAGACCCGAAGTTGTGCACCCATGTCTGTGTCTTCTTAACCCGTCTCGTCTAGCGCTTGCGCTTGACGATTTTCTCCTGCTCGATGTCTTCTTCCGCAATGGCCTCGAACTGCTCGGAGCCGGGGTTTCCGAGAGATTCGGAACCGGCGCCACGGAAGGACACGACGAACTTGTCGACTTCCTTCTCCAGCTGTTCTTTGGTCTTGTCATCCAAGACGTTGGTCTCTCGCAGAGTGTCGAGAACCTTGGTATTACGGCGCAAGTGGTCCAAAAGCTCTGATTCGAACTTCAACACCTCTTCCACCGGAATCTCATCGAGCTTTCCGTTGGTTCCTGCCCAAATCGACACCACCTGTTCTTCCACCGGGTACGGCGAGTACTGGGGCTGCTTCAGAAGCTCGGTCAGACGAGCACCACGAGCCAACTGACGACGGCTGGCCGCATCCAAGTCGGAGGCGAACATCGCGAAGGCTTCCAATGAGCGGTACTGGGCGAGCTCGAGCTTCAGGGTTCCCGAGACGCTCTTGATCGACTTCACCTGAGCGTCACCACCGACACGAGACACCGAAATACCGACGTCCACGGCGGGGCGCTGGTTGGCGTTGAACAGATCCGACTGCAAGAAGATCTGACCGTCGGTGATCGAAATCACGTTGGTGGGAATAAACGCGGAGACGTCATTGGCCTTGGTCTCAATGATCGGCAGACCCGTCATCGAACCAGCACCCAACTCGTCTGAGAGCTTCGCACAACGCTCGAGCAGGCGGGAGTGTAAGTAGAAGACGTCTCCCGGGAAGGCTTCTCGGCCCGGCGGGCGACGCAGAAGAAGCGACACGGCGCGGTAGGCCTCGGCCTGCTTGCTCAGGTCATCGAAGATGATCAGGACGTGCTTACCGTCGTACATCCAGTGCTGACCAATGGCCGAGCCGGTGTAGGGGGCGAGGTACTTGAATCCCGCGGGGTCTGAGGCGGGAGCGGCCACGATGGTGGTGTACTCCATCGCACCGGCGTCTTCCAACGCACCCTTCACCGCGGCGATGGTGGAGCCCTTCTGACCCACGGCGACGTAGATGCAACGCACCTGCTTGGTGGGGTCACCGGATTCCCAGTTAGCCTTCTGGTTGATGATGGTGTCCACCGCGATCGCGGTCTTACCGGTCTGGCGGTCACCAATGATCAGCTGACGCTGTCCACGACCAATCGGGATCATCGCGTCAATGGCTTTGATGCCGGTCTGCAGCGGCTCGTGCACCGACTTACGCATCATCACGCCGGGAGCCTGGAGCTCCAGTGCGCGACGGCCCTTCGTCTTGATCTCGCCGAGGCCATCGATGGCGTTACCCAGCGGGTCCACCACGCGGCCGAGGTAGCCATCGCCGACCGGAACCGAGAGAACCTCACCGGTGCGAGTCACTTCCTGACCTGCTTCGATGCCGGAGAACTCACCGAGGATGACGACACCGATTTCGTTCTCGTCGAGGTTCTGAGCGATACCGAGGGTGCCGTCGGAGAAGCGCACCAACTCGTTGGCCATACAACCGGGCAGGCCCTCGACGTGGGCGATACCGTCTGCGGCGTCGACAACGGTTCCCACCTCGGTCGCGTCGGCCTTACCCGGCTCGTACGAGGAGGCGAAACTCTTCAGCGCGTCGCTGATTTCTTTCGGGTTGATTGTCAGTTCTGCCATTGTTCTTTCCTTATTGGGTCGAAAATCTCTCGCGCCGGTTAGGACGCCAGTTGAATCCTCATGTCACTCAGTTGCTTGCTCACACTCGCATCAATGACTACGTCACCGACTCGAATCCTCACGCCACCAATTACTTCTGGATCGACGACGACATCCAGGTAGTGGTCGCGGCCAAAACGCTTCTTCAACGTCTCGCGCAGGCTCGTCTCTTGGGCTGCGGCGAGTGATGATGCCACCCGCACTTCCGCCAGTCCCAGACCCTGCTGGTCGGCGACGACGCTCGCCGCCTGGCTCAGTGCGTCGCTGACTCGCCGTCCGCGCGGGAGCGCGACCAGGTGCTTGGTGATCTCCATGGTGGCCGCAGACACTTTCTTGCCAAAGAGCCACTGGGCGAGTGCCATTTTGGCGTCTCCCTGAGCGCGCTTATCCGACAGCGCCAGCTGCAAATCGGAGTGGCCACGGATCACGCGCCCCACCTGCAGCAATTCACCGGTGACGTCAGCAGAGCCTGCTGCCTGTCCGGCGACACGCACCGCGAGTTCTTCCACTCCGGCGAGGAAATCAGCCGGCTTGGACCAGTTTTGGGCGACAACGGATGCCACCACCTCGCGAACGTCAGCGGGAACCGACGGCAAGGCGGAACCTAGGAGGGCGGTGCGCTCCTCGATGCTGTGACCGTGGTCGGCCAGCGCCTGAAGCAAGGAGGGGTGTTGGGCAATTGCCCGCCCCACCGCACACACACCAGCAACCAGCTCGTCAGACGCCGCGACCGCGGCGACCTGAGCACGCAGGTTTTCTAGTGATGCCCTCGTCGATGCGGCCATGTGCTACTTGCTCGCTTTCTTCGCCGCGGGCTTCTTCGCGGGCTTCTCAGCGGACATGTCTTTCAGCAAGCCATCAACCAGGCTCTTCGCCTTCTTGTCCTGGCCGAGCTGGTCGCGCACGACTGCTCCCGCCAGATCCAAAGCGAGTGAGCCGACCTCTTTGCGCAGGGAGACGAGCGCTGCCTGGCGCTCGGCTTCGATCTGTGCTTGAGCAGTCTGGGCGATGCGGTCTGCTTCAGTCTGGGCCTGTTCGCGCATTTCCTTGAGAATCTTCTGGCCTTCACCGCGCGCTTCGTCGCGGATTGAAGCCGCTTCGTCACGTGCGTCGGCGAGAAGCTTGGTGTACTTCTCAAGGGCCTCTTGCGCTTCTTTCTGCGCAGACTGGGCGTCTTCGATGCCACCTTCAATCGCAGCCGAACGCTCGTCGAGCGTCGCCTGCAAGCGAGGAAGCACCACGCGCCAGAACAAAAACAGCACGAGGGCGAACGGAATCAACGACCAGACAATGTCGTAGATTGCGGGCAGGAGCGGGTTTTGGGCCTCACCCTCTGCCGCGTAAACCATCAGCGGCAGCATGGGTTCTCCTAGCCAGTGAAGATGAAGTAGGTCGCGATACCGATGAACGCCAGCGCCTCGGTAAAGGCGATACCGATGTACATCAGAACCGTCAGGCGACCCTGGAGCTCCGGTTGACGTGCCACCGATTCGATGGTCTTACCGACGACGATACCCACGCCAATGGCGGGTCCAATCGCAGCGAGACCGTAACCGACTGTGGCGATGTTTCCGGTGAGTTCGGCGAGTTCCACAGGTGTTTCCTTCCTGGTTGGTGTCCCACAAGTGGGACGGGGGTTTAGTGTTCCTCCGCCAGCGCAAGCTGGAGGTAAACGGCGGTCAAGAGGGTGAACACGTAGGCCTGCAGTAGCGCGACCAACAGTTCAAAGAAGGTGAAGACGATGCCGAACGCAATCGTGCCAATTCCGAAGAGAGCTTTGATGTCTCCGGAGTAGAGAACGAAGAAGTGGGTGGCGGAGAAGAACAACACCAGCAAGAAGTGACCCACGACCATGTTCATCAGAAGACGCAGGGTGAGGGTGACCGGGCGAAGCACGAAGGTCGACACCAGCTCAATCGGGGTCACGATGATGTAGAGCGGCCAGGGCACTCCCGGGGGGAACAGTGAGTTCTTGAGGAAGGTGCCGGCGTGCTTTCGCAGACCGGCATAGACAAACGCGATGTATGACGCTACGGCGAGAACCAGCGGCATACCGATGACACTCGTTCCAGCAATGTTGAGTCCTGGTATGACACCCGTGAGGTTCATAAACAACACGAGGAAGAAAATGGTGGTGAGAAGCGGCAAGAACCGCTTCCCATCTTTTTCCCCCAGCACGTCACGGGCGATGCCGTTGCGAACCAGGTCGATTCCCATTTCCACGGCACCCTGGAAACGACCGGGAACAACCGACATCTTGCGAGTGCCGAAGTAGAAGATCAAGAACAGGGCGAGAACCGCGAGAAGACGAATCAGGACGATTCGATTCATCTCGAACATGGTGCCCTCAAAGAGGATCGCTGGAGGGAAGAATTCAGCAATCGTCGGCGGAGAGAACTCGCCGGGTTCGCCGCCGGCCAGAGGCATCATGCGGCTAGAAAGTGTCGCGAACAGCGTCGTCTCCCGAGTCGAGGCGCGCGACAAGGCGCGCGGCGGCTACGTTTTTTTACACCCTAGCAAGCGAGAGTGCGCTCAAACTAATCGAAAGCTGAAAGCCTCAACCTCGGGTGCAACCCTAGGGAGTTTTCTACGTGCTCATATCCGTCACGAGCTCTTCGCCGAGCAGTTCGACGATGGCATCGGAGGGAATGGCGCCCGCGCGCACAATGCGAATCGTGCCCTTTTCTAAGCCCCACGAGGTGGCATCCACCACCGTGGAAGGCCCTGACGGCTGCAGTGCAGGGTCCTCGAGAAACACCGCGACCTGGTCACCAAAAGCCTGTTCAATCTCGTCCAGAGTAGAGGGGCTCTCCCCCACAGGCGCCGCCTGGGTCGCGGCGAGCGGTCCCACTTCCAGAAGCAACTCGCTGGCCACGGTGTGGGCGGGCATTCTCAGCATCACCGTGCCGTGGTTGTCCCCCAAGTCCCACTGCAGCGAATCTCCCGCAGGAACAATGACGCTGAGTGCGCCGGGCCAAAACTCCTGCGTCAACGCCGTGACGGGTTCCGAGACTTCGGCGGCGAGGGCGGCGAGTGTGGGAAAACCCGGAATGAGCACCTGCGGGGGAATCGGGCGATCCCAACCCTTCACCTCCCGCAGAGTGGCAACTCCCGCCGGGGAGAACGCATTTGCCACAAGCGCGTAGCCGGTATCCGTCGGCATGACCACGACTTGTTTGCGCCCCAGCGCCATACGTGCCTGGCGCAAACCGACCGCCAGCTGCTCGGCGTTCGACGTGTCGTATCTCTTGGTCACATCCCTAGCCAACCAGCTCTTTGACCGCCTCAGCAAAAGCGACCGAATGCCGCTCCACATCTTCCGCCGTGGTCGCGGGCGACATCAGTGCCATGTTGTGGAAGGGGGTGAGCAGGATGCCGCGGTTGAGCGCGTGAAGGTGGAGGTATTGCTGCAGCGGGAAATCGTCCGAATCTGCGGCGTCTTTTCCATTACGCGGCGCCGTGGGCATGAAGCTGTATTCGCTGCGGGCCCCCAACTGGGTGACCTGCCACGGCATGTTGTACTCGTCGATCACCCTCTGCACGCCTTCGGTCCATTCCGTGGCGCGCTGAATCATCGCCGGGTAGACCTCTGGTGTGAGCACCTGTCCGAGGGTGGCGCGGATTCCGGCAAGAGAGAGGGCGTTTCCGGCGAGAGTTCCCCCCACTCCCCCGACGTCGATGTCTTCAAGCTCAATCGCGTCGCGCACTTTCTGTTGCAATTGCGCCGTCATCCCATAGGCACCTGCCGGGATACCGCCACCAATGGTTTTGCCGATCACCACCGCGTCGGGCTGCAGGCCATCGCGTTGGGTCATCCCCCCAGGGCCCGCGCAGATGGTGTGGGTCTCATCGATGATGAGTACTGCGCCGTGAGCCGTGCACAACTCGCGTAGCGCCTCGTGCCAGCCGGGATCGGGCAACACGATTCCAATATTGGTCATCGCGGGCTCGACGAGCGCGCAGGCAATCTCTCCCGACGCAAAGGCTTGCTCGAGTGCTGCCACGTCATTGAAGGGAACCACCACTGTGGTCTCGTCGAGGGGGACGGGGGCTCCGATGTTGCCACGGCGTGCCACCACGTCGCCCGACTCGTCCAACGTCGCAAACGTCTCGTCGACACTGCCGTGGTAGCAGTAATCGATGACGAGAACTTTGGGTTTCCCGGTCACTTGCCGGGCGTAGCGAATCATGTGGCGGTTCGCATCGGTTGCGGTCAGCGTGAACTGCCACATCGGAACACCAAAGCGCTCGGCGAGCATCGACGCCGCAATTTCCGCGTCTTCCGTGGGCAACATCGTGGTCGCGCCGTGGCTCAATTGCTCAATCAACGCCGCCTTCGTCGCCTCGGGCACATGTCCCACCATCGCCCCGGTGTCACCCAGACACAGGTCGACGTGGTCGATTCCGTCGACGCAACGGAAGTGAGCGCCCTGCGCGTGCTCCACATACACTGGCCAAGGTCCTGGCCACTTCGCCATCCACAACATCGGAACACCGTCGGGCATGCGCGTCTTGGCACGCTCAAACAGTTGCTTCGAGCGGGGGCGGTCTGCCTCAAAGCGCTGTATTTCGCGCTCCATGGCGGCGTGCAATTTTGTAGGGTCAACCGTCGTCACGATGTCCTCCAGGCCATCTCTTCAGGGGGAAAGGCAGCTAGCCGGCTTTGGCAAGCTGTTGGCGCTTGATGGCGCCGCGAATCTGTGTAGCCAGCACCAAGGCGATGGCTAGGAAGAACACGGCCGATGCGATGACATTGGCTTCCGCAGGGATACCGCGGGCTGCCGCGGTGTAGACGAAACGGGGGAAGGTCACCGCGGCGCCGGCGTTGAAGTTGGTGATGATGAAGTCGTCAAAGCTCAGCGCAAACGACAACAAGGCCGCAGCAACGATGCCGGGCACCAGCAACGGAAAAGTCACGCGCCAAAACACTTGATTAGGAGAACCATAAAGGTCACGGCCGGCTTCCTCCAACGCGGGGTCCAACACGGCCACACGGGCGCGCACCGTGACCACCACGAAGCTGATGCAGAACATGGTGTGGGCGATGATGATGGTGCCCAGGCCTTTGTTGACTCCCAGCTGAAGGAACTGGGCGGCAAGACCTGCACCCAGGACGACCTCGGGCGTGGCCATCGGCAAGAACAGCAGCAATGTGGTCGCCTGGCGGAACTTGAAGCGGTAGCGCACCAGGGCAATGGCGATGGCGGTGCCCATCGCGGTCGCCAACACGGTGGAGACTCCGGCGACGATGATGGAGTTCATAAACGCCGGGCAGACGTCTTGGGCGTCACAGACGCTCGTCCAGTTATCGAAGGTGAATCCGCGCCAAATGATGTTGGTGCGACGAGAGTCGTTGAACGAGAAGATGATCGTGTAAACGATGGGAATCATCAAGAAGGTGAGCGCCATTCCGGCGTACACCCACAGCAGGTACTTTCCGAAGCCTCTCATAGCAGGTCGTCCGTTCCGCTGCGCTTCACATACGCCGACACGATGATCAGTATCGACATCATCAAGATGAGCGAGAGGGCTGCGGCGGCGGGGAAGTTTTGGAGCACGAGGAAGTTCGCCTCGATGACGTTACCCATCATCGCTGTCTCGGTCGAGCCGAGGAAGTCACGGCTGGCGTTGATGTAGTCGCCCGTCGCAGGGATAAAGGTGAGCAGGGTTCCTGAGATCACGCCGGGCAGTGAGAGCGGGAAGGTGATGGTGCGAAACACCGTCACGGGGTTGGCATAGAGGTCTCCGCCCGCTTCGACATAGCGCAGGTCCAACTTCTCCAACGTGGTGTAAATCGGCAGCGCCATAAACGGCAAGAACATGTAGGTCAGACCGAACACCACAGAGAACGGAGTACCCGTGAGGTAGGCATCAGCCGGGATGATTTGGGCGGATTTGAGGATTCCGACAAAGAATCCTTCGTCCGCGAAGATTTGCTTCCACGCGATGGTACGCAACAGGAAGGAGATAAAGAACGGGGCAATCAAAATCACAAGCGCCAAGGATTGCCACAGTGGATAAGGCCGCAGTTTGACACCAATCACATAAGCAATGGGATAGCCCAAAAGCAGGGCGAAGAAGGTAGCCAGGAAGGCATACACAAACGAACGTCCAATATGCGAGAAGTAGGTCGAGACCACCGTGACGTAGTTTTCAAAACGGAAAGCGTTTTGATACTCGCCCATAAACCCACCGGGAACGGGCTCTTGGAAGCTCGTAATCACCAAGGAAAACAGCGGTGTCACAAAAAACAGAATCAGGTAAAGGATTCCTGGCAGCAGCAACCACAGAGCAATCGGGCTCTTCCGCTGCGACGCCGGTGTTGCTGCGGTGGCGGCCGGTGCGGCCGTCTGGAACGCACCGAAAGCCACTAGGCCTCCTCTAATTCGGCTTCGAGCTTTTCACGCTCCTGCACAGCCACTGACCCGGTCGAGGTGTCATCAACAAAACGCTCCTCTTCCGGCGGAGTGTCCGCAAGACCAAAGGCATGTTCCACGCTCCACGAGAGGAAGACTTCATCGCCTTCCTTCGCGTGCTCGCCCAGCGAGGTGTTCTGCGCGAACACGGTCACTTCACCCACGCTGGGTACCTCAACGAGGTACTGGGTGCTCACTCCGGTAAACGATGCGTCCACGACACGTCCGGGACCAATCAGAGTGCGGTTCGCATCGACTGAAGGTTTGGACTGGTGGAGCGACACCTTTTCAGGGCGCACACCCACCGTGATCGTACCGCGGTGTGCGACGGCGCGCTCACTCGGCACGCGAAGTTCGTAGCCACCTGAGGACACCGAGACAACGGTGTTCGTGGAGCCGGTCACCTCCCCGACGAACAGGTTCGACTGGCCGAGGAAGGTCGCCACAAAAGCGGTCTTGGGAGATTCGTAGAGCTCCTCTGGAGCGCCCATCTGCTCAATCTTGCCGAGGTTCATCACCGCGACCGTGTCCGCCATGGTCATGGCCTCTTCTTGGTCATGGGTGACGTGGAGGAAGGTGAGACCCACTTCGGACTGAATGTCTTTGAGCTCCAACTGCATCTGACGACGCAGCTTCAGGTCCAACGCTCCCAATGGCTCGTCGAGCAACAGAAGAGCCGGGCGGTTCACCACAGCGCGGGCAAGAGCCACGCGCTGCTGCTGACCGCCGGAGAGCTGGGCGGGCTTGCGGTTCGCGACGTGACCCAGTTCGACCAGCGCCAAGGCTTCCCGCGCCTTGTCTTCGGCATCGGCAATCTTGCGACGGCGCAAACCGAACGAGACGTTTTCGAGCACGCTCATATGCGGAAAGAGCGCATAGGACTGGAACACCGTGTTCACCGGGCGCTGATAGGCCTTGGTGTCGGTGACGTCCTTCCCACCAATGACGATGCGGCCTTCCGTGGGCTCTTCCAGCCCTGCTACGAGCCGAAGGGTCGTGGTCTTGCCACACCCACTCGGCCCGAGCAGGGCAAAGAAAGAACCTGCGGGAATATCCAGGCTGAGGTCATCGATGGCCGTGAATCCGGGGAAACGCTTGGTGACATTCACCAGCGACAGGTCGGCGCCTGCTTCCGCGAATTGTTTGGCCGATACCTCTCCCGCCATTCTCAGTGCCTGCTGCTAGGCGCCGAGAACGACAGACTGGAACGCGGCCTGGTACTCGTTGTCCTCTTCCGAGGTGAGCGTCTTAAACGCCTTCACCTGAGCCAGCGTGGCGTCGTCGGGGAAGATCAACTTGTTCTCGGCCAAGTCGGGGTCGATCTCCAAGGCGGCTTCGTAGGCTCCCTTGACGGGGGTCACGTAGTTCACCCAGGCGGCGACCTCAGCGGCGACCTCAGGCTCGTAGTAGTAGTTCATCAACGTTTCCGCGTTGGTCTTGCGGGGCGAACCAATCGGGACAACCATGGTGTCGTTCCAAATGGTGGCACCGGACTCGGGGAAGACGAACTTCCACTTCTCACCGTCGTCATAGCCGTTCTCGTAGTTGATCAGGGTGATGTCACCCGACCATCCGATGGCGACCAAAGCGTCCTCGTTCACGAGGTCTTCGGTGTAGGAGTTTCCACGGACGTTACGCACCTGGCCGGATTCGACCTGGGCGCGCAACACGTCGAGGGCGGCGTTGAATTCATCGGCACCCCAGTCGCTCGAGATGTCCACGCCGTTCGCCATCATCAACAGACCGATGGTGTCGCGCATCTCGGAGAGCACCACGACGCGGCCCTTGAGCTCGGGCTTCCATAGGTCTTCGACGGTGCGGATTTCACCAACCTTGTCGACGTTGTAGGCGATACCGGCGAAGCCACCCTGCCAGGGCAGGCTCTTCTTACGACCCGGGTCCCAGTCGGGGTTTGCGAGTGAGTCGACCACGTTGGCCTTGTTGGGCACGTTGGCCTCGTTGAGCTCCTGCACGAATCCGAGCTGGCCCCAGCGGGCGGCCATCCACTCGGTGGGAACAACAATGTCCGCTCCGATGTCTTGGCCCAGCTGCAGCTGGTCGCGCACCTTCGCGTAGTAGGTGTTGTTGTCGTCGTAGTCGACCATGTAGTTGACCTGGATGCCGGTTTCCTCTTGGAAGCGCACCAGGGTGGGGTAGTTCCCGTCGTCATCTTCATCGATGTAGAAGGGCCAGTTTGACCAGTTGAGGGTCTTGTCCGTCGCCGAAATGTCTTCAGCGGCTTCCAGGGTGTTTCCCGAGGCACAGGCAGCCAGACCAGCGGAGAGCGCCACACCACCCGAGCCGGCGAGGAACGCCCGGCGGGACATCTGTGACTTTCTCGCCATCTGAATCAGCTGACGAATTTTCGGATCGTTAGGCAACGGACGGTTCATATGTTTCTCCTCTTCGAGACCCGGGTGACCCCGGACTATTTTCTGATGCTAGGGCATTTCCTGTTTCTAATCGGTTTCTTTTTAGTGTCGGTTATTCGCCGATGTAGCTCATCACGTGCTTGATGCGGGTGTAGTCCTCAAAGCCATACATCGACAGGTCCTTGCCGTAGCCCGAGTGCTTGAACCCACCGTGGGGCATTTCCGCGACCAGCGGGATGTGGCAGTTGATCCACACCGCACCGAAGTCAAGACCCTTCGCGAAGCGCATCGCACGGCCGTGGTCCCTCGTCCACACGCTAGAGGCAAGACCATAAAGAACATCGTTCGCCCACGCCATCGCCTGCGCTTCGTCGTCGAACGACTGCACGGTGATGACGGGACCAAAGATTTCGTTTTGGATTGCTTCGTCTGTCTGGTCAAGGCCGGTCACCACCGTGGGGGTGATGTAGAAGCCCTTGTCGCCCTGGCGGGCACCGCCCGTTTCGACCTGAGCGTGACCGGGCAGCCGGTCGATGAAACCGAGGACACGGTCGAACTGGTTGGTGTTGTTGACCGGGCCATAGAAGGTACCTTCGTCCTTGGGTGAGCCAGTCTGCACGTTCTCGGCGATGTAGGCCTTGAGTTGCTTCACGAACTCGTCGTGGACTTTCTTGTGCACGAGCACGCGCGTCGCGGCGGTGCAGTCCTGGCCGGCGTTGAAGTACCCGGCAATCGCGATGCCTTCGACGGCCTTCGCAATGTCTGCGTCGTCAAAAACGACAACCGGGGCCTTTCCACCGAGCTCGAGGTGAACGCGCTTGAGGTCAGTGGAGGCGGCCTTCGCGACCTCCATACCGGCGCGCACCGAACCGGTGATGGAGACCATCTGCGGAGTCTTGTGATCGATCATCGCGGCACCAGTGGTGCGGTCACCGACGATGACGTTGACGACGCCGGGGGGTAGGTGCTTCGCGCAAATCTCTCCCACCAACAGGGTCGACTGCGGGGTGGTGTCGGAGGGCTTGAGCACCGTGGTATTTCCCGCGGCGACAGCCGGGGCGAACTTCCACACCGCCATGTTCAACGGGTAGTTCCACGGGGTCACCTGGCCGACGACTCCGATGGGTTCGCGGCGGATGATCGAGGTGTGGTCGGCCATGTACTCCCCGGCCGACTTGCCTTCGAGGTTTCTCGCTGCCCCCGCGAAGAAGCGAATCTGGTCCACACTGAGCATGATTTCGTCATCAACAAGGCTCGCCCGCGGCTTACCGGTGTCTTGAGACTCCAGGTCAGCGAACTCTTCGGCGCGCGACTCCATTTCATCGGCGATGCGGAAGAGGGCGAGTTGGCGCTCGCCCGGAGTGGTGTTCTTCCACGAATCGAAGGCGTCTCCCGCTGCCTTGTAGGCGGTGTCGACGTCGGCCTCTGAGGAGATGGGCGCGTGGGCGTAGACCACTTCGGTGGCCGGATCGACCAATTCCAAAGCGTCCTTCGCTTTCGCGTCGACGTAGTTGTTGTTGATGAAGTTCTTCAGCGTTGGAGTACTCATGGGGAATACCCTAAACCCGTTTTCCCGTAATTTCCAACCGGAAATTATGACTTTTTCGTAAGCATTTTTGTATTTTTACTACTGATTCCCTTGTGTTTGTCACTTATCACTGCCAGAATGCCCTTATGGCACGTCAAAAACGGCCCCGCGCGCTGGACGAGGTGAGCAAGCTCATCATCGAACAGCTCCAACGCGACGGCCGACGCTCCTACGCCGACATCGGAAAAGTCGTTGGTTTGAGCGAAGCGGCAGTCCGCCAGCGTGTGCAGAAGCTCACCGAACAGGGCGTGCTCCAAATCGTTGCCGTCACCGACCCACTGCAGTTGGGCTTTCACCGCCAAGCGATGGTTGGCATTCGAGTCGAGGGGGACCCGCGCGAGGTCGCCAAAAAACTCGAAGCCATCAAAGCGATCGACTACCTGGTGCTCTCGACCGGCCGATTCGACATCCTCGCCGAAATGGTCGCGAGAGACGACGAAGAAATGACCGAACTGCTCTATGGGCAAATCCGCACCATCCCGGGCGTGATTGCCACGGAGACATTTACCTATCTAGAACTGAGAAAACAGCACTACAACTGGGGGACACCGTAATGAAACCGACACTGACTGACACGATGAAGAAACTTGTGGGAGCAAAAACCCCCACCCGTAAGCCCCGCGTGGCAAAGAAGCCCGTTATGGACCCGATCCAGCAAAAAGCCAAAGACCACCTGTGGATGCACTTCACCCGCCAATCCGGGATGGAAGAAGGCAAGGGCGTGCCGGTCATCGTGCGTG
>Ga0181554_1001800_pt1 | contig 19690 bp, 11 predicted proteins | sample 011ome_16_FD_145602 | JGI IMG/M metagenome (GOLD analysis project Ga0181554, IMG submission 145602) | Coastal salt marsh microbial communities from the Groves Creek Marsh, Skidaway Island, Georgia - 011503CT metaG (spades assembly) | ecosystem: Environmental > Aquatic > Marine > Intertidal zone... | reverse complement strand
GGGGGGGGAGGGGGTGGAGGAGGAGGAGGAGGAGGAGGAGGAGGCGTCGGGGAGGACGAAGCACAGGCCGCGGTCCGACGCGCGCGCGCCCTCGCGCGGCGCGAGGAGGAGGAGGAGGAGCGCGAGGGCGAACGGAGCGCGGCGCGGGAGCGCCATGACGCGATATCGAGCGCGCGCGCGTCGTTCGCGTCGGCGCGGGGTGGGTGTGACGCGCGCCGACGGAACGACGGAGACGACGAGTCAGGTTTTCGTCTCGATTCGCACGACGAACTGAAGCCGAGCGAGCGAGAGAACAGAACGAGTCTTCTTTCTCCGGCGTCCGTCTCGGGGTACGAACGACTGGGAACCGAACGAGCGGCGCGAAGAGGACGTCGCGCGTCAGGAAGCAGCGCGCGTCGTCGCGTCGAGAGCGTCCGTCGCGACTCGCGCGCGCGCGGCCCGGTCGGGTCGGCGGTGATGGTATCGCGTTATTACATCCCGGGCGATGCGCTAGTAGTTAAAATTTGTCCCGTCCCGCGCGCCATCCATCCAAATCCAACCCTTCCTTCTCCCTCCCTCCAGCGCACTGCAGTAGCGCTCTCTCTTAATCGTAGATGTCCGCGATCCCCAACACCGAGATCGTGAGCTTGATCTGATCGATGAAGTCAACCCCGGTCGCGTACTCCGTGAGCATCCCCACGAGGAGACCGAACATCGTCCACCGCCCGTTGTTGATCTCGTTCTTCGCCGTGAACCCGAACACCTGCGACTCCTCCACGGCTTGGTCGTAGTCCTGCTGCTTGAAGAACTGCACCATCTCCTTCGCTTTTCGCCGCTGGTACTCCACCGTCACGTTCCCTTCCTTGAGGACCTTCTGGACCTCGTCCGTCTCCGTCGCCGCGGTCGCGACGGCGCGGGATTTGACTGAGAGACGGGGAGGAAGAATGGAAAATAGCGCGCGCGCGAGCGATCGCGGGGAGTCGCGGGGAGACGGGAGAGGGCGTCAGCGACCGCGCGACGTCGTCGACGGGAAGACGCGAACGGGTCGTGACCACGACACGTCGCCGCGGACGCGAGCGCGCGCTCGCGCGAACGTAACGCGCGAACGACGCGCGCATCGCGACGCGTCGGACGCGCGCCGGCGACGGTTCGGCCGCGTCCGGGGCGGGGGCTGGCATCCTATCTATCCCCGGGCGACGGCGACGCGGGGACGGAGACGCACCGGCGGCGCGAGAGCGGAGCGCGACGCGTCGCTTCGACGCGACGGCCGCGGGACCGACGGCGCGGATTTGAGAGACGCAGATGGCGGCCATTTCTACCGGCGGGGCGTGCGTGCGTCGTGCGCGTGCGCGAGTGACCGCGCGTCGGTCGGCGACGATGGAAAGATCGACGTGGACGCCTCAGCCGTGCCACGTTTGAGGCTCACAGCGGAGGAGAGAGCGAGCGGTCGAGGGGATCGACCGACCCTCGCGCGTATGGGGGACAGTCAGAATTGCGGAACACACAAATACACTTCTGAGTGACTCGGTGATGAGAATGAATCCCCGGCGCGGAAAAAGTTCGAGCCCGTTTCCCCCCGCCCGGTCATCAGCGTGCTCGGCTCGTTCCCGCCTCGCCTCGCGCACTCGCGCACTCGCGCGCGCGCCGCCGTCGTCGAACGGATGGCGTCACCGCGCGGGTTCGCGTCCGCGGCGGCGGATCAGTGGCGTCGAGACGCGCGCGTCGTCGGCGCGCCGTTCGACGCGGGCCCCCGCGCGGACGCCGCCGCGACGGGGGGAGGAGGAGGAACGCGACCGGGGATGTTCGCGTTCGGGATGAAGGGCGCGCGCGTCCCCGGTGAGGCGAACGTCCCCGCCGGCGGCGCGGGCGCCGCGGCGTGGGACTACGTCGCCGGCGCGCCGTCCATCTTGGGCGCGATCCCGTCCTTCGTCGTCGCGCTCGTCGCGGCGTCGCTGTGCGTCGTCGTCGCCGCGGCGATCCTATGGTCCGCGCTTCGCGTCGCGCGATTCGTCTCCGCGCGCGTCCGCGACGTCGCGCTGACCGCGGGCGCCGCGGTCGAGCGGTTCGAGGAGTGCGTCGGGAGGAGCGCGACGTTGGGGATCGCGAGGGTCGTCATCGCGACCGCGTCCGCGGTGACGCGCGCGGTCGAGGGAGCGGAGGATCTCGTCTCCAGGGCGTTTTTCCCCCTCCCCGCCGCGGACGACGGAGGCGGGGACGGCGGCGACCCCGGGCGCGCGCTCGGGGATGCGATCGGCGCCGCGGTCGCGCGCGGGATCGGCGTCGAAGGCGGCGGCGACGGCGACGGGAAACGCGCCAGGGAGGAGGCGTGGAGGACGATCGCGGAGGCGCTGGCGTCGTCGTCGTCGCGGCCGAATGATGACGGGGCGGCGGCGGCGGCGTTCACGGCGTCCTTCGTCGAAGCGTGCGAGCTGTCGTTCGCGACGACGACGACGAAGAGCGCGCGAACGACGACGACCGCGGAAAAGAACGAACAGACGCGCGGGGGTATTAACCTTAAGAGCGGCGTCGACGCGACGACGCCGGGGCGCGCGTCGCCGTCGAGCTCGGAGTCGTCGAACGAAAACGAAAACCCCGCGGCGGCGGCGACGCCGGCGGGGACGTCGGGCGCGCCGCCGCCGCCGCCCGCGACGCCGGCGGCGATGTCTCCCCCCGAAGTCGTCGAGGTCGAGGACGCGGTCCCGGAGACGCCCACGGCGTGGACGCGCGGCGCGAACGGCAAGGGGAACGCGTCGCGGCCGCAGACCCCCGGGTCGTGGCTGAAGAGTTGGAGGAGGAGTTTCACGCCGAGGAGCGCGAGCGCGCGGAGGAGAAAAGGAGCCGCCGAAAAGGAGCCGCCGACGCCGGCGCCGTCGACCGCGGTGAAGACGCAGCGCGAGCGACTCGCGGCCGCGCGCGCGGCGAGGAAGGGGAAGGAGAAGGACAGAAGCGACGCGGCGGCGGCGGCGGCGGCGGCGAGGGAGTCACCGAACGGGGTACCGAGCGGCGCCTCCGTCCCGGCGTCGGCGTCGGCGTCGGCGAGCGACCCTCTGATGTCGTCCTTCGCCGAGACGCTCACCGCGGTCGCGTCGCCGCCGCCGCCGGCGCCGATCGCGGAGTCCCCGGAGCCGGCGCCGGCGCCGATCGCGGAGTCCCCGGAGCCGCCGCCGGCGCCGATCGCGGAGTCCCCGGAGCCGGCTGAGACGCCGTCGCCGTCGCAGTGGGGCGTGATGCCGTTCTTCCGAGGCGCCGCCGCGAGCGCGAGCGCGATGGGGTCGATTCTCTCCGCCGCGTCCACCGCGGACGAAAAGCAGCTGAAGATCATGGACATGGCGATCCGCATGCGCGAGACGCTGTCGAAAGAGCGGGCGAACGAGATAGCGGAGAAGAACCTCAGTCTTTCGGAGATGATGCTGCGCTTGAAGCGCGCGAACGTGGACATCAAGGGGGACGCGAACGACATCGCGGCGGCGGCGAACGACATCGCGGCGGCGGCGTTGGAGGGCGCCGCGGAGGACCGCGCGAAAACGGAAGCTTCTCGGGCGTTACGAGAAACCCGCGCCGCGCTCGCGGACGACTTCTACGCCGGTCTCGTCGTGATATTCCTCGCATCCGCGGTCGGCGGGTGGCGCCGCGCCGCGGACGCGATCGCGGGCATCGCCGGCGCGTGCCCGGCTTCATCCTCCGCGGGCGGATCATGGATGTGGTCCTATCTCACGGGCGGCGCCAGCGGTCCGTTAGACTACACCCTGTGCGTGATTCGCTCGCTCGTCGGCGCCGCGTGGGGCGCCGCGCTCCTAACGCTCTTGGGCTGGAAGCTTCTGCGGTACAACGTCGTGACGTCGTTCCAGTCCGCGCCCGCGACGGTGTTGCTCCTCGTCCTCGGCGGCGGCGTCGGCGTGGTCGGGAAAAACGCGGTGAGTTCCTTGGGCGGCGACGGCGAGACGTGGGTGAGGCTGTGGCACGGGTACTGCGTCCTCGCCGCGATGTCGCACTGGGGGGCGTCGCACGTCGCGGGGTTGATGAAACGCCTCGGAAGCGTCGGTTCAGTCGCGTTTCACGTCGCGCTAGGCGGCGTGATTCCGTTCGTCGTCGGCGCCGCGCCGTTCGACGACGTCTTCGCGGGAATAGCCCGGGAGGCGATGGAAAACGTCCTCGGACGGACGGTTGCGGCTACGTGATCACGAACAACACAGCACCCGCGCGCGAACGTCACGATACGCAGCAAGCAGCACGACGTGACGAGAGCAGCATGCGTATACGATAGTACAGTAGTATTGACAATAAATAAACGAACGACACGATGTGAACGGCACCGCGCGCTGTATACTGTAGACTACACGGGTACTGTGTGACCCCTCTTCACACGTACGTCGCCTCTCGCAACGCGAGGACTTGCTTCTTCAGCTCGTCAACCGCGGCCATCTCCGCTTTCATGCGCTCGCACTCCTTCTGCGCGGCTCTCAGCTCCGCCTTGTACTTGTTCCGCTGCGATTTCATGTTGTCAAACTTCACCTTGTTCGCCGCCGCCTTCTGCGCCCTGTGCGCCCTCGCCGCGGGGTGGTTCTCCAGATCCGCGACGTCTGGGATCTCCGACACGTTGGACGCGATGTCCGAGAAGCCGATCGTGCTCAGGGAGTCGTCCAACCCGCCCCCGAGGCCGTTCCCCGAGCCGTTCCCCGCTCGCGCGTTCTCCTCCGCTTGCTCCGCAGCCTCTCTGCGCGTCCGCTCGAAGTCCGCGAGCGTCTTATCGATCGCGTCGAGCTTCGCCGCGCTCGCGCTCGCGCTCGCGGCGGCGGCGGCGGCGGCGGCGGCGTCGAGCGCGACCGAGGCGCCGCCGCCCGGACCCAGACCCCCACTCCCCGCCTCTCTCATCGCCTTGATCGTCTCCTCGTGCTTCCTCTCGAGCTCCTCGTTCCTCTCCTGCTCTTCCTTGATGATCGATTCCGCCTCCGCGCGGACGGCGACCAAACGCATCTGCGACTCCTCCATCTGCGCCGCGAGCGCCGCGTTTCTGTCGATGAGTAACTCCCTGTCCTTTCGAAGGTACTCGAACGACTCCGCGGTGGACGCGTGAAGCTCCATCACCGCAGCCTCGCCCTGCGTGATTTCGTTCTCGAGCGCCTCGTTCGCGCTGATCAGCTTCTCGATGTGCGCGTCCGCTTCGTCTCGCGTCTTTTCCAACTCCCGCGCGTGCGCGATCAGTTCGACGTGCGTCTTGGCGAGTTCTTCGCGCTTTTTCTCCGTCGCCGCGAGGAGTTCCGTCAACCTGTCCACCTCCGCGTGAAGCGCCTGGACCTCCGCCTCCGTCTGCGTGATCTGCGCGTCCCTCGCGGCGATCTCTCTCGCGAGCGTCGTCTTCTCTTCCGCGGACGCGGTGAGCTCCGCGTCCTTGGCGGCGAGGGACTCGGCGGTTTTCGCGACGGCGGCGGAGAGCGAGCGATTCTCCGTTCGCGCCGTCTCCGCGCGATCCGTCAACGCGGCGATCTCCGCGGTCTTCGCGCGCAACTCCTCCGCGAGCATCGACTTCTCCGCTCTCGCCGCGGAGATCTCTTGCGTCAGCGCCACCTTGTCCCTGGACGCGAGGACGACCGCGGCTTTCGCGTCCTCCGCGGCTTTCGCGAGCGCGTCCTTCTCCTCCTTCGCTCGTGATTCTTTCGATTGAAAGTCCTGGACCGCCGCCTCCATCGCCTCGCGCGCCGTCTCCCCGTCCGCCTCGAGCGCGCGTTTCTCCTCGACAAGCTTCTCCACGTCGCGCTCCAGCGCTTGGTTCTTCTCGTTCACCTGGGCGAGGACCGCTCTGCCGGTCTCCGCGCGCGTCTTCGTCTGCTCCACGATGCACCGCTGCTCGCGAACCATTCGAACGACGCCGTCGGTGAACTCTTCGTTCGCGCGTCGGTGCTCGTGGTGCACGCGCTCGCACTCCTTCTGCGACGCGACGATCGCCGCGTCCGTGCGCGCGAACTCGTCCGTGAACTGCGACAGCTGCTCGCGGACCTTGGACGCCATCGCGGCGACGCGGCCCGCCGCGGGGACGGGCGGCGTCGCCGTCGCAGGGACCGCGCGCGTCTGCTGCGTCTCGGGCGTCGGCGTCGGCGCCGTCGCGGCCTCGAAGGAGTCGTCCACGAAGCTCGCCGCGAGCGCGGGGCGGAACATCGTCGGGATCATCGTCTTCGGGTTCATCAGCTTCCTCTCCGCGGCGGCCATCTCGGGCGTGAGCGGCGCGAGGGCGTCGCCCTTCGACGCGACGACAGAATCGGCGGCGAGAGACGACGCCCTCTTAGACAGCGGGGAGGTGCTGGCCTGCATCGCGACGAACGAGGTTCGGTCGCGCGGGAACAGCGCGAGGACGGCGAGGACGCGGAAGACGCGGCGGCGATACTCCTTTCGATCGCGCGAGCGTCGCGGCGAGCGAACGGCGGCGGCGAGTCGAGCGCGGCGGTGCGGTCGTTGTGACAGGCGCGTTCCCAGAAATTCAAAAAAAAAAGCGAGTGGCATGGCATGGCAGCCACGGGATTCCTCGGACGGGACCGTTCGCCGACCGCGCCGGCACGACGCGCCGCGCCGGAGCGCGTCCACGCGCTCGAGAACACCGCGTCGGCGTCGTCGCGGCGATGGTCCAGACGACCCCGAAGGCGAGCTCGTCGAGCCCGCGCGGGTTCGCCGCGACGGCCGCGACGGCGTCGCCGCGCGACGGCGGTCGCGCGGACGAGAAGAATGCGAATGATGCGAACGCCGACGGCGACGCGTCGCGTCCATCCCCCGCCGCGGCGGCATCGCCGCCGCCCCCCGCGGGTCCCGACACCGGCAGCCCGTTCGCGCCGCTCGTTCGCGCGCGCGAGGCTGAGCTCGCGGAGCTCGCGGAGGACCGCCTCGCGCTCGCGACCGCGCAGGAGACCGCGCTCGCGGAGACTCGAGCCGAGCTCGCGGCGACGAAGGGAAAGTTCGCATCCCTGCGCGGGGACTTCCACTACAACCTCCGGCTGCTTCGCGAGCGAGACGCGGAGCTCGAGAAGTTTGACGGCGTGCTCGCCGCGAAGGACGCGCAGGAAGAGGAGCTGAGGGGACGGCTGGAAGACGCGGCCGCGGAGATCGCGCGGTGGAAGGACGCGGAGGCGAGGAGCGCGGCGGAGATCGAACGCGCGCGGGAGGATCTCTCATCCTCCTACGACGAGATGATAAAAGAGAGAGAGACGACGCACGCGGCGACGCTCGCGGAGGAGACGCGAAGGGCGATCGACGCGGAGGCGTCCGTCGCGGCGCTGAACATACGATGCGAGGACCTCGCGCGGAGGCTGGAGACGGACGTCACGCGCGTGAGGGAACGCTTTGTCGCCGAGTATGAAAAAAAATGCGAGGCGTCGACGGCGGCGCTGAAGGACGCGGAGTCCGCGTTCGAACAGCGAAGGAAAGAGTGGGAGGCCGTGGACCTCGCGACGAGCGCGAGCGCGGCGAGGGAGCGCGCGCGCGCGGAGGGGCTGGAGAGCGAGCTCGAGGCGATGCGTAAAGATCTGAGCGTCGCGAGGGACGCGCTCGCGGACGCCGCGCGAGACGTCGCCGACGGCGCCGGGCTGCGCACCGCCGCCGCGGACGCCGCCTCGAGGGCGAGCGCGGCGGAGGCCGCTTCCGCGGAGAGCGCGCGCGTCGCGAGGGAACTGAGGGTGGTGAACGCGTCGTTAACGGCTCAAAACGCTGCGTTTCTGTCGTCTACCGGGGACGCGACCGCGGTGTTGATGTCGAAAGCCGCCGGCGTCGTCGCCGGCTTGCGCGCGGCGGCGTCAGTCGGCGAACTCCTCGGCAGAGCCGCGGAGGCGTACTCGCGACAGGGCGCAGTCCACCCGAGCGCGAACAAGCGCATACGCAAGGGCATCAAAGCGCTGCAGCGGGTCGTGTCGCGGTCCGCGGCGTGGGACGCGGACGGCGTGAGCGACGCGATCGCCGCCGCGGGAGACGTCGCGACGGGCGAGGGCGGGTTAGAGGAGGAAATACTCGCCGTGAAGGCGAGGGCGAAGACCGCGGGGAAAGGCACGCCGGCGGCGACGCCGACGAAGCCGCCGCCGGGGCCGGGGAAAGGCGGCGGCGGCGGTGGAAGGGCCGGGAAGGGAGGAGAAGACGACGACGGAGGCGGTGAAGGCGGCGGTGAAGGCGGCGGCGGTGAAGGCGGCGGCGCGGCGCCCCGAGCGCGCGTCGCCGACGACGGCGCGTCGAAAACGTCGGGAGCCGCCGAGGACGCGGACGAGGCCGCGGCGTCTACTACCAGCGACGACGACTCCTCCGATGACTCAGAGTCCGACGTGGACGTGATGAACGAGACGACGGACCAGCTCGCGATCATCCAGCGCGTGTTCGACGACGCTCGGGACAGAGCCGCCGCCGCCGCCGCCGCCGCCGCCGCCGCCGCCGCGGTCGTCGTCGCGGACGGGGACGAAGAGACGTCCGGCGCGGACGCCAAAGCTCCACCGCCGCCGCTCGCGGAGAGGCTGGAGAACGTCCGCAGGCAGCTCGCGGCCGCGGGGTTCTCGGACAGGTCGTCGCTCGCGCCCGCACTCGACGCGAAGACGACGACGACGACGACGACGACGACCGCGGCGGCGAGGAAGAAGAAGAAGACGTCGAAAAAAAGACCCTCGCGCGCGGCGACGGCGACGGAGCCGCCGCGGTCCCCCGCGCCGCCCGAGGTGCGCATGACGAAAGCGGCGATGCTGGTGAAAGCGGAGGCGGCGCGTAAGGCCGCGGCCGCGGTCCCGCCAGCGTTGCTGTTCTTAGACCCGCCGTCGACGGGGAAGGAAAACGCGGGCGGGACCGCCGCGAGACGGAGGACGGTGAGGTTCGCCGGAACGCCGCCGCCGCCGCCGCCGCCGCGATACCTCGCGCCGCCGTCGCCGCTCGCGTTCTCGCCGCTGTCGCCGCCGCCGCCGCCGTCGCCGCCGCCGCCGGCTCTCTGCGAACCGTATCGTCCGCCGTCGGCCGTCGCGCGGGTCCGGGTCGCGTACCCCGCCGCGGCCGTGGAGGAGAGGCTGGAGCGGTTGCGCGCGAGCCGCGAAGCGCTCGCCGCCGCGCGCGTCGGCGTCGGAAACTAGAATAATACCCTCGTTCGCGCTCGCGTCGACGACGGTGTACAACGACGAGTGAGAATAGAAATACTACAGACTACAGTAACTTAATACGGCTTCTGCATGCTCCCGCGAACGTTCCACAGCAGCGACTCCTTCACCGCGCGGAACCAGTCCACGCTCTCCCCCGAGTTACAAATCGACGGCACCGGATACCGCCACCCGCGAACGACGAGGCTCTCCCCGCGTTTCAGACACCGCTGCTCCTTCCCGTCGAAGCTCGCGTACGGCTCCACGCGCGCGCTCTCCGGCACCCGGATCGTCAGCACGACCGAGTCCGGCAGCACCAGCGGCCGAAACGACAGCGTGTGCGGGCAGATGGGCACGAACAGCACGCCGCTGACGCCCGGGTGCACCATGCTCCCGCCCGCGGCGAGCGAATACGCGGTTGACCCCGTCGGCGTGGAGATCATGACTCCGTCCGCGAGCACCTTCGTCATCGGGTTCCCGTCGATGTTGACGTCCAGGTCGATCAGCGTGCTGTTCGCGCCGCGGTCGATGACGACCTCGTTCAGGACGATGTGCCGTCGGCGTTCCTCCGAGCCGTCCGCCTTGACGACGTGCGCGACGAGCCGCGAGCGGAGCGTGAAGACGAAGTCGCCCTTGACGACGTCGTCGACGACGCGCGGGATGGACTCGCGCGAAAACGACGTCAGAAACCCCAGCGAACCCATCCCGAACGACACCACGGGCGGGACGCTCTTGGGAAACAAGTTCGAGACCCACAGGATCGTGCCGTCGCCGCCGAGGCAGACGATAAAGTCGATGACGCCGTCCAGTCGCGGGTCGTCGTCCTGCGCCCACGTCTTCCCGAGCCCCGTCTCCCAGTGCACCGCGGGCTCCACCCACGCCTCCACGTCGTTCCTCGCGAGCATGTCCACCACGCGCGGCATCATCTCCGTCGTCTGCACGTCGTTCGGTTTCTTCACGACGAGCGCGTTCTTCGGCGGGGAGGTCCAGGAGAACTGCGAGTGCGGCATTCCCGTCTGACGCGATCGGATCGCGCGGTCGGCGGGTTCGTGGAGTTCGCAGCCGTCGTCGTTGCACATCAGCAGTTTGAACGGCACCTTCGCGTTCGGGCCGAGCGGGGATAACAGCGGCGTCGCTTTCGTGCCCATAGATCCGGGGACGCCCCCCCCGTTCCCGCCCAGGGTGCCGCCCGGGCCGCCGCCGCGCCCGGACCCGCTCTTCGCTCTTCGCTCTTCGTCGTTCCAGTAGAGGCTCTCCATCGAGTGCGAATGATGACGATGCCCTTCGAACCCTCCCCTGCCCTGGATCCCTCCGAGGCCGTCGTTCGTGCCCCCCGGGCTCTCGCGCGGGTCGTTTATCACGAGCCTCGCGGACGCCTCCTCCGCGAGCCGCTCGATCTCGCCGTCGCGCGCGTGGTCTGGGCTCGAGCTCGAGCTCGCGATCGACGCGTCGGAGACGCGATGACGATTCTGCGCGACGATGATCTCGCCAACCTTTTGCTCCAAGTCGTCTATGCTCGTCGGGGTGGAGTTGAAAGGCGTCAGTTGAAGTTGAAAGACGCCGAGGACGGGGATTGAAAGCGGGGGACCCTGGACGGAGAGAGACGACGGGCAAAGTCCTTAAGGATCGGCGTTCACATCGCCGACGCGGTCGTATGGGGACCAGTGTGAGATAGAACGCGCCGCCTCCGCCTCCTCCGTCCCCGACCCCGAGACCCACCGTCGGCGCGGGCGTGCTGCGACCGCTCTCGCCGCCGCTCGTGCTGTCGCCGTCCAGCTGCACGACCGTGAGCTTGTGCGTCTGCGAGCATCGAAGCGCTTTGTACGAGTCCGACCGGAGCACCTTGGACGGCGACGACGCCGTCGCGGGTTGTCGCTGTTGGTGAATCGGACGCCGCGACGCCGCGGCGGTCCCCATCGATGACGCGTCCGTCGACGCGCCGTCCATCGTCGTCGACGCGCCGGCGCCCCTCGCGCCGCTGAGCTCCTGCACGAGCGCGCGGTTGATCGCCTCGAGCTGTTCGATCTTCTCCTTGTACTTCCGCTCGCTCTCCGCCCACCCCGTGCCGTTCGCGCGCGCGCGGACCGCGTCCACCGCGCGCTCGAGCTCTCGCAGGTCGAACTCCATCTTCTCCTCCCTGGGCCCCGACGCGGCCGGGGGATGGATCTCGCCCGCGGCGGGGAGTATCGGCGAGCGCGTCGCTTCGCGCGGGTGCGGCCGTCCGCGGTCCCTCGACGCGTTCGCGACGTGCGAGGAGACGGGCGCGGTGCGCGCGTCGCCGACGCCTCTCGTTCTGTTGTGACGCGCCCCGCTCGACGCGCGCGCCCGCCGTCGAATAATAAAGTGCTGCGCGCGCTCAGGTCGGCCCGCCTCGAGATTCTCGATCGTATCCGCTCGAAAGCGGCGCCGCGGGTCTTTTTTGAACGGTCGCCGCCGGTGAGGAACCGGATTTTGAAAGCGACCTTTTCGAGGCGCGCTCGCGGTGAATTTCGGTGGCTCAAAAAGCTCGATCTCGCGAGTCGGCGCCGCAGCACGCCTCCGATTAATAATCTTTATCCGCCGCGCGGGCGGCCTCGCGACAACGCCCGCCATGGCGACGAACGCGCCTCCGAAGAAGCAAGCGCCGTGGAAAGGCTTCGTCGCCGGGAGCACCGGCGCGATGCTCAGCGGCGCGGTGACGCATCCGATCGACCTCGTGAAGGTGCGGATGCAACTCTACGGGCAGTGCGTCGGCGACGGCGTCGCTGGAACAAGAGCCTCCGTCGCGTCCTCCGTGTCATCCTCCTCCGCGATGAGCCCGCCCCCGGGGATGATGCGCACCGGGTTCCTCGTCGTGAAGCACGAGGGCGCGAAGGGGCTATACAAAGGCCTCTCCGCGTCGCTCATGCGCCAGGCGTCGTTCATCGGCACCAAGTTTGGCGCGTACGACCTCCTCAAGTCCGCGATGCCGGGCGATCGGGACGCGAACGGCGCGCTGCCGTTCTGGAAGATGACCCTGTGCGGCCTCGGCGCGGGCGCGATCGGCGCCGCGGTGGGCAACCCCGCGGACCTCGCGATGGTGCGCATGCAAGCGGACGGGCGGTTGCCGATGGAGGCGCGGCGGCACTACCGCCACGGCGGCGACGCGCTCGTCCGAGTAGTACGAGAAGAGGGCGTCCTCGCGCTCTGGCGAGGATGCGCGCCCACGGTGAACCGAGCGATGATCGTCACCGCGTCGCAGATGGCGGTGTACGACAAGAGCAAAGCGACGATATTGGAGGTTTCGCACGTGAAGGACGGCCTCGCGGTGCAGACGGGGGCGTCGTTCATGGCTGGGATCGTCGCGGCGTTGACGAGTAATCCGATCGACCTCGCGAAGTCGCGGCTCATGTCGATGAAGCCGGACCCGAAGACGGGGAAGATGCCGTACTCGGGGACGTTGGACTGCATCGTGAAGACGGTGAAAGGGGAGGGGATCGGGGCGGTGTATAAGGGGTTGATACCCACGACCGCGAGGCAGGTGCCGCTGAACGTGGTGCGATTCGTGTCCGTGGAGTGGTGCAAGAAAGTCTTGCACGCGTTCGAGTGACGGAACGGAATCTCGGAACGGAACGCGAGTCGACCGCCGACGGGAGAACGCCGCGCCGCGCCGCGCCGCGCCGCGCCGGCGGACGTCGCTCCCTTACCTTAGCCCATAGCCCGCGCTCCGCGATATGTGATCATTATATTATCACGTGGACGAGGGACGGACGCGAAACTTCTTCGCGATCGATGACTCCCTCTCCTCGTCTTCTAAATCTAGCTAGACTACGCGCGTACTGTACACGTACCTTCGAAGGTAGGCATCAGTACGCGCGCCGGCGCGGATCGAACGGCGATCGGTCGTCCAACGCGTCGAACATCGCGCGCTCGTACGAACTCTTCCCGAGCTTATTCAGCGTTCGATTCCGTCCTTTCCTCCTGTTCTTCTCGCGCTTCAGCTTACGCTCCGCGTCGACTTCCTCGCACGCTCTCTTAAACCGCTCCGCGACGGAGACGCCGTCGGCGTCCTCCGCGAAGCCGAGACGCCAACGCAACGCCGCCGCGCCGAGCCCGAGCCCGCGCTTCGACGGCGCCGCGCCGCCGTCTTCGTCCTTCATCCCCCCCGAAAAGAACATCATCGCCTCCGTCGACGCCGCCGCCTCGCCGCGCCAGCCGCTGCGCGCCGAAGCGTCGAGGCACGCGAGCGCCGGCGCGTCGAGCGGCGTCGTCGGGTCCGCCTCGCGCGGCGGCGGCGCGCCGCGCGCCGCCGCCGCGGAGATCCACCACGGTCGTCCTCGCGTCGCCGCCAGATTGGACGACGCCGACGCGACGACGACGAACCCGTCGTTGTTCTCTCCCCTCCCGAACCCGATCCCGCGCGGCTTCGGGCGCGGGCGCGGGCGCGGGCGCGGGCACGGGCACGAGACGCCGCCGCCGTCGACCGGCGCCGAGGCAGCCTTCCCGACGGCGACCCAGCCCTCGCCGTCGACGGCTCGAAACCGCGGCGACGTCGCGACGGCGGCGGCGGCGAGGTACGCCTCCTTCGACGGCGCGACGATCCGCATCCGCGGGCACTCCGCGCGTATCAGCTCCCTATGCGCGACGTCGACGTCGGGCCAGACGAGCCACTGGAGGGATGACGCTCGCGCGGTGGTGAGGGTATCGGTCGCCGACGACGACGCGGCCGGCGGCGGCGACGCCGCCGCCGCGCGGTCCTCCCACGACTCGACGTGGTGATGATGACGGGCGTCATCAAACCTCGGAAGTATCCCTCCCACACCTCTCTCGCGCCTCCCGCCCCGCGTGAGCTTCCCTCTCCCTCCTCCTCCCGGGTCGATCGCGCGACGCATCGCGTCGTCGCACGCGTCGTCGCCGCCGCACCGCAGCGTGTGCATCATCGGCGCCGCGGCGCAGAGCGTCGCGATCCCTCGCGCGGAGATCCCGCCGCACCCCGTCACGTCCGCGGCGACCACCGCGGCGAGCGCGCCGCGCCGCGCGAGCGCGTCGATCCCGTCGTCCGTGACGCCGACGCACCCGGCGACGTCGAGGAATGGCGCGCCGTCGTGGCCGTCCACGAGCGCGAGCAGCGCGCGGTCGTCCAGGCAGCCTCTCCTCCTCGCGACCGCGCGCAGCGCGCATCGCACGTCGGACGGCAGCTGAAGCAGCGATTCGCCGGCGAGCTCGATGAGCTCGTCGACGTGCGCGGCGAGGAGGTCGGTCACGAGCCACTTCAGAGGGCGCACGCGCGAGGGCGAGGGCGAGGGCGAGGGCGAGGGCGAGGGCGAGGGCGAGGGCGAGGGCGAGGGCGAGGCGCTCGCCATCGCCCCGCGCGCCCGCCGCGCCGCGCGAAGTATGAGCGAAGTGCGCCATTCCGTCCAGATCGACTCGCGTACGTAATCGTTTTCTGTTCGTCGTTGTCATCATCTCGCGATCGATCGCGTCGTCGCGCCAGATCGTTCGCGCGCGGCGCGCTCCGCGACGCGTCCTCCGCGACGACCACACCGTCGCCGCCGTCATGGACGGCTTCGGGATGGAAGGCTTAGGGTTCCCCACGGAGACGTCCTCCGCGCAGTGGGAGCTCGAGCTCGTCGCGAGGGACGTCTACGCGAGAGCGACGCGCGCGGGCGCGAACGAGACGACGACGACGACGACGGGCGACGGCGACGAGAACGCGCGCGCGAACGGCGCGCGCGGCGCGCGCGGCGACGAGACCGACGTCTCGGGGGGCGTCGCGGTCGCCGCGACGCTCGACCGCGACGCGCACGTCGCGTACCTCACGCGATCGTTGACGCACCTCGGGAGCGGATTCGTCGTCCTAGACGCCTCCCGCGCGTGGCTGTGCTACTGGATCGTCCACTCTCTCGCGCTCCTCTCCCATCCCCTCGCTCCGTCGACCGCGTCCGACGTCGTCGAGTTCCTCGGGAAGTGCCAACGCCCCGGCGGCGGGTTCGGCGGCGGGCCGGGGCAGATGCCGCACCTCGCGCCGACATACGCGGCGGTGTGCTGCCTCGCGTCCATCGCCACTCCGGAGGCGTTCGCGTGCGTGAATCGAAAATCGCTCCGGTCGTTCCTCGCGCGGTGCAAGGACGACGAGACGGGCGGGTACAGGATGCACGAGGGCGGGGAGACGGACACGAGGGGGTGTTACACCGCCCTCGCGGTCGCGCACCTGTGCGGCATCATGGACGACGCGGTCACGGAGAACGTGAGCGCCTTTGTAGCGCGGTGTCAGGCGCGTTCTGTTCGACAAACGTTTTTCACCCACCGCTCGGTTTCAACATTTGATCGAGTTCCCTTTCAACTGATGACCGATGAACACGCACACGCAGACGCACGAAGGCGGGATCGCGGGAGAGCCGGGCGCGGAGGCGCACGGCGGGTACACGTTCTGCGGGCTCGCCGCCGCCGTGCTGTGCGACGGCGCGCGAGGGCTCGACCTCCCGGAGCTTCTGCACTGGCTGTGCATGCGACAGGGCGCGGTCGAGGGGGGGTTCAACGGCCGCACGAATAAGCTCGTGGACGGGTGTTATTCGTTTTGGCAAGGGGGCGCGTTTCCGTTGTTATCGCTGAGCGTCGACGCGGTGTTGCGAGCGATGCCGCCGCCGTCGAAGAAGGGTGCGACTGCCACCAGAGAAGAAGAAGAAGAAGAAGAAGAAGAAGAGAAAGAGAGAGGATCTTCGTTGGGAAACATCGCGGGCGTCCCCGCGTGCGCGCTGTTCCCCGCCGCCGCGTCCGAGGCGTTCTCTTCGTCTTCGTCGGATGCCAAGACGACGAAGACGCGGACGCTAAACGCCTGGGACCCGACGACGCCGCCGTTCAACGCGCGAGCGCTGCAAGGGTGGCTGCTCCTGTGCTGCCAGGCACCGAACGGCGGGCTGCAGGATAAGCCCGGGAAGGGGCGGGATCACTACCACACGTGCTACTGCCTGTCCGGTTTGAGCGCCGCGCAGCACTGGGGACGCGACGGGCTCGTCGGCTCGGAGGACGACGTCGTCGAGCGATGTAATCCCGTCGTGAACGTCGTGGAGGCGCGGTACTTGGAGTGGATGCAGCTCGTCGACGGCGCGGGCGCGGCGTGAGCGCGAGCGTCGTTCGTCGTCGATCGATAGAAGAAGAAGATCGTATCGTGCTACTACATCCCTAGGTAGGACGTCATGTGCTGCGACTACGCGACTACGCCGCGGTTGCGGCGACGCGTTTGCGTTTGGTCGACGCGAACTTCGACTTGAAGTTTTTCCACCCGCTTCTTCGGAACGCGCTCGGAGGGAGCGGATGCGCGCTGAGATCCGCGGCGCCGACCCACTCGCCCTCGCCCTTCCCGCTCTTTTTCTTGCCCGAGCCGCCGCCGCGGAAGCTCAGAGTGACCGTGGGGACGTCCCCGTCGTCGTCGTCGGCGGCGGCGGCGCCGGCGTCGGCGTCGGCGATCGAATCCGACGCGGGCTCAAAGTCGTCGAATCCGATACGTCGATACCCCATCGGCGCGAAGTGCTTCGCGTGCAGCCACGCGTCCCTCTCCGACAACTTCACCTTGCTCGTGCTGCATATGAAGCGCTCTAATATCCGTCCGATCCACCCGCCCTTCACCGCGACGCGCACGATCGACTCGCACACGCACCCGCCGACGCCGTCGACGTCGTCGCGGACCCACTCGTTGAAGGTGAAGTCCATGTTCTCCGCGCCCATGCACGGCACGACGCGCACGAACCGTCGGCACTCCGACGGCGTGTACGTCGTGTGCTCGTGGTAGGACTGCGCCCTTCGCGCGAGACGCTCGATGATCGCGGGGAGGTTTAACCGTGGCTCGGAGAAGGCGACTCTCGAGAGCAGGACGCCTTTGGCGTCGCGCGCGTCCTCGAAGTCCCAGCATCCCATCTTCAGTCCGTCGACGTGGAGGCGCTCTTGGAACGCGCCGTCGACCATGAGCGCGTAGTACTCCTTCGCGGTGCACGGGAACCGAGAGAACGTGCGCCATTCCCGCATGGTCAGCGTCGCGTCCGCGGCTGCGAGGCGAGCGATTCGCGTGCGGGCGCGGCGCGCGCGTCGACTGACGGCGGGCGTCGCGACGAGGTGACGTCGATTCGACGGTCGCGCGCCGCTTCTCGCGCGAATCTGGAGGGCTCACATTCGCCGAGTACAGATCGTATGGATATTTAGTTATCGGAGTACTGTACCCGAGGACGGCTGTACGTACCCGAGCGTTTCGAGAGTTTTTCCGACAAGTCGGTTTCGTGACGGAAAACAATCCAGCAGCCGCGACCGTCAGTCGCGCGCCGCGCTCGCACGCGTCGGCGCTCTCCATGAGGTCGATGTTCGCGTCGCTCGACCGCGACGGCGACGGGTTCCTCAGCCTCGAGGTGCGCGCCCGCGAGGACCGCGCGACGCGCTGCCCGCTCTCGTCTTCTTCTCCCGAACGCGAACGAATCTTACTTATATCCAATTCGACCCCCCTCCCCCCCTCTCCCACTCGACGCAGGAGGTGCGCGAAGGCCTCGCGAAGCGCGGGATCGCGGTCTCCACCGCGCATCTCGAGAAGCTCTTCGCCGCGATGGATGCGAACGCGGACGCGAGAGTCAGCGCGACCGAGTTCGACGCGTTCTGCGAGGAACGCCGCGGGGCGATCCGCCGCGCGTTCGTCTCCGTCGACCGCGACGAAAACGGCGAGGTCGACTCCGAGGAACTCCGCTGCGGCGTCGAGCGCGCGGGGCTGAAAATCAGCGACGCGCAGCTCCGGGACGTGTTCGAGAAGCTCGACAAAGACAAGAGCGGGACGCTCTCCGAGAAGGAGTTCGAAGAGGCGCTGATGCTGCTTCCGAAGGGCGCGAACCCGGCGGCGGTGTTCGACGCGTTTCTTCGCGCGTCCTTCGTCGACGACGCGGAGTCGCACTGCAGCGCGTGCAAAGACCTCCCGCCCAGAGGGGGCGGGTCGCTCGCGTGGGCGGTCGCGATGAAGATGGCGAGCGGCGGGGTCGCCGGCGCGGTGAGCCGGACCGCGACCGCGCCGATCGATCGCGTGAAGACGATACTTCAGACGGGGAGGGTGCCCGGCGGCGGCGGCGGCGGCGGCGGCGGCGGCGAAGCTTCCGCGAGCGCGAGCGGCGGCGCTTCGAGGGCGGCGACGACGGGCAGGACCGCCGCGACGACGACGACGACGTCGAGTCGGGGCTTCACGACGGCTGCGGCGGCGCCCGCGGGGGGATACGAACCGCCACAACAGCGACGGGTGACGATTGGTATCGCCACGCGCGCCGTCTACGCGGAGGGCGGCGTTCGCGCGTTTTTCCGCGGCAACGGCGCCAACGTCCTGAAGGTCGTCCCGGAGACCGCGGTCAAGTTCGCCGCGTTCGACCTCCTCAAGCGCGCGATCGCGACAGACCCCGGGAACGTCACGATCGCGGAGCGGTTCGCCGCGGGCGGGCTCGCGGGCGTCGCGTCGCAGGCGCTCGTGTACCCTCTGGAGGTTATCAAAACCCGTCTCGCGGTGACGCCCCCCGGCTCGGCCGGCGGCGACGGCATCGCCGCGATGGCGTCGCACGTCGTCGCGCGCGAGGGCGCGCGCGGATTGTTCCGAGGCCTCGCCCCGAGCGTGGTGGGCATATTTCCGTACGCCGGGATCGACCTCATGGCGAACAGCATCCTCAAAGACGCGCTCGCGCGGCGGTGCGAGGGCGCGGGGAAAGAACCCGGGGTGGTCCAACTCCTCGGCTGCGGCATGGCGTCGAGCACGACCGCGATGCTGTGCACGTACCCGCTGAACTTGATCCGCACCAAGTTGCAGACGTCGGGGATGGAGGGCGCGGTGAAGTACGCGGGACCGGTGGATTGTTTCAGGCGGGTCGTCGCGAAGGACGGGCTGGGGGGGCTGTACCGCGGCGTCGCGCCAAACCTCGCCAAGGTTTTACCGGCGACGAGCGTGTCGTACGCGGTGTACGACGTCTTGAGTCGCAACGCGAGCGACAACTAATATAACGACGCGGGAGGCGGGTGACTAACGCCATCACCGGGTGATTAGGGTGATTACGATAGCCGTTAGATACAACATAGACTACTGTAGTCGTAGTAGCAATTCGTTCCGTCACTCCGCCTTGATCGGCGTCGCCCCTCCCTCCTTCTTCGGTATCTTGAACCCGCCGCCGCCGCCGCCGGACTTGAGCGCCGCGAGCGGGATATCCTCGTCGTCGTCGTCGTCCACGACCGTCGTCGCCTTCCTTTTCATCCCCGACAGCGACTTGGGCTTATTAGACGGCTTGGAGGCTTTCTTCTTCTTCTTTTCGCCGCCGCCGCTCGCGCTCTTCGGCCGCGAAGATCCGCCGCCGCCGCCGCCGCTCTTCTTCGCGGGCGGGCCGTTCCGCCCGCGCTTCGCCAACCACTTCTTGTACGCCTTCTTCGCCTCCTCCTCCGGTAGTAAACCGTGCTCCATGAGCCACGTCTCCGCCATCTCGCTCTCGGGTTTTTGCGTCCGCAGCGAGACGTAGAATTTCCGCAGAGAGTCCGCCTCGTCCGGGGTGTCGCGCTTCTGCCCGGGGAGCTCGTATGTCTTCTTCTCCGCCTTCACCGCCGCGCCGCCGTTCCCGCCGCTCGGCTTCGGCTTCGGCTTGTTCTTCTTTTTCTTTTTCTTCTTCCCGTCCTTGTCC
>Ga0181554_1001799_pt1 | contig 19694 bp, 13 predicted proteins | sample 011ome_16_FD_145602 | JGI IMG/M metagenome (GOLD analysis project Ga0181554, IMG submission 145602) | Coastal salt marsh microbial communities from the Groves Creek Marsh, Skidaway Island, Georgia - 011503CT metaG (spades assembly) | ecosystem: Environmental > Aquatic > Marine > Intertidal zone... | reverse complement strand
CGACGAGCGTGGGGCGCGGGTCCGGCCCCGCGCGCGCGCGACGTCGCGCGTCTCGTCCTCACGCGACGTTTGCGGCGACGCGGAGGACGTCGTCGCGAAGACGAAGACGAAGACGATCGCGGCGGAGGACGCGCGGCGAAAGGTGCGGCACGCGTCGACGGTCACCGGGGCGTACATCGCGGCCGTCGGCGCGTGCCTTCTCGTCGCGCCGGTGCGAAGCTTCTCCGTGCTGTTCGACGCCTCGTCGATCGCGACGCACTGGATTCGCGTCTTCGGCGTGCTGTGCGTGACGTTCGGAGTGTACTATCTCGACACCGCGAGGGGGGACGGCGGCGGCGGCGGCGGCGGCGGCGGCGGCGGCGCGGCGATGTCATTTTATCGAGCCACCGTGCGCGGCAGGGCGTTCGTCGCGCTCGCGCTCGCGTCGATCGCGATGACGACGCCGTCCGCGCGAGTTGGGCTCTCACTGTTAGCGTTCGTGAACGCGGTGAGCGCGGGGGTGATGCAGCGCGCGCTGCGCGTCGCGGACGCGGCGGCGGCGGCGGCGGGCGAAGGGAACGGTGAGACAAGAGCGGTATCATATTAATATCCTCTCTGTAATAGGAGAGACATTTAGACTAGTAGATAGCGTCGTGTGTGAGTGTGATAGGTGGGTCGTCCGCGAGCACCGCGCGCGCCTTATCCCACAGGTCTGGATCCAACGCCGCGTCCCACTCCGGCGCGAGCGGCGGGAAGACGTGGAGCGCGGGCGCGGGCGCGGGCGCGGGCGGCGAAACCCGAACCCCTCCCGCGAGAGCCACAGGAGGACGCCGACGTCGCCCAAAGCCTTCGCGCGCTCCCCCGCCGCCACCCACAGCAGCTCGTCCCACCCGCGGCCGTCCTCTTTCACGAACCGAAGCACGTCGAGATGCCCCAACCGCGCCGCCGCGGCCCCCGCGAGCGGGTGCGGCGCGAAGTTCCCGGACCGCGTGCCCCACTCGAACACCTCCGCGCGGCCGTTGACGGCGGCGCACAGGCTCGCGGCTTCGCGGTCGAACTCCCACACGCGCGCGTAGTCCGCGTACCCTGACGTTTCGGACCTTCGCGGGTCGATCTCGCGGAAGAAGAACAAGACCATCAGCGCGTCGAGGTGACCCCCGCGTGTCGCGCTCTTCGCCGCGTCCTCGGAGACGTCGCACCCGCCGGCGACGGCGTATCGCAGCGTCTCGACTGCGCCCGTCGCCGCCGCGGCGTCCGTCGCGCGCGCGTCCCACGGCGCGAGCGCGACCTCTCTGAGCCACCGCAGCGCGTGCAGGTGCCCGCCGCGCGCGGCGCCCTCGCACGATGCCGCTTCGAACGCGACCCCGAGCGCGTCGCGGAGAAAGCGCAGGGTCTCCGTCTTCCCGCTTCCCGCCGCGGCGACGCCGGCGGCGGCGAGCGCGGCGGCGGTGACGAGTCGGCGAAGGGTCGCGTCGAGCGCGTACCGAAACGTCGCGAGGTCGCCGCCGCCCGCCGCGCGCACGACGACGTCCTCGGTCTCGATGGGCTCGCGGCGGTGCTCGACGAGGTACCTCAGCGCGCGGAGCGACGCGCCGTCGCGGACGCCGCCGGACGCGGCTTCCGCGCAGACGTCCACCGCCGGCGCGTTCAGACGCGTGCGCGGGCAACGCGCGTCGAGCGCGAATCGAAGCGCGGGGATGGACGCCGCGCGCACCGCCGCCGCGAGCGTGTTGCCGTCCCACGGGCATCCGTTCGCGCGCGCGAATCGCAGGAACTCGACGTTTCCGTCCGCGGCGGCGACCGCGCAGACGTCGCCGGCGGCGAGCCAGACCGAGCCGAGTGGGGAGGTCGGGATATTCTCGTGAGCGCGCGGCGCGCATAATCCAGAATCCGGCCCGACCAATGACCCACGCGCGTGAGTGTCGGTTAAATAAGGTAAATGAGGTAATCCGGGGTCCGAGATCGCGCGTCCGTCGGTCTCCCGTCGCGTCTCGCGCGCTCCCGCGGCGCGCGCGTCGTCGGCGGCGCACCGAAGCATGATGTCGACGGCATCCGCGGTCGACCGCGATTCCGAGCTCGCTGACGAGCTCGCGTCCTTCGTCGGCGTCGTCGAGTCAAAAGACCCGCGCGCATTTCCCTCGTCCGCCATGTTGTCTGTGGTAACGACGGTAACGACATTCTTGTTCATTCGGCGGTCGCCGAGCGGCCGACGAGGGGTGATCTCGCGCGCGAACCGCGACGCGAAGCTCCGCGCGATACGCGACGCGCGGGCTGATTTCCCGTGTTCTTCCGCGACCGTTCGCGCGCGTGAGTGTTCGCAGTGCGCGCGCGAGTGTTCGTTCGTAAGGTTTTATGCGGCTGGCGCGGGAGTTGTTCAGGACCGCATTAACCAATACCAACACCGCATTAACCCGCGGATATTTATTATCCACCTCAAACGTCGATCTCTGACTACAGACGCAGCACTGAAGACGTGGCCGGATGTCCTCTCCGCATCAGCCCGCGAAATTTCAGAATGTACTGTATGAGCATTTAGTTTGCATAATATTAACTCCCGCTCCTCTCAACTCGCACGATACCAGCAACTCGCGAAACGTCAGAATGTACTGTATGAGCATTTAGTCTGCATAATATTAACTCCCGCTCCTCTCAACTCGCACGATACCAGCAACTCTCTTCGATCGCGCGAGAACAGCCGACTCCAGGCGCGCGGGAGGGCGCGCGGAACGCGCTCGCGGGATGTTCGCGCGCGGTCCGTCCCCTCGATCGCGACGTCGCCTCGAGTCGTGTTCGCGCGGCCGCGCGCGCTCGACGCATCGTCGTCAGCCCAAGAGGCCGTCGCCGTCGCCGTCTCATCGTCAGCCCAAGAGGCCGTCGCCGTCGCCGCCGCCGTCGCCGCCTTCGCCTTCGCCTTCGCCTTCGCCGCCGCCGCTCTTCTTCTCCGCCGGGTCGAGACTCCCTCGCGTCGCGCGAAGCTTCCGCTTCAGCGCGTCGTACCGCCTCTGATCGCTCGCGCTGACGCTCGGCTGGACGCGTTCAAACGCCTCGGCGAAGTGCGCGCGCGTCACCTCCGGCGGCGGCGGCGGCGCGTCCTCGCCCGCCGTCGCCGTCGCCGTCGCCGTCGCCGTCGCCGTCGCCGTCGCGTCGTCTTCTTCGCCGCCGCGCGACCCCCATTTACCTCCTTTACCACCGCGAGCGAGCTTGCGCGCTTCCTCGCGCTTGACGTCCCACGCCGTCGCGATCTCGAGGTTGCCCTTCAACGCCGCGACGCACGCCTCGCGGACGAGCGACGCGAGGTCCGCGCCGCTGAAGCCGTCGCACCGCGGCGAGCGCGCGATGGCGTCCACGTCCACCTCCTTCGCGAGCGGCGTCTTCCTCGTCAGCGTCCGCAGGATGGCGACGCGGCCGTCCGGTGGCGGCAGCGGGACGTACAGAAGCTTGTCTAACCTCCCGGGGCGCAGCATCGCGGGGTCGATCATGTCCGGTCGGTTCGTCGCGGCGATGACGAACGTCGCGCTCCTCGCCTCCAAGCCGTCCATCTCCGTGAGGAGCTGGTTCACGACGCGCTCGCTCGCTTGGTTCCCCCCGTCGTTCCCGCGGCGCGGCGCGAGGGAGTCGAGCTCGTCGAAGAACAGCACGCACGGCGCCGCGGATCGCGCGCGTTGGAACAGCGTCCGCACCGCGCGTTCGCTCTCTCCGACGTACTTGTTCAACAGCTCCGGTCCTTTGATGGATATGAAGTTCGCCTTCGCCGCGCACGCGGTCGCCTTCGCGACGAGCGTCTTGCCGCACCCGGGCGGGCCGTATAGCAACACCCCGGTGCTGACCGCGAGGCCCATGGCTTGAAACCGCGCCGGATGCGCGATCGGCTCGACGACGCTGAACGCGAGCTCCTCGCGGACTTCGGTCAGCGACCCGACGTCGTCCCACGTCACCTCCGGCGTCGTCGTGAAACCCTCGCGCTGCGCGGACGGTTGCACGCGCGTCAGAGCCTTCTCGAAGTCATCCGTGGTGATGGATAAGTTTGAGAGCTCGCTCGCGTCGAACGGCGTTCGGTCCGCGAGTCGTCCGGCGCCGAGGAGCGACGCCCGCGCGGCGATCTCGGCGCCGGCGGCGTTCTCCGACGCGTCCGACACATGCTTGTCGTCCGACACATGCTTGTCCGACATATGCTTGAATATCCGCGCGACCGCGAGCGCGGCAGCCTCCTTCGCGAGCGCGCTGAGATCCGCGCCGACGTACCCCGCGGTCTTTCTCGCGATGTCGACCAGGTCCAACCCGCCCTCCAGCCTCAGGGTCGTTCCATACAAAGCGATGTCGGGGTGGAGTTCATAGGCGTCAGTTGGAGTTGAAAGGCGTCGAGGTGTGTCGGGATTGAAAGCGAGGGACCCTGGGCGGAGAGAGACGACGGCAAAAGTCCTTAAGAAACGGCGTTCACCACGCCAACGCGGTCGTATGGGAACCAGTGTATAGAACGCACCTCAGCTTTTTCGCCTGCACCGCGAGGATGCGCGCGCGCGCGGCTTCGTCGGGAACCCCGAGCATGATCTCGCGATCGAAACGACCCGCGCGGCGCAGCGCCGCGTCCATCCCGTCCGGGCGATTCGTCGCGCCGATGACGGTGACGTGCCCCTTGATCGGCTCCGGGCCGCCGGCGTAGTCGTCGTCGAGACGCTCGCCAGGGTCCTCGCCGATTCCGCCGCCCGATGATGTCACGCGCGCGGCGCCGTCGATTAAATTATCCATCGACGCGAGCAACTGCGCGACGATGCGGCTCTCCATCTGCCTCGCCGCGCTGTCTCGCTTCGGAACGATCGCGTCGATCTCGTCTATGAACACGATCGACGGCGCCGCCTGGGCCGCCGCCGCGAACAGCTGTCGAATCTTCGCCTCGCTCTCCCCGCTGACGCCGGCGACGATCTCCGTCGCCGCGATGCTGAAGAACGGCACCCCCGCCTCCCGCGCGATGGCGTGCGCGAGCGTCGTCTTCCCGCATCCCGGGGGCCCGTGAAGCAGAACCCCGCGCGGCGGGTCCACGCCGAGCCACCCGTACAGCTCCGGGTGCGTCAGCGGGCACAGTATCAGCTCTCTGATCGCGGTCAGGCTCTCCTCGATCCCGCCGAGGTCTTCGAGGCGGACGTCGCGCGGCGTCGACGGCGTCGTCATCGCGACGTCCTTGCCGCCTCCTCCGGATCCGTCGCCGAACCCGAACGGGTCGTCCACCTGCGCGCCGTTTCCGTTCCTTCCGCCGGGTCGGTACTTCTTCCCGCCGGGGAGCGCGTCCTCGATGAAGTCGTGGTCTCCGTCGAAATCGTTCCCGTTCCCGTTCCAGCCGCCGCCGCGCTTGCGTTTCAAACGCTCCTTCTTCGCGCTCCGCCTCCCTCGTCGCGTCCGCGAGTCCTCCGCTTGTTTCAAACGCGCCGCGCGCGCGGTCGCGACCGCGGCGAGGTGCCCCGCCTCCGCGGCGCTCATCAACGGCGGCGGCGGCGTCGCGGCGGCGTCCTTATCCTTCCTCGCGTCGCCAGCCGCCGCCGCCGCGCCGCCGCCGAGCGCTCGCCGCGACGCGGCGGCGACCAGGTGCGGCGCCGCGAACGCCGCGCCGTCTTTCTCCTTCTCCTTCTCCTCCGTCTTAGCGCTGAGCTTATCGCTGCTGTTCTCGCGCGACGTGCTGTACAGCTTCGCGAGGGTGGTGTTCATGGCGTCGCGCGTGCCGACGAGGTCGTCGGCGTCCGCGGCGCCGTCGTCGACGGAGATCGATTCCGATTCCGAATCCGAATCGTCGTCGTCGTCGTCCTCCTCCTCCTCCTCGCCGCTGTCCTCCTCCTCCTCCTCCTCCTCCTCCTCCTCCTCGTCGTCGTCGCCCTCGCCTGCCATCTTCAGGCCTCGCGCCGAGAGGTGCGCGGCCTCGAGCGCGTCGATGTCGTTTCCGCTCGTCGTCGTCGTCGTCGTCGCGGGCGCCGCGTCGCCGCCGCCGCCGCCCGCGCCCCCCCCTCTCCCCGCGGCGGCGACGCGCTCCTCCCCGCGCCTCTGCACCTCCTCGCACGCGCGCTCGACCGCCCTGCGGAACACGAGCGCGGGCTTCCGCTGGTACTCGCGGTACCGCGCCCGCAGGTGCTCGCACACGTCGTCGACGCTCCGCGCGTCGTGACGCTCTAGGAATTCGCGGACGCGCGGCACGAGCGCGGCGTCGCACCCGACGTAGCCGCCGCCGCCGCCGCCGCCGCCGCGCGGGCCCGCGGGGGACTTGGACCGCGACGCCTTGCCCTTGAACTTGGGCATCGTCCGCGACGACGCGCGCGCGGGGCAATGCCGCGCGACGGCCGAGGGGCGGCGGCGGCGAGCCTTTTTCAGTGCCGTCTTAAAGTCCGATCAAACCGATGAAAATTGGTATCAAGTTGAAAGGCTTTGCGGTCAAATGTTGAGACCGTGGGGTGGGTGAAAAATAAGTGACGAGCACGCGGGTTGCCCTCTCTCGGACGCGTCGCGGCGGGGAGCATCCCCGGGCGGGGAGGCGAAACGGAGGCCAGGATACGCGTCGGGCTGGTCGACGAATCAGGGCGCGACAGATCAGCTCGGGGGGGAAGAATCCTTGGACGACCCGCGCGACCTCCCGTACACCACTGCACGTGTTGGTAGTTCCGAGGTTGCCGCTTCGCGCCGCCGCCGCCGCCGCCGCCGCACTCCCCCGAACGCGGCCGCACGCGCGCGCATTCCACGCCCGCCCCCGCCGCGCTCTCCCGCACCCCCGTCGCCCGCCGCGCGTCTCGCGCCTCCGCGATATGCCGACCTCGCGCGCGCTCGCGCGCGCGCTCGCGCTCGCACTTTTCCACGTCGTTGCCCTCGTTACCGTCGTCGCCGCGCAGCCCGCGACGCCGTGCGAAGAAGGCGGTGCGCGTCGCGTCGCGTCGCGTCGCCCCTCGCGTCGCCCCCCGCCTCTCGATCGCTCTCCCGCCCCTCTCTCTCCCCGCGCGAGAGGCCTCGCCGTGACGACGACGACGCGCGCCGTCCGCCCCGCCCCGCCCTTCTTTTCTTATTTCGTTCCTAACCTTTTTTTCCATTGCCGGCGCGACACGCAGGGACCGCGTGCTTATGGAAAGAATACCTCGACGCCGCGCCCGACGCCGCGGCGGTCGCCTCCGACGCGACCGGCGGCGGCGCCCCCGCGCGGAACGTCCCCCCGCCGGATAACTCCGCGGACCTCCCGAAGTGCGACGACGGGCAGTGGTTGAAGAACCCCGACGGCGGGCGCCCGGACAAGCGACGGTTCGACAACGCCACGGGACGCGCGATAGCGGACCCCACTATCGACGGCGACGATACAGTCGCCTTCGGAAAGTACAAGTACTGGCCCGACTGCAACGACTTCGAGACGGACATCCACACGACGTGCGCGGAGCTCAACGAGCCCGCGTGCCCGTACAAACCCCGCGAGGCCTCCTCGATCCTGTGCGAGTGGAAGGCGAAGGGCGCGACGAACTGGATGGTAGACACGACGTTCAACGGCGCGCCCGTCGGCGATGCGAGCCGCTCAAGCTCCGCGAACAAAGGCGCTGCCGGTGACTGGCTTCGCATGGCGTTCCACGACTCCGGGCAGTTCTTCCTGGACGGCAAGCACGGCAGCGGCGACGACGCGAGCTTGTGGTACGAGGTGAACAAGGACGCGACGTCGCCGATGTTCCGCGCGAATTTCGAGATGGCCGCGCAGACGTTCGACACGCGGAAAAAAGTGTTTCGACCGCTGAACCGATGCGGCGCGAAACCCGAAGAGGGGTGCCGGTTCCCGTGCGAGCACATCTGCGAGTACAAAGACACGAGCACGACGTTCGCGCACTTCAACCCGCAGACCGGCAGCGTGGAGGTGTCCAGCGCGTCGGACTGCTACGGCGGCTTCAGCGGCTCCGACGAGGCGGCGGCGGCGGAGGAGAAATACGCCGCCGGAGACGAGGCGGCCGCCGCCGTCGAGACCGTGCGATCCGCGCGCGGCGGCGGGGACGTTCTCGCGGCGCCGCGTCCGCGCGGCGGCGGCGGCGGCGACGCGGCGACTGCGGCGTCCCGGCCGTCGTCCAGGACGACCCCCGTGGCTCGCCCGACGACGACGACGCGCGGCGGCGACGGCGTCGCGGCGCGACTCGCGTCGCGCGACTCGCCCGGACGAAGCTTGCTCGAGGCGGCCACCCGCGCGGACGGGCGAACGTTCAGGGACCACCATGATTCGCACGAGACTACTCACGTCGACCCGGGCCTTCCCGACCCGTTCGCGAGCTGGGTCGACAAGTGGGACCCGTACGCGCGCTGGCGCCCGGGAGGGTCGCTGAACCTATCCCCGACGAAGTGCTACAATCGGTGCATGAAGCGGTGCAACAACACGATGACGCGCCAAGCGCAGAGAAAAGATCCGACGTACAACTCCACCTCGGGCTCCGTCTTGTGCGTCGTGTCCATGTCGGACTCGATTCAGTACGCCGCGGCCGCCGCGGTCGAAGTCACGGGTGGGCCGAAGGTTCTGAAGCACATCAAGCCCGGTCGGTGCGACGCGACGACGCTGGACGCGACGTTCGGGCTGCCGTCGCCGCACACGCAGTCGGTCAAGGACATGACCACGCAGATTCCGTTCTTCAAACCGTGCCACTGCGGCGGCTCGGAGCTGCTCACGACGTTGAGCGGCTCGCACACGCTCGGGCACGCGCACTCGCGAATGATCAACCAAGGTGCGTTCTATACAAACGTTTTTCACCCATCGATCGGTTTCACCACTTGATCGCGTCACCTTTCAACTGACCGGTAAACTTTTTTTGTATGGAACGACCCCAAGAGTGCGAAAACCTCATCCCCGGCAGCACGGAGCGCTCGCGGAACATGGACGTCACGCCGTTCACGTTCGACAACGAGTACTGGAAAGCGCTCGTGACGGCGAAGTGTCCCGGGCGCGCGGGGAGCTGGAGGCGCGTCGAGATGCACAACTACCCGAGCTGCACGTCGCCGTACCTCACGGACGACTGGGCGAAATCGCAGAGCTTCACGAACGCCACCGGCTTGTTCACCAGCGAAACCGAATTCCCCGACAACGCGACGCTTCAAGCCATCTACAACGACTCGCTGTTCTACACGACCCCGGCGGCCGACGTCGCGACCTGCGTGAACGTGACGTCGTCGAACGAAAACACGTGCTCCTCGACCGCGTGCGCCGGCGCGGGCTGCGGCACCCTGAAAGACGTCGCCGGGTGCTCGTGCGATACGTGCGGCCACGACCCGCTCGCGCACTGCACCGCGAAGAGCACGTGCGGGACGTTCCACAGCGACCAGATGCTGTGGGCGACGCGGGAGACGAGCCGGCAGGTGCAACTCTACGCGAACGACCAGGAGGCGTTCTTCAAGGACTGGGTGAACGCGCACGTTCGGATGGCGCACGTCGGGTGCGAATCCTGCGGCGTCGGGTCGCACGCGGACGCGGACCCGTGCGGCTCCGAGGGTCCCGCGGGCCACGGGCATCATTTTTTCAAGGGGTAAGATGGATGAAGGAAAGGAAGAGATGCACGAACGAAAGAACGCACGCACGCACGAACGAACGAGAAGAAGACAAAGTCAGAGCACGAACGCGACGAACGATGTTCGCAGCTGGGAGCGCGAAACGCGCGAGCCCCCGCGTTGATGTGATAGAGCAAGAACGCGACGAACGATGTTCGCAGCTGGGAGCGCGAAACGCGCGAGCCCCCGCGTTGATGTGATAGAGCAAGAACGCGACGAACGATGTTCGCAGCTGGGAGCGCGAAACACGCGAGCCCCCCCGTTGATGTGATTTTCCCGCGGCTCGAGAAAAAGAACCAACCGAGCGCGGAGGCGCCGAGCGCTAGAATGTGATGATGATCTACGGAAAAGTACAAGGAAACGAGCTCTAGCCCTGCGCGCGCGCGCTCTCCGCGTCTTTGATCGCGCTCGAGGACGCTTTCGACGCGGCTTTCACCGCGCCTCGGGAGCCGCGATCGGAGGACCCGGCGAACCAGCCGCCGCGCGCGCACAACTCGTGGAAAAACACCCCGTCGGCGTCCTTCTTCGCCGCCAGCTTCGTAACGCTCTTCCGTCGACCGTTTCCCTTCCCCTCGCGCTCTTCCGCCTTCGCGTTCGCCCTCGCGATCTCTATCTCCATCGAACGACGCGCCGACCCTCTCCACGCGCCGCCCACGGACCGCGACGCGACGTCGTCCCTCCCCTCCTCCGCGACCCCGCGCGTTCCCTCTCTCCGCGCGCCGCCAACCTTCTGAGGGCTCGACAGCAAACGCCTCAACCGTTCCGTGTCGTGCCTTCCGAACGCCCCGGTCGCGGGGACGTCCGCGTCCACTAACTCGCCCTTGCGCTTCATCTTCTCCACGGTCCGGAGGATCCCGTCGCGTTTGAGCGTCCGCGCGTCCTCGTCTCGCGCGAACTCGCGACGCCACCGATCGGTGGGCAAAAAAATCTTCCCGCAGTTCGCGCTCGACGCGTTCGGAATCAACGACCGCGCGCCCAAGCCGCGGTACAGCTCGAGCGCGTACCTACCGCACTCGCTCTCCCGCAGCGTCTCTAACGTCCGCGGCATGCGCTCGTCCAGCGCGGCCGCGCGCTCGCTCGGGTGCGGGTGCGTCCGGAGGTACCTCTCGAAGTCGCCGCCGCCGCCGCCGCCGCCGCCGCCGCCGCCGCCTCCTTTCCCTTTCCCTTTCGCGTTCGCTCCGCCGGCGCGCGGAGGGAACGCCCCGCGCCCGCGCGTTTGCGTCGCCGCCCCGCCTCCGCGCGCGGCTTCCTCCTCAGCCTCGAACAACCGCATCACGCGCGCGCCCCCTCTGGGGTCGAAGCACGCCCTGGCGGCGATCTCCGACCCCAACGCGTCCGCCTCTGACTCCATGACTCTGCTGTACGGCAGCGTGAACGCCAGCTCGCTCATCGCCTCCGCGCCCTCGAGCGCCGCGGCGACGACGACGCCGCCCAAAAAGTCCGCGCCGAGCGTCGCGGCGCCGAGCCACAGCAGCGTCTGCGACGCACTCGTTATCACGCCCGTCGTCCACTTCTCCGCGTGATGCCGGCAGAGCGCGTGCGCCATCTCGGGGTCGAGGGTCCACACGAAGCGATGATATCGGGGTGGAGTTCAAAGGCGTCAGATGAAGTTGAAAGGCGTCGCGGGCGGTGATTGAAAGCGAGGGACCCTGGGCGAAGAGACACGCCGGGCGAAGTCCTCGAGGATCGGCGCGCGCCGCGGCGCGGTCGGGGTCGTATGAGAACCGGTGCGACACAGAACGCACCTCGTGCGCCAACACGAACGCGAGCATGCTGTCGTCGCACGCGTCGAGGAGCCCGACGTTCACGAACACGTGCCCGCCGGGCGCGCACCACGCGTTGACCTCGGGGGAGTTCACGACGTGCAGGGACCACCGCGCGCCGGGCTTGAACATCGGATGACGCTCCGCCGCCGCCGCCGCCGCCGCCGCCGCCGCGCCGTCGCCGCCAAACACCGTCCCCGGGTCGAGCCTGTTCACGAGCTTCCACAGCACCGCGGCCGCGCGGACGACCCTCCGGTCGTCCGCGCGGAGATACGACGCGTCGCTCGCGAACGTGGCCGCGAGGATCGCGCGCGTGAGCTCTTCTTCCCGCGCGGCGTCGAAGAACAAAACGCGCTTCCTGCCGCTAAACGGCACCGGCTCGGTGACAGCGCGCGCGCCCGCGGCGACACCGACGCCGACGCCCGCGACGCGCGCGGCGAACCCTCTCGCGTCGCGGCCGAGGACGGCGCGCTTGACCCACGCGCGGAACGACGGCGTCGTCGTCGCGCCGATGACGCGGTTCGCAGCGCGCAGCTTCGCGGAGGAGGCTGCGAGGGAGGCGGCGCCGGCGAGCCCGAGGCGCGCGGCGGCGAGCGCGCCGGCGCCCGCGATGGGCGCGGGCGATCGCGACGGGCGCGAGGGCGCCGCGTGGAAGAGGCGGCTGGCTGCTAGGGGGTGGTGCGACGAGGACGCCCGGCCGGAGGACGAGGCCGGCGACGCCGTCGTCGACGGGATCGCGCCTCGAGACGATGATGATGTTGAACACGACGACGTCGACGACGACGACGGCGCTCGCGCCGACGTCAGCCTCGAGACCCCGCGCGCGCGCGCCTCGCGCGCGAGCCTTTTGGCGAACATCCTCGGGTCCTCGCGGACGGACGCGACGCGGCGCGACGCGGCGTGACGCGGCGGCGCGCGCGACGAGCGGGGGGCTGAGCCGCGCTGCGCTGACACGCGCCGCGCGACATGCAGCGAGCGTTTCTCGGACGGGGGGAACAGCAGAGAACGTTTCTGCGCCGCGACGCGCGCGCATCACATCACGCGCGCGCGCGATGCACGAGCGCGAGACGTACGACGCGGCGACGCCGCCGTTCAAAACCCCCGGGGCGTTCCCTTCCATGCAGAGCCAGAGCTCGTTCGACGTCCACGACGAGAGCTTCGGGGAGTGGAGCGCGACGAAGAAGCACACGCCGACGGACCTTCGCATGAACGTCGGATTCGACGCGACGACGCGCGACGGGTTCGCGCGCGCGCACGGGCTCACCCCGGTCGCGACGGGGGAAGACTCCGCGCGGACGTCCCCGGAGGACTCGTCCAAGAGCAGCGGGTACGGACACGGCGGCGGCGTCACGCCGTGCGCGAACCCCGTGTGCACGCCGGACGCCTCCTCGGAGACGACGTCGGGCGCGGGTCCGAACGCGACGTGCTCCCCGGCGGATCTTCCCGCCGCGCCGCCGCCCGTCGTGGTGTCGCCGTCGAGCACGTTCGCGACGACGCCGGGGCGCGACGACGAAGACCGCGAGAACGACGAGTGCGTCGTCACCACGAAGCGCGCGGACGCGTTCGCGCGGCGACGCCCCCGGGGTCCGGACGGAGGCGGAAACGCGAACGCGACGCCGACGCGCGCGTCGCGCATGCAGCTTCAGACGGCGGCGGCGGCGGTGGAAGCCGGCTACGACGGCGTGCGACGAAGCGTGAAAACCCCGGAAGGGGACGAGTGGGTCACCACCGAGGACATCCGAGCGGTCGTGAAGGCGGTCCCGACCGGGGACGTCGCGCGGGCGTACCTCATGGGCCAGAGGGACGCGATCGAGGCGGCGTTATCCGACGCGTTGCCGCGGCGGGAAGTCCTCGGAAAGTTTGAGGAGAAGACGGACGCGTGCGCCGCGGCGGTGGCCGCGTTGACCGCCGAACTTGGTGCGTTACGATCATCCGTGCACGCCGTCGACGCGCGGACGGGATCTCTCGAGAAGAACGTCAGCGCGCTCGCGCACGGCACCGTGCCCTCCCTCGAACGCGCGCACGGAGAGCTCATCGCGAGAGTGGACGAGATGGAATACAAGCAAGTCGCTCAGGCGCGTTCTCCTCACACTGGTCCCCATACGACCGCGTCGGCGAGGTGAACGCCGATCCTTAAGGACTTTATCTCCCGGCGCATCTCTCCGCCCACCCCTCGGTTTCAATCCCGACACACCTCGACGCCTTTCAACTCCAACTAACGCCTTTCAACTGCACCCCGACGTTCGCTCGTACGGAACGACCCTCAGTCGGGGAAAACCGTGCTCGGCCTGTGCGACGAGCTCGGCGCCGCCGCGGTCCGCGCGTCCATCAACAACGCGTCGCGCATCGACCGCATCGCCGGCGACGTCGCGAAGCGCGTGCTGCACGTCGGACCGGAGGGTGGTGCCGAGGGTGGTGCCACGTCGGACGCCGCCACGTCGGACGCCGCGTTCGACGCGCGTCGCGCCGTCGCCGTCGCCTTCGTCCTCGCCGCGACGGAGCTCGGCTTTCGCGCGCACCGCGCGTCGATTCGACGCGCCCCGGGGGCGATCCGCGCCGCCGCGGGGCCGCTCACGCTCGCCGCGAACGTCGCGCGCGTCGGCTTGTGGGCGTCCGCGGGGTGCGTCGCCGTCGCGAAGGGGAAAGAGCGGTGCTACGCCGCCGCGGACGCCGTCGTGACGGCGTGCGAGGGATCGAAAACGTTTCGACGCGTCGCCGAGTCGGCGCGCGCGGCGGCGGCGGCGACGACTGCGGCGCTGACGACGCTCGGGGCGCGCGCGAGGGCGGCGCTGGAGGAGGGAGAGGGAGAGGGAGAGGGGGATGGTGATGGTGTTGGCGATGCGAACGACGACGGGGGGAAGGAAGGCGGGTTCGGGACGCCCGTCGCGGACGCGTCGAGGTCGCCCGCGGAGGTCAAGATGCGATTCTTCGCGTCGTGAGCCGGTCGCGCGACGGCGACGGCGATGATTGCCATCGCGACGGCGCTCGCGATCGGATCGGACCGCCGCCGCCGCCGCCGCCGCGAGCCGACCGAACGATCGTCGCGGCGTCGGCGAGGCTTCCTAATCTAATTTAAATTCTACGCAGAGACGCCACGAAGTGGACGACACGACGCGACGACGTCTCTTTCGGCCGCGCTTTTAGGCGGGTAGAGCGCCGGCGCGACGTTTCGAGGCCACGAAACTGGCCACGTCATCGTCACTCTCACCATGCGCACGACGACGACGACGCCTTCCGCGCTCGCGCCCTGGGCGCGTTGGGCGCGAGGCGCCCCCATCCCCCGCGCCCGCGCCGCCCGCGCCGCCGTGCGCGCCCGCGCGCCCGCCCTCCTCGCGCGCGCGTCGTCCGAGTCCGAGACGACGACGACGACGTCCTCCGCTTCGACGACCGATCGCGTCACGCTCGGCACCTCCGATCTCTCCGTCGCCGCCACCGGCGTCGGCGCGTGGGCGTGGGGCGACCGAAGCGGGTACTGGGGCGACGACTGGAGAGGCGACCGCGCGCGCAACCTCCGCGCGTACGAGACCCTCCTCGCGGGCGGCGTCGACTTCATCGACACCGCGGAGGTGTACGGGTTCGGGAAGTCCGAAGAGCTCATCGCGGAGTTCGCGCGGTCGACGGCGGGCGACGACGCGCTCGTCGACCCCGTCTTCGCGACGAAGTTCGCGCCGCTGCCGCTGCGGTGGACCGCAAGCGCCGTCCCGGACGCGCTCGAGAAGTCCCTCGCGCGCATGGGGCAGAAGAAGATCGGGCTGTACATGCAGCACTGGCCCGGGTTCGGGATCCAGGACGTCGCCAACGACGCGTTCCTCGAGGGTCTGTGCCTGTGCTACGAGCGAGGCTTGTGCGACGCGGTCGGCGTCTCGAACTTCAACGCGGCGCGCGTCGCGACCGCCGCGAAGAAGTTCGCGTCGCGCGGCGTCCCGTTCGCGTCGAACCAGATCCAGTACTCGCTCTTGTACCGCGACCCGGAGCTGAAGACGGGCGTGGTCCAGGCGTGCGAAGACGTCGGCGTGACCGTCGTCGCCTACTCGCCCATGGCGCAGGGCTTGCTCACGGGGAAGTACAGCGGCGCGGGCGCGGCCGCGGTGAAGGGCCCTCGCGGCGCGGTGTTCAGCGACGCGCGCCGGGCGGCGGTGGGCGAGCTCGTGGACCTCATGAAGAGTATCGGGAAGGAACGCGGCGATAAGACGCCGGCGCAGGTCGCGGTGAACTACTGCATGACGAAGGGCTCCGTGCCCATCCCGGGGGCGAAGGACGCGGCGCAGGCGGCGAGCGTGGTCGGGTGCTTGGGGTGGCGGCTGAGCGAGGGCGAGGTGAGGGAGTTGGAGAAGGCGGCGGGGAAGGTGCCGGCGTCGCCGGGCGCGCCGTTCGAGGCGTGGTGACGCGACGACCGCCGGCGGTGGCTCGACGTCGATACTGTACATTTCCGGAGCACTGAATGACTAATGACAGCAGATTATTAGCGCTCGCGTCAAACTTGCGGTGAGGACCCGCCGATCTCGCCGCGCCTGCCGATCAGAACGTTCGCGCGCGACCCGGAGGACGCCTTCGCGTCGTCGTCGCCCTCGCGCGCTTCCGTCGGCTCCCGAGCGCGGACTCGGAGAACCAGCGCGCGATCGCCGTCGCGTCGCGTCGCGTCGCGTCGTCGTCGTCGTCGTCGTCGTCGTCGGGTTAGGGTTCTCTTCTCGGTCTTCGATCATGGTCGACGCGCGCTTCCGCGTCGACTTCGCGGACGGCGGCAAGGGCGCGTCCACCTCCGTCGCGGATCCGCCCGGGTTCGCGACCCTCAAAGAGCTCGGCGACGGAGAGGGGGGCGAACCCGCGAGGACGTCCGCGGCCGCGGGGAAGGGCGCCGTCGCGGGGCCCGCGAAGAAGCGCGGCCACCAGCTCACGCCCGCGATGCGCGTCCAAAAGGCGTACGCGTTCGCGGGGGGGCAGCTCCAGTCGATCCTCATGATGGGGTTCATGATGTGGATGTCCGGCAACGGCGTGCAGATATTCAGCATCATGATCACGTTCGGGGGCATATTCAACCCCGCGAAGGCGATCTTGACCAGCGGGAAGACGTTCGAACGCTTCGGCGGCGCGGACGGCGCCGTCGACGTCACGGCGCCGCGGCTGGCGTTTTGCGCGATCCAATGCGTCGGGCTCGCGATGGCGCTGTATAAGCTGAACGCGATGGGGTTGCTGCCGACGCACGCGAGCGATTGGGTGTCGGGGATGAAGCCGCCGAGGGCGACGGAGCGCGCGTACGGAGGGACGACGTTGTGAGCGCGAGGGAGGGAAGTAGCGGCGGCGAGTGACGACGACGACCGCGAATAGGATTGCAAAAATAGTTCATCGGTCAGTTGAAAGGATACGCGATCAAATGTTGAAACCGAGCGATGGGTGAAAAAACGTTTGTATAGAACGCACCTGACTGCGAGCACGCCTCGGGACTCCCGAGCGTTTTTTCTCCGCGCATCAGATCCCCTCGACGCGACGCGACGCGCGTCGTCGTCGTCGTCGTCGTCGTCGTCGTCGTCGTCGTCGTCGTCGTCGTCGTCGCGCATGGGCAACATCTTCGACTGCCAGGTCGACGCGTCGGCGGCGCGGTCGTCCGCGACCGCGGGTCGCGTCGCGCGACCGCGACCGCGGGCCCCGGTCGCGTCGTCGTCGTCCCCGGGTTCTGATGAGGCGCGATACAATCCGCTGTGCCGAGACGCCGGCGGCGGCGGCGACGCGGAGGACTCGGACAGCGACGAGGACTTCTCGTTCGAGGCGGAGCGTCAGCGCGCGCGCGTCAACAGGCTACGCCGCGCGAGCGTCGAGCACGCGCGCATCCTCGAGGAGCTCGAGGATCTGCAGCGAATTAAGATCGCGCGCGAGACGGAAGCGCGACTCGAGCGCGAGATGCGCGCGTCGTGGCGCGCGCTCGGGCTCGAGGACACGCTCGCGTGGGAGGAGACGACGGAGAGGGCGGAGGCGAATCGCGCGGCGGAGAAGGCCGCGGAGGCGATAGGCGACGCGATGGAGGAGGAGGAGGCGTACGACGAGATATTAGGCGCCGCGGGTGGAGGTCGCGGCGGTTTCGGCGGCGATCGCGACGACGGCGAGACGTCGTCGTCGATTCGCTTCGCGCGGCACGACGACGCGTGGGCCGCGTTCGAGTCAAACTGCGACGACAGAAGACAGCTCACGATCGACGATATCCCGTGGCCTCCCGCGTGCAAGGACCTCCTCGCGTCGTTGGCCGCGCGGGAGATGGCGGCGGACGCCGAGGCGCGGCGAAGAGACGCGGCCGGCGGCGGCGGCGGCGGCGGCGGCGGCGACGGCGGCGGCGGCGCGTCGTCGTCATCGTCGTCGTCGTCGTCGTCGCGTCTGAGCGGCGCGAACGCGCGGCGAATGGCCGCGTACAAGCGCGCGTTCAAGAAGGCGACGCTCCGATGGCACCCGGACAAGTTTGAGGCGAAGTACGGCGCGCGGTTGTCGACGGCGCCGGCGTCGGCGTCGGCGTCGACGGCGGCGTTTTCTTCGCGTCGTCGCGACGGCGCGTCTCCTCCCCGCGCCGACGCGGTCGACGCCGCGGTCGGCGAGACGCACGCGGAGGCGATCATGAGAAGGGTTGGGGTGATATCCCGCGGGCTGATCGACTCGTGGGGCGCGCTGTCGAGCTGACCGCGGCGCGGGAGGCGAGCGGTCCGCGCGCGTCGGCGCCTCGGGAAGGAACGCGCGCGTTCCGGAAGCGTCGGCGCGACGGGGCAAACAGTCACGCGAGAAAAATAGGGATTTAAAACTTCCGACGCGAGACTGTTTGCGCGAGCGTCGAGTTCGAATAAAAAAAGAAATATCCCGGAGAATAAAAATCGATTCGAAAAATCTTCTCACTGCCAAGGGTCCGCCAGTTGGCGGGATATTTTTGAGGGTGGGATAGGGTTGGTTCGGACAATGAATTCAGCTTTTTGGTTTCCCGCCCAGATCCAATCCGCAGTCAATTCGCGTCGATCAAGAAATTTCATCGGCGTGATTGACCCCAGAGCAGTGGGTCAAAAAAATCATCTACCGCGAGAATCTCACTGAGAATCGCCCTCATCGGAATTGGATTCGTATGGACGAATAGTGACGCGCGAAAATGACTGTAGGCAGTTTTCGAAAGCAGCTCGTAAAATATCCTGCCTCAAAAAGTGCCAGCTCGACCGGACGAGACGACGACGTTCATCGCCCTTTTTTCCTCTTTTCCGTCGCAGCAGAGATTTCCGTATGCGCTTTTAGTCTGGGAACTTTTTGTTAAGTTTTGTTTTCCCGCGCGCGCGTGATCTTTCTCGCTCTTTTTCGCGCTCGCTGTCTTCAACTTGCGGGCACACTCTCGCGCGCGCCACGCACGTCGAGACGTTTCGTTGATCCGAAACGAACTAAGAACACCCGAACGCGTCAGATCGTTCGCCTCCCCGCGCGCGCGTGCGAACCCGCGCGTCGTCTGCGCGCGTCTTCGCGGTCGCCGGCGAATCTCGCGGAGCCGGATTTATCTTCGCCCGCGCGATATGGACTCGCTCGTCGCCGCGGCGACGGAGGGGATGCGCAAGGCGTCCTCCGCGGATGAGATCAAGGAAGCCCCGAAGCCGATGGCACCGCCGAGAAATGAGGACGGTCACATGTCCGATTCCGCGGTCGCGCCGACGCGCGAGCGCAAGAAGGGTGCGTCACCCTCGACGCGGCGTCTGCGATAGTTTTCCCGCGAAGATAGTTCGCCGATTGATTACCCGTCTCTTCGTTTTCCGCCCTCGCGCGCGACGCGCGACGCGCGATGCGATCTCGCGCGCGACGCTGATCATCCCCACCCCTCCCTCCATGCATCCGCAGGCGTGCCGTGGACGGAAGAAGAGCACCGACTCTTCCTGCTCGGGTTACAGAAGCTCGGAAAGGTGAGATATAATCCTTCGCCGCGCAATTTGACTTTCCGCGCACTACAAGATACGACGCGGCGTCGTCGACGCGCGCGCCGCGCGCGCGTCGACGCCGCCGACGCCAGAAACGCGCGCGCGTCCGGATACGTGGTGTCGCGAGGACGCGTTCACCGCGGCGTTTCCGCGGGTTTCCGCGGGAACGCCCGGGAACGACGCGACAGCCCGGACAGCCGCGCGTCGACGCGACGGTCCGGCGAGCGCCGCGATCGCTCACAGTCTTTCGTTCGAACATCTGTCATCCACCTGTGCGCCGATAACGCGAATATTCGATCGGTGAAATCTACGATCAACGCATCGGCGTGCCGAGCCGATTTTCGCTTTCGAGAACCTCTGGTCCTTTCGAGAATAAAACCTTTGGTTTCCCGAGAAAAATCTCCGAGAAACCCGAAGAAACCAAGATCTGACGCGAGCGACCGCTCCCCTCCCCCCTCCTCCCTCCCTCCCTTCCAGGGCGACTGGCGCGGGATCTTGGTTTCTTCGG
>Ga0181554_1001793_pt1 | contig 19723 bp, 19 predicted proteins | sample 011ome_16_FD_145602 | JGI IMG/M metagenome (GOLD analysis project Ga0181554, IMG submission 145602) | Coastal salt marsh microbial communities from the Groves Creek Marsh, Skidaway Island, Georgia - 011503CT metaG (spades assembly) | ecosystem: Environmental > Aquatic > Marine > Intertidal zone... | reverse complement strand
GGCGGGGCGCGCGCGGTGGCGGCGGCGGCGGCGGCGGCGGCGGCGTCAGCCTTCTCCAACCCCGGCGGCGGGACGTACCCTCGCCTCTCTCCCTCCTCCTCCGGCGGCCGTCCGTCGAACTCCACCATGCGCTGATGCCTCAGCTTCCCCTCTTCGCCTATCAACCGCCTCGAAGGCCGCGGCGGCGGTCTCTCCCACGGCTTGTCCTTCTCCATCTTCGCGCGGATCTCCGCTTCGGTCTTTCGACACACGGTCGCGCGCTTCGCCGCCTCGAACTTGAACGCCTCCTCCTCCTCCTCCGTCATCGCGCGCCTCCCCGTCGGCGTCGGGACGTTCACGCGCTGGTTCGCGCGCTTCGACGACGCGACGCGCGCCTCGCGCTTCAGCGTCTCCTCGACGTGGGGCGGCGCGCGTCGCTTCGAAGGATCTGAAGCGTGCCTCACCTGCAGCTTCGCGACGTTGTAGTCGCTCATCAGGCGGCCGTACCTCTTCCCGGTGACGTCGCCGGGGGCGTACAGGTTGAAGACCGCCCGCCCCGCGGCGGTGCCGCGGCCGAGGACGTCCCACATCGTCTCCGCGTCGTCGTCGTCGTCGTCGTCGCGGCGCGGCATCGTCGCGCCCGCGCTCGAACGAGTGAGCACCTCTTTTTCCGTTCGCCCGTTGACTCGTCTTCTGGCTGGGAGCGCGGCGTCGTCTATCGCCGGTCGGACCTGCCGGTCGGTTCGATTCGAAAAACCGGAGGCGCGCGCGGCCGCGTCGCGCGCCGGCGTCACTTCACGCGGCGACGACGGACGCGCGCCCACGCGCACGCCTTCGCATTCGCGACCGCGCTCTGTTCGGTCGTCGCACGCGGCACGGTCATCGCGCGCCGAGCGCTCGGTTCGACGCGTATCGGACGAGGGCGAAAAGCCACCACCGTCGGTCGAGTACTACGGACGCGCGAGCGAAGGGCGCGCGGTGACACGTCGTCGTCGTCATCATGGGACGCGTGGAGGACATCACGCTGCCGACGCGGTTCATCTTGACCGCGGCGCACCTCATAGCGACGCTCACGATCGTCTACGACTCGGTGCGTCGACGCGCGAGGCGCGGGCCATCGCGCGCCGCAGCCCGCGCGCGGATCCGCCCGCCCGCCGCTCGAGCGGAGATTCAAACGGCTCCGCGCGTTTCCGTCCTGTCCCTCTTCTCGCGTCAACAACGAACGCCCGCCCGCCCTCCCGCCCGTCCGCCTGACGCGCTTCCCTCCGTCCCGACAGGACATGACCGTGTATCGCGCGACGGGGACGTCCACCGGGGTGAGCGACGATAAGATGCAGCTCGAGGCGCTCGCGTGGACCTCCATCGCGTGCTTCATCGTCGAGTTCCTCGGCATGTTCAGCGGCGTGTCGCTCTTCGTGCACAGCGCGAACGTGACGTACATCTTTCTTCACTTTTTCGGCACCGTCTACGTCGCGCTGTTTTGCTTCCTTCACTGGGACCTGGACGTGTTCCCGTGGCTCGCGGCGTTGTTTTCGTTCCTCCCGGCGACGATCGAGGTGGGGGTCGCGTTCGCGGTGTACAAGCTCGGCGTCATGCAGTACAAGTGATGAAAGCGAAACGACCGACGTCGGCCGACGGACGAAGAGGGCGGCGGCGGCGGCGGCGGCGGGCGCGGGGCGCCCGCGTAGGCTGTATAAAGAGCGCGAGCGAGCGAGCGAGGAGATGGTTTAAATACTCAACACGTCGCGGTTAATAAAAACAACAAAACAAACAACACGTCTCTAATTGACGACGTCCCTCCCACGCGTCATTCGTCGTCGTCGCGTTCGAATCGCCCCAAAATTTAATCCGTCGATAGATGTTCAGTCACATCCGTCACCCCATCGCGCGCACGACGGCGACGAACTTTTCCTGCACCTCCGCGCTCCACGCGTCTCTGTTCCCTTTCTTCACCGAGAACCCCAACCCCGGGAACGAGTCCTTGTCCAGCTCGCCCGCGCACGGCAGCAGCGCGTCCAGCGCCTCGCTCAGCGCCTCCGCGTCCTTCGCGCGCTTGAACGCGTCCACCTTGCCGACGACTGAGGGCCGTTCCATCATTCAAAGCGATGTCGGGGTGGAGTTGAAAGGCGTCAGAAGCGGAGTTGAAAGGCGTCGAGGTGTGTCGGGATTGAAAGCGAGGGGTGGGCGGAGAGAAACGCCGGGAAAAGTCCTTAAGGATCGGCGTTCACCACGCCGACGCGGTCGTATGGGGACCAGTGTGAGATAGAACGCGCCGGAGCCGCGATCCATCTCTCCCTCCAGCCCGTGCTTCGCCGCGTGCCCGGCGTCGTTCCTCGCGTCCGGATCCGCGCCCGCGCGTAAAAGCAGCTTCGTACAGTCCGCGATGTCGTACGAGACGGTCATGTGCATCGGCGTCTGCCCCTGCGCGTTCGCCGCGGAGGGATCCGCGCCGAGGTCGAGGAGGCGTCTCACGAGCTCCGAGTGTCCGTTTTGCGCGGCGACGTGGAGGCATCGGTTCCCGTTGTTCGGGTCCGTCGCGTTCGCGTCCTCGGCGTCGACGACGATGGCTCGGACGACGTCGATCTTGTTCCATCGGATCGCGCTGTGCGCTTCTTTGTAGTCCACGACGCCGCCTGCGGAGGAGGGGACGGGCGATCGATTGTCGGAAAATGATTAGTCTACTGACGCGAGAGGAGAGGATACCGCTTGCAGAGCCGCGGCGACGACCGCGCGACGCCGACGCCGGGCGGCGAGGGATGCGCGCGCGTCGCGACGCGCCTTGCTTCGGCGTGTTCCTCACGCGCGGAGATTCGCCCGCCGGCGTGGACGTCGTCCCGCCCTGAGACGTCGTGCAGCCCATCTCCGAGGGCGCGGGGCGATGTGAGTGACCGCGTCGCTGATGTTCGTGAACGGGCCGCGATTCACGGCCACGGTGCTGCTGCTGACTCATCGGACGGTCCCGCGAGCGCGCGCGCCTCGCGTCGCGTCACTCCCCGCGCGCGCGACGCGGACGTCGCGGACATCGTCATGCGCGCGGCCGCCGCCGCCGCCGCCGCGGCCGCGGCGGCGACGGCGTCGCCGCGCGCGGTCGCGCGACGACACCGTCCTCGAGGAGGACATAACCGTCGCCGCGGCGTCGTCGCGCCCTCCGCATCCGCGTCGGATCTCTCCTTCGCGCTCGTCCTGAGCCCGGAGGCGCGCGATTACTACCGCGACGTCCTCGGCGGCTCCCAAGGAGACGACGACGACGCCAAGTACCTCGACGCCGCGCCGTGCGACTTCTTCGAGCTCCTCGGCGTCGACCTCGACGCGACGTCGGACGACGTCAAGACCGCCTTTCGAGCGCTCCAACGCGTCGCGCACCCGGACGTCGCGGGCGAGCTCGCCGCGCCGCTCGCGGTCCTTCTCAACGCCGCCTGCGCGACGCTGACGGACGACGCGACGCGCGACGCGTACCGCGCCGCGGTCGAGCGCGCGAGGAAGAGCGCCACGGGAGGGAGCGCGTTCGACGGGCGGCCGGTGAGCGCGTGGGCGGGGGACGCGCTCGAGACGCGCGCCGTCTTCGTCGACGAGTCGGGCGCGTTCTATCTCACACTGGTCCCCGTACGACCGCGTCGGCGTGGTGAACGCCGATCCTTAAGGACTTTCTCTCCCGGCGGTCGTTTCTCTCCGCCCAGGGTCCCTCGCTTTCGATCCCGACACACCTCGTCGCCTTTCAACTCCGCTTCTGACGCCCCTGAACTCCGCCCCGACGTTCTGTTCGCTCGTACGGACCCTCGACCCTCAGCGTGCATCGGTTGCAAGAGTTGCGTCCTGCACGCCCCGGACACGTTCGCGATGGTCGAGGACTTCAACGCGGGCAGGGCGCGGTGCCACACGCAGTGGGGCGACGACGAGGAGACGACACAGGTGGCGATCGAGCTGTGTCCGGTGGAGTGCATCTATTGGGTGAAGCGATCGCAGCTTCCCGTGCTGGAGTACGCGATGAAAGGGTGCAAGCGGGAGGACATCGCGATCATGGCGCGGCGGCGGAGCGGGAACATGGGGTCGCCGCCGAGCGGGCAGAACCCGTTCGCGGCCGCGGAGCAGATGCTGCGGCTGAGGCGGGAAGGGAAGGCGTTCGCGGACGCGGCGGCGGCCGAGTCGGGGCGCGGGGGGGGCGCCTCCTACCGCGGGCACGACGAGAAGCTGTCGGGCGCGATCGCGGCGGCGTGGTTGGGGTTGCCGGGGGACGTGAGGAAGCGCGGGTGGCCGGGATGGGGGGAGGACGGCGGCGGCGGCGAGAGCGGCGTCTGCGCGGAGAGGTCGCTCGCGCGGTGACGACGAGACGACGACGACTGACGAAAAGAAACGCGCGTCGACGAACCGTTTTTTGAGAAGATCAAGTCGCCGCCGCGCGCCGTCCGAACGCGCTCGCGTCACGCGAACTTCCACGCGCCCCACGCGGGGACGCCGAACTCCCCGTCCGTGAACCGCGCTTGCCCGCGCGTCAGACGCGCGTCGCCGCCTTCGCCTTCGCCTTCGCGACTCCCCGCGCCGAACGCCGGGTCCCACTCCTGGAACGGCGCGGCGTACCGCGCCCACGCGACGCTCGTCGCGCGTCGCGGCCGCGCGATACACGACTTGATCGCGTCGAAGACGGCGTTTGGCTTTTGGCACAGGCGCCAAAACTGCACGCGGTGGAACTCCCCGAGCTTCCCGTGCCCCTCGTCCTCCATGTCCCTCGCGTGCGCTTCCATGACCTCCGCGCTCGGGAGGCCGAGCGCGCCCGCGAACGTCATCGCGATCCACCGCGCTTGGAGCTCCGCGACTTGGGGTTTAGGGTCGTTCCATACGAGCGAACGTCGGGGTGGAGTTGAAAGGCGTCAGTTGGAGATGAAAGGCGTCGAGGCCGGGGATCGAAACCGAGGGGTGGGAGGAGAGAGACGCCGGGAAAAGTCCTTAAGGATCGCCGTTCACCACGCGAACGCGGTCGTACGGGGACCAGTGTGTAGAACGCACCTTGGAAGTGCGACCCGAACGGCAGCACGAAGAGCACGTACGCGACGCGAGGGTCGCTCGGCGCGAAGACGCCTTTGTACAGCCCCGTCGCCTCCGGTCGTAAACGTTTCGGCATGAACGGGACGTCGCGGGCGTACCCGGTCGCGAACACGATCGCGTCGAATGTCCCGGACGTGCCGTCGCGGAACGTGACGGTCGAGCCGGAGACGTTCGCGACCGTGGACTTCACGACGGCGATCTTCCCGAGCGCGACGGAGGTGAGAAAATCCCTCGAGTCTGTCATCCCGGCGGCGAGGACTCTGAGGCACGGGATCCAGTCGCCGTACAGCACGAGCAGCACGCCCAACCACGCGGGCATCCACGTCGTGAGCAGCAGCAGCAACGTCGGGTGCCCTTGAGATAACCCGCGCGAGAGGATCCACCGGTCCGTGCGCGCGGCGACGGTCACTGCGGGGTTGATGAGGGTCGATTCAAAGGCGTCGGACGGAGTTGAAAGGCGTCGAGGGAGGTCGGGGATCGAGAGCGAGCGACGGGCGGACAGAAACGAAGGGCGAAGTAGTCCTTAAGAACCGGCGTTCACCACGCCAACGCGGTCGTATGGGGACCAGTGTACAGAACGCACCCGAGCGCGCCGCGCCGCACGCGTCCTGCGCCACGTCGGACCCGGACGCCGCGCCGACGCCGACGATCAACACGCGCTTCCGCGCGAGGTCGCCCGGGACGCGGTACGCGGACGAGTGCATCACCTTCCCGGGGAACGATTCGATCCCCGGGCACGAGATCTTCTTCGGTCTCGAGAGCTGACCGGTGCAGACGCAGACGGCGTCGAAGACGTGCGTCTCCTCGTCCGGGGTTTCTTCGGGCGCGTTATTCTCGGGCGGCGGGAAAAACGCGCAGCTCGCGTACCGCGGTTTCTTCTTCGTCGTCGCGTTCGCGTTCGCTTTCGCTTTCGCTTTCGCTTTGTCGTTGACGAACGCGGGGAACGCCTCCGTTCTTCGAACCGTCACGGAGAACGAGCCGTCGTCGACGTTTTTCTCGACGCGAGAGACTTCGCTCCGCAGCCTGACGCGCGCGCGCAGGCCGAAGCGCTTCGCGAACGACCGGAGGTACTCGAGCGTGTGCCTGTGCCCGAGGTACACGGGCCAGTGCGCGGGCGCGGCGTGCCCGGCGAATCTGTTGTGGTGCTTCGTGACGTTCTGCAGGACGTTGTCGAACACCTTGCACGCGCGCCGGTCGTCGTAGCTCCACAGCCCGCCGACGTCGTCGCTTCGTTCGAACAGCGTCGCGTCGACGCCGACGTCCAGGAGCTGGCGGAGCGTCGCGAGGCCCGCGGCGCCGCCGCCGATGACGGCGACGCGTCGGACGGGGCGTCGTCGTGGGCTCGCGTTGGTCGGGGAAGCGTCGTCCTCCGTTCGCGTCGCGTCGTCGTCGTCGTCGTCGTCGTCGTCGTCGTCGTCGTCGTCGTCGTCGTCGTCGTCGTCGTCTTCGACGCGCGGCTCGAAGCGCGTCGCCGGCGCGGGGTGCCCGAGCCTTCTCCACGTCATCCACGCGAGCGCGAGCATCGCCGGCGCGGCGAGCGCGAACGCGACGACGCACGAGAGCATCGCGAGCGCGACGCCGCGCGCGAGCGCGGGCGCGCCGAGGAGAACCATCGGCGCCAACGACGCGTACCGAGCGACGTGTCGCAAAACTTGCGACGTCGCGCAGACGCCTCCGACGTAGTCATGCGCCCCGGGTCGAACGTCCGCGATCGCGGCGCGATACTTATCGGGGACGTACTTCCTCATGCTCGCGGCGCCGATGCGCGCGCGGCGACGCGACGGAGTGAGAGCGACGGCGACGACGGCGACGAGACGACGACGACGCGGCGCGAGGAGGAGGCGCGACGTCGCGAACGGTCGAGGCGTCCGAGAGCGAGCGTCGTTTCTCGAGCGTCGTTTCTCGAAATCGGGTCATCATCGGTCATCAGTAGTCGTCGACTCTGCTACAGTACGCGTCTTCTCTCTCCGTCCACACGCCGCGCCACGCGCGGTATCCCCGCCCCTCCACGCCCCTCCTCACGCCGCCGCCGCGGCGACGATCTCGCCCTCGCCGCCCTCGCCCACCGCCGACGGAACCGGAACCTTCGGCGTCGCCGCCCCGGGCTCCGCGTCGAGAAACCACGCGCACTCGCGTCGCGCGGCGTCCACGCCGCCGCCGCCGCCGCCGACGCTCCGGCCGATCGCGCGCGCCATCGCGGCGTGCGCGTCGTGCTGCGCGACCGCGAACGCGCTGATCGCGTCTCGGACGTACGGCGTGTACGTGTCCAGGAATAATCGCGCTCTGATCTTGAGCATCTTGGACGTGGCGGCCACCTGCGCCTTTCGCTTCTCGAGCTCCACCTCGGCGACGTCGATTTTCTTTTGACACTCCGGGGACTCGCGCTGCTCGTCGTCGAGGTTCATGAGATGTTCGAGCCGGTGCTCGGGGGGCTTGACCTGCCGGAACGCCTTCTCGTGCGCGAGCGCGGCGCTGATGGACGAACGAGGGGAATTGGAGTTGGGGAACGTGAATCGTCGACCGTCGCGGCGAGGGAGAGAGACGCCCGCCGCGGGAAGAGGAAAACCAAAAAACCAAAAAACCAAAAAACCAAAAAACCAAAAAACCAAAAAACCAACGACGAACGCGCGCGCGCGCACGTCTCCAGCTTCGTGTTGTGCGCCTTCTCCACCCTCGCCGCGACGTCCTTCATCTTCTCCAAGAACGTCTCCACGAACGCGTCGTGCGCAGCCGACGCGTCCACCTCCGCGCGCGCGAGCTCGCCGACGGACGCGCTCACCTGAAGCGCGGCGCGGAGTCGCGGGTCCGAGCCGCCGCCGCCCGCGGCGCCGCGCGGAAACGGCGACGTCTCGCCCTCGGCGTCGTCCGCGCGCGCGGCCGCGGCGAGGTGCGCGGCCACGCCGCTGACGTTGGGGGTATCCGCGACGCTCTGGAGCTTCTCCCCGAACTTCCGCTCCGCCGCGCACGACGCCGACATCGCGTGGAAGTACGCCGCGGCGTCGTCCCTGACGTTCTTCGCGCAGTCGCGCAGGAGCTCCGCGCCGCACATGAGCTGGAAGAGCTCGTCGTCGTGTCCGTAGAGGTCTCTCAAGGCGCTCGCGTCTCGCGGCGTGAGCTTCGCGGTCGTCGGGTTCGCGGTGACGGGGGGACGGCCGCACGGCGCGGGCATCGCGCTCGCGGACGCGCCCATGACGTCGTCGTCGTAAGTCGTCGTCGCGCGCGTCGGTGTGGACGCGGTGGCGGTCGCGCGGCGGGCGGGGAGGGTGGGCTGCTCTTCGGCGCGCTCCGAGAGGCGCCGCGTCGGCTCGCTCGAGGAAAAAGCGCGCCGGGTCGCGGGTCCGGTCACCGCGGCACCGTCAGCACGAAAAATAATATCATATCCGTCCGAGAGTTGACATCGCCCCCCGCCGGCGCGGCACAGCGCATCGCGCCGCGTACCAGTAGGCGTCCTCTGGTCACCGATACTCAGCTCGCGCGAGGATGTCCGGGCGCGACCCCGCGCGCGGGGACGACGCGATCCTGACGATGCCGGGTGCGTCTCGAGTCCCGGAAGCGGAAACGAACCCGACGATTCGGACTCCGCGGACGACGACAGGACGACGCGACGGGACGACGAAACGAAATCTCCGACGCGGCGTCGCGCCTGACCCCCCTCTCCAACCCCTCCCCTCCATCCCCGCGCTCCTCCCCAGACGGCACGGTCATCCGCCTCCCCGTCCTCGCCGACGCGGCCGGGCAGACGTTCGTCGACATTCAGCGCCTGTACCCCGCGCACAAGATATGCGCGTTCGACCCGGGCTTCAATTCCACCGCGTCGTGCCGCTCCGCCATCACGTTCATCGACGGCGAACGCGGCCGACTGACGTATCGCGGGTACCCGATCGAGGACCTCGCCGCGAGAGGCGACATGGCGGACTGCGCGTGCCTCCTGCTGCGCGGGACGCTGCCGAACAAGACGCAACGCGGGGAGTTTCGACATCTCGCGCGGGTGCGTTCATATTTACACTGGTTCCCATACGACCGCGTTCGCGTGGTGAACGCCGATCCTTAAGGACTTTTCCCGTCGCATCTCTCCGTCCACCCCTCGCTTTCAATCCCCGCCATCGATGCCTTTCAACTCCGCTTCTGACGCCTTTCAACTCCACCCCGACGTCGCTTCGTATCCATCGCCAAGTCGCACCGCATGGTGCACGAGCATCTCATTCGATTCTTCAACGGGTTCAACCACGACGCGCACCCCATGGCGATCATGGTCTCCGTCGTCGGCGCGCTGTCCGCGTTCTACGACGACAAGCACATGACGTACGAGAACGCGGAGCAGCGGTACATCACCGGCGTCAGGGTGTTCGCGAAGATGGCGACCATCGCGGCCATGGCGTACAAGGTGCGTTCTATACAAACGTTTTTCACCCATCGCCCGGTTTCAACACTTGATCGCGTCCCCTTTCGTCAACTGACCGGTGAATTATTTTTTGTATGGAACGACCCTAAGACGGCGCACGGACAGCCCATCGTGTACCCGCGCGACGACCTCAACTACGCGCAGAATTTCATGTACATGATGTTCGCGCTCCCGACGCGGCGGTACGCGCTGGATCCGACCGCGGCGAGGTGCTTGGAGGTGATTCTAATGCTGCACGCGGACCACGAGCAGAACGCGAGCACGAGCACGGTGAGAATCGCGGGGTCGTCTCAGGTGCGATTTCCTTACACTGGTCCCCATACGACCGAGTCGGCGTGGTGAACGCCGTTCCTTAAGGACTTTTCCCGGCGTTTCTCTGAGCCTACCCCTCGCTTTCAATCCCCGCCCGCGTTGCCTTTCAACTCCGCTTCTGACGCCTTTCAACTTCACCCCGACATTCCTCGCAGGCGAATCCGTTTGCGTGCGTCGCCGCCGGCGTCGCGTCGCTGTGGGGCCCCGCGCACGGCGGCGCGAACGAGGCGGTGCTCGAGATGCTCGAGGAGATCGGGAGCGTGGAGAACATCCCGTCGTGCGTGAAGCGCGCGAAGGACAAGTCCGATCCGTTCCGTCTGATGGGGTTCGGGCACAGGCTGTATAAAAACGTCGACCCGCGAGCGGCGTTGACGCGAAACATGTGCCACACGCTTCTGTCGCACCTGAAGATCACGGACCCGCTCTTGACGATCGCGATGGAGCTCGAGAAGGTGGCGCTGAGCGACGAGTACTTCATCTCTCGGAAGCTGTACCCGAACGTGGACTTTTACAGCGGGATCTGTTTCCGAGCGCTCGGGATTCCGCGAAACATGTTCACCGTCATCTTCGCCGTCGGGCGGTCGCTGGGATGGATATCGCAGTGGTGCGAGATGGCGTCCGAGCCCGTGGTTAGGATATCGCGGCCGCGGCAGATGTACGACGGCGAGTTAGAGCGCGCGTTCGTGCCCATCGGCGAGAGGACCAACGGAGGGGGCGGCGGGGAGAGCGAAGGCGAAGGCGGCGGCGGCGACGGCGAAGGAGAGGACCGAGAGCCCGCCGTCGTCAAGCGAAGTTCGTTTTGTTCCGAGGAGGACGACGAGATTGTAAACGTCCTGTCGGGGGAGGTCAGGATGCTGGACGTGCACGTCGCGAACACGCAGCAGGCGTGACGTAGGCTCGTAGTTAGAAGAAGCACGTCTCGTTAATCTTTTGGCGTTCGTTCCCTTCTTTGGTTCTCTTTCTCTTTCTGTTCGGCTCCTCCCGTAAAACGCTCCACCGGAAACGCCCTCGTCGCTCCGAAGCCACGACGCCCCGCGCGCGCCCACACTCCGTCGCGCGCCATGCCCGAAGACACGTATCGCGTCGCGGACGACGGCCTCGGCGACGCCGCGGACGCGCCGCGGACCCTCGCCGGCCGGAGGTCGACCGCGTCGTCGTCCGGCGCGAACGAGAGCTCCCCGCTGACGACGACGCGCGACGCGCGACGTCGACGCGGGACCGGCGCGTCGCGCGCGCGCTGCTCGCTGTGGACGCTGAACGCGTGCGCCGCCGCGCTGCACGGCGCGTGGGTGATCGTCTTCTGCCTGCTCTGGGCGCTGGACACGCGCGCTAACGGCGACCGCAAAGACAGTGCGCGCGCGCTCGCGTCCGAAGCCCTCGCGCCCTCCGTCCCGTCCCGTCCCGCCCCGCCCGTCGTCTCTCCGACGTCCGCGCGCCCCTCCTCGGCTCCTCCTTCAGTCACGTACTACCTGTACGTATCGCGCGCGACGTTCGGCCCTCGCCCGACGCCGCCGTCCCTCGCGCTCGACGCGCCCGCGGCGGTGACGCGCGCGGTGTCCGACGCGCGCCCGACGCTCGCCGCCGCCTACCCGGACCTCTTCGGCCCCGCCGCCGTTCCCGGTCTCTCGTCGCCGTACCCCGAATGCGACGTCCCGAAGTCCGCCGCCGTCGGCGACATGGCCGTGTCCCCGGCGTGGGAGGACAGCGGCGTCGCGCTGAGCCTGCACTGGCTCGTCGTCGCGTTCTTCGCGCTGTCGTTCGTCTTCCAAGCCGCAGTCGCGGTCGGCGAGCTCGCGGCGTTCGCGCGTTTGGAACGGCTGTGGCGGTTCGTCACCGGCGAGCGGTACGTCGCGGAGGACCCGCAGGGTGAGTTCTTCGGCGGCGGCGACGACGACGAATCCTACGCCACGAAGCCGACGAGCGGGTGGATGCGGTTCGTCGAGTACTCGTTCAGCGCGGCGGTGATGATCGTCGCGATCGCGCTTCAGGCGAGAACGCTCGCGTCGCACCGCTCCCCGCTTCTTCGACTACATTATAAAAACTGACGTTCCGCCGCGTCGTCGCAGGTTGGCGTCTTCGACGCGTGGATGCTCTTCGCGCTCGCGGCGCTGACGTGGGCGACGATGATCTTAGGTCTCCTCGCGGAGCGCATACTCGCCGTCGAGGAGGCGCTCGCGCGGACGTTCGCGAGCGCTGGGGACACGGTGAGCGATACCGCTTCCCGCTTCCCGCGCGTCTCTTTCGGTCGAGTCTACACGAGTCTCACGCGAGAGAGAACTTTTCTCCGCTTTCGCAGGTGACCACACGCGTGCACGTCGGCGCGGCGTCGGACGTCCCGTCGTCGCGACGCGCGGCGGAGCATCAGAACGCCGGCGACGTCGCGACCGCCATCGCGGCGTCATGCGTCGGGCTCTCTCTCCCGTTTCTTCGATGGACGGCGCACTTCGCCGGATGGATCACCATGGGCGTCGTCTACGGCGCGTCCCATCACCGCACTGGACCCCACACGACATTCGCCCGCGACCGGCGCGCCTTTTCACTCCGCGCACCACCCCTAGCTAGGTTTCGATCCCGACGCGCCGCGACGCCTCGCGACTCCGACTGACGCCTTTCTTTCGACGCTTCGCTTCGCAGTCGTGATCGTCGCGCACTTCTTCACGTCCCAGCGCGGGTGCGAGTTCGCGGACGCGCCGGGCGGGCGGGACGAGACCGTCGCGCCCGACTTCGTGTACGCCATCGTGTTCTGCGAGCTCGCGCTGTTCGCGTCGTTCGGGATCACGCAGCTCTCGCAGTTCGTCCTCTTCGACGACTGGCGGCAGGGCGGGCCCGGGAGGGCCAACGTCGGGAGACGCGCGGAGGCGGCGTACATCGTTCAGTCGTTGGTGTCCAAGACGTTGCTCGGGTGGCTCGTGTACGGCGGGAACTTTGCGTGATGGATGATGTGTAACGCCTGATGCGTGACCGTTTTAGTTGATCCGCGACTACGCGGCTGTGTCTCGACGAGAACGAAAGAACGAGAACGAAAGAAAGAAAAAACGGCTGTCGCACGCGCGCTTCCTGTCGACTCATCGCGCCCAAACAACGACACCAGCCAGGTCGTCTTCGTTTCAAACCGTCGTCGCGCCACTGAAGACGCGCGCGGACGTCGCGCGGTGAGCGCACCCCGCGAACGCTCTATCGCGCGCGAACGAACCCGTGGATGGAAGCGGAGCCGCAGAGTCGCTTCGGGGCCGATCTCACGAACGCCGTGGGCGAGCCGGTGCGCGCGAGGATCTTCGTTCGTCCTTCCCGTCGTCGGGTCGATCGATCGGGGACCGATTTTGAAATCGCGTCGCCGGTGCCCACCCATCACCCCGCGTCGCGTCGCGTCTCGCCTCGTCCGTCCACCCCCCTCGTCTAGCGTCCGACGCGATCCACCCCCCCTCCCTCCGCGACCCGCCTTCGCGTCCAGGCGGACGCGCACTCGAAACCGCCCGCGGGGACCAACGCGGACGCCTCCCGCGGCGGCGTCGGCGCGACGATGTCGCCGCCCCAGGGCCCCGCCGTCGTGACGGTGACGGACGTGACGACGCTCGCGCGGACCCTCCACGAGACGACCGCCGCGGACGCGTCGCGCATCGCCGCCGCGGAGGCGTCGCTCAACGCCGCCTCCGACGCGCCGGGGTACGGCGCCGCGCTGCTCCAGTGCATCGCGCACGCGTCGTCCCCGGACCCGTCCGTCGCGTCCGTCGCGTTGCCCGCGGCGACGACGCTGCACAACTACGCGCGATCGCGGTGGCCGCGGAAGCTCGTCCCGGGCGAGCGCGAGCCGCTTCGCGCGGCGATACTGCACGCGCTGTGCGTCGCGCCGCCGGGAGGGCCGGTCGTGAAGCTCCTCGCGGAGACGTTCCGCATCGTCGTCACCGAGGACGTGTCGCGCGCGAAGTGCTGGCCGGATCTGCTCCCGGCGTTGTGCGCCGCCGTGTCAGGCGCGTTCTATACACTGGTCCCCATACGACCGCGTTCGCGAGGTGGACGCCGATCCTTAAGGACTTTTGCCGTCCTCTCTCTCCGCCCACCCCTCGCTTTCAATCCCCGACCGCGACGCCTTTGAACGCCAACTGACGCCTATGAACTCCACCCCGACATCGCTTTGTATGGAACGACCCTCAGAGAGCAACCTGATGAACGGCAAGGAGAAGAGCGCGGTGAAGACGTCGAACGCGCTCATCGCGGTGCACACGCTCCTGAAGCCGTACAAGTACTTTCACAACCCGGGGATGGATAAGGAGGCGGCGCCGCCGGAGCTGGAGGCGATCGTGAAGGCGCTCCTGGAGCCTTTGCTCGGGATGTTAAGCATCCTCGCGCAGGGGACGCTGACGGCGGCGGCGGCGGAGAGAGGCGACCCCGCGGCGATCGCCGCGCTCGCGGCGAAGCCGTCGCCCGACCAGGCTGGGAACGACGCGCTTCTGCACACGCTGCTGAAGTGTTTTCATCACACCGTCGCGGCGTACATGCCGACGTCGCTCTTGCCGAGTCTGCCGCGGTGGTTGGAGGTGCTGGTGAAAATTTTGGAACAAGCGCCGTCGTTTTCGCTTTCAAACGCCGACGACGCCGGCGCGCACTGCGCCCCTCGCGCGCGCGCGGTCAAGCGCGTGATCCAAGCCCTGATGTCGCTCGTGACGCGGCATCGCAGACACGTGGACAAGGCGCTCCCCGCGGTGTGCTCGCACGCGAGCGCGCTCGCGGGCGCGCTCGCGAACGCGCGGTTGTCGTCGGACGCCGCGGCGCACGGAGGATCGTCCGACGTCATGATCGCCGCCGGAGACAGACAGTGCGCGCTGTGCTTCGACCTCCTCGCGCGAATCTCCGAGACCGCGCCCGGGTTTAAACTCCTCGCGCCGAACTTTGGCCGTCTTCTCGAGCAGGCCATCTTCCCCGCGCTGTGCATGGCGCCCGCGGACGAGGAGGATTGGCGCGACGACGAGGAGGAATACCTGCGAAAGAACCTCCCGGCGGAGAGCGACGACGCGACCGGCTTCAACGAAGAGCTCTACGCGCCGAGACAGAGCGCGGCGAACGTGCTGGGGCTGCTCGCGGAGCGCGGCAGCGCCGGCGGCGCGCATCCCGGGGGCAAGGACGACCGCGGGAAGCGGAAGAAGGGCGGCGGCTCGAACAGAGGCGGCGCGAAGCGCGCGCCGACGACGCCGGGCGACGTCGCGTTGCGATTCCTCGAGCGCTTCCGACTCCCCGGTCCCGACGACGCCGGCGCGAATACCTCCCCCGACGCGCGCGCCGCGCTCTCGTCGTACTACGGCGTCCTGGTCGCGTACGGCGCGATGTCGCGGTGGCTCGGCGCGCACGCGCCGAAGGGGGTCGTGAGCACGCTCGCGAGGCAGCGGGTGTTGCCAGCGCTCGCGACGGCCGGCGGCCCCGGCCCCGGCGCGGATGGTGCTTCTCCCGCGGCGACGATGGTGCGCGCGAACGCGTGCTGGGCGCTCGGCGAGCTGTCCGCCACGGAGGCGCTCCCGGAAGGGCCGACGCACGAGGCGCTTCTGCGCACGCTGACGGACCCCGCGGCGGCGGAGGACCCGGTGTTGCGGTCCGCGGCGGCGTCCGCGATCGCGTCCGCGCTGCACGCGTCGTGCTGGCCGAAGGACTGGGCGCCGTTGCTCACCGCCGCCGCCGCCGCCGCGGACGTCGGCGCGGGCGCGGACGCGGACGACGCCGACCCCGCGCGCCTCCGCGCGCTTCGTCTCGTCGCCGTCGCCGCGGAGGTGGCGCCGGAGCACTGCGGCGCGACGGAACTCGCCAACCCGCTCGCGGCGGCGCTCGCGAGGTCCGCGGCCGCGTTCACGCCGGCGCCGCCGCGCACGCTGCCGACGATCGTCGAGACCGCGCTGGAGTCGCTCGTCGCGGTCGTCGACGCCGCGCAGGAGGTGGTCGACGACGCCGCGGTCGACGACGAGGGCGAGGACGACGACGCGTCTCTTGGGCGGAAGCCGCCGCACGCGTCGCTCGTCGCGCTCGTGCCGCACGTCTGCGACGCGTTACGACGCGCGTGGCTGCCGGAGGCGTGGGGGTTGGCCGCGTGGCCGACGTCTTCCGCCGACGTTCACGGCGGCGTCGGCGCGGATCACGACGGGATGATGGGCGCGGACGACGACGGCGACGCGGGCGCGGAGGGCTCGCCGATTCCGTGTTGCATGGGCGACATGTCGCGGTTGCTGTCGAGAGCGATTCGATGGTGCCCGGACGCGAACGCATCCGCGAACGTCTCGCTCGAGTCGCTCGTCGCCGCGCACGCGAAGCTCTTGCCGGACTGGGACGCGTGGGAGGAAGAGGAAGAAGAGGCTGCGTGCGACGTCATCGCGGACGTCGCCGCCGCGCACGCGCGCGGGCGTCTCCGATTTTCGGCGAGCGGCGGCGGCGTCGACGACGTCCTCTCATCGTACGCCACGTTTTTGTCCGGCGCGATCGACGGCGCGAGGGCGCTCGGCGTCGCGCGCGCGTGCAGAGCGTCGCACGCGGTCGCGTCGCTCGCCGCGCGCGTCGCCGGCGCCGGGCCGGGACGGGGACCGGCGCGCGAAACCGACGTCGCGCGGTCCGTCGCGAGCGCCGTCGTGGGCGCCGCGAGCGCGCGTCTGGAGAGCCTCGCGAGCCCGGACATGCCCGTCGCGAGGCCGCTCGTGCTCGCCGTCGGCGGCGTCTTGGCGCGGAGCGCGTCCGATGGAGCGGCGGCGATGGGCGCGAACGCCGCGCAGGATTGGGCGAGAGCCGCGGCGTTGACGCTCGTGACGCACGGCGCGGAGATGAGCGCGAGCGAGTTGCACGTGCTGGCATCCGCGGCGTTGCGAGCGCTCGGAGGAGGAGGGAGCGACGGTTTGGGTTTGAACGGGGGGGTCGTGCGGGACCCGGCGGCGCGCGCGGCGGCGGCGGAGGCGGCGCTGCGGGCGGTGCTCGCGTTGAGAGACCTCCGCGCGAGCGGCGGCGGGCTCGGGCACGGCAGCCGCAAAGCCGAGGAGGAGGACACGGACGACGACGACGACGACGACGACGACGATGACGACGACGACGATGACGACAGCGACGACGACGACGACGACAGCGACGCCGACGACAGCGACAGCGACGACGACGGCGGGCGAGGGCGCGGCGGCGCCGACGACGAGGAGACGGAGCACGCGTTTCTCGCGCGCTACGCTGCCGAGGCGCGCAAGCTCGCGGGCGCGGGACCGGAGGACCCCGACGCCGGCGACGTCGACGACGCGGACGACGGCAGCGAGCTCGAGCTCGACGGTATCGTCCTCGGCCCGCCCGGCGCGGAGGCGACCGCGCTGCTGCGTTGGCTGCAGTCGAGCGCGACGGCGGCGGATTTAGGCGCGCTCGCGGCGACGTTGGCGGCGCACCCGGTGGCCGGGTTGGAGGCGGTGGGCGATCTGCAGAGCGTGTTGTCGTCCATGGGGTGCGCGCCGGGGTCGGCGCACGGCGGCGGCGGCGGCGGCGGCGGCGGGTGGATCGGGAACGCGGGTTCCGCGAGCCCGGGGGGGTCGCAGGGATCCGCGGGGAACATCGACTTCGGCGGGCTGAGGTTGTGAAGTGTCGCGACGCGTCGCTCGTCGTCCGGCTGATGAGATGGGGCCTATCACGCGTAGCCTAAGTTATTATTACAGTCTACGACGCGAACGCGTCCGTCCGTCGGAGACGCAGACGGACGACGGGCATCGAGCTCGGCGATCGCCGACGCCCGCTGGGGGCGTCTCGCGGCGTTTCATCGCGCGGCCGTCACTCTCCGTCGTCTCGTCTCGTCTCGCCGTCTCTCGCGGATCGCGTTCGTTTCGCTCGCTCGCTCGCGTCTGCGTCCGCGTCTCCCATCCCGACGAGAAGACTATCCAGCGTTGATCGGCTGCGTCCTGACCGTCGTCCGGTCCGCCTCGCCGGACTTCGAGAACGCGGCGAACGCGTTCACGTCGTTCGCCCGCCGCACGCCGCCTCCTCCTCCAAAACCGCCGTCGTCGTCGGTCTTTCGAAACCCGCGCTCGCTGAGCGTCTCCCGCACCTTCCGTATCCCCCAGTCCTCCACGTTCTCGCGCATCACCTCCGTCTTCCCGTCGTCGCCGTACACCACGAGCGTCACCGGGTGCCCGTGCTCCCACTTCACCGTCACGTCGTCGCCCCACGCGCCCGCCTCGACCTCGTCCTTCATGAGCCGCTTGAGCTCGGGGAAGCGCTTCAGTCGTCAGCTCGGACAGCTGACGAAGACCGCGCGCGCGCCGGCGGCGGCGGGGACGTCCGCGGCGCGGAGGGATCGCGCGGCGTCCGCGGCGGCGGGCGCGGTCGCGACCGCGACCAGGAGGAACCCGAGGAGCGTCGCGAGGACGCGCGCGGAGGACGACGCCATCGTGCGACGACGACTGTTCGACGCGAGAAGACGCACGCGCACGCGCACGCCGCGCCGGAGGATTCCACCCGAGTCAACTTTTGATCGGCTCTTGCGATGAAAAAAACCCTTTCGGCATTTTTGATCGGATAACCCCCGATCGAGGACCTAGATACTAGACCTGAACGAAAGCTGACTCTGCGCTGCGGCGTTCAAAATATTCATCGGACAGCCCGACGAGTGCCATCACTCGCCGGCGCGACGCCCCGCGCGCCCGCGATGACGGACGCGTCCTCCGCGTGGCGCGCGTACCTCGCCGCGTCCGCCGCCGGGACGTACGGCGCCGAGTGCGCCTCCTTGCGAGACGTCGCGGACGTCGTCGAGTGCCACTTCCTCGACGCGCGCGACGACGACTTCGCGTCGACGCACCTCCCGCGCCTGCGCGACGCCCTCTCGCGCGCGGACGCCGCTTCCGCGGCTCCCGGGACGATCGACGACGCGGACGACGACGCGACGCACGGATGGGTCGACGCCGCCGTCCCCGCGGCCGTGGACGCGTTCGCGCGAGCGATCGCGGACGCGCGCGCGCGAGCCGCGAATCTCGCGACCGCGCTGCACGCCTCGGATCCGCGCGCCGCGGAGCACGCGCGCGCGCGGCTGGACGCCGAGCTCGCCGCGCGCGTCGGCGCGGGCGTCGCCACGCGCGGGCCCGCGCGCTTATCCTCCGTCGTCGCGACGTACTTCTCGCGAAGGCTGACGGAGTTCGAGAGAGCGCTCGCGGCGCTCCGCGGGAGGGACCCGGACGGGGACGACGACGCCGCGTCCGACGACGACGCCGCCGCCGCCGCCGCCGGCGCGACGATGGATCTCGACCGACCGACGCCGCCGATCTTCTCGTGTAAAGACGCGCTCGGGGCGCCGTGGGCGGACGCGGTCGCCGCGGTCGCCACCGGGGTCGGTGGCGGGAGGGAGTGGACGGAACGGCACGAGGCGAGGGACGACGGCGGGTGCGCGCTCGGCGCCGTCGCGGAAGCCGCCGTCGCGAAAGCGCTCGAGCTGTCCGTGCGGAAGACGGTCAGCGCGAAAGCGAAGGGCGTCTTCGATCGAAGAGCGCTGCCGCGGCTGTTGCGATGGTTAGACGCGGTGCCGCTGCAGTTCTTGGCGACGACGCTGGGGATGACCCACGGCGCGGGAGGACCGAGCGGGAGGACTGACGCCGCCGCGACCGCGTCGAAGCTCGCCGAGTGGCGCTCGCGACTCGAGTACGCCATCCACGAGCACCTCGGCGCGCTTCGCGTGAGCGAGTTCTTCGACGTCATCGTCGAGTTCCCGGACTCCGTGCCCGCGGTGAGAGACCTGCGCGCATGCCTGCGACGGACGACGCTGCACGCGCAGCTCGTGCGCCGGCTTCGGAGCGCGATGCAATCGCGTCTGCTCGTCGCGGGCGCGCCGACGGCGGACATCATCGAGCAGTACCGGCTCACGATCCGCGCGCTGAGGGCGTTAGACCCGTCCGGGGTGGTGCTCAGGGTCGTGTCCGGCCCGCTGAAGGAGTATCTGCGCGAGCGGAAGGACACGATTCGGTGCGTGGTGACGATGTTGATGGGCGGCGGCGGGGGGGGGGGCGGCGG
>Ga0181554_1001792_pt1 | contig 19730 bp, 23 predicted proteins | sample 011ome_16_FD_145602 | JGI IMG/M metagenome (GOLD analysis project Ga0181554, IMG submission 145602) | Coastal salt marsh microbial communities from the Groves Creek Marsh, Skidaway Island, Georgia - 011503CT metaG (spades assembly) | ecosystem: Environmental > Aquatic > Marine > Intertidal zone... | reverse complement strand
AGAATGTCATGACCTCAAGCTCTCGAACCGCCCGGTGCGGACCCGCATGCCGGGTGGTGTGGCAGGGGTGCTCCTTCTAAGGGAGCCCCCTATGCCGATGCCCACCAGACCGCTCCATCAGCGAAAACCGGCATTTTCCGGCCATCACCATCAGAAACCCTTATCATCACTCGCGTTAAAAGCGTGTAGGCTTTCACGGTCCCGGTACGCATACCGGGCAGGGCGTGGAAACCCTGTTAGCTATGGCGCAAAAAAGCGCCAACCCGAGGCGCTTTTTTATGCCTGTCGTTTTCTATGGCGGCTGGCGTGGGCAACCTTCGGGTTGGCCGGACCCATAGCCCGGTTTTCCACCCCACGTCAGTCCGCCACCCAATCTCCGTGGAAAGAGATCGTGGCGGTTACTCATCAAGCTATGGAGTACCGCAATGGCACATGCCACCTCTACGGGCGAAATCCGCCCAAGCCTTACCCACCACGACCTGTATTTTCTCAACAAGGCGCTGACCGGCTGTGATGCTGTCGCTGCGCTGATCGAGGGAGCGATTAGTCATCCCGAGTCAGTGACCCCGACCCGGTTGTTGATCCTGGCGGAGAGCTTGCGCGAAGCCGCTGACACCCTTGACCCACGTCGCGTTCACGCGGTTGGAGGTCGCCACCATGACTAAGCCCATTACTGCCCGCGCTCTGGCGTCTATGGCGCTTCGTGAAGCGTTACCCGGCAAATCTGACGACGATAAGATTGAAATGACCTTAAGTAGCTTTAGGGTCATGTTGGAGCACATGGCTGCTCTTGGCATGGCGGCAGGCCGGGAAGAAGGTTACTCGGTTGCTGCCCGGCTGGCCGAGGACGTGAAGGCCCCGCTTTACGGCGTTTCCAGCGCCTTGGATGGCTTGGCCGACAGTGTGGACATGCTTATCCAGACCATCCCCACCCGCGCTGATGAGGTCATCGCTGAAATGATCCGCTGCGTTATGGCACGCGTGGATGCTACTGCCGATGAGCTCGACCGCGAGATAAACGCGCTCCGGGATAAGTTGAGCCCCGAGCTTGAAAAGGAAGAAGGGGGCACGCAATGAGTGCGCCCGTTTGGAAGGAATTGCTGGACGCCGCCTCGTTGGTGGCGATCCTTCAGGCGGCAGTCCTTAGTCAGGACGAACGGCCCGATCCAGAAGACGTACACCTATTGTTGGGTTCGATCAGAAAACACCTACTCGATGCGGCGAACCGACTGGAACATGCTGATCGGGAAGGTGAACCATGATTACGGCAAGGGTCCATGCGCCCGTTGATCTGCTTTTGGATCGTTTGGCCGGTGTAAAGCGAATCAGACCAGACCGCTGGCAAGCCCTATGCCCCGCTCACGAGGATCGATCCCCCAGCCTCGCAGTGACCGCAACAGCGGATGGGACCGTGTTGATTCGGTGCTGGGCTGGATGTTCGGTGGTTTCTATCGTGGGCGCTGTCGGCTTGGATCTGCGCGATTTGTTTCCGCAGAAATTCGATGGGCAAAAATACCGGGCTAGTCATCCGCCACGTTACAGCGCTGCCGAGGTGGTCAGGACTGTCATCACGGAATCGACGATTCTGACCCTTGGCTATAAAGCATTGCAGCGCGGCGAAATCCTCGACCCGTGCGACCTGGCGCGTGTGGATATCGCGATTGGCGCTATCGATAACCTACGGGAGGTGGTGCGATGAGTCTTGCCGACCAGGCCGAAGCGATGGTCACCCCCGAGGGCGCGTCCGTCAACTTGATCTGCGGGGCCGATATTCGCCCGGAGCCAGTCCGCTGGCTATGGGATTCTTGGTTAGCCGCCGGCAAGTTTCATGTGTTAGCAGGGCCGCCGGGCACGGGTAAAACCACCATTGCTTCAGCCCTGGCGGCTACCTTGTCCTGTGGTGGCTACTGGCCTGATGGCAGTCGGGCCGGGGTCGGTAACGTTCTGATTTGGTCAGGTGAGGATGATCCCGCTGATACGCTCGTTCCGCGCATGATGGCCTGTGGTGCCGATATGTCGTGCGTTCATTTTGTTGCCGGCGTTAATGACGGCGATGAGTCACTGACCTTTGACCCGGCGTTGCATACCGACTTGCTGGGCGTTGCCGCCGCCCGGATTGGTGGTATCAAGCTGTTGATCGTGGACCCCATTGTCTCCGCCGTTGCAGGCGACTCGCACAAGAACTCCGAGGTTCGACGCGGGCTTCAGCCCTTGGTCACGCTGGCCGAGCGGCTGGATTGTGCCGTGCTGGGAATTTCTCATTTCAGTAAGGGCACCAGTGGCCGGGATCCTGTGGAGCGAGTCACCGGGTCCATTGCTTTTGGTGCGCTGGCCCGTCTGGTGTTTGCGGCGGCCAAGATGCCAGAGAACGATCAGGCGGGCGGTGGCCGGATATTTGTCCGATCCAAGTCCAACATCGGCCCCGATGATGGCGGCTTTCGGTATGACCTGGAGCAAGTAGAGCTGGAGGGCTGCCCCGGGGTATTTGCCTCCAAGCTGGCTTGGGGCAGCGTGATCGAGGGGAGCGCGAGGGATTTGCTTGGCAGGGCCGAATCAGCGCCGAGGGATGAGCCTGAACCTGATGAGCAAGACGCGCCGGAGGTGGATACCTGGCTTCGTGATTTTCTATCGCGCGGTCCAAAAATCGCGAAAGAGGTTTTTTCGGCTGGACGGGAAGACGGGTACAGCAAGGACCAACTGAAGCGCGCAAAAAAGCGGCTGGGCGTCGAGACCGGAAAGCATGTTTTCAATGGCCCTTGGTCGTGGGCATTGCCTGAAGGAACTTTCCACGAAGGGAGCAGTGATTTACCGAACAAAAAACAGGTGCTCCCTTCGCTCCCTTCGCTGAAACCCACGGATGGCGCGGCTTCCAGAGATTGCTCCCTTCGTGATTCTGGTGCACCCCTGCTCCCTTCGTGCGAGCCCAGTAATGGCGGGGCTTCCAGCGATTCTGAATCACGAAGGGAGCGAAGGGAGCACGACTTTCAGAGTGACGGGAAAATCATCCCTTTGAGGCCATGAGGCATGGAATCTCGTTCCCCTTGTGCTGTATCCTGCCACCGCAACCCGTGGGGTGCTGCCCCCGTTGCAGACGAAACCCCGGGTTGATCCGCCGGGTTGCACCAGCCCAACCGCTTAACTAGGCCGGACAATTTCAGTCCGGAGCGTGTTGAGTGGGTTGGGCATCCATTCGCCAACAGCCTCCTGCCAGCTCTCCCAGCCGGCATAAAGCCAGTCCCCTGTAATGCCAGCAGAGGCAGGCTGATGATTCTGCTTCTTGATCTACTGCGATCTTACCCTGTTGCTTGGAGTTAACGAGGGGAGATGGGGCTGCGAGTGGCAGGGGGTCTAATGATTCATCAGCCAGTCCATCCGCCGCCGTGAGTCGGTATCGTCATCACCGGTAGGCATGGGCGGCAAGGAGCTTAATTGACTGCCGGACTGACGCACGGTAATGCTCGGACGCGTAGTGTCGACAATCCGTCCCGCGCCAGTGACGGGAGTGAGGATGGTGTCATTGCCTAATTGTCGGCTGGTGTAACCGCCGGCGTCATAGTTGGGGGCCGCAGCATTGCCGGGATAGTTTTCTTGGGTGTCCAGGCCCAGGCTAAGCGCCCAGGTGGGTGAGGCCAGCATGGCGATGATGGCAAGGCAAACGGGTTTGGTTTTCATGGCGTGAATCCTCTGTTCTGATTGAATCAGTATCGTGATGCAGTCTCAAAGGCCGTATGAGTGATCCGCTCAGGTCGCGTCCCGTATCCGCATCACCACCTGCCGGTTAACGCCCAGTTCCTTGGCGATACCATAGACAGTTTCCCCATCCCGCAACCGCTGACGGATCATGGGGTGTTGTTCCTCGGGAATGACTGAGGGCCGGCCCAGCTTGCGTCCTTCCGCCCTGGCGCGATCCAACCCGGCTTTGGTGCGTTCCACGATCATATCCCGCTCCATTTCCGCCACTGCGGCCAGCATGGACAACAGCAGCTTACCCGCCGTGCTGGTGACATCGACGCTGCCGAATTGCAGGACGATCACCTTGACCTCCATCTGTTGCAGGGTCCTGACGGTTTGCAGCACATCGACGGAATCGCGGCCCAGACGGTCCAGCTTGGAGACGACCAGGGTTTCACCAGGGCGCAGTTTGCCCAGAAGTTCACGGAAGGCGGGACGGTCGTTGGCAGCGGTCTTGCCGCTGATCGAATCATGAAAGAAGTAATCGACGCGAAACCCGGCGCTCTCGATTTCGAGTCGTTGGTTCTCTGTAGTCTGGTCGCTGGTCGATACGCGACCATAGCCGAAGATGGCGCTCATGCTCTTGCTCGTGTTATGTACGAATACGTGTGAATAATACAATACATGTACAAAACATAAAAATCAGGATTGTTTACCCGTGTTTTCCCCGCTCTACAGGATGCGTACATAAACGGTCGTATTCGTACATTATGGGGATCATAGATAGACCGGCCAGAGGTGTCTTGAAAACGCAAAGGGCCTCTAGCGACCCAAGGCTCAGCCGGGACCAATCCCCAGCAGCTGGGGCTAAGAGGCCCTTTGCGTTTTAGTTGTATTCCAGCGACGGAGGCGTCAGCGACATCCGTAAGTGAGCCAATCCACGATTAGCGGTTGATTTCTTGCAACAAGGTCATAATTATTCTGCGCTGGAACCTCGCGAAGCGGATCGTTCTGGGGTCAACGCCATCTGCGTTGACTATCTCGCCGACCCATTGAGTCGCGAGGTTTCTTTATTTCCCAAATCTCACGCATTCTGAGAAGTGCCCATGGGGGAGGATGACAAAAGCCCCACCGAAAGTGAGGCCTTCAAGACACTAGGCGGGATTGCAATCTCCACTGCGTAGCGGCTCCAGATGGCTCATGCCAAGGCAGCGTGTGGCTGATTTACTCGCCTTGACTGATTCCTGTTGAAGCAGGCCAGAATCTTGCTACCAATCCGGTGGCTACACCTATGAGTATATGATCGATCTCGTTCAATCTTTCCTGTGAAACCCACAACCAGCTAGTTGGAAAAATCAAATGTCCTGCTCTTACAAGCAAAATCACTATCGCTGAAAAAACTACGGCCCTACCTACCCATAAAATCGCGTTACCAACGACAGAGTTTAGATGCTTTTGGTTTTCGCTCTGGAGGTTCAGCGACTCTAGCTCTTCCCTTGCTCTCGGAGCATCCAACTCAAATTGGGGTATGTCTTCAAGATTTGGATCAATCTCCATATCAATAACCTCAATTTGTGTTCCTTCTGGAATCGAGAAGCATTTTGTAATGCGTTTGAATTATCTCATTAGGGATACACGCAGCATATTTATTGGCCCCACCCTCCTCTCGCCAGATTTTGTGCCATGGAGTTCCATCTTTATGGGTAATGGCGCTAAGTTGCCATCCATCATATTTTGAATAAGCACTCCAAACCTTATCAAGAAACCCCATAGTTTCAGTATCTTGTACCATCGGCACAAAAACATTCCCTGACGAATACATCTCCGCCATCTTGGTTATTTGGCTATCCCTATAGGAGCGAAAGCGTGAGTATACGGATGGAACAACCGGGCCAAATTTCCACGCTTCAACAGCCTCGTCAATAAGAGGCTCATCCTTAATAGCCAGATGCCAACCATGAGCGATATAAGCTAGCTTTATAAGCTTCATCGGGGTCAAAGATTCTCCGGAATCAAGAGATTTTCCGACAAAGTAATTCGCAACGGCCAACGTGGGGCTAGTCATAGAGGCCTCTTTGATTTGAATAGCGATCTACTCATGTGGCAGCTTGCCTCACGGGATCTGCCTCTAGTTCGACGTGATAGAGAAGGGGTCGACTACCTACGGTAGCCTGCGTGGCTCGGGATCATTCACGTTCTGGAGTGACGCGACAACGTTCAGAGTCTACTACAGTGTTCAGATATGTCGATAAGGATGCTGGGGGCTAGGAGATTGCAGCTTGATTCGCCAAGCGTTGAGCACCATTGCTCGCGCTCGTGGTGTGTCGCAGCTGGCAAGGGATACGGGGCTGACACGGGAAGGGCTTTACAAGGCCTTATCGAGCGAAGGGAATCCGGAGTTTGCCACCATCATGAAGGTGTCCGAGCCTTGGGATTGAAGTTGCAGTGGGGGGGGCGAACCATCCCAAAGCGGCTTAATGCGCGCATGTGCGTTGGCGGTTGCAAAACCATAGACAACTGTGCCATCGTATAAATAACGATTTGTAGGCGGACTTCACGCAAAAGGAGGTGTCTTTCTAGATACTCACCTTTGTAGCCTCCTCGGGAATATCTCCTGGTCAATCGACCAGCCCGAACCGCCACTTCAATACCCCGGAGACGGGTGAGATTATCGGGGGCGGCACTCTGGACTGACAGCACTTCGCGGCTACAGTTTATTGATCGTGATAAGAGCTTTCGTAACGCACGCGCGTTGCGGGGCTTCTTTAGTCAGGCCGTGCAACGCGCTCGAATTGAGAGCGCCCATGCAGACACCAATCCAATCTACCCCGCATCGAAATCCAGGCCGCCCGAGGAAAGTCGCGCCCCTCCAAGGCATCGCGACACTAATCCCCGAAAGATCATCAGTTAATTCTGAAGATGCGCCCATGGAGGCGCTTTTGCGTTTGGAGCGAATCCTCCAGGGAGATCCATCGCGCGGCGTCGAACCCATAATTCCCGTTTCACGGAGCACGTGGTACTTGGGTGTCAGACAGGGGCGATTCCCGAAACCGGTATCCATACCAGGTGTTCGCGGTGCGTTTTGGCGAGCGTCCGATGTGTTCGCCGTACTGCAATCTGCCGCGTGAGGTCTGACCATGGATTTCACAACGGAAAACGCCGAGCAGGTGGGGACCTGTTCGGCGTCAGAATCTTTGTCACGTGGTTGCGACAAAAAGAATCTTATCGAACTTCGCGGCTATCAGCAAAAGGCGGCGGCGGCGGCCCTTGCGGCCATTAACGCTTCTCGTAATACAGTTATTCAAGCACCAACGGGTTGCGGAAAGTCATTAATTATCGCGGCAGTGATTTCCGCATCTGGCGGTCGAGTGCTCGTACTCACGCATCGCTCTGAGGTCGCGGTTCAGGATCACGCCGCCTTCGAACGGTTTTCCGGTAAATCGGGGGGGGTATTTTCGGCGGCTGTACGCAAAGATAATCCAGCAGATCACCGTGTGATTTTTGCGACGATTGCGACTGCATACAACGCGATGGCCTCGCTCGGCAAATTCTTTTTGATCGTCATCGACGAAGCCCATTTAGTGCCTGGCGATAGCGATGCAAGCAGTCGCTATGCTGAATTGCTGCGCTACTTTGGCGATGTTACGCGACTCGGTCTCTCGGCTACTCCCTACAGATTAGGGGACGGATCGATTTATGGAGAAGGCACGTTTTTTGGAGACGGGGTCTGTTTTCAAATATCCGCTGCTCGGTTGGTAGCGGATGGATATCTTTCGCCGTTGATTGGCGTACAGGTTGCTCGTGAAATCGATTCCAGCGGTTGTCGGAAACGTGGTGGTGAATTTGTTGCCCGCGACCTGGCCGATCTTGTTGAAGATGAGGCCGCCGTAGCGCGGGCGGTCGATGAGGCAATCAATGCAGCTAGGGGCCGCCGAAAAATCCTCGTTTTTGGGGTCTCAATCCTACACGTTCAAACAATCGCAGCGGCGTTGGTGACACGCGGCGAATGTGTTGCCGTGGTTCACGGAGGACTTTCCTGCATGGCTCGGGCCAACGCCCTCGATAAGTTCAAGGATGGCACGGTGCGGTGGTTGGCGAATTGTGAGGTATTGACGACCGGATACGATGAACCCGGTGTTGATGCTGTTGTTCTCATGAGGCCAACAGCCTCCAAAGCTTTGCACACGCAAATGCTTGGCAGGGGCATGCGGTTGGCGGCAGACAAGAAAGACTGCGTCGTGATCGATTTTGCAGCGAACGTCGCTCGTCATGGGAACATCGATGAACTGATCTGCGAGACTCGAAAATCCGAGGAGCGGAGGCGAGCTGATGCGGAAGTCAGCAAGCCCCGACCCTTGCCAAAAAATGCCGTCCTGAAGTCCGTCGATCTCGACCCGGTCACGGGGCTTCCTGTTCATGCGGTTATCGCCGAGATAACTCGAATTGAATACGCCCTACAGCCGGCGAAGGCACACCCAGGGTTACACAACGTTGTTGTCGTATACCACACAAGACGCCACGGCCGCGTTCGGTGCTGGTTGTGCCCTGAGTACCAGACCGGTGCTGCATGGCACGCTCGCAAATTCGCGGCCAGTCGCGGGATCAATAGTTGGAACAGGAGCTCGGCGTGGCTCTGCCATGTGCTAAAGCATTCCCCGTCAGCACCCAAATCGGTTGCTTTGGTCAGGGGGCAGGGCGGGCATTGGGAGGTTTCCAAGGAAATTTTCGACGATGCCCCACATGACTGGTTCGCAGACATGCGTGGAGCGCTCGGCGAATGACCAATCTCATTTCACAATTCAAAAACTTCATCATCGACGTTGGTCTGGAATGTCCCGAGGAGCTGATTGCTGATGGAAAACTCCACCGCTTTCCTGGCTCTGGTCGCCGTGGTGACAGGTCTTCCTTTTACATTCTGCATCTCGATGGTGTCCCGGCAGGCTGTGTTGGCGACTGGCGCTCTGGTCTCAAGGAAAACTGGAAAGCGAGCCTTTCCAGGCCGCTCACTGAAGATGAGCGCCGTAAACAGAAAGCGCGGATTGATTCGCAGCGGCGGATGCGTAATGCTCAGATCGAGGCAGACCGGGCAGACGCCAAGGCCAAAGCGGAGCGGATCTGGGGTCGTGCAGAACCCGTTGAAGATCATCCGTACTTAGCTGCCAAGGGCGTCAACGGTCATGGGCTGCGCTCGTATAAAAGCCTGTTGATCGTCCCGGTCATTGATGCCGAGGGCGAGCTGATGAGCCTTCAGTTTATCTCCGGGGTTGGCGAGAAGCGCTTTCTGGCGCGGGGTGCCGTGACCGGTGGATCCTGTCTGCTCGGAGATCCTGCCGGGGCATCGGCCATCGTCATCTGCGAGGGCTGGGCGACCGGGGCGAGTATTTTCGAGGCAACTGGACTGCCCGTTTTTGTGGCTTTTAATGCCGGCAATCTGCTGGCAGTGGCCAAACAAGTGCGGGGGCGTTATCCGCTAGCCTCATTGATTGTCGCGGCAGATGACGACGCCTGGACTGAAGGGAATCCCGGCGTGACCAAGGCCAGGGAGGCCGCTGAAGCCGTGATCGCGGCATTGGCCATGCCGGAGTTTGGGCCTGAGCGGATCCAGGGTGACACCGATTTCAACGATCTGGCACGACGAATCGGCAAGGATGCTGTCACTCGGCAAGTGCTGCTGGCCCGCCTGGTTGAATCTTCCAGTGGCCAATCGGCGCCCGAAGCCTCAGACAACAGTCCCATTCCATCCGCTGCCCAGCGTCCACGTTTTGTCGCCTTCGACGAAGCCGTTGAACACGACGGCGTGAAGTACCGGGCCGGCGTCTGGTATTTCGGTCTCAAATCACAGAATGGCGGTTCACCGCAGCTCTATAACCAATGGGTCTGCTCGCCGCTGCATATCGATGCGGCGACGGCGGATCAGGCCGGCGGCAATGTGGGGCGGTTGTTGCGCTTCCGGGGAATATCCGGTCAATGGCGGGAGTTGGCGATTCCGATGGAGCTGCTCAAGGGCGATTGCGCCGATGTGCGAGGCGAGCTCATGTCGCTGGGGCTGGAAACCTCCCTGGCGGCACGGGCCTTACTGACTGAGTACCTGTTACGTCCTGCTCCCAGACGCCGGGTGCGCTGTGTGCCCCAGGTGGGCTGGGCTGATCCCGATTGTTTCGTGTTGCCAGATGAAGTCATCGCCGCCGGCCAGGCCGATGTGATCCTGCAATCGAGCGAGTTGGCTGAACCGGTTTACGCTCAGTCGGGCACGCTGGCCGAGTGGCAGGACAGCATCGGTCGCCTGGCGAATGACAATCCCATGATGCAGCTGGCGATTGCGGTGTCATTGGCCGGTCCGTTACTGGAACGCGTCAGTGGGGAAAGCGGCGGCATCCATATCTTAGGAGATTCCTCCAGCGGTAAAACCACGGTGATTGATGCCGGGCGCTCGGTCTGGGGTGGTGCGCCGTTTCGGCGTTCCTGGCGTACCACCGCTAATGGTCTGGAAGGTGCGGCGTGTTTGTTCAACGACACTGTGTTGGTGCTGGATGAGATCCAGGAGGCCGATCCACGTGAGGTGGGTTCGATTGTCTATTCGCTGGGTAACGGCGTCGGCAAACAGCGAGCCAGCCGTACGGGCCGGGCACGCACGCCCATGCGCTGGAAGAACAGCATTCTGAGTTCAGGTGAGCGCAGCGTCGGCGCGGTCATGCGGGAGGCTGGGCAACAGATCAAGGCCGGGCAAACCGTGCGGCTGCTGGATATTCCGGTGAAACGTAAGTATGGGGCCTGGGATTGCCTGCATGAGTTCCGTGACGGGTCGGCCTTTGCCGATGCCATCAAGGCATTTGCAAATCGGTATTACGGCACGGTAGGCCGGGCTTTTCTCGCGCAATTGGTAAAGCCGGGTCAGGACTTTTCCGGAGGCTATGAAACGCTGAAAGCGTTACCCGCCTTTGCACCCGATCAAGCTGAGGGCCAGGTGCGGCGCGCCGGCGCTCGTTTCGCGCTATTTGCCCTGGCCGGTGAGCTGGCCATCGAGTACGGCGTATTGCCCTGGCCGAAGGGCTCTGTCATCGAGGCCGCTCATATCGCCTTTGACGCCTGGCGCGTCGGACGAAGTGGCGGCAATAGCGAGCGGCACCAAGTCTTGCAGGCGCTCGCGGCGTTTCTGGATCGGCACGGCGACAGCCGGTTTTCGGTTCTGAATGTATCTCGTGATCAAGCCAACGTGATGCGCATCAACCGAGCCGGCTGGTTCGAGCACTGCGAAGAGCTGGGGCGGATTTACCTATTTACCGGCGACGGGTTACAGGAGGCGTTGACCAAATTTGACTGGAATAACGCCATGGAAGTGTTGCGCCAGGCGGAGGTGATCCCGGATATGTCGCTCGATGCCAATGGGAAGCGGCGTTACAGCACGCGCAAGTACATCGAGGGGCGTCGTATGCGGGTCTACCGTGTGTTCGCCGATACCTTGGCTGAGGTCCTCGATGATTGATGCCACGTTGTCACCGATTTGTCGCTGGGGGGTCGTCGCCCGTCAGCGGCAGGCCGTTTTGACCGGCTGCTCATGGTCGCCGGTCCTTCATCGGGGATGGATCGCCATTCAGCGACAGTCCATTTTTGCCCGCCTTTTGGTTCATAAGCACCAAATAAGCCGGGTTGGTGGTCCCATGGGTCCCGTCGTGGTCCCGTGGGTGGTCCGCATGATTTCCATACTGATCAATGCTTTACCTTGTTTTTTGACATGGGACCACCGGGACCACCCGAAATTCGGGAGGCGGAGAGAGATCAGCGGCGAGCGTAAAGCGACAGCGCCAGGTGAATTTGTCGCTTTACGCTTTTCGCTCCGGATTTTCAGCCGGAATTGCTTATATATGAGTGGTCCCGTGGTCCCATCCTATCTATATCCAGCAACCACGCGGCTTCCAGCGGGACCACCATGGGACCACCATGGGACCACCATGGGACCACCATGGGACCACCATGGGACCACCATGGGACCACCATGGGACCACCATGGGCCCACCATGGGACCACCATGGGACCACCATGGGACCACCATGGGACCACCATGGGACCACCATGGGACCACCATGGGACCACCATGGGACCACCATGGGACCACCACCCCGAATTGGGGGTCCCATCACTCAAGAATTGCAAATGATTCTTAATAACAAAACCCGCGAAATGTTAAGGGGGGGTACCTATGCGACCTAGATGTTCGACTTTGGCGGTGTACTTCCGGGATCCCGTGAATGGGGTGCGGGGCTCTACTCGGGTGGATGTGCTGCATCGCTTGCCGATGGGGTGTTATCGGCAGTGTCGCTGGGGGCCGAAAGATCTTCCCGACGACTGGCGGGCACGTAGCGAAAGCAAAGCGCGTGAGCTGGTGATGCGCTGGGCGCGGGTGATGCTGTTCATGGATCGGACTGGCCTGCGGCCCAGTGTTGCCTGGCGCTCCTTGTTTACTGATGGGTCTGGAGCCCCTTTGCCGGGCATGGGTCGGGCGCTGGTCTGGCTGGATGAATCCGGGCGTTACCTGGTGACGACTGAAACAGAAGACCGCGAGCATCGCGATGGATTGCGGAAGGCGGCTTTGGCCCATGGTTGGGCCTATGCCGAGGTGGAGCACTTCAGCCTGTGGCGGGAATCCCCGGGTGGGCTGTGCATCCTGGCACCACCTAAACGCGGCGGTAACGTGGAGGCAGTACGCCAGGCCTTGACCGCCAAATTGAAATCAACGGAGCGGTTCGAGTTTCAGGTGAGCCGAGGGGTGCTTGAGTCGGATCAATCCATTGCACAACGGGTAGGCGAGTGAGCATAGCTAGCCAGCCTTTTTTAACCAACCGCCAGGGGGTGACGGGAAAGCGCCGTGTATTCTGCGTGCAAGACCCCGCGCACAAAAACATTTTGCTTGTTCTATGGTGGGACCCGCATCATTCCGTTTGCCCTTCGAAGTTGCAGAATAGCTAGATCAAAAAGATCGTATTCAAATCACCACGGTCGTAAGGCTCGGCCGATCTAAGCCTCTCGCTCGGAGCGGTACTAAACGGGGCGCTGAAGAAACGCAAGATTCTGTGGGCGTCGTTGAAGGAACAGCAGACGGGCGGGAATCAAGTTCCCACCCAGATAGCCACTGCGAATAAAGATAGGCCGCAGAATCAGCAAGGCTTTGCCGATTCCACCGCGGAAGCCACCGGCATCAGCAAGCGGGTCACATTAAGCGACAAATCAGTAAAACCCGGTATTTATCGGGGGGGTGGGTTACAACCCCACAACAGGAGTCTTTTCATGTCTCATTCCTATCCCCTGGGCACAATCCGCCCAATTTTTCCCCATGACCTCTATCAACCGAACTGGGCGTTGGTGTCTTGCGATGCTGTGACGTGACTGTTGGAGAATGCCATCAAGTACCTCTGGTCGGTGACGGAGGATCGTCTCGAAATCGACGCTTTTAATCTGCGTGAAGCCTCCGATGCCATCGATCCAGGGATAGTGCGCACCAAGCTGGCCGACGAGCTGCATTCTTCGCTGGTCGGTGCGGAGGTGAGTCATGGCCAATAAACCCAACCCGGTGGCCGCTGTCCTAGCGGCGCCGACACCAGAATGTGGACATGATCCTTGCTTACGACGGCCTTCAAAATTCGTATCTCAAAAGCTTCACACGTCTGCCTGATCAACTCCCTTACCCGCTCCCCAATCTCCCCCCTCAAGACTGGATAGCGATATTTCGTCACCCAGACAAAGTGATACTCGATCTTGTCGACCGTATGGCTCCCGTAACGGTAGTCCATGGCTCCATAACAAAAGCAATCATCTTCTCGTTCCCATCCAGCATGGAGATGAAATCTGCCCGCTTGAAAGACGGGGGCTTAGACCTTACGCACGGAAGTTAAACTGACGCAGTATTTTGACTGAACGTCCATTTCTGGCACGCAATAGGTAAGCTTTCATGGCGCTCATATTCAAATTTGCAGTCATAGGTCTAATAGGCGGGATAGCGTCAGGCTTCTTCGGGGTGGGGGGCGGAGTGGTGATTGTTCCGGCTCTAGTGTATTGGGCCGGCTTTTCCCAACACATGGCCACTGGCACATCGTTGGCGGTTTTGCTCCCGCCGATTGGATTGGCGGCCGCGATTGAGTATTACCGGCACGGAAATATCGATCTACAGGCCGCGATTGTTGTCGCGATCGCCATGTTCATCGGAGCATGGGTGGGGGCTTTTTTTGCGAATCAGTTGCCGGGTCCCTATCTTCGCCTCGTATTTGGAGTGTTTATCTGTGGATTAGGGGTTTATCTGATCTACGGTGCGTGTAAGCACCTGGGCTGGATTGGCTCTAGTGGGCTATAGGCATGCTCGCAACGACGATGATCAAAATGGCGAAACAACGTTGAGGCGTCTCTGACCCCGGGTAGCGATATCTTGTTATTGGTTTGATGCCGAACGATCTTTTTTAGGCTCAGTCGCCATTTCCAGTTCCTTGAGTGCATCCCTAGCATGAATGCTACCGCCATCTGCATCGCCCAACTTGCCGGCTTCAACCGCAGCTTTGAGGTGGGTGATTCCCTCTTCCGTATGGGCATTGGCCTCGATATCCTCGGATGCTTTGGCATGCTCCAAGGCGGCTGAGGCTTGGTCCATCAATTGTGCGGCATCATTTGCCTCCCCGTGTTTGATCGCCAATCGGGTGTGCTCGATGGCTTGGGGAAGATGAACGGTTTCTGCTGACAGGAATGGGCTGGCCACCAGCAGTCCAGCCACGATGATCCTGTTCATGTGCATAATTTTCATGGTCTATTCCCTGGGTTGATTGATGAACCTTCAAAGTCAAAGGCTCATGTGTGAGTAGCTCGCACGCTTGAGATGGATTGGATCGGCGGATTACCAACGAAATACGGTGGTCGTCATGCCGCCCATCAGACTGGTTACGAACGTGAAGATCGCAAACAAAATCATCAGTGCAGGAATGGAGGCCAATGCCCACTTCACCATCAGCATGACCATGGAGATGAACGGCATTTGCAGATCGACCACGATAACTTGTCGGGGTTCTTCAGACGGGTTCATGACGCCCTCCTTTTATTTATTAATTGATTAGACGTCAGCGTAGATGGCTTCGATCAACTCTGCGAACCAGGGTGGTCGGGTGATGATCACGAATAGTCCAAGGACTCCAGTGACGGGCACTGGAGCAATATCGAGAATGAGTAACACCAGTAGGGAAAGGGACACTTTTACCCTCGCGGCAAAGCTGTTGCCGCTCTGCTGCCTGGCCACCTGAGGATTCACTGCGGATGTTCTCCAGTACAAATTCCTCACAAGGGTCAGGAACCAGATCGGTCTGGCCAGGACCACATAAAAACCGATCAAGCAGGTAATGGACAGGGGACCAAAGCCCAGGATGACCAGAGGCATCATCATGGCGAGGCATTTGAATTGAGTATGCATGGGGCGCTGCGTCGGGAAAGTCTCTTTCCAGATTAGAGATCGCCACTTTATCTCACGGCTCCCATGGATACCGGAAAGTGGTGGTTCCCGTAAAACCGCCGTACCCACATTTTTCTTGCTTCCTCGGCCATTAGAAATATGACCGGCGTTAGCAAAACGGGAAGCCATTGCATCGGCGTGAGGGCATGCTGTCCAAGGACATCGGCGACAGGCGGCACATACACGAAAACCATCAGTAGAAGCAGCTCGAAGGCGACAGCGGCCCCCATTAAACGATTAGAAAATGGCCCCATCTTGAATAAGGAGGTCGGATTTGAACGACACTCGAAGGCGTTGGCCATCTGCATGACTACGATGGCGGCGAACACCAGAGTCGACAGTGTCGCGAGGTGTGAACCGGCGGAAGGGAGCGGCGCTTTGGGCCAATCAAAAAACAACCAGGCGCCCAGCGGTAGCATGGCCAACGACAAGAGTGCCTCGATAGGCCCCAGGAACCCGAAAGCACGCCCGAGCAGGGGAAGGTCGAGGAGACGGCTCTTGCGAGCAGGAGGTGGACGCTGCATCACACCGGGTTCTGGCGGTTCAGCCCCGAGCGCGAGGGCGGGAAGAAGGTCAGTGCCGATGTCCAGTGCCAGTACCTGGAGTACTGAGATCATCAGCGGTATCTCACCGCCCGAGAGGGCCCACACGACAAAAGGGGCCAATTCAGCCACGTTGTCGGTCAGATGATAAGTGAGGAAGCGCTTGATATTGTCAAAGGCCGCCCGGCCTTCTTCCACGGATTCCACGATATGAGCGAAATTGTCATCTAACAGCACGAGATCGGCCGCTTCCCGGGCAACGTCAGTGCCACCCTTGCCCATGGCGATGCCAATATCCGCCTGACGCAGGGCGGGCGCGTCGTTGACGCCATCCCCTGTCATCGCAACGACTTCTCCACGATCCTGCAGCACCTTGGCGATACGCAATTTGTCTTCCGGCGCTATCCGGGCCAGAACGGGTGCGACGCCTGTCAGTAAGTTGCCCAGTTGCACATCATCCGGAGGAAGCTCGGTGCCTATGATAACGCGCTCGGCCTCAATACCGGCCTCTCTGGCGACCGCCATCGCGGTCGCTGGGTGGTCACCCGTAATCATCACGATGCGAATTCCCGCCGTGCGGGCCTTACTGATGGCTTCCGGTACTTCTGGCCGAACGGGATCAGCCATGCCGACCAAGCCGATAAACTCCATGCTGGTTTCAGCCTCAAGCGCGGTGACGGGAAGCCTTCCGGTCACTTCGCGGCGAGCAAAGGCCAAGACCCGGAGGCCCTGGTGGGCCAATCTGTCGACTTCAGCGGTAATCTGCTGTTTTTGTAGCTCATTCAATGGAACCGAATCGCCCAGGTTTTGATGGCTTGTGCACAGCGGCAGGATCGTTTCAGGCGAGCCTTTAGAGAGGATTTCGTAAGCACCGCTGGCTTGGTGATGCACCGTGCTCATCCGTTGCCGGGATGATTCAAACGGAAACTCGCGGAGCCTCGGCATTTGTCTTTCCAAATCGGTGCGCTCCATGCCTCCTTTCCGAGCCAGGATCAGCAAAGCGCCCTCCGTTGGATCAACCAGACAATGCCAACGTCCATTCGTTGACTCTACGCGAGCATCCCCACATAGAGCAGAGGCGCGTAGTAAGGGGTACAGCTCCGTCCGCTCAGTCTCTGTCAGGGGTCGTCCATCCTCATTAAGGATCGCCCCATGGGATTCATAACCGGAGCCTGTGGTTCGAAATCGCTTGCCAGCCAGTACCAATTCCCGTGCCGTCATCTCGTTTCGGGTCACTGTGCCGGTCTTGTCGGTGCAGATCACCGTTGTTGAGCCCAACGTCTCCACGGATTCCAACCGCCTGACTAAAGCGCCTCGCTTAGCCATGCGTGTGGCGCTCATGGCCAAAGACAGCGATAACGTGGGTAAGAGTCCCTCTGGAACCAAGGCAACGATCACGCCAATCGAAAAGAGGATGCCATCATGAACCGCGGTGCCTAATGACAAGGCCACACCAAAAAAAATAAGGCCGGTGGTGACGGCGACCATACCAATCACTCGGACGGAATCATTGAGCTGATTCCGTAATGGGGTGGGTCTGACGTTGATTTGGTTGGTTAAAGCCGAGATTTTGCCGAGTCTTGTCGAGCTCCCGGTCGCTATTACTAGGGTAGTCGCCGATCCTGAGGTGACGAAGGTGCCAGCAAATACAAGATTAGCGGCCTGTAAATCATCCTCCAGTGTTTCCATGTGGGCTTCCGCATTTCGGAGCACGGGTTCCGATTCGCCGGTCAGCGTCGACATGTCGACTTTGAGCTCCGACGACCTCAGTACACGCGCGTCGGCGGCAATACGATCCCCTTCCTTCAAAAGAACGATGTCCCCCGGTACTAACTCAGTGGAGGTCACTGTCATCTTACGGCCACCACGCCGCACCGTGGTTTTGAGAGGGACCAGGCTAGCCAAGGCTTGGGCTGCTCGCTCGGCCCGGTATTCCTGAAAAAAGCTGAAAGTCCCATTGACAACGATGACGATGATGATGGCAATGCCGAGTTGCGGCATTTGACCAAAAAAGCACAAAGCTGCCGCTGCCCAGAGCATCAGTGCAAAGAAATGCACCAGCTGGTCTAGGAATTTCAGGGGCAGACTGGGACCACGTTGCTCCGGTAATTGGTTGGGCCCCCATCGTCGAAGTCGGGCTGCGGCCTCTTCGTTGGAAAGGCCAGATCGTTCAGTACGAAGATCACTGATGGCCGCCTCAGCCGAGGTCGAGGCAGAATGGATGAGTGAGGATTTCAGTTTAGAGGGATGCGTAACCTTGTTATGCATTGAGGACGCCCTCCATTTCTAATGATGCCGAATGGCGTGGAAGATCAGTGGCGAGATACTTAGACCCCAGTCCTCTATAAAGCAAGAATCAATGAGGTAAAACAGGTTATTGGCAAATCATCGAACCTGACTCACGATCGACTGAGGGCATAGGACGAGCTGCCGATTCCCTCATTAAAACGGGATCGCGATTGTGTCGCCTTCAGGATCTTTCTAGATTCCTCCAAACAGCTCGTTAACCTTGGCTGCCATAATGAAATCGTTCTCATGCAGGCCATTGATCTTATGGGTCTGAAACTCCACTTTGCAGTATCCCCAACCGATGCCGATGTCTGGGTGATGGCCCTCGGCCTCGCACAATACGCCGACCTTCTGTGCGAAGCCCAGCGCATCCATGAAGTTCTTGAACCGAAAAGTCCTTTGGATTTTCGTCGCTCCGCCTCTAAGTTCCCACTGTGGGATTTGGGCGAGAAATTTTTCTGCTTCCAAGCCGGTGAGGGGGGGTATCCCGCCTTGGCAAGGGGTACATTGCTTAGCTGTGAGAGGACATGAATCCATGATGAAACCTCAATGGAAGAGTCTAGAAGTGGAATTAGGTAATGAGTCGCTAAGGCGCTTCCGGAATTTCATTAAAAATGACTAATCTGCTTGACAAGGCGAGATATGGCTTTTTCGTCACGAGCGGCTAGTGGGGAATTCCGGGAGAAGCATTCAACGAATGTCTAACCATGAAACCCTGGCATGCTATGTTCCATGCCTGTATCTGACTTTACAAAAGACTCCGCTTCAAGCCAGTCATCGAGCTCGTGACCGGGTTCGAATCGCCTATTTTCGGCGATATAGTAAGCACGCTCTGCGATACGCTGACTGGTTTCACTGTCGTGTTGGCATTGGCTTTTTTTGCCGTTGCTTGGGCATTTTTTGGACATGGTCGATCCTCTGCTGAATAAGTTAAACGGCTCATGGGCAGATCATCAGAACCTGTCTTACGATTGACTGATTACAGATGACGTCATGCCGAATTAGGGAAACACAGTTCGGTTGTTGGCGTAAATACGTGTTAACACGTAGCTTGTAAGTGCTTCGGGCCGAGGGTGCTGGTTGATGGTTGATGGTTGATGGTTGATGGTTGATGGTTGATGGTTGATGGTTGATGGTTGATGGTGGGAGGCTGGCCTTCGCGCTCGTCAGATTTACCCCCGTTGCGCTATAGGTGTCAGCACGTATCGACACGGAGGGCCATTCCCTTCAAGCTCCGTTCGCCCAGAATCAAAGGATTCGGGCTGAGCGTTCTAAAAAATAAGAGAGGTTGAAGCCGTTTTGCCAGGAAGTGATTCTGAAAGAACGAATGGGGCTTCTGGTTTATGCGGGTTGCTCAACTGTAATAACGAGGAGTTGGCAGATGAATACAAAGTTAGAAATCGACCGATTAAACCAAGTGACGGGTGAATTTACTCGGCTTATGATTGTTTATTGGGATATGTTGGGAAAGCCTCCCATGAATGAATTTCTTACCCTTTTGCCCATGGAACCAGCCCTCGAGCACATCAATAAGTCGTATGACTCGAATCAAACCATGCGAAAGAATGATTTCATGATGTAGTGCTTCATATCGAGTAAGTGCTCATTTTGTTCTGAAATTGGAAGAGAGCGAGGCGGGGAGTTTGGGAAGACGAATCCGACCTCTGCTCTCTCGAATGGGTAGAGTTATGATGTCCTCCATGGCAGAGAGGACGTCCAGTTGACACAAGACCCCGCTGATTTTGATA
>Ga0181554_1001782_pt1 | contig 19775 bp, 9 predicted proteins | sample 011ome_16_FD_145602 | JGI IMG/M metagenome (GOLD analysis project Ga0181554, IMG submission 145602) | Coastal salt marsh microbial communities from the Groves Creek Marsh, Skidaway Island, Georgia - 011503CT metaG (spades assembly) | ecosystem: Environmental > Aquatic > Marine > Intertidal zone >... | reverse complement strand
GTTTTTTTCGTCTCGTGAGAGAAATGATTTGCTCGACAGCTTTCTAAAAATCACCTTTTACCTCACTTCTCAACTCGTAAGAGTACGACGATATGAAGCTCGTAATAATCACCAACAATCCGAGCGGTGCGCAAGCAGAGGTACAGAAAGCGCTGCTGAGACGATTCGAAGAATGTTTGCGTGCTGAAGAGAAAAGAGGTGAAGAAGAAAGAGAAGAAGAAGAAAATGCAATCGTCGTCGGCCTTCCCCGGCACTTCGAGTTGGCAATACCTACTGCTACCGCGCATAAAGGCGTTGTCGTTCTCGACGTCTCGCACGAGAAACTCGTAACTTCGTCGCCATTGGGATGGATGCTAAAGAAGAACCTGTCGTTTAAATACGCAAATAGGATTATGCCTATCGATGAAACGTTTTCCGTTTGGGATGAAGAAATTGGAGAAGAAGCGTTGAGAGAAAAAGTCAGAGACTTTATTCGAAGAAAAAAGCGGAAGAATGTCATCATCGGGAATACCATTATTTGGTGCCGTCGAGATGATTTACCGAAGAGCAACGATATAAAGCTCACAGACGAGAAGATGTTGCGAAGAACGCTGGAGAGCGTATTGGATGAAAAAAATGGAAGATCGGAACTATTAACAACGAAGGTTGAGAGCGACGTTCTCGTCGTGTCTCATTTCCGTTCTGGTACGAATCAGCGCGCGCCAACGTTCGGGCTAGCTTTAATACCTCGAGAATATTGCGAAAAGATGAAAAAAGGAGATTCATTAGAAGTGAGAAGATTTTTGAAACCAAACGATGTAGATAGAAGAGGAGAAAACGGGAGAAAGGAGAGAAGAGATGCACCAGATGCGAATGCTGTTCCGAAAGAAAATAGTTCGGCCAACTCGCAGTGTCAACTGTGCGAAAGATTTTTCATGTCGCGAAACGCGGTTTTTCGGCACCTCGACGCGTGCGATAAGAATCCTTTGAATAGTTACAAAGAAGATAGTAGTAGTACAATAGCAAATCACGATAACGTTCCGATATTAACATCATCGAGTTGCGTGAAGCATGAAAAGAAGCGCAAGCGAGAAGAAAAGCCACCCCCATATTCAAACGCGGATGTTTGGTTCGGTGGATTTCCGAAAGAACACGCGACGATGAAAGGACTTTCTCAACTCCTTTGGAATCTGAATCTGAATTTGAAAAGTATCCAGGCGCCGAAAGTGTTGTGGATTTGTAAAAAAGGATGGCGAGCAAAGACGAAGAATAAGGAATGGCTCTCGTATGCGTTTCTGAGATTTCGCGATCAGGCAGAAGCAGAAATGGCAATTACAGTTTTAAACGGCATTAATACGAAGTTTGGCAGCGATTCTTGCTATGCTGGTGATTGCAGTAACGAATATCGTCTCAAAGCAAACGCGCGTTCGAAAGAAAAGCACGTATTGGATGTCTCTGCAACGCGTTCGGTGGAGAGGAACGCGGATCCCCTAGAAAAAAAAATATACTACGCGTGGCTTCGCGAAGTGCGCGATGAACGCGGTGACGAGACTGGAAAGCACATGGAAATGCAAGAATGTGCGGAGCATCCAGAAACGTATTCGTGGTTGAATTATGACAGTGGACGTGAATTGATAGACGTGGAAGGAGTGCCGGTTCCTCAGGATATGCTCACAAGGCTGTTGAAGTGCTTGCAAGAGTATCGGTGGTCGGCTCTCTCGCATCGGCCGTCGATGGAATCTCAGCATTATCTGGTTTTAAAAAGAAAGTCAAAGGAAACTAGCAACTGTGCGACGAAGATCTCAGAAGATGATGTTTTGCGCGCTTGTTGCGAAGATATCATGGTTAACTTCGCCGAAAAGGATTTCGAGTACGATTCCTTGGCGATAACGAAGAATTTCGTCGCGTCGCCGCACGTCGATAAGGACGATATGAGTTATCAGTTTGCTTTGTCCTTGGGTGACTTTGATTCGGGTGGCGAATTAATGGTTGAAAACCGCCTCGGGACGAAAAGGTACAGAGTAAATACCAAAAATAGAATAGCAAAGTGTGACGGACGATCGTGCCATTGGGTTCGCGGATATTCGGGTGATAGATATAGCGTGATTTGGTACGTGAATGACAAGAAGAATTTCACTCCACAAACGTTCGATGTCGACGAATGTTTTCAACCCTTTATTTCGAACGACAGAGAAGAAGACAGTGGTGGTGATGATGGTGGTGGACTTTGGGACGACGAAGGCGTTTACGATAGACCTTGGCATTAATTAATCCCACATGATATGGATATCTTTACAATCGAGACGTAAATATTGATTCTCCGGGTGAGAATGAAAAGGCTTCGTTCAGCGCAGCACCCAACTCATCGAGATCTTTCATCGTATGCATTGCGTTTATTGCCAAACGAATAACGCACTCATTATCAGGAACAGTGGGCGGACGAATCGCGGGCGCGTGAAAGCCGCGAAGCAAGAGATGCTTCGCCACGCGCAAAGCCGTCTGTTCATCACCGCAGAATATAGGCACGATGTGTGAGTCTCGGATATCAAACGCGCTTTGCACGCATCCAGATACAATTTTATTCTTTTTAACCGTCACTGCGTTATTGCTGTCATGCTTCGATCGCAAGACATCGTTGTGAAAATAATGCACATTTCTCCATAACTTATTCGCAAGATCTGGTCTTTCGAGTGCGATATCCAGAGCTTCGATTGCTGCGACAACGATTGGCGCAGGTAGCGATGTCGAGTAAATTTGTCCGCGACCTCTGGAAAGGAGAATCGATTTCATTTCTTCCGAGCAGCAAGCGAATCCACCGTGTGCACCAATCGCTTTGGACAGCGTTCCAATTGCAATATCAACATCATTTTGCGCGTCCTGCGCTTCCGCGAGCCCACCTCCAAATTCGCCGTAGACGAGTGTCGAATGCGCCTCGTCCACAATTAACAAGAAAGGATAATTCTTCTTCAAAGAACCTAAACGTTTTATATTGGCAACATCTCCGTCTATGGAGAAAATTGCATCTGTGACGACAATCTTACGTTTCGCTGAGGACTTTTTCAGCCTCGCTTCCAAATCGTCGTAGTCTAGGTGTTTGAAGATTGAAACGCGCGCCTTGGCGAGTCGACATCCGTCTACGATGGACGCGTGGTTGAGCGCGTCGCTAAATATCTCAACCTCTAACGTAGAGGAGTCTACATTTGCTACTCTATCATTTAAGCTACTGTCATCATGTCTCTTTATAAATACACTTTCTGCTAACGTTTGTAGAACTGAAATGTTCGCGGCGAAACCCGTGGGAAACAACACGCAACTGCTCTTCCGTTCTAAATTTGCCAACTTCTCTTCGAGCGCTCGATGATAATTCGTGTATCCAGCTATGAGCTGGGACGCGCGATATCCCGCACCAAATTCTAAAGCGGCGCGTGCAAACGCCCGACGAACGCGAGCGTTCGAGCTCAATCCAAGATAATCGTTCGACGAAAAAAGAGTAACGACTTTGAAGGAGTCGCTTTTCGTTGAAGAATCGGTTATTGTTGTTGTTGTTGTCGATGATGTTGTTGTTATTCCTGAGCTGCTTCCATTATTAAGCCATCTCTCGTACGTTTCCTTATCTACTCGAGCGCGCACGGAATCAACCGAAACTGTTGGTACATCGCTTATGTTACTCTTGCTCGCATCTCTTCCTGTATCGTAAAACTCTTCAACACCTAATTTGGTTTTTAACGAAAGTGGTTTCAAGTCTCGTAACAACCCTCGAGATTTAAGATGAGACAGAGTCTCTTTCATCCATATCGTCCAAGGTTCTGATACAAACGCCACATATGGAGAGGAGGAGGAGGAGGAGGAAGTATTAGACCGAAAAGGAGGAAGAGGAGGAGGAGGAGGAGGAGGAGAAGTCATAATTTATTGTGGCGTGCAAGTGACTGCGAGTGGATTTTTTCCTCTCTGAACTCTTTTTGTCTTTTTACTCCTGCTTCAAATTTGCACACACACGTCAAAACATCAAAACGTGAACAAAAACGGGTTGGAAAGAAGAAGAAGAAGAAGAAGAAGAAGAAGAAGAAGAATGGTGATGGCCGATGACACTGTAAACACAGACTTTGTTGCTCCATCGACATCAGCGAAGCGTCCCGCGTCCCCTACTACGGATAATCTTCAACAACAACAAACCGGTGACGCGAGTAGAAATAAAAAACAACACACCAAAAACGAAGAAGAAGAAGAGGATTTCAAAAATCAGACGATAATCCGCCGGCTCGTTGAGAACTCAATCGGTAACATTCTCGTACAAAATGGAGAGGGAAAAGAACAAAAAACGAATATTATCGCGCCGCACGTGAAGGAAGGCTCCAGAATTGAAATTCGTTGGGTGATTCAGAATACGCTTTCAGACGAGGAAAATGTAGTAAAAACGAACAGCGAGACGAAAAGAATAAAAGAAGAGATTGTCTGGTGGGGCGCCACGGTCACAAAGCGAAGAGAAGAAGACAATACCGTCACCAACAGTAAGAAAGACGTGTGTGATATCCTTTACGACGCTCGAACGGAAGAATTTCCAGCGGAAGCGGGTAAAATTGTGTTAATGTCCGAACACGAGTGCTCGGACGGCGACGACCCGAGTATGAAATTTTATTGGAGAAAGGAAGGCGATTTCGCTTTTTACGTCGAGGATGAAGGAGAGGATGATGTGGATGAAGAAATGACGATGCAAGACGTGCTCGAGTATCAGACGAAAATTGACGGAGATACCGGAGATGGAGATACATTAGCGAACGCGAGCGAAAAGGCGTTTGGGACGTTGCCGATGGACCAACAACTCAGATTAGCTACTGGGTTCGCGCAGATGAAAGGGAAGTTAATGGAGAAATTACGTGAGATTTCGGAAAGGAACGGTGCTGGATACACGGTGACAAAGGATGACATGGAGCGCATAATGTTGGAGTTGAGAAACGAATCGTAATTTGAGACGTTGCACGACGTGGGGTAAAAATATTAGGTACATCATACTCTTTGTCTTGCGCTTTAAAATCTACGTCTGTTCCCATTCTTTGAAGCGCCGCCTTGGGCTCTTCGTTTGTTTTTAACAATAAGACCACCTTGGCCGCCGGATTTGAAGTCACTTTCTTGCTTTTCGAGGAATGATAACACTTCTTTGTGTTTTGCGTCTCTTTCCTCGGCTTCTGCAGCTTTTTCTTGCTCGCGCGCGTGATGCATAAACTGGTTATCTTTGCGAAGCTCACGCACGGTTCCTCTCGCTTCTTTTCGCAACTCTTTCTTGAGCTTTCTGTTTTCCGCACGTTCTCTATTCGGATCGTAATCGCGTCCTTTCTGAAAGCCATCTTCTTCGTACATTGGATTGAACTGTTTAATAGCTTCAACCGACTTCGTGTGCCAAGCGAGCGAGAGGCGAACGCTACTTTTCTTCGTCTCGCAAATTTCGTTATGCATCGTTTCGCACATTTTCAAAATGCCGTCGTACACCGCACCGTCTTTTTTCCCGAACGTTTTTAACGAACGCATTAATCTGTTCAGCGCGACTTGCACTTTCTGCAACATTTCAGGCGCGCATGCTACTTTTTGGACGGGTTTGATGAGATTTCCGAGCGTCGAAATTGCATATCGAAGCATTGCCACGCGTTCCTGGGCAGCTGATTCTGCCGCTGCTTTTGTTTTCTTTCGATGTCGTGACGACAACAACTTCGCCAGAGACAGCACTTCAATCGTCTCTGAGGATGACTTTTTCCCGTTCCCTGTATGTGCAAAGGGCCGCAACCATGATCCACCACACTGCTCTTGAAGATGCATAGGTAATCCTTCGTTCCATGTTTGTTTGCACTTCTCATTCTCAGCTGAGGCGTGGACCATAGCAGTGAGTAAATTGAGAGCCTCTGGAAAAATGCGCATGGCAGGAACGACGTACGCGCTCGCGAGAGCACATAAAACCACCGCACAATTTGCGTCGTTGGTTGATCGAACGGCGCAATGTGAGAGCACGTTTCCTATGTACAACGACGCCGGCGTAGTGACGGCGTGCTGCTTATCCGTAGAACTGAAGATATCCGCAAATAATCCAAGAAGTAATATTGTCCTCGCCGGCGGTAAACCAGTTTCGCCCAATCGCAAAGCTTTTTGCAACCTCTTGCCCATCTTTTCAATGCGCGCTTTCGCTGCAGTGGCGGCATAAAACGGAACTTGCGTTGCGATTTCAGAAATGTGCTTTGTGATAACATTCAAATCTGCGACTGGCAAATTATCTTTGCCGCATAACGTTTCAAAACGTTGAAGTAAAAGTCCGAGAAGCATTTGAATTTTTCGTCTATTTTCAGTCGCTAAAGTTGGTGCGTTGCACACACGCATGCGAGTAAGCACAATCGAAACTTCATCAGAAGTGTACTTAGTTAAGAGAGTTTCGAATGCTTCAAACGTTTCGGGAACATCAAACGTATACGGGATTTCTGACGAGCCTGCTTCCATTGCTTCTTCAGCGCGAAGAAGATCATCTCGAGCTTTGGCATCCTTCTTCTTTTTTATTTCTTTGGATTTTTTCAGGGCATTGTCGTCGTCATCGTCATCATCGCTGACTTCTTTTGAATCATCATCGAAAGGAATTTCTCTATTCATGATATCATCGTCATCGTCATCGTCATCGTCATCGTCGTCGTCTCCGTCGTCGCTTCCTGTGCCCTCATGAATCTTTGCACTCTTCTCTACTTTCTTCTTGACTTCTACTCCATCGTTGAGAATCCCGAGTTCCCTTAACCGATTTTTACCTTTTTCTAGTTTCTCATCCATCTTGTTCGCTTCTTTGCGGAACTTTCCAGTCTCATCTAAATCATCGACGTCGTCGTCGTCACTTTCGTCTGAATCTTCCTCGTCGTCTTCATCTTCGTCTTCTTCTTCCTCAAAAATTTCATCGTCGTCTTCGCCGAGCTCAAAATCGTCATCGAGATCTTCACCGCCTACTCTCGCTGTCGAAAGTTGACCACAACTTTCTCCATTCTCTTTTTCTAATTTGCGCGCTTTGTGTCTTCTCAAGGCGTACCCTCCTAAGGGTGCATCCTCGTCCTCGCCGTTCCTTCTCTCGTCGTCCTCGTCGTCCTCCGAGAGATCTCCTCGCATACGCTTCAATCTCGCGCGTTCAGCTTCCTCGAGCTGTCGCTTTTGTCTCGCTTCGATTTGCTCTGATGTCTTTTCCCTTTCCGCGGCATGAGCTCTCGCATCTAAAGCTAATGATTTCGCAATCTTATCGTAATCACTTTTCGTATCGTCTTCTTTCGGTAATCCCGATTGCAAAATGTTCAAGGAAGTATTTTTGTTTGTTGGTTTCAAATGACCGACTGCTTTTCGCAGCGCGCCTTGTAACAAACCGCCTTGACTGATGACTCTAAAATCCGCGTCGAGTTTATCCAAAAGTTCTTCATCGTCGTCGCGTTGTTTTGCTTTCTCGGCTTTATACATTTTACTCTTCGCGATGAGTTCGTCCATGACTTCCTTTTTCGTTTTTCTTCTCTCCATACCTGTATCTTCGTCGCCGTTTTTATCGCCGTCGTCGTCATCGTCATCGCCATCCTCGGCTGTGCTCTTTCTTTCTTTCCGTCGAAATCCACCGGTATTATCATCATTATCACGTCCATTTTTGTTGTCATCAAAATCGCCTCCACCAAAATGCATTCTTCGCGTCATTTCTTCGTTCATCAATCGTCTCGTGCCGTCCTCGTCGTCAGAATCCGAATCGAACTTTGCGTTTGCTATTCTCCTTTCATTCAGAGGTTTACCGAGATGCGTCAACGACATCAAATTTCCCTTATTGATACTGTCGCCATTGTCCTCGTCTTCATCGTCGTCGTTCTCGTTTCCTTCGAGCGAATACGTATTCTTTCGCTTCTTTCTCAGTTGTCCCAATCGCGCTCGCGCCAAGCGTCCGATTGACTTTTCCTCCTGCGTCAAGTTGTTGTCCAACTCTCCGAACCGTAAATCTACGAAAGCATTCGCTTTTCCGCTCAATTTGTGTTCCACTAACAAAGTTCTCTCCCGTCGTTCGAATCCTTCCCTTCTCGCTTTCAAAACGTTCCCGCTTTTTCCTTTGATTTTCCGTCCTAAAATCTCGAATTTTTGCTTTGAACTTTTTCTATCGAAAACGGAAGCGTTGTCTTCGGCTTTTTTGTTGTTTTCCCAATCGCTCGCTCCTGCTCCTCCTCCGCCGGTTTCGAAATGCTTGTACTTCTTCACGCGAGGGTTGGACGGTTTCGACGGTTTCTTCTTCTTTTTCGCCATGGTATTTATTCCGACGAATCAAGCGTCGAAGTAGAAGAAAAGGGTTGTCGTGTGTTTCTCGAGTCTGCCGAATGGAAGGAGTTTCCGAATACACAACCAGGTCGTCCAAATGTGGAAGCGCCGCTCGCTCTTTTGTTGTTGTTGTTGTTGTTTGTGGTAGTACTTCTTACGACGGTGCGGTTTTCTTCTATAATATACACCACGAGGTGGAGGAGGAGGAGGAGAAGAAATAGAAGTAGAAGAAGAAGGAGGAAGTTAAGTGCGCGTGATATTGGCAGAAAGAGAAGCAGCTCTCGCTTTTTTTATGGCGGCTGTATGACTTCACTGCTCCATTTTTTTCCTCGCTCTCCAGAAGAAGAAGAAGAAGAAGAAGAACCAAGCATACAATCACTCGACATTGAGAAACATCGCACGCATTCGTTAACGCAAGCAATGAAGAAGCGCGGAAGAAGTGCAGACGGGCGCGAGAAGAACAAAAACGACGAAGATGAAGAGGCGTTTCCTCGTGGGAATTTCGTCGACGATGAAAGAGACGAAGAACACGAAGAAGAAAACGAGCGATCTCGTCGCGCTTCACGAACGAAGACAACCACCACTGCGACGGAGCGATTCGCGGCTATATCCAAAGATTCGTCTTTGAGTTTGAAAGGTAGAAAAGCTGGAGGTAAAGGAAGTAGCGGTAAATACATCGAAGCTTTGAAGTGGAAGACGTTACGCAGAGGCGTCAAGTTGCTCGGAATTGTTTCTCACGTATCGAATAAAGGATTAATCGTCTCATTACAGAACGGATTGAAAGGAACGGTGTCGAAATCAGAAGCCTCGGATGCTTTTTATATTACTAACAAGGATAGAGTCAAGAGAAAAAGTAAGAAGAAGCCGTCTTCGTATTCCTCGTCTGAAGAGGAATTCAGTAGTAGCAGCAGCAGCAGCAGCGAGGAAAGTAGCGGAGAGGAAGAGGAAGAGGAAGATGGAGGCAAAAAAGCAAAGATTGGTTTGGAGTCTCTATTTCACGTCGGGCAAATCGTGCGATGCGCGGTTGTAAACCTCGACGAGGGGAAAACCGGTGGGAAACGGATTGAGTTGACTCTGCGTCTCTCGCAAGTGTGCGCGGGATTGGATAAAGAGTGCTTAACTGAAGGCGCGGCGATACCAGCAGTAGTCACTTCCGTGGAAGATCACGGATACATCGTCGAATTCGGTATTGATGGTTCTACCGGTTTTTTGTCGCGCGATAGCGCAGGGGATGAGCACGATTCGCTTCTCACCGGTCAGCTCATAGAAGTTGTCATCGCGTTGAAGCCAAAAGCGAAAAAGGATATCAATAACAACAAGAAGAAGAACGGAAGAGGGAGTAAACTTGGCGAGAGTAACGTGTATAAAGTCAGCGCAGACACGAAACGGTGCTCAAGCGCAATTGCGCTCGAAAATAAATCGACGTTGATATCTACAATTCTTCCCGGGATGTTGGTAAAAGCGCGCGTGAAGTCTGTTCTCGAAGATGGCATTTCTGTCTCGTTTATGACGTATTTTTCGGGAACAATTGACTGCTTTCACATCGCAGCCGAAGATACAACATCGTTTAAAGAAGGACAGAAGTTACGTTCGCGCGTGATTTTTGTAGATGCTCAAAATAAACGCGTCGGTTTATCTCTTCAACCGCACTTGCTTGAGGCACGCTCGCCGGCAAGCATTCTTCCATCGACCGGGTCAATCTTCGAAAACGCCATGATAAACCGAGTAGATCCAAATGTCGGAGTATCGCTTCAAATCAGCCAAGGTGGAAAGACTAGAAGCGTCGCTGGATACGCGCACGTTTCGCATCTTTCCGACGATCACGTAGAAAAAATAGAAAAGAAGTACAAAGTAGGAAAACAAGTCAAAGTTCGAGTGATTGGACATCGATTGTTAGACGCCGTCGCCAACGTTAGTTTAAAGAGATCTGTTTTGGAGCAACCCTTCTTCAGTCTGGAAGAGCTAGTTCCTGGGATGATTGTCAAGGGTGAAGTTTTAGCGACAGAACATTTTGGAGCCATCGTAAAACTTGCCGAAGGTGTCAAAGCTCTTTGTCCACCGATTCATGTGTCCGATATCGTCGGACGAACGACGTCATCTAAAGTTACTCCTGGCGCAATCTTGAAGTTTCGAGTCATCAGCGTGGACCGATCCAGACACAGAGCTATCGTTACTCATAAGCGTGCGTTGATAAAGTCGGAATTACCGGTGTTGAAAACGATCGAGGATGCGATTCCTGGACGAACGACGCACGGCATAATTTCAGGCGTTGTCGATTACGGCGTTTTCGTCACACTATATGGAAACTTGAAGGGATTAGCAGGATCGCAAGATCTCGGGTTGGCTGAAGGTCAGAGTATTGCAGACGCCTATGCGGTTGGTCAAGTTATTCGAACGACAATCGTTTCTGCGGATCGAGGAGAAAACAAACTGAGACTTTCGCTAGGCGGCGGCGGCGGCAACGAAGACGACAATGCTGCCGAAGGAGCGGAAGCAACGGTTGGTGCTGCTGCTGCTGCTGCTGCTGCTGCTATCTCTTTGTCGACGGACGCAGTACCAATCGGTAAAGTTTTTGCATCTGCGACTATCACTAAAATAGTCCAAGGCTCGAGCATTATTGAGGTGACTTCGAGTACAGAAGAGGGATCGTTTCAAGGACTCGTCGCGTTTCAGCACCTATCCGATAACCCCGTCACGGCTCTGAGCATGGCATCAACTTTAAAAGTCGGGGAAGTTTTACCTGGAGCTTTCGTGGTTATCGAAAGAAAGCCAAAAAGAGTTGTCATGAGTCGGAAACTTTCGATTATAGAGGCGGTAACAAGTTCAAGTCTACCCGATAGAGCAGATAAGGTAAAGGCTGGAAAGATATATCCAGGGTACGTCGCCTCAACATCATCGACGGGCGTATTCGTGCGATTTTTAGGTTCTCTCACCGGGTTAGCGCCTCCCTCGCAAATACCTGACGGATGTAACGCCACAGATTCGTTCTTTGTCGGTCAAACTGTACAAGCTATGGTCCTTTCGGTGGATGTTGAATGCGTTCCGCCGCGGCTTTCGCTTTCACTTCGGTTGCAAACAACCGCGCAACCTTTATCAGATGCGCCTTTGATTCGCTCATTCTTTGCGGACCTCGAGTTCTTAGATTTCAAAGTTGCTCAAGATCCCAAGGAGGCAGAGACTTTGTTATCTGAAAAAACAGTACGCATGTTTGAACCTGGATGTGATATCGAAGGCTCGATCAACGAAACGAAGGATTACGGCGTTTTGATCGATATCGATGAAGATGAGAATGCAGTTGGGTTGGTTTCTCCGCATCAAGTGCCGGAAAGCGTAGAAATAGAAGAATTTACCCCCGAGACTCGTTTATCTGGAAGAGTGTTAGACGTTTCTAGACGCGAAGGTGTTATTGATATCGGTAAAGTGAGCGTGGTGACCGAGAAGAATTTATCGAAGAAAAAGAAGAAGAAAGTAAAATCCGCCTCCGCAGCGCTGAAGAAATTGAAAGTAGGTGAGGCAACAGAAGCTATCGTAGAGCTTATTAAAGCTCAGTATGTCATTTTATCTCTTCCAAAGTATTCTGACGCTATTGGATATGCTCCCGTTCACTACTGTAACGTGCGTTTAAACGACGCTTCAGAACGGTTTGAGGTCAATCAGAGAGTGAATGTGGTAATTGCGCAGGTTCCTTCCGCATCTTCTCCTGACGATGTTAAAGGTGACGAGTTCTACAGCAACCGACTTTTACTCACCGTCCCGTACGTGGACACTAATAAATCGAATAGCGGTCCAAAGGTTGGGACTAAATTCCAAGGTGTCGTTTCGGAACTTCAGCCACTCCAAGCGCTTGTTTCGCTTCCAAACAGTAAAAAAGGACGCATTCACATCACCGAGACTGGCGCTTTCGCGAAATCGAAGTTTCCGCTGGAAGAATTATCGCTCGGTTTGACTGTGAACGTTGCTGTTCTTGGCATGGCAGGTGATCGAGGTGGGCTACTAGATCTCACTCTCAGGAGCAGCGCAGACGAAGACAAAGACGACGAAAATGTGAACAAGAATGCAAAGAATGGTAATGACGACTTTGATGCAACAGCATCATTGAAAAGACCAACTCTACAAACGCTCGAAGTGGGTCAATCAATCCATGCGTACGTCATTTCGGTATTGCCAGACGGTGTTAAAGTGTGCATTCGACCGGAAATAACGGCTTTTGTTCCTCTGATTGAGACTGCGAGCTCGATCAAAGAGCTTAAAAAACCACTCGAGAAGAGATTTTCAAAGGGAGAAAAGATTAAAGCAACAATCGTCAACGTCAACGTTTCTAAGAAGCACGTCGACGTTTCTTTCCGGGATCAAAACTCTGTCAGCGTCGGCGCAAAAGTCTTTGGTATCATTTCGCGATTTAATAAAGGTACTTCTATGATGGTGAGGCTTGGCGCACACGTCACGGGACGGGTTTTCTTAACCGACGTATCCGACGAGTTTCAAGAAAAGCCATTTTCCGAAATGAAGGTTGGCAATGTCGTAGAAGTTCGCGTGGTTTCGATGAAATCGAGCGGAGAAGTCGATCTTTCAATGCGACCGTCTTTGTTGAGTAAATCTGGAGAAAAGAAAAAGAAGGTGGCGAATCCCGAGATTAACGACGCCAAGAACCTTGAAGTAGGGAAGGAAGTTTCTGGATACGTCAAATCTGTCGGCAAATCTGGATGCTTCGTTGCGCTTTCGCGTAATGTGGACGCGCTGATAAAGCTCACCAACCTCGCGGATGGCTTCGTCGTAAAACCATCGGTTGAATTCCCAACTGGACGATTGATTCGCGGACGCATCTTGTCCGCCGATGCGAAAACAAATCGAGTCGAGATGTCGCTGCGCGCTTCACAATCCGATTCTAAAACGCCAAACAAAGAAGCAGTCGCATCGTTGAAAGTTGGTGATGTGGTCATGGGAACTGTACGTAGCGTGCAATCTTACGGCGTATTTGTCACTTTAGACGAGTCTGGTATCTCTGGTTTATGTCACATTTCAATGTTTGCGGATATGCATGTGAAGGATGATTTGGCCAACCATGTCCGAGCCGGAGAAAGAGTTCGCGCCAAAATTATGAAAGTAGATTACGAGACGAGTAAAGTTTCTCTTGGCATCAAAGCTTCTGTTTTTGGAGACGACGATGACGACATTGATAACGGTGCACAACGCGAGGGTGATTCAGAAGACGAAGATGAAATGCACGATGATCTTTTACTTTCTGACGACGATGACGAAGACACTACTAATAATAAAGCTGCTAAAATGGACTTGGACGAGCCAGAAGAGGAGGTTGAGAATTTATCCGAGAAAGAGGAAGGCAGGGCAGAAGAATCTGAAAGCGACGAGGAGAACAATGAGGATGATGACGACGACGAAGACGATGACGATGACGATGACGATGATGGCGAAGACAACGAAGACGAAAATGACGACAACAACACCGCGACTGAGAAGGAAGAAGATGTTGATTTCGCCTGGGACGAGGAGGAGAAGGAACAAAAACAAAAACTCAACGCGATGAAACGAAGTCGAGAGGAATCCACTCATCTCGAGGAGGGAGAAAATGCCAATAAACTTTCGAAACGCGCGAAGCGTCGCAAAGCTCGTGAGGTTGAGATGGAAATCTTGAGACAAGAGCAACAGTTGCGCGACGAAGGTCGTCTTCCTGAAAGTGCGTCCGAGTACGAAAAGTTGATCTTAGCGTCACCGCTTTCCTCCTTTCTTTGGATTCAATACGTCGCGTTCCAAGTGAGCGTCGGTGCGTACGAGGACGCGCGAGCAGTCGCTGAACGCGCATTAGAGGCAATTCCGGCGCAAGAAGAAGACGAGCGAATGAACATTTGGATCGCTTATTTGAATTTAGAGAACTCGCACGGGTTGCCGAATCCAAAAGAGGCTGTCTCGAGACTATTCAAGCGCGCCGTGAATTTAGCCGATCCAAAGAAACTGTACCTCGTCTTGGTAGACATGTACACGCGCGCGGAACAAATAGAAATTCTTGAAGAAACGCTTAAATTGATCGTGAAGAAGTTTCGCTCGAGTTGTAAAGTATGGCTGACGTACATTCGTCACGTTACGCTCAAAGGCGATGCGGAAGGTTCTAGAAAACTGCTCGACCGCGCGACGACTTCTTTACCAAAACGCAAACACATCAAACTTTTAGTCAAAGTTGCTTTGTTGGAGATGAAAGAAGGAGACCCCGAGCGCGGACGCACAATGTTCGAAGGTATTCTGCGCAATTATCCGAAGAGAACGGACATTTGGTCCGTATATATCGATCAAGAGATTAAGCAAAACATCCCGGAAAGGATTCGAGCTTTGTTTGAACGCGCCACGCACTTGGAGCTGAACGCGCGAAGCATGAAATTTTTGTTCAAGAGGTACTTAGAGTACGAGAGGTCTCATGGGAACACGGAACGAATGACGTACGTGAAGGCGAGAGCGATGGAGTACGTCGAGAGGACGCTGAATAATAATAACGATGAATAAGAAGAAAAGAATGCTCTCACTACCTCCATACCACGGTACCAGCAAACCTTACGCTCGTTTTTTTGTGCTGGCAAGTCGATAGTTGAGTTGTAATAAAACTCGTTGTGCTTGGAAATTTGCTTCATTTCCTGCTCTCTCTCTCTCTTCCGTCTCCCTCTCCTTTTCTAATTTGCATGTTCTGCGTCGAAGCGTCGCTCATTGCGACGACAACGACAACGAATCGGTACAAAATGCCTTCATCGCTCCTTCGTTCGCTACGTCGCGGATATCGCGTCGGTGGTTGTTTCAGTGGAAGAGGAGAAAACGTTCATAGTGTTGTACCTAAAAATTCTGCAACGTCGGCGCTTTTGCTTCTTCTCGACTCAAATTGTCGAGGACAACAAAAAAGGTGTATGAACCGAAGAACGACGATAGCTGCGGCGTCATCGACGCTCGACGCCGACCGTGAAGGCAAAGAAGGAGACGAAGTTCAACGCGGTAAGCAGCCGTCTGTTGGCCGTCCTCGGGAGAATAAAAATAATAGCACTAACAACAACAACAACAACAACAACACCGAGAGCGTGTTTGGGACCGTCGTGACTGCGCAAGCCAACTACTTCCGAGTCGTCGTGAACCGACGACAGATTCCTTCGAAAGAGTTGAACCGCGTGCGCGAACAGTTCGACGCCGCGCGAAAAAGAGCCGAGGAGGCGAAAGCGATGCACGACGTGGAACTTTTGGGCGAGAAACTCCGGAAAATTATCGATATCAACGAAGAAGAAGGAGGAGGAGGAGAAGAAGAAGAAGAAGGAAAAGAAGACAACGTCGAGTTGTTGTGTAACTGTCGAGCGCTTTTGAAAAAGATGAAGCAAAAAGTTTTAGTCGGCGATATCGTCACTTTAGACGCTGAAAAATCTGGGATCGATTGGGTGCAAGGTTCTGGAACGATTTACGACATCGAGAAGAGGAAGAACGAAGGCGGAAACAACTTAGCGATCGCGAACGTCGACGTGACGCTGTTGACGTTTTCGTTGTCGCAGCCTCCGTTGGAAGAGAAGCAGTTGACGCGTTTTTTAGTCGCGTTTGAATACGCGCGCGTGCCGTTTCATTTGGTATTCAACAAGAAAGATTTGATAGAGGAAGAGAGAGTAGAAGAATGGCGAGAGAAGATGCGAAGGTGGGGATACGATCCGAAGTTTGTCTCCGTCGCGACTGGGGATGGTATCGATGAGATCGTGAAAGTTATAGGAAGCGGGAAGACCGTCGCCTTGGCTGGACCTTCGGGGGTTGGGAAATCGAGTTTGATAAATCGCCTTCGCGCGACGAGCGCTTTGGAATCGGCGCTTTCAGTCGAAAAGAGACAACAAAACGATTACGATGAAGATAGAAATAGGAAGGATTCATCCGAAGAAGGCGAGGAGGGGAAGATTACTTTTGTGACGGATTTGGACGTAGAAGGCGGCGGCGGCGGGAAACTAAAGAAAGGCTCGAGATCGGTGGAAAACGAAAAAGCGCGAGAGATTTTAGAATCGGCAGATTTGCAATCGGTGAAACAAGTATCGGCTCGAAGTGGGAGAGGAAAACACACGACTCGACACGTTAGTTTACTTCGCATGAAAGGTGGTAATTTACTCGCCGATACGCCCGGGTTTGGGTATCCGTCTTTAGAGAGTATGGTTGTTAAAGATGTGGCGCTCTGCTTCCCGGAGATTCGAGACGCGATTCAGCGAGCCAAGGAAGAGCGAGATGCACGATGCGCGTTTACCGATTGCACGCACGTCCACGAGCCAGGATGTGTAGTTGGTGATTCAAATTGGACTCAAGAACGATTAGATTTATACATGGAGTTGTTAGAAGAAGTGAAGAAACTTGCGGTAAAAGAGAAAGAGGCGGCGTATAAAAGAGAGACGCACGTGCGAATGAAACAAGCTGCCGGAGGGGCAGATAGAGTAGAGGCAAAACTAGAAACAAAAAGCCATCGAAGGGTAAACAGAAGGACCCATCGCATGGCCACGCGAGACGAGCTTTTAATGAACGAGGAGGAGGAAGAGGAAATAGACGAGGAATTAAACGAGAAATGAAACGAGGAATAAAAAAATTTCTTTATTCGCGCGGGGCCATCAACGATCAAAGGAAGAGTTGTCACGTTTTATTTTTCAATATAACACAATGAAAGGCTAAACTTCTCAATACCTGTGCTTGATGTCAGGAAAGATAGTATTATTCGATTTACCGCGCCGGTAAATGCAAATTTTGAATATGGTGTATAATATTATGCGTTGTTGTTATCGCGAAGACCAGAAGCCTGACTTTTTCTCCTCCTCTTCCTTGCTGCTAGTGTCGTTGTTTGTGGTGGTGGTGGTGGTCGTCGTCGTATCGACGTCGTACGAGCGTCCGTCCCCGATCGCTCGGGCCAGTTGCATCTGCGCCGATGCCAACTCTTCTCTCGCGATTAATAACTCTTCCAACGCGGACTTTGTCATTTGTTGTTGCTTCGATAACTCCTTCGCGTACAAAACCTTCTCCTTTTGCGTCTCGATCAACTTGGCGGCCAACAACGTTTGGTTCGTTCTCGTCAACTGCGTCGGGCCTCCGTTGAAGCAGTCCTCGACTAAATACGTCGCGTTTTTCGGTAAATCGTTCGCTTCTGGCAACACGAGCAAGTTGTTCGCCCCTTCTTGCCACCTCGTCCCAAATATCGAACGCACGAGATATTTGTAGAAAAAAATTCCACCCGGTTGCAAATCCACCTCGCAACTCCAATGTCCGCCTTCTTTGTAGTGCATTGGGATTGCTTTCGCTTCGTCCCAAGCGCCTAACTTCTTGTGAGAACCTAACACGAACAAATTCTCACCCCATTTCGTATCGTATTGAACGCTAAAGTTCACCGGGGTCGATTTTGTTCGAGAACCAATCATATCCAACGCGTCTTTGGAGTACGGGTCGACTTTTAAAATGCTCTGATCGATGGAAATGACGTTGTTATTCACGCTCGAGGAGGACGTTAACTTTTGATCAGCCGCGGAAATAGACTTCAACGCGTTCATTTTCCCTTCCGAGGAGACCATTTTCATGAATTGATCTTTATTGTCATCGTAGTCTTGCGTCGAAGCGTTGATTTTCAAATCTCCTCTCCTCGTTCTTCTCGACGGAAAGGTGGATTGATTTGAACGAGGAGGACGACTGGGAGCCACAGAAATTTTGTTCGAAGAAGGAGAAAACGTCCTCGTTCTCGTCGTCGTCGTCGTCGTTCTCGTCGTCGTCGTTTTCATGAGGACAGAAGAAGATGAAGAGCACGCAATGTGTCGAGGACAGGTGGTCATTTTGATTTTCTCGCGTGCGGAGTGCGCGTGTTTTTGGAGAGGGACGAACGAACGAGAGGCCTAGAGAAGACCGCTGATGGATTTTTTCGTCTCTCAATCTTCTTCAAAACTCTTCCGTCTTTTCAAAATTTTGGCGGGAAAAAAATTTTGCTGCAAAAAAGGCAGGTGACAAGGAAACAAACAAAGAGAAACATGACGAGGACAACGACGAGGAAAGCAAACGGCGGCGGCGATACTGTGAAATATTCAATCATCGTTCCGACGTACAACGAACAGCTAAACATCGCCATGCTTCTCGCCCTCATCGTCGAAGCGATGGAGGAGGGAACAAAAAGGAAGGAAGGAAGAAAAATATCCCCGTCGTCGTCAACTCCGTCGTACGAAGTCATCGTCGTGGACGACAACTCGCAAGACCAAACGCAACAAACCATTCAAAAGTTACAAAAGATTGAAAAATATCGGGACGTTTTGCGTCTGAAACCGAGGAAAGGGAAATTAGGTTTAGGATCGGCATATATTCACGGTTTACAGTTTGCGAGAGGTGAGTTTGTGATTCTCATGGATGCGGATTTGTCGCACAATCCGAAAGCGATTCCTGAATTTATACGAAAACAAGAGGAGGGAGACTACGACGTCGTCACCGGGACGAGATATTTAGCGTCGTCGTCGTCGTCATTATCAATATCATCTAGAATAACGAATAGCAGTAGCAGTACTAAATCAAGTCGTAAAAGCAAAATCAAAGAGCAGGAGTGCGGAGTGTACGGTTGGGATACGAGGAGAAAGTTGACTTCCCGAGTCGCAAACTATTTAGCGCACGTGTTGTTGAACCCGGGCGTGTCCGATTTGACTGGATCTTTCCGATTGTACCGGAAAACGACTTTTCAGGCGCTTGTGAGCTCGATGCAGTCCGTGGGGTACGTTTTCCAGATGGAAATTATAGTTCGAGCGAAAAGAGGAGGCTTTAAAGTTGCCGAAGTCCCGATTTCTTTCGTGGACAGAGTGTACGGAAGTTCCAAGTTAGGCGCGAGCGAAATCATAGGATACCTCAAAGGATTAGTCAGTTTGTTTATGAGAGTTTAGTTTAAAATGTCGCCGCTAACACAGCGCTATTAACACTTTTCAAATAAATAGTGGCTGACGAACCATTCGTTCCCGTCTGAATAGTTGAACAACTCCGAACACGACAGGAAAAACAGTCTCCAATACACGTACCATTTCGTCGTTAGATCTTTACCGTACGTTTGAGCGATAATTGGTTCGACTGCTTTTCTGTTCGTATCAAATTTTCTCAACCAGTCCTCGCACGTCTTACTGTAGTGCTTACCGTTTACTCGCCACTGCGTTTTCAAATGCAACTTATTCGTCGTGAAATACGCAAACATGCGTTCGCTCGGCATCGTTCCGCCGGAAAAGAAATATTTACTCATCCAATCCGACTCGTTCTCGGCGATAAAGTGGAACGGATACGTTTTGTGCGCGAAAATGTGTAAAAACATCTTCGCTTCTCCGCCGGATTTCAGCCACTGTTCGCATCGACCAAACAACACCTCGTAATTCTTCATGTGCTCAAAACATTCTATGGATACGATTCTATCGTACGAATTTTTCCCTAAAGGTGGCTTGAAAACGTTCAAATCTTGCGTAATGATTTGCAAGTTTGTAATATTTCTCTCTCGAGCGCGCAAGTCG
>Ga0181554_1001760_pt1 | contig 19903 bp, 14 predicted proteins | sample 011ome_16_FD_145602 | JGI IMG/M metagenome (GOLD analysis project Ga0181554, IMG submission 145602) | Coastal salt marsh microbial communities from the Groves Creek Marsh, Skidaway Island, Georgia - 011503CT metaG (spades assembly) | ecosystem: Environmental > Aquatic > Marine > Intertidal zone... | reverse complement strand
TCTCCGGCGTCGGCTTTAACCCCGCGGGGACGCATTTGGTCTCGACGTCTGGAGACTGCACGGTGAAGATTTGGGACTTCAAACAGAAGCGATGCACGGTGACGTTCGCGGAGCACGGGCAGGCGGTGTGGAACGCGTGCTTCCACGACAGCGGCGACTTCGTCGCGTCGTGTTCGCTCGACCACAGCGCGCGCCTGTGGGACCTTCAATCGAACCGGTGCAGGATGGCGTTTCGCGGGCACGTGGACTCGGTGAACGAGGTGTGCTGGCAGCCCTTCACCAACTGCCTCGCGACCGGCTCTTCGGACAAGACCGTGAGCACTTGGGACGCGCGGAACGGCCGCTGCGCGCAGACCTTCTACGGCCATCTAAACTCGTGCAACCACCTGTCGTTCAACACGAAAGGGGACAAGCTCGCGTCGTGCGACGCGGACGGTGTCGTGAAGCTCTGGGACGTGCGCATGGTCGCCGAGCTGCTGACGGTGGACTGCGGGCCGCACCCCGCGAACAAGGTGGTCTTCGACCGCGCCGGGGAGACGGTCGCGGTCGCGAGCGACGACGGCACGGTGAAGTGTTTCGGCGCGGATCACGGCGAGATGGTGGCTGAGCTCGCGGGGCACGACGACGCGGTGCAAGCCGTCGCGTTCGATCCGCACGGGAAGTTTGTCGTGTCGTGCGGGAGCGACGCGACGTTCCGGTTGTGGAACTGAGCCGTGGAACTGAGCCGATACACCGTGCGTCCACATATAGCTACGTGCACGTTGTGGAACTGAGCCGTGGAACTGAGTCGTGGAACTGAGCCGAGCCGCGCGTCGACGCTGCCATCAAAATTAGTCTACCACGTGATGAGTACACGTGAGCGACGCGCGGGCTGTGAATATCGAGCTCCACGAGCGTCGCCGAGAATATGTCTCCCGTAGTACACGTAGGTCGTCGCGCGAGCTACCGCGCGACGCGTTCACTTCGCGTCGTCCTTCTTCGCCTCGGCGGCGTCCCCGCCCTCCTCCTCCTTCGCGCTCTCCGGGCCTTCCTTCCCGTCCTTCTTCGGGTTCGCCGCTGCGGCAGCCGCGGCGTCTAGCTCCTTCTCCTTCTCTTTCATGATCTGCTTGTTGTTGATCAGATCGTGCAACGCGATCACCGATCGAATCAACGACGAGAGGTACGTCACGAGCATCATGTCGTTCGTCTTCACCGCGAACGCCTTGACGTACGACTCCATGTTCAGGTTCGGGAGGAGGTTGAAAGCGTCCTGCAGGTGCCCCAAAATTTCGTGGTTCACCGGCAGCGTCCCGTCCACGACGTGGTCCATGTACTTCTTAATCTCCCTCAGCCGCGTCTCTAACCCGTTCAGCGAGTGAATCTTTTCGCTGACTTGCGTCGCGAGCGTGCTCACCGTGTTATCCTTCACGTCCCTCAGCAAGTGCTCGACGCCGATCTCCTCCGCCTCGAACGCTTCTATCGACGACGGCAAGTGCGTGAACGTCTTCTCCTCCTTCTGCGTCCCGTCGTCCCGGATCTCTTGCTCCGCGGCGTACGCGGACGTCGGTATCCCGACCATGTCCGGCCGCACGTCGACGATCACAAACACCGGGTTCGGGTGGTAGTCCGAGATGAGCGCCTGGATGTCGAGGTCGTTCGTTCGGATCTTCGGGCCGGTGCTGTACCACCCGACGATCTTTTCTTTGGCTGTTAACAACAGAGGATGGGCACGACAGAGCAGAGGGTGGGCGGTGAGGGATGGTCAGCGCGGTGCGCGGGCGGGCGGGCGGGCGGGGGGATCGCGTCGCGTCGCCGCGCCGATCGCTCGTCGGCGTCGACGGTTTTGAAAAGGAAAAGGACGGCTCGCCAGATCTGAGGATCGACGCTGAGGGGGGGCGCGGACCGTTGATCCTGCGGAACATCCCGCACATCTTCTCCAGGTACGAGTGATCGAGGAACCAGATGCTCGGGTCGTTCTCGTCCTCCTCGAACGGCACTGCGCGCGTGTGCGGCGAGGGGGTTGGGAAGCGGCGCGCGTCAGTTGCAGGACGCGATGAGAGCGACGGGGTTCGAGAGCCAAGATCTGAGACGACGAGCGACGACGACGGGCCACGGCGGGGATCGAGCCGGGGCAATCGAGCGCGGAACGCACCCGCGAACGAGCTCGTCACGTCCAACCGCCCCTTCCTCGCCTCGCCCAGCAAAACCCCGATGACCCGCTTGCTCTCGGTGTCGTCCTCCTCGACGCGTCGGAAGTGGTCCACGACGGAGAGGAGCACCAGAGGGTGGACGACGACTTCTTCGTACAGCCCCTTCTTCACGACCTGGCCGTCCATGATCGCCGTCCTTCGCGCGATCCTAGGTCCTAACTTCGATGTCCTCGGCCGCGATCGCGCCGTTACGCGCTCGCGTCGCGTGTTGTGGCCGCGCGGGCTCTCCGTCTCCTCGTCCTTTTAGGGAAAAATGGCATCGATCGCGCGGCGAACGGGCGGAAAGACAGGTCGGAAAGACCGACCGCTGCGGCGGGCGTGACGACAGCGACACTACGATCCGGCGGGCGATCTCGCGCAGACGCGGGCGCACGGCGCCACGCACGGGGAGACACACGAAGCGCACGGGCACGCACGCACTTCCGAAGACGAGGTCGCAGTCCTCCACACGCCCGCCGCGCTTTCACGCGCTTGAGGACCGCGCGCGCGCGCGCCGAGGGAGGTCCGTCCCGGGAGAGGTGCCGATTCCGCCGCCGCCGAATCGTCCGATCGATCCTCCTTCGCGATGGGAGTCCCCGCCTTCTACCGATGGCTCAGCGAGAAATACCCGCTCATCATCAAGGACGTGATCGAGGACGAGCCATGGGACATGGACGGAAACACGTGCCCCGTGGACTGCAGCGCGCCGAATCCGAACGGGCAGGAGTTCGACAACCTGTACCTCGACATGAACGGGATCATCCACCCGTGCTTCCACCCGGAGGACCGCCCGGCGCCGACGACGGAAGAGGAGGTTTTCGAGTGCATCTTCGACTACATCGACCGCCTGTTCGCGATGATTCGACCGAGGAAGCTGCTGTACATGGCGATCGACGGCGTCGCGCCGAGGGCGAAGATGAACCAGCAGCGCAGCCGTCGATTCCGCGCCGCGCAAGAGGCGCAGGAGAAAGAAGAGGAGGAGGAGAAACTTCGCGAGACCCTACGAGCGGAAGGGGTCAAAGTCCCGGATAAGGTGAAGAGCGAGGCGTTCGACTCGAACGTCATCACCCCCGGGACGCCGTTCATGGGGAGACTTTCCGCGGCGTTGCAGTATTACGTCCATCAACGCTTGAACACGGATCCGGGATGGAGGGGCGTCAAGGTCATCATGTCCGACGCGTCCGTCCCGGGCGAGGGCGAGCACAAGGCGATGCACTACATCAGACAACAGCGAGGCTTGAACGGGTTCGATCCGAACACGCGGCACGTCGTGTACGGCCTAGACGCGGATCTCATCATGCTCGCGCTCGCGACGCACGAGCCGAATTTTCACATCTTACGCGAAGTCGTGTTCCAGAAGAACGCGCCGCCGCCGGACGTCCCGTCGACCCGGGATCAGATCATGGGCGAAGTTCCAAAGTCGAAAGTCTCGATCGCGAGGAAGCCGTACCAGCTCCTGTCCGTCGCGGTCTTGAGGGAATACCTCGCGCTCGACTTGAGGCCTATCTCGTCCCACGGCGGCGCCGTGGAGCTGCCGTTCAAGTTTGACGTCGAACGCCTGTTCGACGACTTCATCTTCATGTGCTTCTTTGTCGGGAACGATTTCTTGCCGCACTCGCCGACGCTGGAGATCCGCGAAGGCGCGATTGACCTCATCATGACGATATACCGGCAGAATCTCGCGCACTTGGGCGGGTACCTGTGCTGCGACGGCAAGCCCGACTTGGGAAGAGTCGAGAAGTTTGTCGCAGCGGTCGGCGTGCACGAGGAAGCGATCTTCCAAAAGCGCGCGAGAACGGAGGCGAGACAGAAATCCCGACGCGAGCGCGATAAGAACATGGGGAAGCAGTTCTGCCGCGAGTTCCAGCGCGGGCACTGCTCGCGAGGGGAGTCGTGTAAGTTTATGCACGCGGCGATTGAAAAGAAACGGCTAGGCGGGTCGATCAACGCGTCCGATCGCGCGCCGCAGGCCGCGCCGGATCAGCTCCCAGGGGGCATGCGCGCGCTCGGGAGGAACGCGCCGCCACCGCCGCCGCCGCCGCCGAGTTCGAAAGGCCCCGCGGTGCTCGCGGCGACGGGGGAGGCGAACAAGAGCGCCGCGGATTCTTTACGCGCGGCGCTGCTCGGGAAGGGAAAAAGAACCGCCCCGGAGGCGGACGCCGCGAAGGATGAAGGCGGCGACGCGGAGAAGCGCGCGAAAGGCGATGGGTCGAACGACGTCGGCGACGCGAAGCCGACCGGCGACGCCGCGACCGCGTTTTGGAACGAGCTCGCGGCGGTGCCGACCGCGGACGACGTCGCCGAGGATGGGAAAAAGGCGGAGGCGTTTTTGTCCGAGATGGCCGCGGACGAGTTCAAGAAGAAGCTCGAGAGCACGTTGAAGGATAAGAACGACCGGATCGACGAGATGGACAACGACCCGGTGAAGCTCGGGCAGGACGGGTGGAAAGGGCGGTACTACGCGTCGAAGATGCACGCGACGCCGGAGACGAACGATAAGATCGTTCGAGGGATGGTTGAAGAGTACGTCCGCGGTCTGATCTGGGTGTGTCGGTACTACTACGAAGGCTGCGTGTCCTGGAACTGGTACTACCCGTACCACTACGCGCCGTTCGCGACAGACCTCGTGAACCTCGCGGACATCAACCAAGACTTCGAAGAGGGCGAGCCGTTCCGACCGTTCGAGCAGCTCATGGGGGTGTTACCCGCGGCGTCCTCGCACGCGCTCCCGCCGGCGTTTCACCCGCTGATGAAAGACCCGGACTCCCCGATCGTGGATTTCTACCCGGAGAAGTTCGAACTGGACATGAACGGGAAGCGGTTCACGTGGCAAGCCGTCGCGCTCTTGCCGTGGATCGACGAGAAAAGGTTGCTCGCGCAGACGCGGTGCCTCGACGCGACGCTAACGGGCGAAGAGAAGAGACGGAACACGATCAACATCGAGACGTTGCTGTGCCACGTCTCGCACCCGCTGTCGAGAGAGATTTACGAGCTCGAGGACTCCGCGGGGGACGCGAGAGGGGCGTCGCGGTGTAAGAAAACGAAGCAGATGACCCCCGCGGCGTCCGGTTCCATGAACGGCACGATGGTGCTCGTCCCGGGGGAGACGTGCCCGGCGCGAATGAAATCGCCGATGAAATCTAAGCCGGACGTCGAGAACAACCAAGTCCTCGCCGTCGGGTACAAGATCCCGAAACCCCTCGAGCGGTTCGTACCCCCCGTGCTCATGCCCGGCGCGAAGGTCCCGGATCCTATCGTCAGCGAGCGCGACGCGCCGCCGCTGCCGAAGCTGTGGCACGAGGACCAGCCGCGGATGGGCGGCGCGGTGGAATACCCGCACCCGTCGCGCGGCGTCTCTCAGGGCGCGCCGGGGTCGATGTACGGCGGGAACCGCGGCGGTCCCGGGCCTGGGTTGTCGCAGGGCGCGCACAGGCTGTTACAGGCGAGCGTGCACGCGGGCGTCGGCGGCGGCGGCGCGAGCGGCGTGATGCAGTACGGTCACCACCCCGGACCCGGACCCGGAGGGATGCCGCTGGGGGGACACCGCGGGCCTTACGGCGGCGGGCCGCCCCTGGCGCAGCAGGGGTACCCCGGGCCGCCGCCGCCGGGACCGCCGATGATGTACGGGCATCAGGGGCAGCAGTACCCTGGGCCGCCGCAGATGGGAGGGTTCCCGGGTCCGCCGCCGCGCGGGCAGCAGTATCCGGGGTATCCGGGGCCGCCGGGGCCGCCTCGCGGCGGCGGGAACAGTTTCGCGGCGCTGGGGAACCTGCCTCCGCGCGGGGGGAACAACGATCCGCGGTATACCCGGCGGTGAGTGGTCGCGCTGTCTCGTGATGCGATAGACGCGAACGTGTTCGCGCGCGTGTTGTAAAAGAGCTACTTGCTATGCCTTGCTATGTCTCGAGACGCGGTCCTTCCTCCCTCGCTCGCGATGGCTCCCGTTCCCCACCCCCCCACATCTTCGCCTACTTCGCGAGGTTCGGCCGGTTCCGACTCGCGGTGACGAGCTCCGCGAGGAGCTTGATCCGCTCCGCGCGGCACACGGCGACGATGTCTATCAAGTCGATCAGCCGCTGGTTCACTTTCCGTCGCACGCTCTCCGCGGCGACGCCCGTGTTGCTCTCCCTCTCCGACGGCCCTCCGCGCTCTTGCGCGTGAAGGATGCTGTCGATCATGTCTCGCGTGTCCGTGTTGTACACCGGCGCGCCCACGGTCAGCGCCGGGAGTAAATGCTCCGCGCCGACCTGCGAAACTTGCTCGGTGAGGACGCCGAGGAGGTGGAAGTCCTCCGCGGCCTGCGCCTCGGACGCGGTGACGACCTCCTTCACGAATTCTTTGCACTCCGCGAGCGTCGCGCACTCGCCTCGCGCGTGCAACGACTTGAGATGGTCCTTGATCTTCACGAGGTTCTCGCTGTGTTGCGACGTGGACGTCATCGCGAGCGCCGCGGTACCTCGCGCGACGGCGTTTGATGCCGCGATCGTGCGACTCGCGCGACGACGACTGACGGCGCGGGCGCGAAGTCGGGCGGGCTCTCTGTTCTCGTGAGTCAGGTATCAGGTGCTCTGTTTCAAGTTGGAGCAGATCGCGGCGCCGGGCGGCGCACACGCTCGGGGCGCAGCGGCACGAAGCAGGATCCGACGATGGCGGCCGCCGTCGCGTCCGCGCCGAAACTGAGCGTTGAGTACGACGCCGAGCCCCCTCGCGATGACGTCGCGTTCTATGGGTCCCTGGACGCGCGCGCGGCGTTGCCTTACCTCGCGGTGAGCGGGAACACAGGTCGCGGGATGTGGATCGGGTCCCCGCCGGAGCCCCCCGAGGACGACGGGGAGACCACGGACGAGGACTCCGACGAGGACTCCGACGACGGCGCGGACGTGGATTTACAGGTGCGCGCGACGCCCTGACACGTCGTCGTCGCGCCCGCGCGCCGCCGCGCGGTTGATCGGATCTCGTCCCGCCTCTTCGTCTCCGGTCGCTCAGATCGATCTTTACCCACCCCTCCCCATCACTCGCCGACGCCCACCCCCGCCCCATGCCCACCCCCCTCGACGTCGTCGCAGGACTGGCAGGTCGCGAAGCAGCGCGAGGAGAGGAAGGACATCGCGCTCGAGATGGCGAGGCTGTGGAAGGAAAACCCCAAGCAGTGGCTCATAAAGTCGAAAGTCGCGTGGGCGATCCGGCACGAGTCCAAGCGAAAGCGGACGCGGCACGACATCCCGACGATCAACGCGGACAGAATTCCAGCGGGCGAGTTCGTCAAGGGCGAGGGACGGACGACGAAGAACTCCGAGCGCGCGGGAACGGTCGGCGCGCCGAAACGCCCGGCGCGAAGCGGCGTGCCCGGACGGTCCACGGTGTCTCTCAAGATGCTTGTCGACGACGGTAAGTGCAACCCAGGGCACGACGCGCTGTGGATCACGTACCAGAACCAGACGTGGAGCGGCGAGCTCAGCGCGGACGGGATCATAACGTTCCAAGGGAAGACGTTTAACTCGCCATCCGCATGGGCGATCTACGTGAAGAGGCTCGCGAACCCTGGGAAAAAAGCGGATGACGGCTGGAAGTCGGTTCGCTACGGGCACGAGGAAGGGCCGATGCTGGACGACCTGAAGCACGAGTACCTCCGCGGCGAGTCCGGGGCTGGGCTCAAGGGCTCCTCGGGCGGCGGCGGCGGCGGCGGCGCGGGGATGGCGACGAAGCCTCAGCAAAGGGGGGCGACGGCGACGCCGGAGACCACGGAAGCGACGGCGACGCCTGAGGCCACGGAAGCGACGGCGACGCCGGAGGCGACGGCGACGGACGACGGCGGCGGCGCGGTGAGCGGCGGAGGGACGAAGCGCGCGGCGGAGGACGAGGCGGAGGGCGGAGTGGCGGCGAAAGCGCCGAGGACGGACAGCTAGAGAACGACCACGTTTAAACGAGTTGATTTTTTCGCGCGCGTTCTCAGCTGTTATTAGTCACTTCACTTCCGCGCGACCGCAGCGCCCGCGCGGCGTCCGTCATGAGCGCGGCCGCGGCCGAGACGTCCACGCCACCGACGGAGATTAAGCGTGGACTCGGACTCGGCGCCGCGCGCACGCCTCTGTGGGACGATCCGTGCGCGACCCCTCGCCTCGACGCGCAGCGCCGACGCCTCTTGGCGGACCTTCGCGCGAGCTTCCCGCTCCAAGCGGACGCGGACGCGTGCAGTGTCGTCCTCCTGTGTGACGATATGCGCGTCGACGACAAGGACTGGGCCGCGCTCGTCGTGGCGGAGAAGGACGACCGCGCGTTCTACGTGAAGCCCCTGGACATGTCCGTCGCGCTCCCTCGGACGCCGCCGAGGGCCTCTGCAAGCTGTAAAGGCGCTGAGACGGCGTCGGAGCCGCGCCCGCTCGTGACGCTCTCCGTGTCCGACTACCCGGTCTGCGCCGTCGAGGGGTGCTGCATCATGGATCGCATGCGATTCAGCTCCGCGATACGCCAAGCGACGGTGGAAGAGCGGCCCGGCGCGAGCGCCTACCCCGCGGCGCTGAGACGCGTGTATCACTTCACGCGAGAAGAAACCGCCGCCGCCGCCGCCGCCGCCGCCGTGGACGAGAAGGACGAGACCGAAGACGAGGACGACGACGGCGTCGTCGTCGAGGAGGGCACGTTCGCGCATCACAACCACCGGGGTTTGCATCGCGCGCCCGCGCCGTCGCCGCTTCGACCGAGACGACTCGACGTCGCGGACGCGCCCGCGGCGGCGGCGGCGGCGGCGGCGGCGGCGGCGAACGCAAAGTCGGGAAAGGAGAACGTCGCCGCCGCCGCGTTGGGCGACATCCCCGAGGAGACCGGCGAGCGGGACGGTCACGAGGACGACGACGCGGCGGCGGAAAGCGGTGCGGACGCGTCGACGCCGTCGTCCGCGCCGTCGAACTGGGCGCACTCGATGTTCGGATCCGACGCCGGCGCGTCGAGCGGCGGCGGCGGCGGCGGCGGCGGCGGCGGCGGGTGCCGACGCGCGAGTCCGGTGGAGACGCTGAGACGAGCGCTCAGAGGCGCCCCGGAAGGCGCGGTGCTCCTGTCTCTGCCCATCGCGGACGTAGAGATGGTTCTGAACGAGGTCGAAGAGCTGCGACGACGGGTAGCGTGAACGATGTTCCGAGCTCGAAGAGCTGCGCGCGAACGCATAACGACGACGACGTCTCATCATTCAAACCACGGATAAGTCTAAACAAAAGTTGCGGAGTTCCGACAGATCCGACGAGAGTAGCGGGCACCTTTCGCAAGGGACACAACCGCCCGCGCTGCCCCTCCCGCGGGCGGCATGGCCGACCCGTCGTGCGATGGCGCCGACGTCGACCAATCCGCGCGCGATACGAAGATCACCGACCTCGACGTCACGACGCTCTCGAACGTGCTGTCGCATCTCTCCACGGAAGACGTGCTCTCCCTCTCGAGCGCGAGCAAGCACCTCCGCGAGTGCGTGGACGAGAGCGTGTTCAAGCGCCTGCTGCTCAAGCTGTGGGACGAGCCGGTGTGGGAGGTGACGTCGTACAGAGAGCTCTTCCTCGCGCGGCATCGCGCGCTGGAGTTCATCGCGCGCGTGGGCGCCCACGACGGCCCGGAGGACTGGGGAAGCGACGACGCTTCCAGATCGTTCGCGAACGCGAAGATCGCGTGCGACGAGCTCGCGTCCGCGGTGAACGCGTCGTGGCGCGTCCCGAAAGACGGCGCCACGGACAGCACGATGGGTCGCGAGGACATCGAGCGCGCGCTCGTGACCACGCTCGTCGCCGTCGACCGCGGTAGCGACGCGAGCCGCCGCGAGGACGCCGCGCGGAGGGCGGCGACGGCGCTCTCCGTCTGCGCGTGTCTCGGCGCTGTGGCGACGCGGTGCCCGTCCGCGCGCGCGCGGTACCTCGACTGCGCGAGGGAGGCGCAGCACGCGAAGGCGTTGGATCGGTTCTTGCGCGCGCCCGGAGGAAGTCCGACGAGCGGGGTGTTCGCGGAAGGATTCCGCGCGGCGGGCGGGGCGCCGCCCGCCCGCGCGTCGGCGGCGGCGCCGCCGTCGCTCGACGCGCTCGCGGCGTCCCTCGGCGGCGCGCCCGCGCGGGACCCGCACCCGTTCCCCCCGAACGACGGGTTCAAGCCCTCGATCGACGCCGCGACGGCGCTGTTCTACGTCCCTATCGTGTTGTACGGCCGACTCGGGCGCGTCGACGCGCGCGGCGCGCGCGCGCGGTCGCACCCGTTTCTGGATGCGGATCTCCTCGACGACGCGTCGGTCCCTTCCCCGCCGTCGCTCCCCGGGCGCGGCCCGTACCCGCGCGGCGGCCGCCCACCGCACGGGCAACGCCTGCGGATGGAGAGCCAAGCCAAGGCGCCGGCAGTCGGCGCGATGGCGGGCGCGTGGGCGGGATGCCGCGTGCGCGTCTCGCCAAGCCTCGACGCCGCGGGCGCGGGCGCGGGCGCGGGCGCGAAGCAAAACGCGCTCACCGTCGAGTCCGTCTTTCGAGCGACGATGAGCGTCACCCCGGACGGGCGCATCTCGGGCTGGATCGCGGACACGGTCGGGAACCTCACGATGCGCGGGCGCGTGGACGCGGCGGAGAACGCGGAGGGAGGGCGCGCGGTGGTCATCGACGCCGCGTACGACGATTGCGGCGGCGTGCCCGGCGCGATGTTTCGCGCGGCGTCGCACGGCGTCGCGAGGACGCGCTTGGCGGGGTGGGTCACCGGCACCGCGGTGGGGGGGGAGTGGTGGCAGTGGAGCGCGGGGGTCGTGAGCAAAGGGATGTTTCTCATGTGGCCGAACGACGCGCCGGGGGTGTCGAGCCGGCGCGTGAGCATGGATAGATAGTCTAGTCTCTAGCAGATGACGCGCACTGTGACATCTCCGGGCCTGTCCTTCGCTGGCGCAATTCTCTTTTTGTTTCTTCGAGCGCTCGATTCGTCGACCCTCCGCCAGTGTCCGCGCGCGCGGAGTCGGTCGGCGCGAGTCCGCGACTTCGCGCGTTCGTCGTGGAACGGCGCTTTCGTCGCGCGTCGCCGGCGGCGCGCGAGAGGGCCGGCTCCGGAGCCTTGGCGCGGTCAGGGACGCGCGGAACGGAGCGCGGTTCGCGAGAGGCCGCGCGTCCGACCGTCTTGGGGTTGGGACCGGCGCGACCGTTCCGCGGCCATGGGGGCGTGCTGCAGCGTCCCGGTGACCGGGGATGGGACCACGGAGACGGACAATCGCGTGGTACGCGCGCTCGCGTGATTCGCACCCCGCCGCTCGTCTCGCTCGAGGCCGCGACGGCGCCGTCCTCGCCGCCGCGTTCGCGTTCCTCCCTCGCGCACAGCTGTGCGATTTTCCTTCTCACGATTCCGATTTGGTCCTCCGACACGCCCGCTGACCGTCCCCTCCTCGCTCGCTCGCGCAGAGACGGGAGCGGACGGAGAACTCGCTGTTCTGGAACGACGACAGGCTGATCGTCTACGGTGCGTCCGCGCGCGAATCACCCGCCCCCTCGCGCGCGCGCACGATTCGACCCCTCGAGCGCGAGAACAGAAAAACACCGATCGATCGAGCGCCACGATACGACGCGCGAGCTCCCGCGGCGCGCGCTGACGTCCTCGCTTCCCGCCCACAGGCATCCTCGCTCGCGCGGACGCGAAGAACAGGAACGGCCGCGTCTACCCGAGGTCCCTCCTCAAGCGCGAGACCGTGGCGTTCGAGAACGCGCACTTGCGGCACGACCGCGCGCTCGGCGAGCTCGACCACCCGCCGCCGACGTCGCCCACGTTTCGCTCGCTGAATCGCGAAAACATCTCGCACCAAGTCTTGGACTACCACTGGGAGGGCGAAGACCTCATGGGGTACGTCGAGGTGTTGCCCACGAAATCCGGGAACATGCTGCGGTCGCTGTACTTGGCCGGGCACCAGCTCGGGATGAGCTCGCGCGGGTGGGCGACGCTGAAAGAGCGCGAGGGGTTCACGTACCTGGACAGCGACTTCGAGCTCATCACGTTCGACTTCGTGTCCGACCCGTCCACGGAGGGCGCGTTCTTGCGCCCGCTGCAGCGCCGGTACGAGAAACTCAAGCCGCAGATCGACATCGACGAGAAGTTTGAGTCGTTCATACGGTTCTGCGCGGACGTGAACGAGCACGGCGCCGCGCCCGCGCGGGTGAAAGGCGACGAGGCGCACTTGCCGCGGGGGAGGAACGCGCCGGCGATGAGCGCGTCGTCGTCGTCGTCGGCGGCGGCGATGCGCGCGGGATCGGTCCCGAAAGAGCTGCCGCCCGTGCCCGGCGCGGTCGCGATCGCGTGCGAGGAGACGGGCGGCGAGGTTTTGATGACCGGGAGAGAGTTCATGGACGAGACCGCGTGGGACGAGGAGAGTTACTACGAGAGCGAGGAGGAGGAGTGGATGCCGAGCCCGACGCCGCAGGAGCTCAGGGCGAAGGAGGCGGCGGCGGCGGCGAGAGGGGGGTGGTGGGGGAGGAAGAAAAAGAACAAGGTGGTTCCGTTGAAGCCGACCTTATCCTTGCGGGATAGCTTCGATCGGCTGCCGAAGCACCGTTAGCAGAGAAACGAGCGCGACATGATAGCACGCGCGTAGCACGCGACGACGACGACGTTTATTAACGCGAAAACCGTTCGCATCTCGGCGTCACAATTTCGCGAAGATCGGCTTCCGTCTCTGGAACTTCGCGCTCATCGCCTCCGTGAGATCCTCCGACGTCAACCGCGCGGAGTTCATCACCGCGACGTGCTCTAACCCCTCGTTCACGCTGTGATCCCGCGCGTGTAACATCGCCGCTTTCGTGCCCTGCACCGCGAGCGGCGACTTGGCGGCGACGGCGATCGCCGCCGCCGACGCGCCCCGCGACAACTCCCCCGCGTCCGCGAACGCGCGCGTCACTAACCCCACCCTCTCCGCCTCCTCGCCCGATATCTCCCGCGCGGTCAGCGCGAGCTCGGTCGCGACGCCGTGGCCAACGATCGTCGGGAGGCGCTGTAACGTTCCGATATCAGCCGTTATCGCGAGGTCGACTTCCTTCACGCAGAACCGCGCGTCTCGCGTCGAGAACCGGACGTCGCACGCGGTGACCAAGTCGACGCCGCCGCCGAAGCACGCGCCTTGGATCGCGCATATCACGGGGACGCGGCACCGCTCTACGGACGTGAAGGAGTCCTGCAGCCTTCGTATGTGCCTGCGATGGAAAGTGGTCGTCGGGGACTGGTGAGAATCCGCAAGCGCGTCGGTCGTCGTCTGATGAGAGTCCCCGTGCGACTACCCTGTAGCTACTAGGGTTGTTCGATCGTTTTCGGAGCTCCGAGATCCGCGTCGCGCGCACCGGTACAGCGCCTCGGCTTTCCTCCCCGCGCACGCCCCTTTCATCGCGTTCGACTGCCCCAGCTGCGAGGACAGCGACTCCGGCGTCGACACGTCGATCCCCGCGCAGAAGTTCTTCCCTTCGCCCGTCAGCAGCACGCAACGGACGTGCTCGTTCTCGTCCAGCCATCGCATCGCCTCCGGGACCTCCCTCCACATGTCGCCGTCGATCGCGTTCGACTTGGACGGGCGGTTCAGCGCGAGCGTCCCGACGTGCGTGGCGGCGTTCACGCCGACGATGAGCGTCTTGAACGCCGGCGGTGCGGTCATGACGCGCGGCGTGCGAGCCCTCGGAGGGATACGCGCGCGCGAAGAGTGCGGGGGGAATTCCTCGGCAGCGCAGCGTGCCGACTGGACATCAGCGGTCAGATCGACGCTCGCGAGCGGCGGACGGCGACGCAGCGGTGACACGTCGACGAGTCCCCCGACGCTCGCGCGCGCGCTCGACACACGCAACGCGCGCGCCCTCCGTGACGCACGCGCCCGCTCCTCGTTCGCCTCGAGCTCGGCCTCTCTCGACGACGCGCGCGCCGCGCTCGCACGCGCCTGCCGCCGCGCTCCCGCCGCGTCGTGGACGCTCCCTCCCCGCGCCCGTCCATCCCGTCCAGCTGGCGACGGTTCCCGCGCGGACTCGACGACGGGACGAGCGCGGAAGGGAGATAAAACAAGATGCGCGCGTCGTCGCTCGCCCTCGGGGCGTCGTCGCACGTCGCCCCCGGCGCGCGCGCGCTGCACCGTGAGCCGCCCGCGCCGCGCCGCGCGCGACACGCCGCGCGCCGCCGCGGCGTCGGCGTCGCGCCCCCGCGCGCGATGTTCGACCGCTTCGACGGCGACGCGGTGAACGCGGTGAAGGACGGCATGGACGAGGCGAAGAAACTGCGGCAGAGCGTCATCAGCACGGAGCACCTCCTCCTCGCGATCGCGCGGCAGCGCAACGACACGTCGTCCGCGATGCACCGCGCCGGGGCGACCGAGGACGCGATTCGCAAGGCGTGCGCGAAGCGGGCGGGGATATCCGAGCTCGAGCTCATGAACCCGTTCAAGCAGACGGGAAAGACCGCGGACGGGCTGCTCCCGCTCTCGGACGACGTCAAGCGGCTGTTCGAGCGCGTCGCGACCGAGGCGGAGGCGAAGACGGGGGACGCGCAGGTGACGACGAAAGAGCTCGCGCTCGCGATGATCAGCGACGTCACGTGCGGCGCGAGGACGGTGTTAGAGGATGACCTCGACTGCGATCTCGGCGCGCTGAAGAACGAGATCGACGGCGCGAAGAAGGAGCTCGTCGGCGCGGGGAAGAAGCTCGGGAAGAAGAAGAAGGGCTCCGCGCTCGCGGAGTGCGGCGTCGACCTCACCGCGGACGCGCGCGCGGGGAAGCTCGACCCGGTCGTGGGAAGGGACGAAGAGGTGGACCGCATCTTGCGGATTTTAGTGCGACGAAGGAAGAGCAACCCGTGCCTCGTCGGGGACCCGGGCGTGGGGAAGACGGCCATCGCGGAGGGGCTCGCGCGTCTGATCGTCGCCGGGGACGTCCCCGAGCGCCTGAAAAACAAGCGCGTGATCTCGCTGCAGCTCGGTCTACTCCTCGCGAACACAAAGTACCGCGGCGAGTTCGAGGAGCGCCTGAAGAACGTCATCGAGGAGGTGAAGGCGGCGGCGGATATCATCCTGTTCGTCGACGAGCTGCACATGCTCGTGGGCGCGGGCGGTACCGGGGAGGACGGCGGCATGGACGCGGGGAACCTGATGAAGCCCGCGCTCGCGCGCGGGGAGCTGCAGTGCATCGGCGCGACGACGATAGAGGAGTACAGGAAGCACATCGAGAAGGACGCGGCGCTGGAGCGACGGTTTCAGCCGGTGAGGATCGGCGAGCCGTCGCCCGCGGCTTCGCTCGAGATTCTCAACGGCCTGAAGGAGACGTACGAGGCGCACCACGGCGTGACGTACGACGACGACGCGCTCCCGGCGGCGGTGCGTCTCTCCACGAGGTACATCACCGACCGCTTCTTGCCGGACAAGGCGATCGACGTCATCGACGAAGCTGGCGCGATGGTTCAACTCAGAGCGTCCGCGTCCGCGGCGGGCGGCGGGGTGGCTGACGTCGTCGTCGACGCGTCCCACGTCGCCGACGTCGTCGCTCAGTGGACGGGCGTCCCGGTGCAGCAACTCAGCGAGGACGAGAGCAAGACGCTCTTGAACATCGAGGGCGCGCTCTCGAAGAGGGTCATCGGGCAGACCGAGGCGGTGAAGGCGATCTCTAGGGCGGTGAGACGCGCGCGGAGCGGCCTCGCGGACGGCGGCCGCCCCGTGGCGTCGATGATTTTCGCCGGACCCACGGGCGTGGGGAAGACGGAGCTCGCGAAAGCGGTCGCGTCGTCGTACTACGGCGCGGAGAAGGCGATGGTGCGGATCGACATGAGCGAGTACATGGAATCCTTCGCGGTGTCCAGGCTCGTCGGGCCGCCGCCCGGGTACGTCGGGTACCAAGAGGGCGGGCAGCTCACGGAGGCGGTGCGAAGGAACCCGCACACGCTCGTGCTTCTGGACGAGATTGAAAAAGCGCACCCGGACGTGTTCAACGTCCTCCTGCAAGTCCTCGAGGACGGCCGCCTCACGGACAGCAAAGGAAGGACCGTAGACTTCACGAACGCGATGCTCGTGATGACGTCGAACGTCGGCTCGAAGGCGATTCTGAACTCGATCGACGCGAGCGTCGACGGCGACGCCGCCTCCGACGCGGCGGCGTATCGCCAAGTCCAGGCGGACGTCCGCAGGGAGCTTCAGGTGACGTACCGCCCGGAGTTTTTGAACCGCCTCGACGAGATCATCGTGTTCCAGCCGCTGACGCGCGCGGAAGTCGGCAGCATCGCGGAGCTCATGCTCGAGTCCGTGCGCGGGCGCGTCGTCGGCCGCGGCGTGACGCTCGCCGTGGACGACGCGTTCAGAGACCTGCTCCTCTCCGAGGGGTTCTCGCCTAAATTCGGCGCGCGGCCGATGCGTCGCACGGTGCAGAGGCTGCTCGAGAATCCGCTCTCGGAGTGCCTCCTCGACGGGTTCGTCTCCGAGGGCGACGCGATGACGATCTCCTCCAGCTTTTCGGACGCGTCCGTGACGTTGACGAAGGACGGGTCCGGGGAGTCGCGCGCATTTTCCTTCGACGAGCTCGGCGTCGGCGAGGGCGGGATCGAAGAGGGCGAGAGGAACACGAGGAACGAACACGCGAGGAACGGTTCCTCGGGGGCTGGGGCGGGGGGCGGAATGGACGCGTCCGATCTCCCGTTGCCGGGGTTCCAGTCCGTCCCCGCGCGGTAGCATACAGTAGTACCGCGGCGGTCCCCTGGCGGTGGATTGATCGCTAAAAGTTTTAATTCGAACGACGCTCAGCTAAAGGGCCTACTTCTTCGTCCCCGCGAGACGCTCTAATCGCGCGGCCTCGTCCTTCAAGTTCACGACGACCGTCCTCACCTCTCCGCTCAACCGCACGAGCCCTGCCTTCGCGCCCGCGGGCTTACTCACCTGCCGCGCGCGCACGAGCGACACGGGCGCCTTGCCCGTCTTGGTCGACTTGCTGTTCGCCGCCGCGAGCGTCGCGGCGTCCACGACGGTCTCTCTCGGCAACGCGTCGTACTCGCTCGTGTGTCGTATGACGACGTGCGAGCCCGGGCACCCGGCCGCGTGCATCCACCAGTCCCGCGGGTCTCTGCACTCCGGCGACGTGGACACCTCGTCGTTGTCCGAGGACGTGCGACCGACGCGGATGTCGATCCCGTCGAGGGACACGAACGTCCAGTACGGTTTCCGCGGTCCCGCGTTCTCCTGCTTCTTCTTCTGTTTCTTCGGCGGCCGCGGCGGCCGCGGCGGCGGGGCGTCGCGCACGCCCAGGGCCGCCGCGCGCGCGTACGCGTCGTCCGCGAAGTTCGGCGACGACACGCTCTTGCACGTCTCGAGGACGTCGTTCAGCGCGTTGAGGTCCGCGAGGGTTCGCTTGCACGCGGACAGCTCTCTCTCGATCGCGTCCACGTCCGGGCACGACTCCAGCTCCGCCTCCGTCGCGTCCGCGTTCGCCACGAGCGCGTCCACGGTCTCTCTCGCGACGCGCAGCTTCGTCGTCGCCTTCCCTACTTTCTTCACCTCGCGCTCCACGCGCCGCCGCGTCTCTTTCTTCAGGCCGGCGAGGTCGACGTCCGCGGGCGACGGCGGAAGCGACGGCGCCGTCGTCGACGCCGCGGCCGTTTCCTCGTCCGTCGCCGCGCGCGCGACGGACGAGGACGACGGCGCCGTTCGCATCGCGCGGTGGCGACGCGCGGGGGAGGGGGAGCATCGCCATCGCGGCGCGACGACCGGCGACGCGAGAGCGAGCGACATGGCGGCCCGGCAGCCGGCGGCCGCTGTGCGCGTGGATAATGGAATTTAGACGCGCCCGCGCCCGGAGCGGAGCCGGATCCTGTCGAGAGTTCCGATGACGATGACGTGCCGACGCGCGCACTAGTCGTCGCGCGAGCTCCACGCCATCGCGCGCGGCTTATTTCCTCTCGTTCTCCACGTCGTTACATGCACGCGAGTCTCTCATCGAGCCGCCCTCAGGTCGTCTCCGTGTCCGCGCGCGCGTCGCGCTTCCTCGGGCGCCGTGCGCACCCTCTGGGTCCGACGATGAAGCGCCGCATCGCCGCGGCGGCTGGCGGCGTCCTTCGCGCGTCCTCGCTCGGCCGCGCGCGCGATGCCGCGCCGTTCCTCGCCGCCGCGTCGGCGACGCAGACCCCTCGCGCCGCACTCGGAGCGACGTCCGCGCGCGCGAGGGTCGCGTCGACGTGGACGCTCCGCGCGCGCGCGCTCCCCGCGCGCGCCTCGTTCGCGGCGGCGGGCCGCTCCGCGGGCGAATCGTCGTGGCTCGAATCCACGTCCACGCGAGCGGTGCACGCCTCCGCGGCCGCCTCCGCCGGGAACGCGCCGACGACGGTCGCGTTCAAAGACCTCGGCCTGTGCGACGCGTCGTTGCGCGCCATCACGGCGGTGAAGAAGTTCGAGTTCGCCACCGCGGTGCAGGACCAGACGCTGCCGCACATCATGGACGGGAAGGACGTCCTCGCGCGCGCGAAAACCGGCAGCGGGAAGACGATCGGGTTCCTCCTCCCCGCGATCGAGGCGCTCGCGCGCGACGGCGGCGCCGCGAGGAGAGGACGGCCGAGGGTGTTGGTGCTGTCTCCGACCAGGGAGCTCGCGACGCAGATCTTGGACGAGGCGAAGGCGCTTCTGACGTTTCACGACGGCGTCGGCGCACAAGTCGTGTTCGGAGGGACAAACTTCAACTCGGACCTGAGGAACTTGCGGGATAAGCGGTGCGACATATTGGTCGCGACGCCGGGGAGGCTGATTCAGCACCTCGAGGACGGCGACCGGGATTTACTGCGCGACGTGAACGTGCTCGTGCTCGACGAGGCGGACCGGCTGCTCGACATGGGGTTCAAGCCGTCGATCGAGAAGATTTTGAGATCCGTCCCGCAGGACCGCCAGTCGTTGATGTTCAGCGCGACGGTCTCGGACGAGATCAAGAAGATCGCCGCCGCGGGTCTGCGTCCGGGGCACGTCTACGTCGACTGCGTCGGCGAAGAAGAAGGCCCGGACACGAACGCGCAGGTGAAGCAATCCCTGGCGGCGGCGCCGCTGTCGCACCAGATGCCGACGCTCGCGCAGATCATCGACGACCACGCGGCGACGACGCCGAACCATAAGATCATGTGCTTCTTCACGACCGCGCGCGGGACCGGGTTCGCCGCGGAGCTCTTCCGATCGTTCCGCGACGACATCGTCGAGATCCACTCGAAGATGTCGCAGTCGAAGCGCACGAAAGCGACGGATCAGTTCCGCGCGGCGAAGAGGGCGGTGATGATGACGTCAGACGTCACCGCGCGCGGGATCGACTTCCCGGACGTCACGCTCGTCGTGCAGATCGGGATCCCGGCGAACCGGGAGCAGTACATTCACAGGCTGGGGCGGACCGCGCGCGCGGGAAAGAGCGGCGAGGGGATTCTCATGCTCGCGCCGCGGGAGGAGTTCTTCGCGAAGAAGGACGTCGGGGACCTCCCGATCGTTCGCGCGACGTTCGACGTGTCCGACGAGAACGTCGCGAAAATCTCCCGCGCGATGGACGCGGTGTCGGACAAGACGAAAGCGCAGACGTACGCCGCGTGGCTGGGGTACCACAAGCCGTTCATCAAGAAGATGGGATGGACCCCTGAGACGCTCGTGAGGGAGGCGAATGACTACGCGACGGAGGTGATGGGGTGCCCGGAGCCGCCGCCGATGATGAAGAAGACGGTCGGGATGATGGGGCTGAAGGGCGTCCCGGGGTTGAACATCGTGTCCGCGCTGCCCGAGTACGAAAACG
>Ga0181554_1001757_pt1 | contig 19915 bp, 9 predicted proteins | sample 011ome_16_FD_145602 | JGI IMG/M metagenome (GOLD analysis project Ga0181554, IMG submission 145602) | Coastal salt marsh microbial communities from the Groves Creek Marsh, Skidaway Island, Georgia - 011503CT metaG (spades assembly) | ecosystem: Environmental > Aquatic > Marine > Intertidal zone >... | reverse complement strand
TGCGGGACTTGCGAGCGGCGCACCTGCCGATGTTACGCGCGATGGCGAGGAAGGGCCGGGAGGTGATCAAAAACACGTACGGGCTCGCGGACGAGAGCTTGAGGATATTCGTGCACTACCCGCCGCAGTTCTATCATTTCCACGTCCACTTCACGAACGTGTCCGTGGATCACGGCGTCAGCGCCGAGCGCGCGCACCTTCTCGACGACGTGATAGAAAACATCGAGCGGGACTCGGAGCACTACGCGAAGTGCTCCATCACGTGCCGCATGGGCGAGAACGACGAACTGTGGAGGCGGTTCAAGGAATTAGATAAGGCGGGGGCGTAGGCAGCGGGCGACGCGAGATAGCTCACGTTTTTTTAACGTTACCGCGAAGTGTCCACATTTCAAAACTATCGCGGTTAGAACCGAAAACATCCTACGGATCACCCCCACAGCCTCGGACGCGTTTATTCGTCCTCCTCCTCGGCGTCATCGTCGCCGCCACCCCGCCCGGCCGCCGCCATTCTCTTGCGCTTGACGCGGCCCGGTCGGCCACCGCCGAGGGGCGAGTTCAGGGCGAAATCGATGTGCTTTTGGCTATCCGTGCGGACGAGGAACGACGGCACGTTCACGATCTGCTTGCCGACGCGAATGTGCCTCTGGCGAATGAGCACGCGCGCGTGGTGCACCGACTTCGCGAGGCCAAGCTTGAACACGAGCGTCTGGAGACGGCGCTCGAGGAACGCATCCGCGGAGAGCGCGAGGACGTAATCGAGCTTGTCCTGGGTCTCGTCCTGGAAGAGCAGAGGAGAGGAGGGATCGGTCGGTGAGAGGATGCACGACAGGAAGATTGCAGGCGAAACCCTAGCGAAAACCGCGCGCGTGGACGCGCGGACGCGCGCCGTCGCGCGGCGTCCGAGCGCTCGACGGCTGTGAATACGACCGCACGCGACGGAGGATGACGTACCAGGAGGCCGTAGCGGTACATGCGGCGCATGATCGCCTCGCCCTCGAAGATCCGCTTGGGGTCCTTCTCGTCGAGGGTGAGGAGCACGCGAGCGGCGTTGCGAAGCTTGTTCAGCGCGAACTGCACGCGCCAGAGCTCGCGCTTGTTGCGAAGACCGAACTCGCCGACGGTCTTGAGCTCATTGTCGAGACGCTCCTTCTCGAACGGACGACGCGGCTTCTTGAAGGTCTTGGAGTCTGCGATGGAAGGAAGAGCGGGGACGCGGGGACGTCAGCGGACGGCGTTGATGCGAGGATGCGGCGAAAAGATTTCGAGAGAGCTCGGTCGCGGTCGGAAACCGCGGAGATCGACCGCGTGCGTCGATCGCACGCGGCGGGAACAGGGCGGGGAGGCACTCACAGCTCCGGTAGAAAGTCGACGACGGCATCTTGCACGATGCGTCTGTCCTTTCTTGCGCAGGACTAAGAGGGGGAGGCGGCCGAGAACGCGCGCGCTTTAAGCCCTACTTGAAAAATGAGTCAATTCATCACCTGATCGGTGAGACGGTTTCAACTGCATCGAGAAAATGGGTCAAGGATTTTTGTGTAGGGTCGATGTGAGTTTCAACTGAGATTTCACCGATTAACAGCTCCGATTACCGAAGGCAACCAAATACGGGTGCGCTGAAGGAAGGGCACCAAGCCACCAACGTTCGTTCATCGCTGGCTGCACTCAGAAGGCGGTGCGCGCTCCGGACGCTGAGGGCGCGGCGTTCGGTCGAACACGACGCGCGGACGCGATATCGCGGCGTAGTCGACCGTCGCGGACACGCGACTGAGGCAGAGCCCGGGCGGGGAGCGCGGCGTCCTAGCACCCGTCTGTGCCGTGCCATTTTAGGAGGAGACGAGCGCGCGGGTCCGCGAGATGCCCGCGGAGTTGGACCAGGAGAAATGGCAGGCGCGGCTGAGCGAGGCGAGGAGGACGGGGAAGCTCAACGCGTCCTACTTGGACCTTCCCGAGCTCACCCCCGCGCTCGTCCAGCAGATCAAGGTGCGTCGCCCCCCGTTCGCTCGAGTCGAGTCTCAATTCTCCGCGGATCCAGTCGACCAACCAACCCCCCTCACCCGACGTCTCGCGCGGACGCTCACCTTCCCTTCACCCACCCCCACGCGTCCTCGCAGCAATCCGTCCCGAGACTCCTCGAGCTTGACCTCCGTTCAAACAACCTCACCGCGCTCCCGGACGAGCTCGCGGACCTTAAGATGCTCAAGAGCGTGAAGCTAAACTACAACAAGCTCGAGAAGATCCCCGCGGTGCTGACCGAATTTAGGAAGCTCACGAACCTCGAGCTCGGCGGGTGTTTGCTCACCGAGGTCGGGCCGACGATCGCGAAGCTGCGGGCGATCAAGTCGTTAGATTTGAGCGGGAACAAGATCGCGACCGTGCACGGCGCGATCGCGGAGCAGCAGACGATGACGTACCTGAACCTCGAGAACAATTACCTCACGCAGCTGCCGTCGGAGATGGGCACCATGGTGAATCTGGAAATCTTGGACTTGAGTAACAACCGCCTGACGTCGCTCCCTGATAGCTTCGGCGGGATGACGAAATTGCGCAACCTCGAGGTGAACAGTAACGAGCTCGTGTCGATGCCGCCGACGATGGGTCACCTCAGGAACCTGAAAGACCTCGACTGCCGGTACAACAACTTCGAAGAGCCGGGGAAGAGCAAATCCGAAGGACCGGTGGACGCGTTCTTAGAGTTCCTGAGAGACGAGGAGCAGCGCATCAAACAAGAAGAGATCGAGCGCCTGAAACCGGTCCCGACGATGAACGGGATATACACCGAGTACAGGATGAAGATCGAGAGCAAAGGCCAAAACGCGGGAAACGGAGGCCCGTCCGACCCGACGGACGACAGGCCGTACCTGCGAGCCGGGCATTCGCTAACCTGGGGATCGAATCATCTGTTCATCTTCGGCGGCGCGCTGCTTCACCAGTCTCGGAAGGTGAACGATCTGTTCGTCACGAACCTCGACCGCATGGTGTGGTCAAAAGTTGACCCTTCCGGGGAGAGGCCGGTCGAACGCGACGGCCACGCCGCGGTGTTCGATCCGAAACGCAAACGCCTTCTCGTGTTTGGCGGGCGCAGCATCACCAAGAAACGCCTGAACGACCTGTTCGCGTACGACATGGAGACGAACAAGTGGAGCCGATTGGACCCGACCGGAGACACTCCCGCGCCGAGGGAGTCCGCGAGCATGGTGCTCGTGAACGACCACACCGCGATGCTCTTCGGTGGTAAGGGCGGCGGCGGCCGGTTCAACGACGCGCAGTTCCTCGACCTCACGACGCCGAACTGCGTGTGGTCGCAGCCGATCGTGTCCGGGTCCGCGCCCGGGCCGAGGCAAGACTCTGGTCTGTGCGCCGCGGAAGGAAAGGTGTACGTGCACGCCGGCAGGGATAATTTCGTGAGGGACGACCTGTACGAGCTCGACATATCCGACCCGAAGAACATGGTGTGGTCCGCGATTCCCACGAGCGGCAGAGCGCCGCCCGCGTGTTACGGTCACGAGATGACGTTTCTCAACGGGATGGTGTACACGTACGGCGGTTTTGACGAGCTCGGGGGGAACTTGAAACGGTCGTTCCGGCTCGAGTTTGAACCGACCGCGGGCGGAGACGACTCCACCCCAGGGGGGTCGAAGCGTCTCGCCGGCACCGGCGGCCGCGCGTCCGTGCCGAAAGAAGCGTTGAAACCGGAGTGGTCGGAGATGGACCCGGAGCTCTCGTTTAACGAGAACCGGTGCGCGGTTATTTCCCCGTCGCACTCGCTGCACTGCCTGCAAGTCGGTTCGATGGCGCTTGGGCTGACGACGAATGTCGCGCCGGAGCACAGCTTCTGGGACGCTTTCAAGTGCGGGGACATGGCAGACTTCAAAGTTAAGAAGCTTAAGATGGAGGACCTCGCGCCCGTGAACGGGAAGAAGATGCGCGTGGAGCACACGACAATTTCCAAGGCGAAGGATCTCGTGGAGATCAAAGCGCTGCGCACCCGCCTGACAGGAAACGACATCTTCGAGATAAAGATGTTGAAGTACGTGGACAAGTGGAGGAAGCAGTTCATCGAGATGTACCCGCACAGGGTGCCGCTGTTGTTGGACCCGCCGAACGAGTGCGGGGTGCGGAAGTTTGTATGCACGACCGTGCGACCGACCAAGCTCTTCTACTCCGAGCTTTACAACCTCGAGTCCTGCGCCGGGTTCGTCGCGACGTATCACGAGTACGAACACCTCGAGAACCCGATATTGTTCCCTGAGACGATCCCGAGCCCGTACGCGGTGATGGCGTGGCAAGGCGGGGACTGTTTCGACCTCGCGATCACGCTGTGCTCGTTGTTGTGCGGCGTCGGGTACGACGCGTACGTGTGCGTTGGGTACGCCCCTCGCGCGGTGACTGAGTGCGATCAGAGCAAGCTCGTGTGTCCGGTGCTCGAGCGCGAAGCCGCGGAGAAGGCGGCCGCAGAGGCGGCGGCGCAGAAAGGGGAGGTGAAACCCGTCGTAGAGAGCAAGTACAAGATCAAAGAGGCGCTCGTCTTGATATCTCAGTACGAGAAGAAGGTAAACGAGAAGAAAGCGGCCGAAGAAGCGGCCGCGGCGAAGGCAAAGGCAAAGGCGGAGGAGAAGAGGCGAGTACAAGAAGCGTTCGAGGCCATGGACAGAGATCACGACGGCACCATCACCATCGAGGAGGTCCGTGCCGCCTTGCGCGAGATGGGTATTTCCCCGAGCGACGAAGAAATTCAACAGATGATCGACGAGGAAGACGACGACCACGACGGCGTCGTGCTATTAAGTGAGGTGAATCGGATCAAGGATGACGATGACGGCGACAGCGTTACCAGCGCGAACCTGTCGACCTTCGAGGAAACCGTCGTGGTCGACAGGTTTGACGGCAAGCGAAAGCACGCGTGGGTGGTCCTGCGCGCCGGAAAGCGAGAGGTTCCGGAGGATATCTTCGTCGAACCCTCGACCGCGCGACAGTATCCAATCGACGCGTCGCCGTACCAAGGCCTCGAATGCGTGTTTAACGCGGTCAACTACTGGGTCAACATGCAGCACGGTACGATCGAAGGCGTCCCAGGGGAGACGATTCGCGACCTCGACCTCGACCTCGACGACGAAGACCTGTGGGAGTCGGTGCTCGACGTGATCGAGCCGACGCCGGATCCGGAACCAGAGCTGACGGAAGATGGCGAGGACGTTCCCGCGCCCGACGCCACCGCACCTGAGGGCGATGTCAAAGCTGAAGCGGATCCAACCGCGGACGGCGAGGGCGAGGCTCCGCCCGAGCTCGAAGCCGAGGCAGAGAAGGAGGAGATCGCGGACGAACCTCAACCCATCGTGGAGATGCCGCCGTCGTGGGTTCCGAAGCTGGCGATCGCGCAGGATCGCTTCGACATGATGTGTCCGCGCGGATACAAGATTACTCGGTACCACAGGTGCACGCACGAAGTCTTCGCGCGCTTCGGAGAGTGCTCGCGGTGGGATGGGCAGATTCAACGCCTGTGTACGTTTTCTGACGACGCGTGCACGGAGAAGGAGGAAGAACGCGAAGAGTTTTTCCGCAGAAAAGATAAGCTCCGCGAGCGCATCGTGTACCACAACAACGTAGGCACGAAGATCGAGAAGTTCGAGCGCGGCGCCGCGTTCGGGATCAAAGAGCTCAAGATCGTGCCGGACGTCGAGAGGAGGCTCGATGGGTACGTCTCCGAGCGACTCGACGGTTTAGTGACGCGCGTAGAAACGTTCGTCAAAGTGGACGGCGAGACGTACCCTGTGAAGATGATCGAAACGTTCAGCGGTAGGGATGATCGCATGAACTATCGCAGCGTGACGTACGACCCGAATGAGACAGCGGTGGCGACGAAGGCGGCGGAGGAAGCCGCCGAGGCGGCTGCCGAGGCGAGCGGGAAGCGCCGTCGAAAGAAAAAAGTCGAGGCGCCGCCGCCCGTGATAAAGAAGATGAGCGAGAAGTACGATCTTCCCCCGCCCGGAGGCGACGTTCCCCCGCACAAGTGCGTGAAGAAGCGTATGTTCATCGTCAAAAAGGAGATGATCCGGGTCGATTATCACTACGGCATCGGTAGGATCACCGCCAGTCGAAAGATGTTCGACAAGGATCATTTGAATCACGAATTCGTTCTCGTCGACCCAATGGAGCCGCCGCCGGGGGAGATTGAGCAGCACGAGGAGCTCCAAACGCTTCTCGTCGCGGAGAAGAAGTGCATGGACTCGATCAGGGATGTGGAAAAGGAGATGAAGGACATGCTCGCGAACAGGACGAAGGAGGAGCAAGCGATCGAGCTCGCGAGCCCGTACTACGACATCGTTCGCATCTCCCAAGAAGAGAGCGACGACGACGACGACGAAGGCGAAGAGAAGATCGTGTTGGACTACCTCACCCCGTACTTGCCCGCGGTCATCGCAGGACACGCGCTCACGAAAGAAGAAGCCCTCGACGTGCGCGACAAGTGCCTCAAAGCGCTGAAGGACAGGCTCATCGAACGCGCGAACAACATCCAACGTCGCCACGACAACGAGTCGGCGGTGCTGGCGAAGCGCAAGGCGATCTTTGAACGCGACCGCGATCAGCTGACGCGCGAGGACGAGGAAGCGCACGATCGCGCGTGCGACGAGAGCGCGTTCACGCTGCGCATCCTCAACCAAAGACTGAAGAGGCACGAAGAGCAGGCGCTGGAGAGATACCACGAGCTCGATGCGAAGCTCCGCGCGGACGATAGACTCGCCGCGGCGGGTCTCACGCCTACGAGCGCTTCCGCATAGGATCTAATTTAATGTAGTGGATCATAGAACGAAATAAACCATACGCGTACATCGAACGTCTATCATCTAAACAGCGTCTTAAACTTCATGCAGCCCCACAGCGTCGAGCCTTTCCCGCTGTTCTCCGCGCGGCTCTCCCCGCCCAACTCGCGCGACCAGTCCGTGATTCTCATGCCCGAGTTCTCTTGGCTAATGTCGAAATAATGCCAGAAGATGAGACACTCCCACACCCCTTTCAGCCCTGCGAGGTGCACGACGAAATCGCCGGTGACGTACCAAGGAAGCAGCGAGTTAAACACGCATTGGTTCACGATCTTCGAGTGCGCCCTCACCTCCGCGGCTTTCGGGTACGGCAACTTCCCTTTCACGGACTTTTGTTTCGTCCACGGCACGGTCTGGAACAAGTGATGGAACGCCCTCTGCTCGTAGTGGAACAGATACGGCCCGGTCACGAGATCCGTCTGCGCCCAGAGCTCGTCCAAGAACCACATCATCCACCGACTGTTCTTCACGAGCCACACCCCACTGTTTATCCCGTTGTGATCCGCGGCGATGACCTGATCCACGGAGTCGTCCGCGATGTCTTCGAGCTTCACGTTCGGGTTCATGATCAACGTGTCCACGTCGATGAATAACACCCACTCGTACTTCGGCAGGTGCTTCCGCACCTCTAATATTTTCGACCACGCCGCGGGCCTCGACGCGTCCGCGACTTCGGTGACAACGATCAGATCGTACCCGTGCTTCGCCGCATACCGTCGTTTGTTCGCCGCGGACGCGACGCATATGTACCCGGTGTTCGAATCGCACAGCGTCAAGATCGCGTACTTCGCCCCCGGGGTGTGGTGCAAATCTTCTGGCATCGGCAGCTCCTCCTCGTCGCTCTCCCCCATCGGATGTTTCGCGCTCGTGAACGGCGGCGTCGGCAGCGGCGCGAGCAGGGAGTCGTTTGGCGGCGTGTTAAACCTGCACTGCAACGGTCGGTGCTGCTCCAGGGGGTGGTACCAGTACCGATGCAGGCCCGCTTTCAGGAAGAACGTGAGCTGGTACGCGGTCCGTCCGAAGAAGTAAAGGAACAAGAACACGACGGTCGCCCTCGAGCACGTCTTGATCCGGCTTCGCCACTTTCTCTTCTTCTTCGGCCCTCTCGGCGAGCGCGGCGATCGCGAGTGCGTCTGCCGCGCCGGTTCCTTGCTGTTGTACCTCTCCGACGGGGACATCCCGCTCGTCCCGGGATACATCTGCAACACGCCGTGGTCAGGCGACGGGATCTCCAACGACGAAGGCGTCACCGCGCCTCGCCGCTCGGACAGACCGGATCCAGACGAGTGATTGCGCGAGTGACCCGGGCGCTTCTTGTTATCCCCGAGCCTGCTCCCGGACGACGTCGCGTGTCGACCGTCGCTGGGGAGCCAATCATTCATCATCTCGCCGGAGAATTGTCGAAAGAGCGACATCTTGGATCCCGCCCCGAGACGCCTCCCTTCCGCGGATCTCGGCGCGGACGTCTGCGAGCGCGAAAACAAATGATGACAGCTCACGACTGGGAGCAAGTGTTGGGGGTTAAGCATTTTCGGACAAGTGGCGGAGATCGGTCTGCGTTTCAAACCAAAGCTAACTCAGCGCTTCACCGCGGCTACGAGGTCTTCGAGGTCGAGGTCATCGTCGTCCACCGCGAACGGGTCCTCCTCCTCCGCAGCCTTGGCTTTCTCGCGCTCCCGCGCTTCCCGCTCCCTCTCTTCCTTCTCCTTCTCGAGCAGCGCCTTCGACTTCGCGCCCGATTTCGTCGTCAACCCAGTCGCGAGCGTCCGCTCCGCGAGCTGCGCAGACTTGTCCACGTTCTTCGCGAGCATCGCGTCTAGTTCCGGGTCGCCCTCGTACTCCGGCTCGCTGTCGCTGTCACCTCGTCCGGACTTCTGCGGCTTTTTCGCCGCGGGAGGTTTCTCCCGGTGCTTGATCGTCCCGACGATTTTCGCGCCCTCGCCGCTCAACTCCCCGTCGCCTTCGATGTGGGATAAGAACCCGCTCAACGCTTGCTCCGTGCGCGCGTCGTCGACGCCCCGACTCCTCGCCGCGGCCGCGGCCGCGGCCCTCGCGCGGTTGCTGCTGCTGATCACCTTCGGCGCGTCCGAGTCCATCGCCGCCGCCGCCGCGCCGCCGCCGCCGCCGCCGCCGCCGATCGCAACCTGACCGAGCATCGCTGCGAGCTCATCCTGGTCGATGTCGTCCTCGTCAACAAAGAAATCGTCGTCGTCGTCGTCGTCGTCGTCGTCTCCACCGCCGTGCGAGTACCATTCCGTGCGATCGCCACCCTCGACGCCGCCGGACGCGGCGAACATCGCGCGCATCCTCGCCAGGTTCTTCTCCGCCTCCGCCCTGGCTTTCGCCTCGTTCGCATCATCCGCGGACGTGTCCCGCTTGACGTACTCCATCGCATCCTTCTCGTCGTGGCCGCCGTCCGCTTTCACGACGCCGGTCTCGCACAGTTCTCTGCCGGATAATCGTCCCTCCGCGTGCCTCTTCTCTTTCGCGGCTTCTATGGACTCTCTCCTCCTCGCGTCGCGTTCTTTTTTCCAAATCGCGAAGTGCGCCTCGGTCACGAGCGTGCCTTCGCTCATTTTCCCGCGCTCTTCCTCAAGCATTTCTTCTTCCGTCCGTTGCGCCTCCTTCTCTTCCGCCAACATCGCCGCGATCTGGGACTTGAGGACGTACCCGGGAGGGAGCGCGTGCCGGTACTTGCACTCGTCCCCGCCGTTCGGGCAGACCCAGAACCACCCGTACAGCCTCTTCTCGACGGCTTCGAGAAAGTGCCGGCACGTGATGTTCGTCTTGTTGTTTTGGTTTTCCCCGCCGTGTTTCTCGCTCACCACGGACTCGAGCTTCGTCTGGTCCCAGTCCTCCATCGCGTCCGCGTCTTTCGCTTTCGTTTCCTCGTCCCTGAGGTCCATGAAGAGGTCCGCCTTCGCAGCCTCCGCGCGCGCGCTCTTCTTCTCGTGGGAAAACTTACAGCGCCACCCTTTCGCGCACCGACCTTTTTTGAAGAACTCGCACGCTATCGTCTTCGGGTCCACGCCCTCGGGCACCTTGGGCTGCTTGATGAGCTCGCCCATCATCTCCTCGAGCTCCTTCTCCGCTTGAATCTTGGCGAGTTTCAGCTTCTCGTTCTCTCGGCGTTTCGCCTCCGCCTTCTGCTGCTCCCCGGGTAACACTTTCATGTTCCTCTCCACGTCCTTCACGAAGTCCTGCGCGTGCTTGCTCGTGTTCTTGTTCTTCAGGCCGAAGATCTTGTCCTTCTGCTCCATCTGCTTCCGCTCGTTTCGCAGCTTGTCCTTCTCCGCTTTCTCGAGCGCTTTAGCTTTCGCATCTTTAGCCTTCAGCGCCTTCTTTTGGTCCGCGAGGGACAGCTTCGGCGGCATCGCGAAAGTCGATCGCTCGATCTGTTGTTACTTGAAAATCCCTAACGAACTTCGAAAGCTTCGCCGACTTCGCGCTCGAGCCGACTTAGCGTTCTCGCGTCCCCGACGCGCTCGACGGGACGATCGCTTCCAGCGCTCGCGCGTGCAGGCTGCGAGGGTGTCGACAGGACGCTCGCCTCCGGGGCGCGCGTCCGCGGCTCTGATCGTTCGCGAGCGCGAGCGTCGCGGTTTTTTTCGGTCGGGTCTCCCCTGGCCGGTCGGTCTGGTCGTGGGCGCGGGCGCGGCGCGGGCGTCTGTTGAGTGCCTTGTGCGCCCCCAAAACGGCCCGGGGACGACGACCCGCGCGTCGCGGCCGCGCCGACCTTTAACGCGGACGCGACGAGGACGTCGCCGAGGACGTTCAACGCGCGGAAGAGCGTATCTCCCCCGTTTGCGTCATGTCGCGCCCGACGACGCCGCGCGACGACGCCGGCGAAACGGCCTCGGAGGAGCCGACGGATCTCGACGTAACGCCATCGCGGGCGTACGACGAGATGACCGAGGAGGAGAAGGCGGACGCGCGAGCGGCGATCGAGGAGGAGGACAGACTCGCGGAGGAGGAAGCGATCAGGCACGCGAAGAGGGAACAACGCCACGCGAGGGTCCTCGTCGCGCTCTTCTCCGTCGCGCTCCTGTGGTGCTCCTCCTTCGCGGTCTCCGACGCGATCGTCGAGGCGCTGTTCGTCATCCCGCACGCGCCGCACGACGTCCTCGTCAACGTGAACGAGACGTACGTACACGTGAAAAACGCGGAGAGGCTCTACGCCGCGTGCGCGACGTTCCAGACGAAAGGGTGCGTCGATAACGTCCGCGCCGCCGCGCGCGTGGAGTCGTCGCGGGCGAGGCGCGTCGAACGCGTCAACGCCGCCGTCGTCGCCGCCGCGGAGGCGGAGGGGAAACGATGCGTCGACGCGGACGAGACGCTCGCGCGGCTCCTTCGCGTGGCCCAGGCCGCTATCGCGCCCAGGGACGTGCCGTGGAAGCTCGACAGCAATCTGTGCGGTCCCGACGCCCGAGACGCGGTCCGCGCGAGGATCGTCAACCCCGGAGACGCGCTCGCGGGCGTGTCCGACGACATCGCGACCGCGACGTCGGCGTACCGAACAGACAGCGAAGCCGCGGTGAATCGAACGACCGGCCTCGTCGTCGAGCGCGCGGGGTACGACGGCGCGTACAAGGACAACAAGTCCGTCGCGTTAGATCGACTCCAAGTCGACGTCCAAACGAACATGTCCACGGAGGCGTCGAAGATCGCGTCCAACGTGGATTTTCACGTCGGCTCGTTGGAGTTGGACGCCGGCGCGTATTTACGCGCGACCGCTCTCGAGGCCGCGGACGCGCTGGAGTTTGTGAAAGGCGCGGCGATGGCGGCCGTGCGCGCGTACGTCCTGACCGTGGAGGCGTTCGCGGAGGCGGTGATTAAGCTTATCAGGAAGGCGGCGAGTTGGTTCAAAGCGTTCAACGAAATCGGCGCCGCCGCGGACGCGTTGAACATCGGGATAACCCCGGACATGACGCCGCCGAGGGTGCCGATCTTGAACCCGTTCAACATCCCAGACCTGCCGCCGGATATCGCGCCGCGCGTGGACGCGATGCACGACGTCGTCACCGCGAGGACGATCGCGATCGCGAACGCCGCGGACGCAGCGCGCGCAGATCTCGTCGGCGACGTCGCGAGGATACCCGAGACCGCGATCGGGTGCCTCGCGGCCGCGGGCGTGCCGACGTTTTTCGACGATTACGACCCGCCGCCGAGGGGCGATGCGTCGACGACGAACGCGACGTCGAACGCGAGCGCGATCGCGTACGCCGAACGCGAGCGCGCGGAAGCGGAGGCGAGAGGGGAACGGTTCGAGAACCAAACGAACGCGACGGCGGCGCTCGTGGAAAACGAACGCTCGGAGCTTCGGCGCGACGCGAACGAGACGCGGGGGAACGTCACCGACGAGGCGAGGAACACGTCGGACGCCGCGAGCGCGGCCGCGTCTGAAGCCGCGGCGAACATCAAAGAGAAGCTCGGCAACGCGAGCGACTCCGACGGCCCGACGTGGCTCGGGGTCGCGCCCCCGAATTTGGAAAATGTCGAAAGCGCGATGAGAGTTCTCTCCGCGTTGTTCGACGCGCTCCTCGCCGCTGACCTCGTGTATCGCGTCGTTCGCTCGTTTCAGGCTGTCGCGAAGCACTTCTCGCACAAGAACTCGCTGCCGCCGATCGATCTCACCGCGAAGAACACGACGGAGAAGGAGGACGAGAAGGAAGAAGAGAAGACACTCATCATGCGATACGCGGAAATAGTAGGGCACCCGATCGTCCTCGTCGCCGTGCGGGTCGTCGCCGTGTCGTTAGCGGTGACGCTCATAACGTACGCGTACCTTCCATTTCACAAGGCGTACAGAACAGGCTGCATCACCGGGTGCGACGGGACGTTCACCACGATGAACATGCACTCGTTCGCGCATAATTACATCGCCGCGGAGGGTTCGCGAATCAGCGCCGCGGGTGTTCTCCGCGCGGAAGCGGAACGACGCGATCAATGTGCGGCGCACGCGCCGTCCACCGCGGCGACCCTCGCGACCGCGCGCGTCGCGCTAGACGCCGTCGACGTCGCGAAAACGAGCGCCGCGTCGACGGCGTCGATGCTCGTGAACTGCGTCGACGCGGAAGGGTACGCGGACGCCGCGACCGCCGCGGACGACGACGACGCCGCCGCGGACGTCTTCACTTCTGACGACTTGGACGCGATGCGAGGCATGATGAAACTCGCCTCCGAGGCGTGGATCCCGTGCTCGTCCTCGGACGCGACGCTGAACGCGACCTCGCTGTTCGAATGCGAGGCGCTGCCGAAGTGTAATCTCACGTGCGGAGGGCCGAATCGATTGATGCTAGCGACGCTCACGCACATTTCGGGGTGCGCGGTGGAGGGCGTCGTTCACGCGTACGCGTTGAAGACCGTGCTCGTGACCGTCGTGTTCTTCGCCGCGAACTGGGCGAGGGATATCGCGGTGAACGGGTACGCCGCGCTGTGGTGGCGCGAGCTGTGCGGGAATCGAGGGTTCCGGTTCGAAGGGACGTTACGCGCGGACGGCAGCGCGGTGAAACCTGAAATCGGGAGAGGACGAACGCTGGCGAAAGTCGCGCGAGCGAAACTACGTTGGCAGGGGAGGAAGCACACCGCTAGTGGGTACTGGTCGCTGTTCATCGCGATGCTCGCGCAGGTGCCGGGGTTCGCCGCGCTGCTCGCCGCGCGTCGATCGAGCCTCGTCACGACCGCGCGATGCACCACCGCGTACCTCGCGAGGAAAAGGTGACGGGTCGCGAACGCCAAGGGGTTGTGAGTCTGAGGTCTGGTTTCTAAACGTTATACATGTAGTGTCGTAGTCTAATTCACGGCAATTTCGCCGCTTCTAATCGCGCGACCGCGGCGTTCTGCGTCGCGGAGGGTAACGGCACGTCGAGCGCGACGCGGCCGTCCAGGACCGCGCACAACGCCCGCAAAAGATACGCCGCCGCTTCCGCCGCCTCCGTCTCCTCGTCCGATCCCCTCGCGGCGGCGACGAGGACGTCCAACGCTTCCAACCTGCACGCGATCGCGCGCGCGACCGCGCCTGGTCCGTCCGCGCACTCCGCGGCGAGCTGCGCGAGCGCGACGATCAGTGACGGCTCGAGATATCCGTCGTTCGCGTCGTCCGCCCATCCGCCACCGCCGTGGCCCCTCGCGAGCCGGTCGATGACGTTCACGCGTAACCTGTAATGCGAACACGCGGTCTCCTTCGCCCGCGTCGCGTCCAAAATGTCCTCTGCCGCGGCGGCGGAGTCCGCTTCCTCCCCCCACGCGTCCGCGACGATCTCCGCGGCCGTCGCGAGCGCCTCTAACAATCGCAACGCCGCGTCGACGACCTCAGGGGTCGCCTCCGAGGACCTCGGGTCTAACAGCGATGAAATCAAATCGACGCCGCCAGCTCGGTACACCGCGCCGACCGCGGAGCTGACCCCTCGCGTCGTGCCGTCGCCCGCGCTTCGTCTCGGCGTCGACGCGGGCGACGGCGAGTGCGACCGCGACGGCGTCCCGATCGGAGGATCCACCGGAGTGCCGACGGAACACAGCGACGCGAGGCAGTTCAACGCGCCTGTCAACACGTCCGCTCTCGCCGTCGACGCGGCGACGAGAAGCACCCTCCCGGCGAACGCGTCGTCGCCGAGCGCTACCGCTCTCCACGCCCTCGCGTTTCCGTTCGGTCGCGCCGCGACGGCGAAGCAGCGGCACGCCTCGAGTATCACCGGCGCGTGCGTGGAGTCGAACAGCGACCGCGCCGCGGCGTTGGCGACGATCTCGTCGTTTCCCAGACGCAGCCATCCGTCCGGGGCGCACAGCAAGTTCCCCAAGGTCCCGAGCGCGATCTCTCGCACGCGGTCGTGCGTGCTCGGGTTCATCAGAAGCGTCGCGAGGGCTTCGGGAAGGAGGCTATTCACGAGGCACGGCGCGTTTTCCGCGGACGCGGCGAGGTCCCACAGGAGCGATCCGCTCTCCTCTTGCGACGTCGAGGGCGTCTGGGCGCCGCGCTCGGGAGGCTCCACGAGCGCCGTGATGAGCGCGATGACGCGGTCCTCGTCGAGCGTGGACGCGCCGACGCCGTCGTCGTCCGGGGGGGCGAGCGGGTTGCTGAAGTCGCCCTCCATCCTCTCCGCGCGCGCGAGGGATTCTGGCGCGCCCCGCGGGAGTCGTGGCCGTTTCGATCTCGAGCACTGTTTCGGGGAGCTCGCGCTCGCTTGAGTCTGCGACGGGCGGGCGGGGCGCGGCGCGAGGTGGCGGCGTCCAGACCGAACGACGCGCGTCGATCAACGTGCTAGTCGCTATCGGGCTCGTCCACGATCGGCGGGATGTTCTCTCGCTCTTGCTCCCGGTACCGTCGCAGAAGCTCCTCCCCCGACGGCGCCGCCGCGCCCCCGCCCCCGCCCCCGCCCCCCGGATTCTCCCCCGCGTCTGCGGCTCTCCACGCCGCGTCCAACCCGACGCGTCCCGCTCTCAAACGCTCGAGGACGTCTTCCCACTCGTCGTCCTGGCACCCGGGGTTCCCGCCGAGCACGAGCGTCTCGAGCTTCGGGAACAGCGTCGGCGTCTCCGATAAGCAATCGCACAGGGTGCGGAGCCCGCCGAGGGTCACCCCGCACCCGCCGAGGTCCAAGGTCGCGAACGCCGCGCTCATCGAAGACGCGCACGGCTCTTCGCTCGACGACGGCAGTCGCAACATATCGATCGCGCCCATCAACACGGGCCGCAGCTCCCCGATGCCACCGATCTCCTCGTTCCCGAACAGCGACAGGCTCTCCAACGTCGACCCGAGCGCGAGCCCCACGAACGCCGCGGCGCCGACGGGGCCCAGACCGTTCGAGCCGACGTCCACGGTTTTCAACTTGCCGCTCGCGCGCGCCGCGAGCGCCTTCGCGCCGTCGTCCCCTATCGCGTTATCCCTCAAGTTCAAGGCGTTCACCGCGCCGAGATCGCGCGCGAGCGCGATCGCGCCCTCGGCGCCGATCCCGCACCCGATCAGCGACAGGCATCGCACCGGCAAACCCCCGCCGCGCGCGCTCCCGCCCCCCGCCAACGCGACCGCGCCGGCGTCGCCGAGCTTCGCGCCGTCCAAAATCAGCTCCCTCAGGACCCGGCGTCCCGGCTCCTCGGTCTCCCCGTCTTCCTCTTCCTCTTCGTCTTCCTCTTCGTCCGCCGCTTCAGCCACGGCGCGCAGCCCATCGAGCAAGAGCCCCGCGCCCGCGTCCGACGCGAACGTCGCGTCCGTGAGATCGAGGACGTCGACGCGCGTCGACGCGGCGAGCCACCGCCCGATCGCGGCGCACGCGGCGTCCGCGAGCGTCGCCCCCGCGAGCGAGAGACGCGTCAACCCCCCGGCCAAACGCGCGCCGTCGCACACGGCGACGATCCCGGCTTCGCCCAGGTTTGGATTGCGCGACAGGTTGACGCTCTCGAGCGTCGCGCCGCGGCCCGAATGGCGAATGGCGTCGCCCAACGCGCGCGCGCCGTCGTCGCCGACGCCTTTGTTCTCCAGGTCGATCGATCGCAACGACGCGCTCGCGGCGATCCCCGGCGCGAGCGCTCGCACGCCGTCGTCGCCGAACGCGTCGTCGCCGACGCACAGGGATCGCAGCGTCGCGTTCGTCGCGAGCGCGTCCGCGAACGTGCCCGCGGTCTGCGCGTCCATCGCGTGCCCGGACGCGTACAGCTCGAGCAGGTGCGTGTTCGTCTTCAGCGCGTTCGCGACCGCGGCGGCCTCGTCGGGGCCGAACGCGCGGCCGCGGAACACGGTCACGGACGTCAAGCTCGGGTCGTCGTTCGCGAGCTTGTCCACCCACGACGCGACGCCGACGGCGTTGCCCCACGCCATCGTGTGCGGCGGCGGCGCGACGCGAAGTGATGAGAGGCTCGCTCCTCGGAATGACCAGAGTGCTCTGTCGTGGCGGAATCGTTTCGCGAGACTCGCGTCGATGACGTCGCGTAGTCCTCGACGCGCGCGGGCGTCGTCGCACGCCTCGGAGGAGACTCGGGTACACCGCTCCCGCGAGCGAAGACGCGCGTACCGCACCGCAGGGATAGAGGGACGGGCGCGTCACGCCGCGCGTTGATGTCGTCTCGAAAGGCCGCGTCCGCGCTGGCGCGGTGGGCGCTGACGACGCGATCGCGCCCGACGACGACGACGACGACGACGACGAGCGCGAAAGAGCCGCGCGTCGCCTCGCTCGCGTCTTCGCTCCATCGCGCGCGAGCGCACAACAACGCGTCCACGTCCGAGTCCTCCGCGTCGACGATCGACACCGTGAACCGGTGGGAGACGGAGAAGTTCGAGCGCGACGCCGCGCTGTGGTGGAACGAACGCGAGGGCCCGTTCGCGCCGCTGCACGCGATGAACCCCGCGAGGCTCGGGTTCATCCGAGACGTGCTCGTGAACCACTTCCAGGGCGACGTCGAGGGAGGGATCGGAATCTCGCGCGCGAACCGCGGCGTGGAAGGGATCTCGCGCGGCGGCGGGTCAGGGTCAGGGTCAGCGTCAGGGTCAGGGTCAGGGTCAGGGTCAGGGTCCACACGCTCGCCCCCGTCCGCCGACGCCGCGCGCGACGCTCGACCCCTCGCCGGGCTGCGCGTGCTGGACGTCGGCTGCGGCGGCGGCATCTTGTGCGAGTCCCTCGCGCGCATGGGCGCGGACGTCACCGGGATCGACGCCGGGAAGAGGAACATCGACATCGCGAAGAAGCACGCGTCGTTGGACCCCGCGATCGACGCGAAGATCACGTACCACGCCGCGCCCGCGGAGGAGCTTCTCGCGTCTGGCGCGTCCTTCGACGCGGTGCTCTCCATGGAAGTGGTGGAGCACGTGGACAACCCGGAGACGTTCGTGAAGTCGCTCCACGGGCTGACCAGACCGGGCGGGGCCGTGGTCATGAGCACGTTGAATCGCACCGCGCGGTCGTACGCGCTCGCGATCGTCGCCGCGGAGAGGATCATGGGCTGGGTGCCCCCGGGGACGCACGAGTTCGGGAAGTTTTTGACGCCGGAGGAGTTGACGGTTTTGTTTCGCCGCGCGGGACTGACGCTGCGGGAGGCGGCGGGGATGAGGTACACCCCCGGGGTGCCGCTGATCGGGGGTGGGCTGAAAGGGGGGTCGTGGTCGTTGTCCGCGGGCGATCTCGCGGTGAATTACATCGTGTACGCGTCGCGGCCGAAGTGAGGAGGCGAGCGGTCGCCTTCGTAGCGCGCGTTGTCGACGATTTTAGGCGGGAGTTGCGAACGAACAGTGAGCTCTCGCTCTCAGCCGCACGACGAAACGCACGAATCACGCGGCCCGTCGCTTCAAGTCATCGCGCGCGATCTGTCGTGGTCGACCGCGTTACATCTCTCTTTCAACTCGAACATAATGTCGAACTTTCCCCAGCCGAGAGGCGGCGGCGGTGGTGGTGGTGGCGGCGGCGGCGGCGGCGGCGGCGGCGGCGGCGGCGGCGGCGGCGGCGAGAAGAAGAGGAGGCGTGGCGGACGAGGAGGATCGGGCGAATCCGGCGGCCGCGGAGGCGGCGGCGGCCGAGGCGGCGGCCGAGGCGGCGGCCGCGGCGACGGCGGTCCTTCGTTCCACAAGCCCTCCGGCGGCGCCCCCAACGCCCCCGGGCAGCACGTCGTCGTCCAGAACAACAACAACGGCGCGTCCACGACCTCGTTCGCGGCGCTCGGCCTCTCCGCGCCGTCGCTGCGCGCCATCTCGGAGGTGATGAAGTTCACGCACGCGACGTCCGTGCAAGACCAGACGCTCCCGCCGATCATGAAAGGCCTGGACACTCTCGCGAGGGCGAAGACCGGCAGCGGGAAGACGGTCGCGTTCTTGCTGCCGACGATCGAGCTCTTGCACCGGACCGGCCCCGCGCCTGGGAACGGATCCGTGTCGTGCCTCGTCCTCTCCCCGACGCGCGAGCTCGCGTCGCAGATACACGAGGAGTCCAAGAGCCTCCTGGCGTTCCACAACTTCAAGTCCCACGTTGTGTTCGGCGGGACGAACATCAACTCCGAGCGGGGGCGCATGAACGGCGGTCGGTGCGACTTCCTCGTCGCGACGCCCGGGCGTCTCATCGACCACTTCGAAACCTCCGGCTTGCAGCCGAGGTGCGCGAACCTCAAGGTGCTCGTCCTGGACGAGGCGGATCAACTCCTCGAGATGGGGTTCAAGCCCGCGGTGGACCGAATCTTATCGTTCATCCCGAGAGAGCGCCAGACCTTGTTGTTCTCCGCGACGGTCCCGCAGCAAGTGAGGAACATCGCCGCGAACGCGTTGAGACCGGGCTACGCGTACGTGGACTGCGTCGGCGAGGAAGACTCCGCGACGAACCTCCAAGTCAAGCAGTGGCTCACGATCGCGCCGCTGGACGATCACCTTATCCTCCTCGTGCAGCTCATCAACATGCACCAACAACAAGAGCCGAACCACAAGGTGATGTGCTTCTTCCCGACCGCGCGTTCGACGCAGCTCGCCGCGGAGTTGTTCGAAGCGCTCGGAAAGCCCGTCACGGAGATTCACTCGCGGAAGTCGCAAGGGCACAGGACGAAGGCCGCGGACCAGTTCAGGGCGTCCAAGTGCGCGGTGATGATGTCATCCGACGTCACCGCGCGCGGGATGGATTTCCCGGACGTCACGCTCGTGATTCAGGTTGGTCTCCCGTCGTCCAAGGAGCAGTACATTCACCGGTTGGGACGCACCGCGCGCGCGGGGAAGACGGGCGAGGGCCTCCTCCTCCTCGCCCCGCACGAAGAGTTCTTCGCGAGGCAGCTCAGGGATCTCCCGATCACGCCCGCGCCCGCGACCGTGGACGGGAACATCGCGAGCGCGGTCGCGAACGCGCTCGCCAGGGTGGACATCAGGACGAAGGAGCAGGCGTACGTCGCGTGGATGGGGTTCTACAACGGCTCGTGCGGTAAGATGGGCTGGGGGAAGCCCCAGCTCGTGCAGGAGGCGAACCGGTACGCGCTCGAGGTGTTAGGGTGCCCGGGGATCCCCGGGATTCTGAAGAAGACCGCGGGGATGATGGGGCTGAAGGGCGTCCCGGGGCTGAACTTGGTCACCGACCTCCCCGGGCAGGGCGGCGGCGGCGGCGGCGGTCGCGGCGGCGGCGGCAACCGTGGCGGCGGCGGCGGCG
>Ga0181554_1001753_pt1 | contig 19969 bp, 12 predicted proteins | sample 011ome_16_FD_145602 | JGI IMG/M metagenome (GOLD analysis project Ga0181554, IMG submission 145602) | Coastal salt marsh microbial communities from the Groves Creek Marsh, Skidaway Island, Georgia - 011503CT metaG (spades assembly) | ecosystem: Environmental > Aquatic > Marine > Intertidal zone... | reverse complement strand
GAACTCCACCCCGACGTTCGCTCGTATGGAACGACCCTCAGGAACCTCGCGGAGACGGACGACGCGTTGTGGGAAGGGTTACAACGTCGCGCGCGGCGGCACCCGGCGTGGAAAGTCTCGCCCGACGACGACGGCGGCGGTTTGGGCGGCGGCGGTTCGCCGCCGACGTGGCGCGCGGCGTTCCGCGCGGGGACCCACGTCGACGCGCAGTGGCGCCGCGGGCGGTTCCGGAAGATTCAGCACCGCGCGCACAGCGAGTACGCGCAGTGCGTGGACATGCGCGGCGACGTCGCGTGCTCCGGCTCGGCGGATCACGAGGTGAAACTCATCGGGTTGCCTCCGCGGGCGCGGCGCGGGGCGATCGCGCGACGACCGGGGGGCTGGCAGCGCGTGTTGGGTCGATGCGTCGGGCACGAGGCCGCGGTGACGTGCTGCGCGCTGTTGCGTCTCGGGGACGGGGACGGGGACGGGGACGGTTTCGGCTTTGGTTTCGGCGGGAACGACGTCCCCGACCGACTCGTGAGCAGCACCGCGACCGGGGAGATCAAACTGTGGGACATCTCCGCCGTGGGGCTCGACCCGTGGGAGGGGACGCGCGACGAGCGCGACAACGCGCGCGGCGACGACGGCGCCGCCGCCGCGGAGTCCGCGGGCGTCGTCGTCGACGCGCGGTGCGTCGCCACGAAGCTCCTCACGACGCCGGAGACGTCGCAGCCGCACTCGCAATTCTTCGCCCTCCGACGCTCCCGCGCGGGCTCCGGCGGCGGCGCTCCCGACCTGTTCGCGAGCGCGGGCGACCGCCCCGGCGCGGGCGTGCACGTGTACGACATGTCGCGCTTTGGCGCGCCCGTCAGGCGCCTGAGGCGCGTTCTATTGTACTCTGGTCCCCGTACGACCCCGTTCGCGTGGTGAACGCCGTTTCTTAAGGACTTTCTCTCCCGGCATTCGTTTCTCTCCGCCCATCACCCCTCGCTTTCAATCCTCCCGACACACCTCGACGCCTTTCAACTCCAACCGACGCCTTTCAACTCCACCCCGACGTTTGCTCGTATAGAACCGACGGCTTCGGCGACGCGGAGACGTACGGCGTCGCTTGGGGCGGCGGCGACGTCGATCGCCACGTCGTCCACGCGGCGTGTTCGGACGGGATCGTCCGACGCTGGGACGTCCGCGATTCGTCGTCCAAACCCGACGTCGCCGCGACGACGAGGGGGGACCCGCGGGACGCGCGCAGGACGAAGCCGGCGCGGTGCGTCGACGCGGACGGCGGGCTGTTCGCGTTCGGCGGCGCCGCGGGGACGCTCCACGTGCACGACGCGCGGTTCCCATCGACACCGGTGGTGCCGCCGCGGCGGATCCACGACGACTGCGTGAACTGCGTGCGGATGAGCGCGACGCTGCGCAGGATCGTCACCGGCGGGGACGACTGCGCGATCGCCGTCGCGCGGTTGCCGGAGATCTACCTCGCCGAGGCGCCGACGACGACGGCGACGCCGCTGGGGGTGCTCTCCGTCGCGTTCGATCACAGCAGGATGGTCGCGGGGGGAGAGGACAGCGTCGTGCGAGTGTTCGACGCCGTGCTCGGGGAAGGGTACGTCGACCGCGACGCGCTGGCGGCGGCGATGCGGCACATCGAAGGGAGGTTCCGAGGGACGGGGTCGATGGCGGCGCCGGCGCCGAGCGGCGGCGGCGGGGGGGCGGGGGGAGCGAGTCGCGAGTAGCGCGCGCACGAGTAGGTGCTTCCTTCGGGGTGAAGCTGATGGATGTGGGTCGGCGGAGCGAGTAGCGTAGTAGTCGTCCAGGAGCGGACGGCCGGGCGAGGCGTCGCGTCCGAACATTCTCCGATCGAGCCGCGAAATGTCCAGTCAGTGCTGGCAGCGGCCTCTCTGCCTGCCTGCGCGTCTCGACGAAACCCTCGACGTTCGACCTCCGCGCGGGCACTGGTCGAGCGCGCGCGGGCGCGCTGACGACGGTTTCGGGGACGACCCCGCGGCGTTCGTCTCGTCGGCATCATGTTTAGATCGGCCGCGGCGGCGCCGAAGAAGGCTGCGCCCGCGGACGCGCCCGTGCGCGTCCGCAGCGCGACGGAGCAGTCTCGAATCGGGTTCGCGATGTGGTGCCGCGCCTTCACGCTCGCGGTCCTCCTCGTGTCGTTCATGAGCTTGATATTCTATGCCTCGACGAAGATGCGCAACGTCGAGGACGTCATCGAGCGGCTCGGACGTGCGTTTTGTCTCGATTCCTTCCCTCCCTCCTTCCTCGCCCTCCCCGCGCCGCGCCCGTCGCTGACCGTCGAACGATTCGATCCGTCACCACGCAGATCCGCTCCACTTCTTCCTGTTCAACGTCCTCGTCGCGTCCTTCGGGGTGATACCCGGCGCCGCGAGCGGGACGTCCATCGCCGCGGGCGTCATCTACGGCACCCCGATCGGCGTGTGTCTCGTGAGCACGTCCTGCGCCATTGGCGCGGGCGTCTCGTTCGTGATCGCTCGATACGCCGCGCGGCCTCTCGTGGAGAAGCTCTTCGTCAGGCGCGTTCTATACACTGGTCCCCATACGACCCCGTCCGCGTGGTGAACGCCGTTCCTTAAGGACTTTCGCCGGCGATTCTCTCCGCCCAGGGTCCCTCGCTTTCAATCCCCACCCTCGACGCCTTTCAACTCCGCTTCTGACGCCTATGAACTCCACCCCGACGTCGCTTCGTATGGAACGACCCTCATCAGAGACTCCTCGCGGTTCGCGCTCCTGGACCAGGCGGTCATGCGCGACGGCGCGCAGATCGTCCTGCTCGCGCGCCTCTCCCCGATATCCCCCTACGTCGCGTTCTCGTACATGTTCGGTCTCACCGCGGTGGGGTTCTTGCCGTTCCTGGGCGCCTCCGCCGTGGGCATCCTCCCGGCGTCTTTCGTCTACGTGTACCTCGGCGAGACCGGGAGGAAAGCGACGACGCGGAGCCGAGGCGGCGGCGGCGCGGGCGGCGGCGGTAACGGCGAGACGTCGAACGTGGAGATCGCGTTCTATACGTTCGGTTTGGTCGTGACCGCGCTCGTGACGTACCGGCTGACGGTCATCGCGAAGGCGACGCTCGGGAGCAAGGTGGGCGGGGATTTATTTTCTGGAGGCGTATCCGGCGGGGGGAGCGCCGGCGGCGGCGGGCTAGGGGGGAACGGCGGCGAGAAGGACGAGGTCGAGGAGCTGCTCGAGTTCGCGGAGGTGGTGACGCCGCGGGCGCCGCGGGCGCCGCGCGACGAGGAGACGGGGAACGCGCGCGCGGGCGGCGGCGGCGGCGGCGGCGGCGCGAGAGGGTTCCTAGTGAGCGACCCGGGCGGGGAGGGGTTCCGGGAGTTTTCGCCGCTCCCGAGCGAGTCGCGCGCGGGGTCGGGCGGGGGGGTTCTAGATCGCCGGAGGAGCGGCGATTTCATGAACGCGGTCATCAAGCGATGAGCGCGCTAGCCGCGGCCGCAGCCGGCCGCCGTGTAAGATTATCTTATTTATTTTGGAGCTCCGAAACTTTTCGCCGTGGATAAATCGATGGCTCACCAACAGCCTCCGCGCGTTCCGGGCGCACTCACGCGCGCGCGGGCTCGTCCGCCCCCCCCGTCCCCCCGCTCGTCGCCGCCGCGAGCGAACGCCGCCGCGTCGCGCGTCGTCGGCGATGTCCTCCGCGCACGCGTCGTCGCTCTCCGCGCGCGTCCTTCGCCGACTCTCGACGACGACGACGACGACGACGACGACGACGACGACGACGACGACGCGACGTTCCTCCGCGCGGCTCGCGACGCGCGCGAGCGGCGGGAACGGCACCGCCGCGGGCGCCGCCGCGGACGCGGCGTCCTACCGCGTCCTCGCGTTCGAGGACTCGTACAAGATCGAGTCCATGCTCCGCGACGCGGGCGTACGATACGCGCACATCGAGCAGCGATGGGACTCGCGCGACCCGATCGAAGCCATTCTCGAGTTCGGACGCGTGGACGTCCTCCTCCTGGACTACTACCTCCCGCCGATGACCGGGTACAAAGTCCTCGAGCGCGTGAACGCGGCGGTGCGCGAAGGTTTGATCGAGCGACCGAAGCACATCATCGGCATGAGCAGCGTGATGTCGTGCAACCGAGAGCTGATCGGACTGGGCGCCGACGCGGGCTTCGTGAAGTGGGACGTCGGGCTGTGGGACGGGTGGAGCCGCGTCGCGGACGACGAGAACCGCGGGTGGCCCGCCGCGAGCGGTTGACGACGCGCGCTGTAGTTGTACACGTACACGTACGCGATCGATCGTAGCTAGCTATCATAACGCGCGCGTACCTGAGTGGGATATTCCTTCGTCGATGGACGCGCGCCGTCACCAAAACTTGAACGGGTTCTTCCCCTCGGGCTCGGGCTCGGGCTCGGGCTCGTCGACGTACTCGACGCCGCCGACGGAGAACGGCTCGTCCCCCCACAGCTCCTCCTCCACGAGCTTCAGCAGCTCCGCGCGCCGCAGCTTCGAGTACCCTCTCAGCCCGCGCTCGCGCGCGATCTCTTTCAGCCCGTCGATCGTCGCGCTCCGCACTTCAAACCGCGCGTCCCACTTCTCTCGCTCCGACGCCTGTAACTCCGCCTCCGCCTCGAGACGTTCCGCCTCCTCCATCTCCTCGAACTCGATCCGCGCGCGTATCTTCCCTTCCTCGACCTCGCCGCGGAGCTTCACGGCCGCGATCTGCGCCGCGCCGAGCGTCCGTCCGACGTCGCGAACCGTCGGCGCCTTCACCTCGGGCAACGCGGGGACGCGGAGATTTTTCACGACGCCGCCGAAGCCGCCGGGGAGACTCTCCGCGCCGCCGCCCCACCCTCTCGCGTTCGCGTCCGCTCCCCCCTCGTTCCCCTCGTTCCCCTCCTCGCCTCGCCCGCGCGTCCCTCCACGCACCGCGTCGAACACCGCGCGCGTCTTCGGCGCGGACGGCGCCCTCTTCTTCCGTCGCCGCGGCGCCTTCGCCGCCGCCGCCGCCGCCGCCGCCGCCGCGGCGCGCTCGCGGCTTCGCTTCGCGCGCTCGACGTCCCGCGCGACGCGTTCCAGCTGTAACGTCGCCGCGCACGCGGCGGCGACGCCCCACGTCGCGGCGTCCGTCGGGTCGAACGCCTTGGACGCGAACGCGACGAAGAACAGGCCGGACAGCGAGAGGTAGCGGTTCTTCGTCGCCGCGGCGTCCGCGTCCGGCTCCTCCGGCTCCTCCGCCAGCGCCGGCAACAGGAACGACAGAAAACCAAACAGCGGAAGAAGAGAGACGACGGACGCGACGCCCCATCGCAGGCCGTCGTCGGAGTCGTCGTCGTCGTCGTCCTCGGGTAACAGCGCGAGGGACTCGATCGTCGTCGCGTCGGTGGTCCCCGGGAGCGCGCGCGCGGCTGCGAGGACGGAGAGGGGAGCGAGAGGTCAGAGAGGAGCGAGCGGATCGATCGACGACGGTTGAGGGGCGACGGGGGACGAACGGAGACGACGAACGGAGACGACGACGACGACGCACCGGCTTCTCCGATGACGATGACGATGCCGCTGCCGATTATGAGATCGACGATGGAAGCGCCGCCCGCGGCGGCGTCCGCCATCGCCATCGCGCGCGCGTCGGACCCTCGGCGTCGCCGTCGGACCGCCCGAGCGCGCGCGAATGATGTATCATCATTTCGCGGTGCCAACCGGAGCCGCGAGATCGACGCGCGTCTCACGTCGTCGCGCGCGCTCGCGGCGCATCGCGCGCGCGGCGTCGCGAGCGCGACGCCGCGGAGGCACGCTGTCGCCGCGCGCATCGCGGTCGTCGGGGGTTCCCCGCCGGGCCGCGAACCGGCGCGCGTTCGAGTGGCGCGCGGCCGACCGCCCGCGCCAGCCGAGACATTTTTTCGCGCGCGCGGCGCAGCGACCTGGCGCTGGCGCAGCGGTCCCGAGCGCGGTTCGAAGGATCGAAGAAGCCGCGGCTCGACCGGAGGAGTTGTGTTTTTCCCCGTCCGCGCGGACGACACCACGCACCGCGCGACCGCAGCACCCGGCGGTCGCGGACGTATCGCTCTCGCGAGGCGATCGCGAGAGGGCTCGCGCGCCTGAACGCGCGCGGCGGAGCGCGCCGGCGCGAGGGACGAGGCGCGCGCGGCCGCGAGAGGGGTCGAATCTTTCTCTCGCCGAGCGGCCGTTGTTGCCGTTGACCGCGTCCATCACCGGTGGAAGAAGATCGAACGAATCGCGCCCGCGCGAACGATGCCGCCGAAGCCGGCCGCGGGCGACGACGATGACTCATCGGACTCGGAGACGAACTCGTCCGACTTCACGTCGGAGACGGACAGCGACAGCGAGCCCGCGGTGGCGTCTCCGCGCTCGGCAAAGTCCGGCGGAGGGAGCGGCAAGCCCCCTCTCACCTCCACGGTTCGACTCGGGTCCATGAACGACCGTCACGGCAAGCCGATAACGTCGCTCGACGACGACGCGCTCGAGGCGAAGATGAAAGCCGCGCAGGAGCGGATGCAAGGCCTGGACCAGCACGTCAGCGATCTGCGTAGACGCGCGGAGGAGCAGGACGCGATGGCGAAGGGGAAGCTCCCGCCGGAGCAGGCGAGGGCGTACGAAAAGCGCGTGAAGGAGCTGGAGCAGCGTCGACGCGAGCTGCTTCAGAGGCAGCTCGGCGTCGGCGAGGAGCTCTCGCGCGTCTCCGCCGCGAACGGCACCTCGGACAAGCACCGCCACGGCGGCACGCCGAGGGAGGTGAAGGAGGGTCAGCGCGTCGCGATGGTGGAGCGTCTGAAGAAGGAGGAACGCGCCAACGTCGCGAGATTGGCGGCGCTCAAGGGGGGGAAAGGGCTGGACGACGCGCAGGCGGAGCACAAGCGGCAGATGGCGAAAGCGCAGCGGATCGCGGACGACGCCGCGCGCAAGGAGCTCGCGGAGCGGCAGAGAAGGGACGAGGAGGCGCTCGGGGGGGTGGAGAGCGAGAGCGAGCCGGAGGAATCGAATTCGAATCCGCCGCCGAATCCGAAGGAGCGGAAGCCGAAGGAGCCGTACGAGGACCCGAAGCTCAACCCGAACGCGGCGCAGCAACAGGGCGGGGCTTGGGGACAACAGCCGCAGCAGTACCCGGGGATGTATCCCGGGATGTATCCCGGGACCGGAGGGATGTACGGAGGGATGAATCCGATGATGCATCCGATGATGAACCCGATGATGAACCCGATGATGATGGGCGGGATGCATCCGATGATGATGGGGAACGGGATGGGCGCGGGGGGAGGCAACGGCGGGAACGACGACGCCCGCGGAAGGAACGCGCGGACGCCGGACTACGCGAACGATTTAAAGCACGACGTGGACGAGATGCGGAATCACCTGAAGCAGCTGATCGAGCTCTCGAAAAACGGCGGCGGCGGCGGCGGCGGCGGCGGCGGCGGCGAAGGGCTCCCCGGGATGCCCGTCCCTCGCCTCCCCGCGGAGCTCGGGAACGACAAGGAGATTCGTAACCTGTATGCGCAGCACCTGAAAGAGATGCTGAAGCAAGAGCTCGAGATAGGGAGGCAATCGCGCGAGGTCGAGCTCGTTCGGTTGCAGTCGGAGATGGTGCAGTTGAAAGAGGGCCCGCGCCCGCGGTCGGGGGGCCGGCACGAGGACCACTTTCCGCCGCCGCCGCCGCCGTACGCGGGCTACCCTCCGCCGATGCCTTACGGGTATCCGCCGCCGTACGGCTACCCGCCGCCCGGGCAGATGCCCTACGTCACGCCCGGGCAGCCGCCGCCGGCGGCGCCGGAGACGAAGGAAAAGTCCGAGCTCGCCACCGTCCCGGAGCGGGCGTCGATGGAGGGCAGCGAATTCTCGGAGGTTTCCGCGACGGAGAGCGAGGTCACGGCGTCGGGCGCGGGGGAGACGTACACGGCGACGCGGACGTCGTACTTCGAGGACGACTCCTTGACGCCGCGCGGGGGCGCGTTCGCCGGCGGCGGCGGCCCGCCGCGGTTCGTGATCCGCGTCGTTCTCGAAGGCGCGGGGCCCATGGATTTAGGAAACGCCGCCGCGAGGCTCGTCGCGGCGGCGTACGAAGGCCACGACGTGTCGAGGGACGCGTCCGGGGCGGGCGTCCGCGCGCGCGGGCCGCTGTTGGAGCCGAGCGGGCACGACCGAAACGGCGCGGCGCGGTACAAGTGGCGCGCGAGGGTGACGCTGAGAGGCGTCATCGTCACCGCGGCGACGAAGCTCGTGCTCGAACTCCACGCGGCGCAAGACGAAGCCGGCGGCCCCGAGGAAGTCGTCGCGTGGGCGCACCTGCCCGTCCTCGGCGTCGACGGCGCGCCGCCGACGGGGTTGCAGGTATCGCCGCTGCTTCAGCTCCCGCTGATGCTCAACGCCGAGCGCACGATGCGAATGGAAGGCGCGAAGGTGGAGGTGAGGGTGACCGTGGAGCCGGTGGATCTGATGCGAGACCCGACGCCGCCGGGGACGCCCGTCGTCGGCGGCGTCGCGTCGCGACGCGGCGGCGTCGAGCCGGGCGCGGGCGCGCCGGAGTACGACGTCGATCCCTACGGCGACAAAGCCGCTGCCGCGCAGAACGAGGCGAACCGTCACGAGGACGTCGCCGGGGTGCCTCGCAGGGCGTGGCGAGAAGTCCGGCACGTAGGCGCGGGGCAGAGAGGAGACGCGTACCAACCCGGGGATGGGCTCGTGTTGTGCATGGACGCGGCGAGGTTCTTGCCCCCTAACGTCACGATCACGCGCATCGTCGGGCGGGTCATCTCCGCCGCCGGGGAGCCTCTCGCGCCGGAGTTCATCGCGCACGCGAAGACGGATTCTTTATCGTTCTCGCCGCGGTTTCACGCGCGGCAGCGGTTCGCGACTGGGCGGTGGAACAACGCGACGGCGACGGCGCTCTTACAAATCGAGACGATCGAAAAGGGGACGTCGCAGCAACGGACCGTGGGGTACGTCGTGTTTCCGTTCTTCGTGGATCCGGAGACGGGGGAGCCGCCCAAGTCCACGGGCGCGAAGGGGTACTCGTTGAAAGAGGGCGGGTTTCAAGTCCCGATCTACGCCGCGAACGACGGCAGCGGGAGCGGGTTCAACCTCAAGGATTTGCTCTCGCGTCCGAAAATTCCGTGCGCGTCGATGCTCATCCGATCGCTCGTCGCGACGAGGGCGGACTCGCCCGCGAACAAAGCCGTTCCCGCCTACGAGGACGGCGCGTACGACAGCGGCGCGGTCGTCCCGACCGCGGTGGAACGCCGCCTGTACGCGCACCGGCTCGCGTCTCCCGGTCCCGCGGTGCGCGAGGTTATGCTCGAGCTCGCGCGCGCGACGTTTGAACCGAAAGTCTTATCCGGCATGTCCGAGGCGGATCTCGAGCGGTGGATGGCGAAGCGCCTCGAGCGCCCGCAGTTTGCGAACGACCGCCCGCTGAACTACCGCCGAAGCGATCCGTACGCCCCGGAGCTCGGGTTTCACGTCGCCGTGGACGCCGCGGCGAGGCTGTCGAAGCAAGCCTTCCACGTCGCGGTGCAGTCGCTTTACCCTCCGGGGACGTTTTACGCGTCCAAAGCCTCGGACGACGTCATGTTCACGCAACAACCCGAGGTGTCGTCGTCGCTCGTCGCGCCGAGGTGGAAGGATGGGTTCCAGTCCAGGCAGCACGTGATTTACGAGCAAAATCTCGCGGTGATCATCGACGTCCGCGCGTTGAGCGGGCGAAGCGCCACATCTGTCGGGTGGGCGGTGCTTCCCGTGTTCGAGCCCGGGACGGAGTTCATCGCTTCCGGGTCGTACCAGCTCCCGCTGTTCCACGGCTCGGTGCAGCTGCCGCTCTTGCAGGACCTCGTGAAGGGCCAGGAGAAGGGGATGTCCGTGGAGGACGTCGTCGAGGGGTGGATCGAGAACAAAAAAGTCAAGTACACCGTGGACAAGTCGAGCGTGCTCGTTCGTCTGCTCGAGGACCAACGTCTCGGCATGCTTCCCGAGCCCGCGGCCGCGGGGATGCCCGGGGTCATGTTCCCGCCGTACGTCGGCGAGAAGCTCGAGCCCGCGTTCCTTAAGAAGTCCGCGGGGAAGCCGTACGCGAAGACGATCCCGAGAGGCGTCCTCGCCGAGGATTGGATCACGGAGAACAACGCGCTGCTGGCGGCGTCGATGGGTCTGCCGTTCGTCCGCGCCGGCGGCGGCGGCGCGGTGGGACGCGTCGGGACCGCGGCGACGCGGAGCACGGAGTACACGGACGGATCGTACTCGGAGACGGACTCGGAGTACACGCGCTAGAAGAAGATGCAGTACAGTAGTAGGGAAGTATGTAATGTACTTTGGCATCACAGCGAAACGAAGCGAACGCCCTCTGGCGAAAATATCATAATCCTTCCGTCGTCGCGCGTCGAATCACCACAGCTTCGGGATCGGATCCCCCCGTCTCGGGACGGACGTCTTGAACTCGTTCTGCATGTCCCTCACCTGCTCCGCGGCGTTCATCATGATCCCCGCGATGCACAGGGACACCACCGCGGGCCCTTCCTGCCCGACGATCGCGCCGCCGAGCCCGAGCGCGAGCCCGCCCGCGAGCATCGCGTTGGACAACGCGACGCACCGCTCCTCCAAAATCCCGAGCTCCTTCAGCGTCTCCTTGCAGTGGCGGCAGTGCCGCGTGTGCCGCTCGTACCGCTCCAGACGCTGCGCGATCGGCTTCACCTTGGACGCGTCGTCCCTGACGCCCTCCGCCCAGCGCACGCCGCCGCCGGCGTGGTCGTCCATCCACTTCCGGAACCCGGCCACGCCGGCGTCCGACGGCGACGGCAGATAATACGACTGCTTCCAGCTCTTCTCCCGGCTCTCCATCGCGACTTCGACGCCGTGCATGGCCTGAATGTCCTGATCCCCGAGCGTGTACGCCGCGTTGCCGTACACGCCGTGGTTCAGACCCACGCGCACGAGCGCGGGATCTTTCACCATGAACTCCATGTACCACCGAAACGCGTTCTGCGCCGGCGCGGAGAGCAACGCGTTGACGCGGTCGCCCGTGGTGATCTTCTTCCCGCCCGCGCCCTGCACCGCCCGTCGCGTGTGCGCTTGGAACTTGGTGAACATGAGGCACCGCCCGGGCTCCGTGGGCGTGTACAGAATCGCCGCGGAGAGGTACCGGTTCCCGCTCGCGTCCTTGTATTCGCTCCGCGACGAGCACGGCGCGGTGAAGAGCCGCTCGGCGCTGACGTCCTTATTCCCCGCGTTGTACCCGCCGTGTTGAACGATGAACCCGGTCTTGTTCATGCTGCCCTCTTTCACGTTGAACCGCGTCATCGGCTCGAACTTCACGTTCATCGTCTCGCTCAGCCCACCCGTGATCTCGTCGTACTTGGCGTGCAGCCACTCCGCGTGCGACGGGTCGAACTGGTTCTCGAGCGCGGGCGCGTAGCCCACGGGGAGTTCAACCATGCCCCAGTCGCCGGGGAGGTCGCCAAACTCCGCCGCCTCGGTCGCGACCGGGACCGCGCTCGCCTCGAGCCACGCGTCCGCGCCGGGGGTGGGCCACACCCACAGCACGCCGCTCTGCTCTTTGACGGGGTAGGAGACGGCGCAGCCGCGCGGGGACGCGCACGCGGTGCGCTCCGCCTTGGCGTCGACTGAGGGTCGTTCCATACAAGCGAATGTCGGGGTTGAGTTGAAAGGCGTCAGTTGGAGTTGAAAGGTGCCGAGGACGGGGATTGAAAGCGAGGGGTGAGCGGAGAGATGCGCCGGGCAAAGTCCTTGAGGATCGGCGTTCACCACGCCAATGCGGTCGTATGGGAACCAGTGTATAGAACGCGCCTGACATCGGCACGCGCGTCGCCTCGCCCTTCCCGTTGAACTCCCAGCCGTGGTACCGGCACACGAGCTGGTTCGTCTCGCTCAGGAACCCCATCGAGAGCGGCGCCATGCGGTGCGGGCACTCGTCGTTCGCGACGGACCACGTCCCGTCTTCGGACTTCCACGCGACCAGGGACTTGCCCAGGACTTTCATCGGATTCGGGATCGTCGGGTCGAGGAACGCGATCGGCGACATCGGGTACCACGCCTTGGCCCAGTCGAACTGGTAGGCGGAAGTTTCATTCGTCGCGGAGGATTCGGTCTCGGGGGGCGCGGTCGCGGTCGCGCGCGCGACGGCGATCGCGCGCGTCCTCCGGGGACCCGTGAGGGAGACTCGGGAAACCCGGACGACGACGGGATTATTATCGCCGCGGGCGCCGGCGAGGCGCGATCGCATCATCTTTCGCGGCGCGGACGCGTTCGCGCGGCGCGGGGAAGCCGCGAGCGGCGTCGTCGCGACGAGCGTGGACGCCATGATGTCGTGCGCGTCTCGAAGGGTCTCGGGTCTTCGATTCGGCCGTTCGCGCGCGCCGGTGATGTGACGCGACGCGAGGCTCGGTGCCGTCCGCGCGTATCCCTGGAGCTCTTATCGGAGGTGGCACGAATCTGCAAGATCAGATCTCGCGCGGGTTTTCTCTTCTCCCGCGTCAGCGAACGGTTGATGTCAGAAGTTCGGGCGGGCAGCACGCGCCGCGCCCATCTCGCGAGCGCACGATGACGAACGCGATGCTATCCTCCTCCCCGCGCGCGATCGCGATCGCGCCGCGGTCGCGCGCGTCGAACCGCGACGTCCGCGCGCCGTTCTCCGCGGCGCCGCGGTCGCGGAGAAGAAACGAACAAGATTATCATTCAGCGCGCGCGTCGGGATCTCGCCGCGTCAGCGTCGTCGTCGCGGCCGCCGCGGCGGACGCGAAGGCGGCGGAGGCGGACCTCCCGCCGTCGGACTGGGCGAAAGAGTGGCGCGCGCGATTTGACGCGGAGAAAGTGTTCCACTGCGACAAGGAAGGCGCGTGCGACGACAAGGAGAACGCGGCGCTCGTCGACTTCATCGTCGCGGCGAGCGCGACGCTGGCGGACGTTCCGTCGCGATTCATCGTCGTCGGCGACGGCGGCATCCTCGAGTCCGTGCGACCGTGGCCGAAAACCCCGCGGTTCGCCGAGCTCGGCGCGAAAGGGACGTGCTGCACGCTCGCGAGCGACGACAAGACCTTCGAGGCGCACCTGTTCCTGTCCAGGGTGCGAGAGGTCGCGCTCGCGAGGAGCGAACGCGGCGGGAGAAAGATCTACGCGATTCGGTTCTTCGGAGAGGAGGCGGCGCCCATGGGGACGGTGCCCGTGCCGACGCCGAAGACGATGATGACGGTCGTGCTGCACGGCACCGGCGAGGGCGGGGAGGTGACGGCGGAGGCGGTGGAGAAGTGGGAGAGCCTCGCGAAGGTGCTCGAGGAGAAGGGCGGGAAGCTGTGAGAGGCGCTCCAGGAGTCCAGTCCTAGTCCGTCGTCGCGCCCACCGTGGCACTCCGCAGTGCTCTGACTGAGATCAAAGTTGGCGCGCCGCGCTTATTCGAGAAGAACCTCGACGAAAACACCGCCGCCACTCGCGGCGTCCGATCACACTCGATCGCCGTCGACGCACGCCCGCACGCACGAAATGACTCCCCCGAAGATCGAAGAGCTCGACCCGGAGATGCCGCCTCTCGAGGAAGAGGAAACCGCGGACACCGCGGCCGCGCCCGGGGTGCGCGACGCCTCGTCCCTCGGTCGAGATCGTGAACGTCAAATGAAATCGATCGACCGTCGCCGTCCTTCTTAGGCACTCCACGCCATACGCGAAGATCTCGATCGAACGGATCCGCTGACCGAGCCCATACCCCGATCGATCCGTTCATCCCCCCTCGCGCGCGATCTCAGGGCGAAGAGGACGACATGTCCGGCCTCGACATGAAGAAGTTCGAGGAGATGATGGTGCGCGCGCGCGCGCCTCCAGTCCGCCACCGACCAGATCGCGAACGCTCCCCACCGCGATCGATCGTTCGTTCCGTCCGCGGTCGCGATTCGCTCGCTCCCTCCTCCGATCGCGGCGTCCGCTGACCCAGATCTCTCTCCTCTCTCGCCCCATCCCTCCCTCCTCCCTCAACAGAAATCCATGGGCGGTGCCGGCGCCGCGGGCCCCGCGGGCTTGGGCGGCGACATGGCGAACCTCCAGAACATGATGGGCGGCATGGGAGGCATGGGAGGCGGCATGGGAGGCATGGGAGGCATGGGAGGCATGGAAGGCATGATGGGCGGCATGGGAGGCATGGGCGGCGGCCCGCCCCAAGACATGGGCGAAATCGACGGCGGCAGCGGCGACACGAAGTGGAAGTGGGAGATGAAGGACGACGAGATCATCGTGCGAATCACGCTGGCGAAGCCCGCGACGAAGAAGGACCTCGCCGTGAAGTTTGGCGCCAACTCGCTCAAGGTGGACGTCTTCGGGGAGACCATCATCGACGGCAAACTCGCGGGGACGGTGCACGGCGACGAGAGCACGTGGTGCCTCGTCGAGAAGGGCACGGAGCTGCAGATTCTGTTGTCCGCGACGACGTCTAACCGCTGGTCGTCCCTCCTCGAGGGGTCCGACTGAGGCGCCGTCGCGACGGAGGACGAGAGAGGACGTCTCGCGCGACGCTCGCGTCGCATCTCATCGCATCAATCATAACGCGCGCACGTTGTTTACCCTGACTACTACATTCATCTATTCTCATCATCTATATCTCTATCGCGCCATCTCACGTCGTCGCGCTACGATATTCTCGCCGCGTGCGCCTCGAGCAACTCGGCGCGTTTCCTCGCGTCCGGCAAGTGCGCGGCGAGGCGCAACACGACGTCGACGTCCACCGCGACGGCGGCGTCGTAAAACGCCGCCGCGGTCGTTTCCCCGCGCTGGAACGCGCGCGCGAGGTCTCTCAGCGCGAGATACGCGTCCTCGCCGAGCGTTCGTCGCAGATCTGACGCGAGCGCGGCGCTCCCCGCGGTGGGCGGCGGAGGCGGTTTGGTGGATTTTTTTGGTTTCGAAACCGCGCGCGTCGGCGTCGGCGTCGGCGGCGGCGGCGGGATCCGCCGCGCCCCGCCCGGCTTCCCCCCGCGCGTCGACGCCTTCGCGCTCTCCTCAGCGAGGAACGACCGAATCAACTCGGAGACCTCCCCGGAGCCCATCACGAGCTCGTTCGTCTTCTCCATCGCGCGCGCCGTCGCCGCCGGCGCCGGCGCCGTCGTCGCGGCGTTCCCTCTCCCGCTGCTCCCCGCGCGGGCTTCGCCTTCCTCTCTGACCTCCCCGCCCGCGCCGCCGCCGTTCCGCGCGTTCAGACTCCTTCGCCGCCCCCACGCGATGATGCTGAACCTCGGCCCGCCGATCCCCCTCGTGAGCTTTGGCACCCCGTGCTTGAACCGTTTGTTCACCTCCGTCGTGAACGCGAAGACGTCCCCGTTTTTCTGCGGAAACGTAAACGTCCCGCCGCTCGGCTCGTGAAGAAACTCGAGCTCTCTCTCGCCGCCGAACGACGCGCCCATGGTGAAATCCTCGCGCTTCTCTCTGCCGCCGAACGCGTGCGAGTCGTGGTGGAACGGCTTCCAGTCCGTGCCGTCGCGGTAGAAGTTTAAGCGCGTGGCGTACACGTCCACGTCGAAGTGCGCGGCCATCGCGTCCACGACGGATTGGAACGTCGCGCTGAACGTCGGGTTCTCGTGCTTGAGGTGCTTGCTCCAGTTCACCATCCCGCCCGCCCCGGCGCCGGCGGCGTCGGCGTCGTCCGTCCCCGGGGCGGCCTCGTGCTCCTCGAGATCCTTCGCGAGCGACGCGAGGAGGGCGTAGTCCCTCGCCGCGCAGTGGAAGTGCGGGAGGTAGATGGCCTCGCCGCGCAGGACGGCTTCGAAGTCGGACGCGAGCTGCCCGTCGCTCTGGGCGATCTCGCTTCGCAGCGCCTTGCCGGCGTGCCTCAGCGCCGCGTTGACGTTCGCTCCGTCGGCTTCGTCGCCGCGATCTTCCTTCTTCACGAACGTGAACTGCCCGGGCGCGGGGGGATCTCGCGGGGACATGACGGACGACGACGCGGCGACGACGTCGACGCGCGCGGCGAAGTGAGCGAGGTCCCCCAGGAGAGGTGGTCGGACGCACGCGCACTTTCCGCCTCGTCAGCCAGCGTCGTAACGCACCACGTGGTTTTTTCGTTATCATCTCTCTCGGCCACTCCCACGCGCGCCATGGCCGCCGCCGCGGCACGCGTCGCCCCGAGGGTATCCACTCCCACCCCCGCCGCGCCTCGCGTCTCGCGCGCGAGCGCCCGCGCCGCGACCGCGCGCGCGCTGCCGCAGCACGTCTCCGTCGCGTTCGCTCCCGAGTACGGCGACGCGAAGTTCGATCAGATGACGCGCGGTGTGTCACGTGTTTCTACCCGTCGTTCGCGTCGTCCCGTCGTCGTCTTCAGACCCGCTCGCGACGCGCGTCTCGTCTTCTTCCACCTTTCGCGCTGCTGCCGCGCGTCGTCCACATCATCCCGCGTCTGTCGTCGCGGCCGTCTCACGCCGCCCGCCGACCGTCGCCCTCCGCGTCTCCCCGCGACGACACGACAGACGCGTTCAACTCGGGGGAGGAATTCGTCGCGGACGTGGAACAAGCGCGGACGCTGTGGGACGACGACTGGGACGTCGTCGACGTCCGCGCGGAGCAAGAGATCGAATTCTTCGGTCAGTTCCCGAACCCGCCGCCCGGGACGATCGGCGGCGTGTTCGAGACCGTCGTCGTATCCGGGCCGCACAAGGTGCGCGCGATCGAGCTGATACGGTCCACCGGATATCGCTTCGACGCGTCCGCGGGCGCGAAGGTGTTCGCGAATAAGACGCTGAACCCAAACTTCGCGACGGACGTACAAAATGCGTTTCCTGATAAAGAAAACGCGAAGATCATCGTGTGCTGCAGCGACGGTCGCCAGCGCGCGGTCGCCGCGCTGGAAGCCCTGGACGACGCGGGGTACAAGCACCTCGTGTTGCTCAAAGGCGGGTTCAACTTGTACAACCGGCACTGGACGAAAAAACTCAACCGCCGGACGCCGAACGGGTCGTTCCGCACCAACTTGAGCGCGCCGGGGGACATCCAGGGCTGCGGCGCGAACCCGGAGGCGGGGAACGCGAACGACGCGATTCAGTTCGGGCCGTGGGTGGACGAGACGGACTGGAAGACCGCGCTCGGGGCGGCGTGTTCGGACGCGTGCCAGACGGCGTGAACTTTTTTGCTTTTTGTTCTGTTGTAATCCATCCATGCCATCGAGTTGACGTCTTACTGTATCATCCATCGCGCAAGATGACCCACTTGCTCGCCTCCCGCCCCGCCCTGATCCCGCGCCGCACCGCGCCCTCCGCGCGTCCCGCGTCGACGCCGGCGGCGCCTTTCCTCGTCGCGCAGACGAACGTCCCGAAGGGACCGACGACGTCGTCGTCCGCGCACATCTCGCAGTGGTGACTCTCGCGCGGCAACAGCCCGTACAGCATCGTGCACCAGAGCTGATACGACGGCACCTTCATCGCGCGCGCTTGATCTTTCACGTGGAAACCGAACGCGTCGTGGCGGCGACGGCGAGGGAGGCAGCACGGCGCGAGGACCAGCGCGTGGGCGCCGGAGTCGCGCCACAGCGTCACCGCCCTCCGCGACAGTTCGCCGCACAGGTGCACGCCGAGGACGACGCACGCCTCGCACGCGGCGTCGCGCACCGCGTCCGATACGAGCTTCTGCGCGTTTTCGGAGTAGATGTCCTCGCGATGGAACGTGATGGTGGGGAGCGACGTGAGGTGGTCCAATCGCGTGAGGTTGTCGTCGTTGTCCACCTGCAGCACTTTCGCTTTCGGAAACTCCCACGCCAGCAGCATCGACAGGAAGCCCTTGCCGCTGCACAGGTCCACGAAGCACAGGCCGGCGCCGTCTTTGCGTTTCGCGCCCCCCGCGCTCGTGTCGTGAGACGTCAGTCGCTCGATGCATCGTTTCACGCGGTTTAACGCGGCGGACGCTTCCGTTATCTCCTTCTTCAGGCCGTGCGTTCGTATTATCGAAGCGTACGCCTCGTCGGAACGAAGCGCGCGCAACAGCGGCGCGTTCGACGCGAACGCGGCGAGGTATCCGTTCGTCTTCACGGAGTTCCCGCCGAGCATGTAATCCAGCGCGGTTTTTTTCGCGCGAGGCGCGGGCGCGTCCGCGGACGGCGGCGGCGGCGGCGTGGACGCCGCCGCCATCGCGGCGCGAGTGGGTATGGCGCGATGACGAGGTGCTCGGTTTCACGTAGTTTCACGAGAAGAATTTTTACAACGCACACAGCAGCGGGCAGACCCTCTCCCTCACGCCTCGACCTCCGCCGGCGCCGCCGCGTAACTCTCGTTCGCGACTTCGAACGCCTTCTCCAGCGCCTCCAGCTGCTCGATCGCCGCCGGCCGCGGCGTCAGCGTCTTCAGCTGGTTCACGAACCGCGTCGTGGGCTTCCCCAAGTGCAACGCGCACACCGCCAAATTCCGCAGCGTGTCCGGGTCCTTGCTGTCCTTGTTGATCGCCTCCACGAGGTCCTTCTCCGCGTCGTCGTACCTCCCCATCGCCATCTGACACACCGCGCTGCCGTTATGCAGCTTCGACGTCCACTGATACTTATCCCCGAGCTCCTGGTACACGTAAAACGCGTCTTGAATCTTCCCGCCGCCGTTGGCGAGGTTCACCCACGCCGTCGCCAGCTGCGTCAACGTCGCGTCGTCGTCGGCGGCTTGCATCGCCGCGAGGTGCTTCGCCGCGAGCTCGGGGCGGTCGATCTTGATCAGGAGGTGGCACATCAGACCCATGAGCTCCAACGACAGACCGGTGTGGCAGCACTTCATGGCCTCGACGATGTTGTCGTCCGCCGCGTGCATCAGCGCCGCGGAGAGCTGCAGCCACGGGTTGTTCGCGAGCGCGGAATCGGCGAGGAGCTCGGTGACTCGCGCGACGCAGTCTTCGCGCTCGTGCGCGCGCGAGGCGTGCGTCGCGAGGAGCTTGATCGCCTGCAGTGACGTCGCGGACTCGTCCGTGATCTCGTCGATGACCATCTGTTTCGATCCAAGGCGGGCGGAGAGGGGCGGGATCGTCAGCGCGCCGCGGGGGTAGGTAGGGACGACGAGCGGGCGAGAGGAGAGAAGAGCTCGAACGGATCCCTCGCGACGGACCTGGTAGCTCCCCAACGCGATGTACGCGCGGTACATGTAGCAGTCGCGCTCGATCGCGTCCGCGCCCGACAAGTTCGTCATCTCCGCGGCCTCGTTGACGCACGCCTGGTACGCGCCGATGAAGAAGTTGTTGTACACGGGGAACAGGACGTCCGCCATGACGCCGTCCGCCCGTCTTTTTCCTCTGGAGACGGAGACAGGACGACGCGCTCGACCCTCTGCTCGGATCCGCGCGACGAAGACGCGGTGGACGACGAAGCGAGCGCCTCGAGCGCGGGTTTGAGCGCGCGGTCGCGATCCGGCGCGTTCGCGAGGACGTTTCCGCGCCGCGAGTCGTGCGTCGCGCGTCCGCGGGTGCGACGCGCGGCGCCCGCCCGCGCCGAAGACCTCCCCTCTGCTGAGGACGAAAGCGCGGCGCGTAGAGGTCGAGTTCCATGAGCTTCAAACGCGATGAAATCTCGCGCGAGCGACGCACTACGAGGCGAGCGCGGCGCGAACGTCCGGCGAGAAGAGCCGCCCCGGCGCACGCCGCGCATGCGCGTCGCGTCCGCGCGGTGATTCGAGGGCGAGCCGAGAGGTCGCGAGAGAGGAAGAGACGGCTTGGGGAAGGAGGCGAGGCTCCATCGGCAGCTGTCGCGGCGGATCTCAAAATGAGCTTCGCGTACGCGGACCGCCTCGAACCCCGGACCGGCGCGGTGTTCTCGCCCGCGACGAACGTCGACCGCGCCGCGCTGCGCGGCCTCGAGTTCCTGCGCCGGCCGATCCCCCCCGGCGCGCGAGGCGCCAAGGCGGGGACGTCCGGCGCGCGACCGACGATGAGTCTCGAAAACGTGGCACCCCTCAACCCGGCGACGACGAAGCGCGAGGTATGCGAGGTCGGCCGGGCGCCGCCGTCGGGGACCGCGCCGCCGTCGCGAGCCCCGCGCGCGGCCGCCGCGCTGTC
>Ga0181554_1001752_pt1 | contig 19970 bp, 18 predicted proteins | sample 011ome_16_FD_145602 | JGI IMG/M metagenome (GOLD analysis project Ga0181554, IMG submission 145602) | Coastal salt marsh microbial communities from the Groves Creek Marsh, Skidaway Island, Georgia - 011503CT metaG (spades assembly) | ecosystem: Environmental > Aquatic > Marine > Intertidal zone... | reverse complement strand
GGCCTGTTCACACTGTTTTTGCCAGTGCGAAGGCCATGCAAACCGCGCCCATCCAGGCGCGTGACGACGCCAAGGCCGGGGCCTTGGCCAGGAGCGCAACAACGAGTGACGCGGTTTGCATGGCCTTCCCTTCGGGATGCAACCCAAAAGAGCCATCCGCGTCGTTGCCAAGCCTCGCCGGGGCCGCACCCCAGCTTCGTTGGGCGCCTGGCGCCTGGCTCTTTTGGATTGCAAAGCATCTGGCAAATATAGTGTGAACAGGCCCTGGATGGCAGAGCCCTGCACAGAAAGGCCCCTGAGCGCCGATGCTAGCCGATGAAGTTGAACAGCGACAGCTTCTGCACCATGGAGTACGACTTGAGTGCCGCTTCATAGCCCACCTGCTGGTTCTGGAAGTCCGAGACGCCCTGGATCATGTCCAGATCCTCGGCGCGCGAGCGGTCATCCTTGAGCTGCACCGAGCGGGTTTCCAGATCGTTCTCGATGCGGTCGGCGCGGTTGAGCAGGTCGCCCGCCAGGCCGCGCGAGGCCTGGATCCGGTTCATGGCCGCGTCGATCTCGCTCAGGTTGCGGGCCATGCCGTGGGCCAGGCTGCCGGCATTGGTGCTGCCGTCGGGGTTCTTGGCGTCGCGCACGGTGGCGATGGCGCTCTCCAGCGCATCAAACACGCTGGATGTCTGGCTGGGCGCTACGCCAAAGCTGTCGCCAGCCACGGGTTTGCCGGTGACCTTGAAGCTCAATCCGTCAAAGCTGATGTCCGACGGTGACTTGTAGGCATAGCGCCCGGCGTTCAGGGGGTGGGCTGTCAGGGTGGCGCCGGGCGTGGTGGGTGCAGGCGTGACGCTGAAGCTGGAGCTGCCGTCGCTCTCGGTGAAGAACTGCACGGTGTAGCTTGCTCCCGTGATGGCGCTGGGGTCCAGGATTTGCCCGGCATCGGCCCATGCCTTGCCCTGGAAGGCCGCCGGATTGGGGTTGGGGTTGCGGGTGATCTCGAACACACCGTTGCCGGTGGGCACATTCATCCACGCCGCGTTGCCATCCAGGACTTGCGCAATCTGCACGCTACCGCTGGCCGACTGGCCGGGCAGACCGGCAAAGGCCACGGCATTGGCGTTACCGGTGAACGGTGCCTGTGCGCTGGCCAGCCCCTGGAACAGCGGCAGGCCGTTGGCATCCTTGCGGTTGGCATAGCTGACGATCTGGTCGCGCAAGCCAACGAGCTGCTGCGCAATGGCATCCCGCTCCGGCTGCGTCTGTGCCCCGGTGCCGGCACTGATCAACAGTTCGCGAAAGGCCTGCATTGCGTCGGTGGCCTGGCCGAGCGTGGACTCGGCCAGCACCATGGTGTTGCGCTGCATGTCCAGCGCCCGCATGTCGGTCTCGGTGCGTGTGATCCGCGTGAGCGCGCGTTCGGCCTGGGCGGCTGCCACCGGGTCGTCGCTGGCGCGCACCACGCGCTTGCCGGCCGTCAGGTTCTCCTGCAGGTTCGACAGCGAGGTCTGGCGCTGGCCGATGTTGCGCAGCGCAAGGTCGTACTGGTTGGCGGTACTGACGCGGTAGATGGAACTGGACATGGCGCACTACTCCGTGGCCGCCTCAGCGGCTGAGCCCCTGGATCAGGGTGTCGAAAATGTTTTGCGCGATCTGCATCATTTTTGCCGACGCCTGGTAGGCCTGCTGGAACTGGATGAGCCGCGCAGCTTCCTCGTCCAGGTTCACGCCCGAGACTGCGGTGCGGTCGCGCTCCAGGTTGGTGGCAATGGCTGACGACAACTCGGCCGAGAACTGCGCACTCTGCGTGCGCGTGCCAATCTGCGCCATGGCGCTGGCAAACCCGTCGGACAACGTGGCGCCATCAAACATCGCCACATCGCGCAGTGCCAGCATGGCGCTGGCGTTGCCGGCGTTGCGCTTGTACCAGTCGCCAAACTGTGGCCCTGTGGCATCGCTCACCGTGACCGTGTCATTGGTCTTGGGCGTGCCCGCCAGGGTGATTTCCCAGCCGTCGATGGAGATCGGTTTGCCCGACGTGAACGCGTACGGAGGGCCTGCCAGCGGTGTGGGCGGGTCGGTCGATGCGTCTGCCGGCGTCGCGGTGGTGCCGGTCAGCGTGAAGGTGGCTGGCGAGCCGCTGAACGTGAGCACCACGCCGGTGGCCGGTGGGGGCGTGATGGTCGAGGTGGCCTTCAGTACCGCCAGTTGCAAGGTGCCCGTATTGGTGGCACCCATGGCCGCGTGCACCGGGTTGGCGGCAGCCAGGTCGTTGGGCGAATACTGCAGCGAGCGCAGCAGGCCTGCGGCGCCCGACAGCGGGTTGATGAGAAAGCGATCGCTGGCCGCTGCGCCGGCGAAGGCGCCGGTCCCGCCATCGGTGAGCGACAGGCCATCTGCGGCCATCAGCGTCTGCAGGTCCGCCAGCGAGGCAAAGGTCATGACCTTGTTGTCGGCCTGGCGCAGCACGCTGCCGCTGGTCGCACTGGTAAAGCTGACCTCGTAGCTGGACGCACGCAGGCGTGTCGCGTCGGCCACCTGCAGGCCCATGATGGCGGTTGAAGTGTTTTGCGCGCTGGCCGCGGCATTGCCCAGGCTGATGGGCGCAAACAGGTCGGTGCCCGGCGTGCCGTCCAGCGTCAGGCCCAGCCGGTTTTGCTGGTTCATGGTTTCGCTGATGGCCACGGCCATGCGCCCGAGCAGCATGCGCCCCTCGGCCAGGTCATTGTTCTGAAAGCGCAGCAGGCCGGCCACTTCGCCGCCTCCCAACATGCTCTCGCTCAGGGCGACCTTGGTGGAGGATCCGGGCTGCTGAAAGTACAGCACCTTTTGTCCACCGCCTGCGCCAAAGTCCACGGGGTCGTCAATCGACAGCGAGGCTGCCTTGTTGCCCAGCACCAGGGGCTGGCTCCCGGCCACGAACACGCTGACGGATCCGTCATCAGCCGCCACCTGCGAGGTCTGGATGTGCTGGTTCAGTTCACGGATGAGCTGGTCGCGCTTGTCCAGCAGGTCGTTGGCGGGCTGGCCGTTGCCCTTGGCCCGGGCGATCTGCTCGTTGAGGCCGGCGATGTTCTGGGCCAGGCTGTTGACCGACAGCATGCTGCCCTTGAGCTGCTCAGCCACCGTGTAGCCAATTTCGTCAAGCCGCTGCGAGGCGCTGCGCAACCGCGTGGCTGTCTCATCCATTCGCGTCAGGGCAACGGTCCGCGCGGTCATGTCGGTGGGGGCGTTCACCACGTCCGACAGCGAGTTCATCATGTCGTTGATGGCGGCGCCAATCCCGGTTTCGCCGCCGGTGAACACTTCCTGCAACTGGCGCAGCCGTTCGACGCGCGCCGTGTCGCCCGCTTCCACAGCCGAGGCCGCGGTGGCCTGGCGCGTGAGCAGTTCGCTGTGGTTGCGCAAAATGGTCTGCACATCCACACCCTTGCCGATGTAGCCGCCGCCGGTGAACTGCCCCTGCACCGTGCGCAGCTCCACGGTCTGGCGCGAAAACCCGGGCGTGTTGACGTTGGCGATGTTGTGGCCCGCCGTCTGCAGGGCCACCTGGTTGGCCAGCAGCGCACGCGAGCCGACGTTGAGCAGGCTCATGGGTGACCCCGCATTTCGGCCTTACGCAGCGCGGTCTGATCTCGAGACCCGTGGCACCGGCATGGCCCATGCCAGCGCCCCCGCGCAAGGGCCGCCCCGCCGCGCTGGGGGCGTTCCCCTCCCGCGAAGCGAGAGAGGGGGAAGGCGCGAAGCGACTCAGGGGGTGTTCGCATCGTCACACCTGCGCCCGCTGCACCCGCAGCGCGCTGTTGATCGCACCGCTGAGCTTGCGGGCGTACTCGGGATCGGTGGCGTAGCCGGCCCTTTGCAGCTCGCTGGCAAAGGCGACGGCCGAGCCGGTGCGTGCGGTGGCCTGTGCCTTGTCGTAGCGCGGGTTTTCGTTGATGAGCCGGGCGTAGTCGCGGAACGAGTCCTCGTACGAGTCGTACGCACGGAACTTGGCCACCACTTTCTGGGCCTTGCCGTTGATGTATTCGGTGGTGGTCACCTCGGCCACCTTCCCGGTCCAGCCCTTGGTGGCCTTGATGCCAAACAGGTTGAACGAGGTGGAGCCATCCTTGTTGCGGATCTCGCTGCGGCCCCAGCCGGTCTCGTGGCCCGCCTGGCCCAGCATGAAGGCGGCCGGGATGCCGCTGTCTTGCGCCACGCGCTCGGCCGTGCCGCGCAAGTGCTGCACAAAGCCGTCGCGGCCCTTGGGCACGGGCTGGGTGGATTCGGGCGTGGCGGTCGTCGCCGTGGACTGCGGGCGGAAGGCTGGCGACTGCAGGCTCAGTGTGGAGGGCACCGAAAAATTCGCATCCGCCCCGCCCATCTGGCGCGAGAGCTGGCGCGCAATCGCATCCGTCAGCCCGCCTGGCTTGCCCGACATGGTGATCGCCAGCTGCTGGTCGAGCATGTCCTGCCCGAGGTCGCCCTGTGCGCCCTCCATCAGGCCCGACTTCATGGTGGCCTCGCGCATGCTCTTGATCAGCTCGCGCATGAAGAGCGACTCGAACTGCTTGGCGGCCTCCCGCGTGACCTGCTCGCTGTTGGGCGTGCCCGCCTGGAACTTCAGCGCGTTGAGCGAGCGCACGTCCACGGCCAGCGCGTTGGACGCACCGATCGTGTTGCCCATGCTGCTGGACGGGGGCAGGGTGAGCGACATCAGATCACCTCCAGTTCGGCATTGAGGGCGCCTGCGGCCTTGATGGCCTGCAGGATGGCCAGCAGGTCGCCCGGCGTGGCGCCCAGCGAGTTCAGGGCGCGCACCACGTCAGCCAGCTGCGGCGCGGGGGGCAACTGGATGACGTTGCCCGGCTCCTGGTTGATGGTGATGTCGGTCTGCTGCGTCACCACCGTCTGGCCTTGCGAGAAGGCGTTAGGCTGGCTCACCACCGGCTTGGAGCTGATGGTGATCGACAGGTTGCCGTGCGCGATGGCGCAGGGGCCCAGCGTGACGGCCTGGTTGAGCACCACCGAGCCGGTGCGGGCGTTGATGACCACCTTGGCCGCCGGTGCCGACATTTCCAGCGGCAGCTCTTCCAGGTCGGCAATGAACCCCACGCGTGCGCCGGGATCGATGGGTGCGCGCACCTGCACGGTACGGCCGTCCAGTGCGGTGGCCAGGCCATTGCCCAGCTTGGTGTTGATGGCCTGCGCCACGCGGCGGGCGGTCTGGAAATCCGATGCGTTCAGGCCCAGCGTGATCGAGTCGCCCTCGTTGAGCGGTGTCGGCACCGAGCGTTCGACCTGCGCGCCCTGCGGAATGCGGCCCGCGCTCAGGTGGTTGATCTGCACCCGGCTGCCCCCGGCGGAAGCGCCCGCGCCACCCACCACCATGTTGCCCTGGGCCAGGGCGTAGATCTCGCCATCGGCGCCGCGCAGCGGAGTGGTGATCAGCATGCCGCCCTTGAGCGATTTGGCATTGCCCATGGAGGACACGTTCACGTCAATGAGCTGGCCGGGCTGGGCAAAGGCGGGCAGTTGCGCCGTGACGATCACGGCCGCCACGTTCTTGAGCTGCAGCTGGCCGGCCGCGCCAGGCGGCAGGCTGATGCCCATCTGCTGCAGGTAGTTGGCCATGGCCTGCGTGGTGTAGGGCATCTGCGTGGTCTGGTCGCCCGTGCCGTCAAGCCCCACCACCAGGCCATAGCCGGTGAGCTGGTTGCTGCGTACGCCCTGTACGGCGGCCACTTCCTTGATGCGCAGGGCATGGGCCGGCAGTGCCAGACCAGCGGCCACCAGGGCCAGCAGCAGCCACAGCGCGCGTGCGCCGTGTGGCAGGAGGGGGCGGGACAGGGCTTTCATGGCATCCATTGTGGGTGGCCGTGCCCGGAACTAAAACGCGAAAAGAAGCCGGATCACCGGCCTATTGGGCGGCATCGGCATGGCCTGTGAGGCCTGCGGGGGCCGCCAGTGGCCGCTGTGCGCCCGGCGTGGGGTGCGGGGGGCATGCCTGGCCGGAAAATCATGCAAAAATGCCGCAAGGTGCTAGTGCACAGGGCATATGTAGCTATCAAATATATAGCGTTTTCCGGCCTTGCCGGCCAGGAAATGGTGGGGTCCTGCAGGCGTATTGGCCCCGCCAACCGCCACCCGGTCGGGGGTTGAGCCGCCGTTTAAAACGGCGTGACCGTGTTGAAGAACCGGCCCAGCCAGCCCATGACCTGCGCCTCGTTTTGCGCCCCGCGGCCACGCGATTCCACCCGCACGTTGGCAACCTGCGTGGAGTTGATGATGCTGCCCGGCTGCAGCGAACGGGGGTCCACCGTGCCCGAAAAACGCAGCACATCCACGTTTTGGTTCACGCCGATCTGCTTTTCGCCCGCCACGATGAGGTGGCCGTTGGGCAGCACATCGATGACCAGCGCGGTGATGGAGCCCTGGAAGGTGTTGGCGCTTTCGGTGCCGCCCTTGCCCTCGAAGTTGTTTTCCGACTCGGCGCCGATGCCCAGCCGGCCCGTGAAGCTGGCTTTTGCAAATGGAAGCGCCGAGACCCGGCCCGAGAGGCTGGAGCTGCGATCGACCGTCGACGACGACTTCTGGCTGGCCGTCACGTTCTCCACGATCTGGATCGTCACGCTGTCGCCCACCAGGCGGGCGCGCTGATCCTCAAACGCAGGCCGGTAGCTGGCGGCGCGAAAGAGCCCGCCGGTCACGGCCACGGGTGCGCGGGGTGCAGCCGACAGCGGGGGGGGCAGCGTTGGCAGGATGTCGACGGGCGGAGGCGGTGACAGGCTGGCACAGCCGGTGCCCAGCGCAAGCACTGCGGCAGCCGCGAAAACCGCGCGGACAAGGCGCAGGGCAGGAGGGGAGGAGCGTTGTCCGGGGTGCTGTGGCATGGCGGAAATCCTGGCAAAAGGGCGGCGGGCCGGGGCCCTGTTCAGATCGGGTCAGGTGGTCAGAGCTGGGCCAGCTTGGCCAGCATCTGGTCGGATGTCTGGATGGCCTTGGAATTCATCTCGTAGGCGCGCTGGGTCTGGATCATGGTCACCAGCTCTTCCACCACGTTCACGTTGGACGACTCCAGAAACCCCTGGCGGATGAAACCCAGGCCGTTGGTGCCCGGCGTGCCCTGCTGGGGCTGGCCCGACGCGGCCGATTCCTTGAAGAGGTTCTGGCCCACCGGCTCCAGGCCGGCCGGGTTGATGAAGCTGGACATGGCGATGTTGCCCAGCGGCTGGGGCTGCACGTTGCCCGGCACGATGGCCGACACCGCGCCGTCGGTACCGATGCTGATGCTGGTGGCATTGGCCGGCACCGTGATGCCGTTGGCCACCGGCAGGCCGCTGGAGTTGACCAGCCGGCCCTGCGAATCCACCTGGAACGAGCCATCGCGGGTGTAGCCGATGGTGCCGTCGGGCATGGTCAGCTGCAGAAAACCGTTGCCGTTGATGGCCACGTCCAGGCTGTTCTTGGACTCCTGCAGGCTGCCCTGCGTGAAGTTGCGGCTGGTGGCCACGGTGCGCACGCCCAGCCCCAGGTGCAGGCCCGTGGGCAGCTGGTTCTGGGCGTCGTTGTTGGCCCCCACCTGCCGCTGGTTCTGGTAGATCAGGTCTTCGAAGACAGCGTTGTTGCGCTTGTATCCGGTGGTGGACACATTGGCCAGGTTGTGCGAGATGACGTCCAGCTGTGTTTGCTGGGCGGACATGCCGGTCTTGGCGATCCAGAGGGAGTTGATCATGGTGGGGTCCTCGGTCGTGTCTAAAGTTCAGTGCGGCCAGGCGGTTCGGTGGGGGCGGGCGGTTGCAGCGTCAGCCGTTCATACTCAGCAGCTGGCCGGCGTTCTTGTCCGACGACTCCACCATCTGCAGCAGCTTCATCTGCTGCTCGAACTGGCGGGAGGCGGCGATCATGCCCACCATGCACTCCACCGGGTTCACGTTGGAGCCCTCCACGGCACCCGCCAGCAGGCGTGCGTTGCCGTCGTTGGGGATGGGCTCGCCCGAGACGGTGCGGAACAGGCCGTCATCGCCGCGCCGCAGCGGGTCTTCGGCCGTGGGCGTGGCCAGCTTCAGGCGCCCGACGGCCTGCGCAGCTTGGCCCGGCGCCTTGGCGGTAACCGTGCCATCGCTGCCCAGCGTGACTTCGGCGCCGGGCGGGATGTCAATGGGTGCACCGCCGTCGGACAGCACCGGCAGCCCGGACGGTGTGACCATTTGCCCCTGCGGCGACACCTCGAAAACACCGGCACGCGTGTAACCCTCGGTTCCGTTGAGCCCCTGCACCGCAAACCACGCATTGCCCATGGCCATGGCATCCAGGTTGCGCCCGGTGCGCTGCACGGCACCCGGGGTGTTCAGGTGGCCTGCGGTCGCTTCCAGTGCAAAGACGCGGGTCTTGGAGCCATCGCCTTGCAGCGGTACCGACCGGAACGCGGACAGCTCGGCTCTGAAGCCGTTGGTGGATACGTTGGCCAGGTTGTTCGCCAGCACGCTCTGCCGGTGTGCGGCAGCGTTGGCGCCTGACATCGCGGTGTAGATGATGCGGTCCATGGTGCAGTTGCTCCGGTCGGGCTGGCAGGGTCAGTGCAGGGCGCTTGCGCGATCAGCGCAGGTTGACCAGTGTGGACATCACCTGGTCCTGGGTCTTGATGGTCTGTGCGTTGGCCTGGTAGGCACGCTGCGCAGTCATCATGTTCACCAGCTCCCCGGTCAGGTCTACGTTGGACTCCTCCAGCGCACCGGCGCGCAGGGCGCCGAACTTGCCGCTGCCGGGTGTGCCCATCACGGCGGGGCCGGAACCGATCGACTCGATCCAGTTGTTGCCACCCACCGCCAGCAGGCCTTGCGGGTTGCTGAAGTTGGCCAGGGCCACCTGCGCCTCGGCGCGGGTCACGCCATTGGAGTAGCTCGCCATCACCATGCCATCGTTGGAGATGTTGATGCTGGCCAGGTCGCCCGAGGCATAGCCGTTCTGTGTGAGGTCAGACACGGCGAAATTGCTGCCGAACTGGGTCGCACCGCTGAGGTCGACGGTCACCGCAAACGGCGCGACTGCGGGTGCAGCCGTTCCGGCATTGGGGTTGGCGGTGGGAGTGACGTTGAGCGTGAGCGAGGTGGTCGTCAGGTCGATCTTGCCGTTTTCATCGAACTTGACCGGGCTGCCGGTGACTGCCGTGGTCGCGGTCAGCGAGTCGTACACGTTCCACTCGTTGGCGTTGGCCGTCTTCTCGAAGTAGAGGTTCACGGGGGTGGACACGCCTTGTGTATCGAACACGTTGATAGACGTGCCATAGGTGGCGCGTGGAATGGCTGGCGGGCCCGCTGCATCCTTGGCGCGGGCGTCCAGGTTCATCGCTGCAGTGATCGTGGAAGTCTGTTTGGCCGGAATGGGTGCTCCGGTCGGGAAGCTCAGCGGCTGAGCTTCCGACGTGGCCTTGCCAGTGGCCTCATCCACCTTGAAGCCCATGACCTGCGCCCCGCCGTTGGTGATCAGATCGCCGGTCTTGTCCAGCTTGAAATTACCGGCGCGGGTGTATGCAAACGAGCCATCGGTCTGCTGAACCTTGAAGAAGCCATTGCCATTGATGGCCACATCCAGGTTATTGCCCGTGATGGTCACGTTGCCCTGCGAAAACTGTTGGGACACCGCGGCGGTTTCCACGCCGATGCCGTAGCTCTTGCCGCCGGCAGCGCCCATGGCGGAGGCCACCATGTCCGCAAACTCGGCGCGCGACGTCTTGAAGCCCGTCGTGTTTGCGTTGGCGATGTTGTTGCCGATGACGTCCAGGTTCTTGCTGGCGGCGTTCAGACCGGAAAGGCCGTGTTGGAATGCCATGGGGATTCTCCTGTGAAAAATCGTGAGTTACAGAATGGCTTTGACGCCTGCTTGCGTGACCTTGCCGCCGCGGGACAGCTCGAGTTCGACCGTGCCGCTATTGAGGCTGACCGACGACACCTGGTCCAGCGAGAGTGCGGTCGATGTGACGGGGCTCTTTTCGCCGTTGTTGGCCACCACCTTGAAGCGCAGCGCAGCCTTGTCGCCAGCGTATCTGGAGGCGTCCCATGTGAAGTTGTGCCGGCCCGCCGCCAGCGAGCCCATCTCTGCGGTGCCCACTTCCCGGTTGGTCGCGTCCAGCACCTGGACCTTCACGCTGGCGGCACTGCCCGCCAGGTCGAAGGCGCCAGCGCCCATGCCCGAGGTACTGTCCACCGCCAGCGTGTTCCCTTCGGTCAGTACCAGCCGCCCCACCAGCGCGCTGCCCTGCATGAGCTGCTGGCCCGCAATCTGGCTCACCAGTCCCTTGACGGTGTCGTTGAGCTGCTGGATGCCGGTCACGGTGTTGATCTGCGCCATCTGCGACGTCATCTGCGCGTTGTCCAGCGGATTCATCGGGTCCTGGTTGTTCAGCTGCGCCACCAGCAGCTTGAGGAACCGGTCCTGGGCGGCCTCCGGACTCGCCTCCGTGGTCGTCTTGGAGGTGGTCTGCGTCGCGGCGGTGCTCGCCGTATTGGTCACGCTGTTGATCATGGAAGGGCTCCCGGGCTTACTGGCCCATCTGCAGGGTCTTGAGAAGCAGCGTCTTGGCCGTGTTCATGACCTCGACGTTGTTCTGGTACGAGCGCGAGGCGGAGATCATGTTGACCATCTCCTCGACCGCGTTCACGTTGGAGTGGTTGACATAGCCCTCGGCGTCGGCTGACGGGTGGGCGGGGTCATGCACCCGGCGGCCAGGCGCGTTGCTTTCGGTGATGTTGGTCACGCGCACCCCGGTGGCGCTCTCGGGGCCCATGGGTTCCGCCTGGAACATCAGCTGCCGCGCCTTGTACGCCTTGCCGTCCGGGCCTGCCACTGCATCGACGTTGGCCAGGTTGCTGGCCACCACGTTGAGCCGCTGCGACTGTGCGCTGATCGCGCTGCCGGAGACATTGAAGATGGAGAACATGGACATGGAGGGTCTCGCTTTCTGGGCCGGGTTGCAGCGGTGCGCCTTACTGGCCCTGGATGGCGCTGAGCATGGTCTTGGCGTTGCCGTTGATGAACCGCAGCGCAGCCTCATAACGCACGGCGTTGTCCGCGAAATTGGCGCGCTCGCGGTCCAGATCCACTGAGTTGTTATCCATTGACGGCTGTGTCTGCACGCCATACGCCAGCTTGCCGTAGGCCTGTGCCACGGTTGAAACCGTCGTGCCTGAGGACGTCGCGGAGCCAGGAATGTGGCGGCGGTCGGTGGTGCCGAGCGTGGAGGCATAGCCGGACATCGGCATGCGGGTCGCACCAGACCCTGATTCGGACGTTGATGCGGTTGCCGCAGTCAGTGCGTCACTGAACTTGAAGTCCCGTGACACGAAGCCCGGGGTATCGGCGTTGGCGATGTTGCTGGCAAGGACACGCTGGCGCTCGGAGCGCAGCACGAGTGCGTTGCCGAGGAAGTCCAGCCGGTTTGTCATCTTGTCAAGCATTTGCGCCTCACACCTGGGTTGTGGAGCCCGGCTCCGGGCGGAGTCTGGGCGTGCACCGATTATGGAAACCGCTCTGTTTTTCTAAAGTCCGAAGTACGCGGAAATCCGTGCGCAGTTCGCCGCTTCGGTCAGCCGGTTCGTGCCTAGAGTGCTGGATGTGAGAAGGTCGCGCGTGATGGCTCCCCCCAAGGGGCTGGCGCGCGGCAGTCTGCCCTCCAGGAGATACGCCATGCCATCGACGTTACTGTTCCCCCCTTGCGCACTTGGACGCGCGCGGCACACCTCCCGCGGGCGCTTCTGGCTCAGGGTGGCGGCTGCGATTGCGGCCTGCACGGCAAGCCTTTCCTGGGGCCAGGCGGTGGCCGACCCGGCCAGTGATCTGGCGCCCATCACCCAACGCTGGCTCAGCGATGCGCTGGCCCGTTCACCTTCGTCCGGGACGCCCTTGCGCATGGAGATCGTGGTCGGCGAACTCGATCCCCGCCTGCGGTTGTCCCCCTGTGCCCGGGTGGAGCCCTACCTGCCCCCCGGGGCCAGGCTCTGGGGACGCACGCGGCTGGGCCTTCGCTGTACCCAAGGTGCCGTGAACTGGAACGTGTTCCTCCCGGTCACGGTCAAGGCCTTCGGACCGGCGTGGGTGCTGGTGGGCAATGTGGCGCCGGGTGCGCCCCTGACGGCCAGCGACGCCATGGAGTCCGAGGTAGACTGGGCGGCAGAGAATGCCCCCGTGATGGCCACTCCCGAACTGTGGGTGGGGCAGGTGGCCACCCGCCAGCTGGTCGCAGGGCAGGCGATCCGCCAGTCCATGGTTCGCGCACCCCAGCTGTTCCGTGCCGGTGCGCAGGTCAAGGTGGTGGCACGCGGTCCGGGCTATGCGGTGTCGGCGGCCGGTCAGGCGCTGACGGCGGCAGGCGCCGGAGAGACAGTACGCGTAAGAATGGATAATGGTCGAATTGTTTCCGGATTGGTGTCTGAATCCGGAACAATCGAGGTCTCGCTGTGATCATACTCAGGCGATAAATCGCTAAAGTCTCGGCCGCAGAGGTCGAAAACATTGCTACTGAGCCCGCGCGTTGTACGGGCTCCAGGAGAGAGCGATGAAGATAGGTCAAACACCGGAACTTCCGGGCGCAGGCGCGCAGTCGGGGTTGGCACGTCCAGCCAAGGCCCCAGCGTCTGCTGCCGAGGGCGCCGTCAAGGACGCTGCAGCAGCGCCTGCCGCCGGTGTGCCTGTCACGGTTTCCACGGCTGTGCGTGCGCTGGATCCGTCCCAGCGCTCCACCGGCGTTTTTGATGCAGCCAAGGTCAAGTCTGTGCGTGAGGCCATCGATAACGGCAGTTTCTCCGTCGATGCGGAGGCGATTGCCGACAAGTTGCTCTCCAACGCCCAGGAGGTCATCTCGCGCTCGCGCGGCTGAGGCTGGCGCGCCCTGATCTTGGCTTGACGGCACATCCAGCGCACAATGTGCCATGTCTCTGGAACAGTCCCTCTCTGCGGTAGAACAGCTTCTCTCAAAAGTGTCTGCTGCACTTTTGGCCGGTGACCCCGAAGCGGTGCATGCACACAGCACTGCATTGCGTGATGCAGCAGCAGCCTTCTTCCATGCCATCGAGAATGGCTCTGTCAGGGGCCAGCCCCCCGTCCCCCCATCACTGAATCAGCGAATCGATGCAGTTGCCAGACAACTGGCCTTGCACCGCGAAAGTCTGGCCAGACTGTCCGTTGTCACGGATCGCCAGCTGGCGATGCTGGTTCCCCAGGCCGACCCGGCGGGCTCTACCTACGGCAAAGGTTTGGGTCCACACAGCGGGCACCCCGGCGTGGCCCGCATCTACCGATCGGTGGGCTGAAGCGGGGGCGTTGCATGATGACGCCCCTCTCCAGGGGCGCTGTCGCCGTTGCAATGCAAGGCACGAATACATGGATGCAGGGTCTGCGCGAGGCGGCCCTGGTGCCGCGATCGGGCAGAAATCCGGCCTGGCTCAATGGCACAGACGCAGGGCGAGATGCCTTGCGTTCAGTGCGAGCGCATCTTGGCCCTCAGGCGGGCGATGGACTGGCTGTGCAATTGGCAGACGCGGGATTCCGTGACCCCAAGCACAGCAGCGATTTCCTTGAGATTCATGTCATGCTCGTAGTACATGCCCATGATGTGCTGCTCGCGTTCGGGCAGGCTCTTGATGGCATTGACCAGTGAGTTTTTAAGGCGCTGGTCACGCAGCATTTCGACCGGGTCTGCTGCTGCGTCAGCCACATGGCGGTCCAGAAAGCTGTCATCGTCCTCGCGGCCGTGGGTCATGTCCTCCAGGTAGACGAGTTGCGTGCCGCGCACCTTGCTCAGCAAGCTCTGATACTCGGGCAGCGTCATGGCCATTTCGGCAGCAATTTCGGATTCCAGCGGGCTGCGGCCCAACTTCTGTTCCAGCCTGTGCACCGCATGCTCGATGTCCTTCTGGCTCTTGCGCGAACTGCGCGACATCCAGTCGCCCTCGCGCAGTTCATCGAGCATGGCGCCGCGGATGCGCTGGGTGGCAAAGGTCTCGAACTGCACACCCTGGGCGACCTCGTAGCGCGATAGTGCTTCGGCCAGGCCCATCATTCCTACCTGAATGAGATCATCCAGCTCCACGTTGGGTGGCAGCTTGGCAATCATGTGGTGCGCAATCCTTCGTACCAGCGGGACGTGCTGGCGAATCATCGCATCACGGTCTAGCTGGCCTTTGGCGGTATACATCGGGTCAGTGGCTCCGGGCGAGGTGCGCAGGCATGTTTGCCTGGTTGGCGGAACGCAGCGCCACAAAGGGCTCGTGCTGAATGGTGCCCGCATTCTCCAGGAGTTGCAAGGCCAGCCGCTGGAGATCCTGCGGGCTCTGCGTGGCGATGGTGGTGGTGCGCACCGGGCCGCCCAGGTGGCGCCGTGCGCAGTCCTGCAGCGTAGCGAGGGCGCCTTTGGCCGCCCGGCGCTCCGCAGCCGAATTGCTGCGCAACAGTGCGGCAACCATGCAGGAAAGACCGGTGTGGACCGCGATCTGCTTGAGACATCTGTAGCTGCCCAGCACGCCCGCCGCCCCCTCGCCCATGATGACGAGCGGCACCGTTGCGGTGTGGGTGAGCAGCGATGCGAGCGTGCTGGCGGGGGCGTGTACCACCAGCAGGCCGTAGCGCCTGAAGATGGGCAGCAGGTCAGACAGCGGGGCGAGTCCTGCGCCTATCGACTGTCGGGCCAGCACCGTCAGGCCCCTGGCAGCCGGGACCACCGCCAGAGACGACGCGGCCACGCCGCCCCCCATGGCAGCGGACTCGCGCAAGGGCCCTTCACGCAGAAGGTGGATCAGGCCCGGGCTGTCGTCGGTCTCTTGTGCGGTGCCGTCGAGCACGACCACGGGGTACCCCAGGCGCTGCAGGCTCGCGCATACCTGCCACAGGGCTTCCAGGCCATTGGCGGGGTTGCCGTCGCTCGCCACCGCCACCAGCCGCAGCTCGGCCTGGGGCATGAAGCTTTGCAGGCCGGCTGCCTGGTGAAGGCCTATGTCAAGCATCGATCAGCCCCCGCTCGTTGAGGTTGTCCGGCGAGTGCGAGAAGAAGAAGTTGAGGTCGGTGGCTTTCGGGTCAAAGGCTGACTTGACCGGCGCCTTCATCGACGTTGCGATGAGCTTGGCAGCGTCTGCGCGCTCCCAGTCTTCGGGCACGCGCTGGCCGTTGGTCACGCCGCGCAGCACCATCTGGTGGCGGATCAGGGCGTCGATGGCGGGGCCGAGCTTCACGGCTTCGTCCACCTTGGACAGGATGGCCTGCTGCGAACCGTCGGTCTTGAAGGCGCCCAGCACGTCGTCCAGGGTGTCGCCGTGGCAGCTGGCGTTCAGCACCAGCAGGCGGTTGACCTCCGGAAGGTCCAGCACATCGAGCATGTCACGCTTGCGCGGATCGCGCGGGGCGATGCCGGTGGTGTCGATGAGGACCATCTTCTTGCCACTGAGCAGGCCCAGCAGGTCCTGCAGCGCGGCACGGTCATGGGCCAGGTGTGCCACCACGCCCAGCATGCGGCCGTAGCTGCGGAGCTGTTCATGGGCGCCCACGCGGTAGGTATCCAGCGTGATGAGGCCGACGCTGCCCGGACCGTGGATGCGCGCGCACATGGCGGCTAGCTTGGCTGTGGTGGTCGTTTTGCCCACGCCGGTCGATCCCACCAGGGCAAAGATGCCCCCCTGTTCGTACAGGGGTGGATCGGCCTGGTCAGTCTTGAGATTGCGCTCAAGCACCTCCATCAGCCACCGCACCGATTCCGCGGCAGACAGCTCCTCCGGCATGCGTTCGAGCACGGCCCGCGCCAGCGCTGGCGAATACCCGGCGCGAATCATCTTGAGCATGAGGTTCGACTGGATAGGGTTCTGGCGCGCTTGACCCAGCCACGCCATCGTGTTGAACCGGTCCTCGATCATCTCCTTCATGGCGTGCAGTTCGCTCATCAGGCTTTGCTGGTTGGCGACCGACTGCAGCGAACTGGCTGCGGGCTCGGCGCGGCGCCGCGCGGGCTGCTCGGGGGGCAGGTCCATGGGGATGGTGCGCAGCGGGTTGTGCCGCACCACGGCAGGTGCAGGCATGCGCTGCTCGCGCTCGGGTTCCTGGTCGCGGCTGCGCTCCGACAACGGTGATGTGTCAGCCGGGCCGTTCAGTGCCTCGTGCCGGCGGCGCAGCATGCGTTCACGCACGTAATCCTGGAAGGACAGGGTGCTCATCGCCAGCTGTTCCGTGTCTTCTTCCACTGGGCTGCGGCTCGCATGCGATGCGGCAGCGCTCTGGCTGGCGCGCGGCGCAGCACTGCGGGGTGCCGAAGGCGCCAGCAGCGGCGGCGTGGCGGATGCTGAGCCTGCTGCGTTGTCCAGTGCCGACAGGGTGTCTTCCGCGGTGGCAACCACCTCAACGCCGTTGGCCGTGGGGCGGTTCGACAGAATGAGCGTGCCCTCGCCAAAGGCCATGCGCGCCTTGGCCAATGCCTCGCGGGAGGTTGGGGCGGTAAAGCGTTTGATGTTCATGCTGATGCACCTTTAAGGATCGGCCCAATGCGAATGGTGTGGGTCTCGGGGATCTCGCTGTGGGCGAGCACCTGGAGCCGGGGCGCCACGCGGCGCACGAGTCGGGAAATGGCGTTGCGGATCTGGTCGGGTACCAGCAGGCAGGCGGGCAGGCCCATCTCTTCCTGCTTGAGGGCGACCTCGGCCGCTTTCTGGGTGAGGATGTCGGCCACGCCGGGGTCCAGCGCAGGGCCAGCTGCATTGCCCAGGGCCTGAACCAAGAGGCGCTCCAGGCCAGGTTCGATGGCGATGACGTTGAGTTCGCGCGTCGGCCCGTAGATCTGCTGCACGATGGCGGGCGACAGGGCGATACGCACGCGGCGGGCCAGCTCGACCGGGTCGGAGATGCCGCCAGCGTGCTCGGCCAGTGTTTCGATGATGGTGCGGATATCGCGTATGTGCACAGACTCTTCCAGCAGCAGCTGGAGGACCTTCTGGAACGATGCGATGGAAACCATTTTGGGTACGACTTCTTCGATGAGCTTGGGGGCCAGCTTGGCCACGTGCTCCACCAGTTGCTGGGTCTCGGTGCGACTGAGGAGCTTGGCTGCCTGCACTTGCATCAAGTGTGACAAATGGGTGGCCATCACGGTTTCGGAATCAACGACCGTAAAACCTGCCATTTGTGCGGCTTCCTTCTGGCGTTCGTCGATCCAGTGGGCGGGCAGGCCGAAAGCGGGGTCGGTGGTGGGCGTGCCGATCAGGGGCGTGGTGATGCCGCCGGGGTTGATGGCCAGGAACATGCCGGGGAAAGCCTCGCCTTCACCCACCACCACGCCACGCAGCGTGATGCGGTAGCCGCTGGGCTTGAGTTCCAGGTTGTCGCGCACATGCACGGCAGGGGGCAGGAAGCCGACCTCTTGCGCAAACTTGCGGCGCACGCCTTTGATGCGGGTGAGCAGGTCGCCCTGACGGCTCTTGTCCACCAAGCTGATGAGGCGATACCCCAGCTCCAGACCCAGGAGGTCCACTGGCTGCAGGTCGTCCCAGGTGGCTTCGCCGTCGCCTACCGGGGCGGGCGGGGCTTCTGCCTCAGGCTGCACCTGCTGGCGGCCGTGCATCACCCACGCGCCGTAGCCCAGCAGGCCGCCCATGGTCAGGAACACCATGTGGGGCATGCCTGGAATGACACCCAGCAAAATCAGGATGGCGGCCGTGACGCCCAGGACCTTGGGCGACATGAACAGCTGGTCCACGATCTGGCGACCCATGTCGTGGTCCTTGCCTACGCGCGAGATCACCATCGCCGCGGCCACCGAGATCAGCAGTCCCGGAATCTGTGCGACCAGCGCGTCGCCAATGGCCAGCACGATGTACGTGTCGGCGGCTTTGCCGGCCGACAGGTTGTGCTGCAGCATGCCGATGGCAAAGCCACCCACGATGTTGATGAAGAGAATCAAGATCCCGGCGATGGCGTCGCCACGCACAAACTTCGATGCGCCGTCCATCGAGCCGAAGAAATTGGCTTCTTCTGCCACTTCAGCGCGCCGGCGCTTGGCTTCCTTTTCGTCGATAAGGCCGGCATTCAGGTCGGCGTCCACTGCCATCTGCTTGCCGGGCATGGCGTCCAGCGTGAAGCGCGCCGACACCTCTGCAATGCGCTCAGCGCCTTTGGTGATCACCACGAAGTTGATGACCACCAGGATGGCGAACACGATCAGACCCACTGCAAAATTGCCGCCAATCAGAAAGTGGCCGAAAGCCTCGATCACGGCGCCCGCAGCGCCCGGGCCGGTGTGGCCTTCCAGTAGCACCACCCGGGTGGACGCCACGTTCAGCGACAGCCGCATCAGCGTGGTGAGCAGCAGCACGGTGGGAAAGGCCGCAAAGTCCAGCGGCCGCAGCATGTAGGCCGCCACCATCATCACCATCAGTGCGACGGCAATGTTGAGCGTGAAGAACGCGTCCAGCATCCACGCGGGAATCGGCAGCACCATGAGCGCAAGGATGGCCACCACCAGAAGGGGGGCCGACAGGCCTTGCAGGGCGCTGGCGTTGTTGCCCGCCCAGTTCTGCATGGACTTCACGGACGTGTTCATACGGAGGCACCTTGCACAGGTGTGCGGTTCAGCGGATCAAGTTCGGGCGGCACATATGGATCGGGCACGCTGTCGGGCATGCGGCCCTCGCCGCGCATCGCGGCCTTCAGGCGGTACACATAGGCCAGCACCTGCGCCACGGCGGTGTAGAGCTTGGCGGGGATGGCCTGGTCGAGCTCGGCATGGGCATACAGCGCCCGTGCCAGCATGGGCGACTGCAGCACGGGCACGTTGTGCTTCTTGGCGATGTCGCGGATGCTCATTGCAATGAGGTCGGTGCCGCGCGAGATGACCTGGGGGGCGCTCATGGTCTTCTCGTCGTACTTCAGGGCGACGGCATAGTGGGTAGGGTTCATCACCACGAAATCAGCCTTGGGTACCGCGGCCACGCTGGCACGGTCTGCCACTTCGCGCTGGCGCTGGCGGATGCGGCCCTTGGTGTGGGGATCGCCGTCGGATTCCTTGTGCTCCTGCTTGATTTCTTCATGGGACATCTTCAGTTGCGCCTTGAAGAAATGTGCCTGCAGAGGAACGTCAACCACAGCAGCCAAAAACACCACCAGCAGCAGCAGGCTCATGCCCGAGGTCATCCAGTCAGCAACAAGCTGCAGAGCCTGTGCGGAAGGCTGCAGGACGAGCATGGCCACCTGCTCGATACTGTTTCCCATGAATTTCCAGGCGATATAGCTCAGTATGGCGGTCATCAGCACCATCTTTGCGACGTTCACCAACTGCTGCTTTGAAAACAGGTTGGAAAGCCCCGACAGGGGGCTCATCCGGCTGAACTGGGGTGTGATGGGCTTCATGCTGAAGATCCAGCCCCCCGCGCATACCGCGCTGAGCAGTGCTGCTCCACCGGTCAAAACGGCAAAAACAGTGCTCGCAATCACACCGATGGACACCATGTCCTGCAGGCGCGCAAGCATATGTCCGGGGGCCATCACCGTGCTGGCATCAAATGCCAGTTGCTGGCTCATGGCCAGCTTCAATCGCCCCATCAACTGGGGGGCCAAGATCAGGAGACAGGCTGCGCCAGAGCCAAGAATGGCCAGATGGGAAAGGTCCCGAGAGCGCGCTCCCTGGCCGTCTTCGCGCGCCTTTTGCAGCTTGCGTTCTGACGCGGGGAGGCTTTTCTCTTGGCTGGATTCCATGATGGCATGACGGCTGGTGTCATGCCATTGTCGTGATGGGCTCCGGAATCTAAAGGTGAAAAAGGGGGCACGAGGGCCCCCTTTTCAGCAACATCTGCATGCACTGCGCTTCAGTGCGGAAGGGCAGTTTAAAACCCCAGACTTGCCAACAGGTCGTCAACCTGCGACTGGTCGGTGACCACGTCAGGGTTGTTTTCAGGATCCACGACCGGACCCTGGAGGTGCTTTGGAGGCTCAGGGGTTGCCACTTGAGCGTTGGGAGGCGCCGTCTGGATGA
>Ga0181554_1001746_pt1 | contig 20001 bp, 18 predicted proteins | sample 011ome_16_FD_145602 | JGI IMG/M metagenome (GOLD analysis project Ga0181554, IMG submission 145602) | Coastal salt marsh microbial communities from the Groves Creek Marsh, Skidaway Island, Georgia - 011503CT metaG (spades assembly) | ecosystem: Environmental > Aquatic > Marine > Intertidal zone... | reverse complement strand
CCTCTCTTCTTTCTTAAGAAAGATGATGTCTTCTATCGCGGAAGAGGAGCCATCGCTGCCTGCGATGCAACAACAACAACAACAACAAGAAATAAAGAAACCAACGCTCGCGGCGACTTCCCCGCCTCACTCTCCGAGAAGTAGTGATGACAGTAGCAGTCGAAGAAGAAGAAGAGCTTCAAAATTCAACATCGACCCGCCACCGTCGCTTCTCGTGAGAGCGATTGAAAAAGCGATCAAATGCGCGTGTTACGCGATCGTTATCTTCTACGTGGGGAAAGCGTTTCACCGAAACGTGTTTAATCCTCTTCTGTCGTTATCGAATGCGGATTATAGTCTTAAAACGATCGTCCGAGACGTGTTTTACGGGTACGAGAAACCGAAAAACAGGAAAGCGGCGAGTTCGGTGCGAGATATCGAGCACAAGAAAAAGTTACTCGCGGACGAGTCACATTTGAAGAGGAAGTTAGAACACAGGGATAGAAAGAGACAGAAATTGCACGAGAAGTTAGGATTGAACCACGAGGACGAGATGGAAATTTGGAGAAGGAAGTCGGAGGAGATGAAGAGGAGCAACGGTAGGAGCGCTTCGACGCGTCGCGACGACGACGGCGAGTTGTAAAACACATGCATAGAAAAAGAGAAGAGATTCGTTGTCAATAGACGAAGTGGGCGCGCGCGAGTTATTAGCAAAATACAATTAAAAGGTGTTCTAAACGATACTATTCACTCTTTGCGTTCCTTCTTCTCCTTTTTCTCCTCTGAAGCTGGAAACTGCATGTTCGCTAAATCTCTCTGCAGCTTCTCTAAAGCGTCGACGGTTTCGTCGTACTCGCCGAGTTTCACCCACTCGCTCGGCCTAACTTTCGACTCGTCCTCGATGCGTTTCCGTTCGATCCGTTCGCACTGTTGCAATTGCTTTCGTAACTGTTTGATTTCCGTCGTCAAGTATTCCTCCTGTTCTGCGTTTGCTCCTTCTTCTTCTTCCTTCTTCGTCGGTATCGTTTTCTCTTGCTTTTGCTCTTCCACTTGCAGTTGCTCCAGTCGTTTCTTCTCTCGTCGTTTCGCGTTCTTCCTTTGCGCCGCCGTCGTATTGTTGTTGTTGTTATTCAAAGTAGCAGAGATCACCGCGCTATTACTACTGCTATTCTCATTATTATTATTACTACTACTACTACTACTACTACTACTCTTCGCACTCGATGAAGCCTTCTTCTTTTCTTCTTCTTCTTTAACTTCTTCTTGTCTCAGCGCCGGAGAGACGTACTTTTTGACTTCAAATTGGTTCACGTATCCCGCGCGGATGCGGATGGGTTTACGCACCGAACCGTCCGCGCGAACCGAAGATGGGATGATTGTTCCTCCTTTTTCTTCTTCGTTTTTGGATTCGTCTTTCTGCTTCTTCTTCTTCTTCTCGTCATCATTTTTAAGCGTCGTCGAAGACATGTTGTTTACTTTTTAACTCTGCTGCGGAGTGATGTTTTTTGATTCAACTTCTTGCTTTGACATATGAATCATCAGAAAAAAAAAAGAAAAAAGAAGAGAAGAGAGAGAATACAAAAGAACTCTTTAAAACGGTTCGGATGATGAGAACGAGAGAGGAGACACGGGGCGTTGTTGTTGAACATCGAGAAGAGTAACAGCATCTCTCTCAAAACAAAGTGGTGGTGGTGGTGAAAGAAAGAAAGAAGATGAAACCAAACACGCGCGCGAAACCCGATTTTTCCTATTATCTCACCCAAAACGCAATCAAAGAAAAGTTAGTAAAGTTGGAAACGGATTATCGATCCGTGTTACGGGTGAAATACGTAAAGAAATCGACGGCGAACGGCGTCGGGGATAAAATCGCCGAATTTGGCGGGAACGCGAACGCGAAGTCGTATTCCGTGATCATCCCCGTGGTGACGATTAATTTAGACGGAAAGTTTGACGAGGTTGAGAATAGGAAGAAAACGAGACTGATGTTTGACTTTGGAGAACACGGGAGAGAGTTGATTACGGTGGATACGGCGTTTCGATTTATGGAGACGTTAGTCGAGGCCGCGGCAAAAGAAGAAGAAGACGACGAAGAAGAAGACAACAGTAGCAACACCAGCAGTGCATTCTCTATGCAGAAAGCGACGACTGACCGCCACTCTTTCCTCGAATCGTTAAAACAAACGACGTTTACCATCATCCCGATTGAAAACGTCAACGGCCGAGCGATGGTGGAAGAGTCAAAGAAGTTTTGCGAACGGAAGAACGGTCGAGGTGTGGACGTGAATAGAAATTTTCCGGTAAATTTCGGCGTCAAAGAGAAAGATTACGATCCGAACGAGGAGTTTCCAGGCCCTTACGCGATGTCAGAACCCGAGTCGAAAGTTTTGGAGAAATTGTTTAAAGACGTGAAACCGCACGCTTGGGTAAACGTGCACTCGGGGATGGAGGCTATTTTTACGCCGTACGATCACAAGAACGAGGAACCGAAAGGAGAGTATCCAGAGTTTGCGAGAAAGATTGGTGAGGAGATCAATCAAATGCACTGCGGGAAACGGTGCGTGACTGGGAGCGGAGGGAAAGGCGTCGGATATTTAGCGCACGGGACGGTAACGGATTACGCGTTTGATGTGGTGAAAGTTCCAGCGGCGTTTACGTGGGAAATTTATGGCGACACGCAGGCGCACTTTGACGATTGCTTCGCAATGTTTAATCCAGTCACAAAGGAGAAGCACGATGATGTCGTCGAGTCGTGGGCGGGAGCAGGGTTGAGCTTTGCGCATTTGATGCGGGCGCATCCCGCAGTCGGAGAAAGAAAAGAGGAAGATGGAAGTGGTTCGTCGAGAACGGCGCTGAGCGATGGAGGAAAAAAAGAAGAAGCAGAAACAACATTTGCATTATCGGCTTCTCCTTCGGATTCAGTACTTCCTGTTAACACGAATCATGACTACCAGTCGCTTCGTGGCGCCGGTCAACTTCGAACAGGTGCAAGACTGAGAGGGAGTAATAAGATAAATAGGAAAGGCCACGCGAGGTCGCAGATGTTCGGGGCGAGAGACCAGGATATCGACACATGGAAATATCTACTCCTCGTCTCTATATTCACGGTTTTGTATTGCGTAGCTCGACGACAGTTCCGCGCGGTGAAGCGATATAGAACTACGAGACGTAATCGTGACAAAGCGACGGTATGATGAGAGTTTAGTTTTAGAGATTGGATTTTTAGTTATGGAAATTTGTAGTTTTAGCATAGAAAGCCGCTTTGAAAGAGTTAAAATACGAATACTCGTACGAGTAATAATAATTTAAGTATTTGTTTGTTCGGTTCACTGACAACGCTACGTAGGATTTATCAGCGCGCTAATAATAGTAGTATTTATGTAATCGCACGTTTCCCCGTCTCAATTTCGGGAAAACTCCTCACCTCTTTTCTCTCCTTCTTTGAAATAAGTTGGTCTCTTCCTCCTCCTCTTTCTTCTTCTTCACTTCCACGCGTCTCTTCCCAACTCGTTTCTTCTTTTCCTCCTCCTCTCTCCTCCTCCTTTTATATATACACTTTCTCTCTCTCTCTCTCTCTCTCTCTCTCTCTCTCTCTCTCTCTCTCTCTCTCTCTCCCAAACTAATTTGCTGTGCTGCTGCTGGTTCTGCTGCCGCTGCTTAAAGAATAATAACATTAAAAGTCTTCGTCGAGCGCAAAGGTAGACATGGAGCCAGACCCGCCGGTGACGCCAGACTTTTGGTACTCGCCGACACGTTTCTCAAAGAAGTTCGTCTTGCCTTGCAAAGAAATTAATTCCATCCAGTCGAACGGGTTCGCGGTGTTGTACTCCTTCGCAAAGCCGAGCTGCGAGAGCAAGTGATCGGCAACGTACTCGATGTAATCTCTCATCATGTCGGCGTTCATGCCGACGAGCGCGCACGGCAACGCGTCGCACACAAACTCCTTCTCAATTTCAACCGCCTCGGTAACAATCTTTCTCAACTTCTCCTCGCCCGGCGTGTTGTTCAACATCGTGTAAAGCAAGCACGCAAAATCTCTGTGCAAACCTTCGTCTCTGGAGATCAACTCGTTGGAGAAGGTGAGCCCCGGCATCATGCCTCTCTTCTTGAGCCAGTAGATTGAGCAGAAAGAGCCGGAGAAGAAGATGCCTTCGACGCAGGCGAACGCGACCAAACGTTCGGCGAAGGATTCAGAGCCGTCAATCTGTTTCGTTTAATACGTTATAATTTAAAAGGGTAAGTTTCCATTCACAGATCAAAGAAAAAGTTTCAAACGAGGGTGCGCACATTATTCGCGCAAAAGTAAACGACATACAAAACGCGCAACGAGATCACGCACCCATTTCAACGCCCATTGGGCTTTCTTTTGCACGCACGGGATCGTATCGACCGCGTTGAACAATCTCGTCTTCTCCACCGGATCTTTGATGTATTGATCGATGAGGAGAGAGTACATTTCTGTTGTAATTCATGAAAGAAAATTTTTATTTTCGGCATATGTTAGTTTTATTCTTCCCCTTGACGTCATCCTCTTAAAGGTGTCGAAAGAAAGAGAGAGGAGGAACGGAAAAAAAAATCATGAAGGAGAGGAGCGCGCGGCGTTTAAAAACGATCATCGAATAAACGTACCAGAATGAATGTTCTCGATGGCAATTTGGAATCCATAGAACGCTCGCGCCTGTGAAAAGAGTGGTTTTCGGTGAGTATCACGTTCGCGTGATGAAGAACGCGCAGAGAATACGAATACGAATTCGCGCGGGGATGCACACATTTCTCTCTCGGAAAGAGGGGGGAAAAACAAAACAAAAAACGTACCTCCGGGATTTGGATCTCCTTCATGAAACGAACGCCCAAGTTTTCCAAGACGATCCCGTCCGAAGCGGCAAAGAACGCCAACACGTGCGAGATGAAGTGCTTCTCGTCCGCGGTGAGCTTTTCCCAGTGCTTCATGTCGTCTTGTAAATCGACTTCCTCTGTTGAAATCGGAGAGAGAAAGAGAGAGTTTCAGGGAAAGAAGAAGAAGGTTAATTTTTGAAATGTCCAAAGCGAGAGCAAAGAAGAAGAAGAACTAAAGAAGAACAGAGACAAGAACGAACGAGAAGAAGAAGTAAAACGTACCAGCGGTCCAGAACGACGCTTGCGCTTTCTTGTACTGTAATTGATAATAGGAAGAGAGAGAGAGAGAGAGAGGAGAGAACGTCAGCACACGCACAAATTTCAAACGCTTCGAAAACAGAAAGATTTTTGAAAATAGAAGAAATGATATCGTATGATAAACGTACCATTTCCCAAACGGCATCGTACTTCAACGGAAACAAAACGAATCGGTCGTTTCCGCCGTCGTCGAGGAGTGGTTCTGCGAGTTGTTGTTCGTCGGAAGGCATTTTTGTTGTTCTTGTGTGTGTGTGTGTGTGTATAAGTCGGCGAGGATGATGTCGCTAAAAAAGTGGCAACAACGGCTATAAAAATCGACGTTTTGATCCGTCGAAAAAAACAAAAACTGAACAGGAAAAGACGACGCGAAATCCGGCATAAAAAAAACTCAATCTTACGTGCATAAACGTAACGTATAATGGGAAAAGTTCACGGTTCGCTCGCTCGTGCCGGTAAAGTCCGAGGTCAAACTCCGAAGGGTACGTCGTTTTGAACGAGAATAGTGATTTGTAATCGTTCGCGTGGAGGTTTTTTTATCGAATCCCTCGCGCGCATACGCGTAATTTTTGCACCTTTTGTGGGAAGCCCTCTCTCGTGTAGCGACGGTGAAAATCGGCGCTCGGAAATGCGGCGTCAAAGAGGTGTCGCGAAGTTACGTGGGATCGGAACCTCACCGGAACAGATCGCGTTGGGTTATGTTCACGCGTCAGTGCGCTCTCTTTCATCGCTTTCACTTCGGTTCATATCTTTTGTCGATATCACATATGACTAACATAATTTCTTTCCCTCACTACACCACTCTCTTTGAAACCAAATTATTAATAGTTGCCAAACAAGAAACGAAGAAACGCCCAAAGGGAAGAGCGGGCAAGCGCATCGTTTACAACAGAAGATTTGTCAACGTCGTCGTCGGTCCGGGCAAGAAGAAGTCGCCGAACTCCAACGCCGCTTAATTTCATATATTCTTTGACTTATATTAGTAGTTTATTAGAATTATATTGAAAATGAGTTTATGGAGGAGAATAGCCGCGCGAGGTCGCTCTTCGTCTTTCATCGAAGGGGGGCATCGACTTTTAGCAACAACAACAAGTACAACCGTAGTAGATAAAAAGAGAGCTTTGGTTTTACCACCAGCAGCAGCATCGTTCTTTACGACGGCGACGACGACAAAAACAACAACAAATGAAACAAACAACAATTCTTTCCTTCGAGGAAGGAGATTCGTCTCCACCACTCCTACATCTCTTTTGTCCACGGACGGGGAGGTGTTGAGCCTTGATCCGAGCAGCTATCGCGAAATGGTTCGCAAATTCAAAGGCGTTGAAACCGCTTCTAAAGCTGAAATCAACAAGATTGAGTTGGCCCGAGTTCGTAGAGAGCACGCGCGGTGGTCGGCGGATACCGGCTCGTCCGATGTCCAAATCGCCGCTCTCACTGCTAAAATCGCGTACATGACGGAACATTTAAAAGTCCACAAGAAAGATAAGCACAGTCGATTAGGTTTATCGCAAATGTTGGAGAGACGAAAGAAACTTTTGAAGTATCTTCGTCGAACCAAGCCGTTGAAGTACGAAAAGGTGATCACTGCGCTCGGGTTGAAAGATCGGACTTTTGTGGAGGAACCGTTGGGTGCCAAGTGGCCTACCCGTGGTGGTGGATAGCTCGAATAATTTGTTTGTTTATTAGTATTATTAAGGTGAAGTTTTTGTAATGAAGAAGTCAAGAAGAAGAAGATTGTTTAAATGAATGTATTTTACGCCATCACACGCAGCGAGACAAGAAAGAGGACAAAAAGGATCTCATCTTCCAACACCAAAACAGGAAAAGGAAAAATCCGACGTGTCGTGCTTTAGAATTTTGACGCTCAACAACATTCACACACGCTCACGATTCCTTCCTCTGCAACAATCACCAAAGAACTCACCACGAGAGCACCCAGATTTGCTCTTTTCGCCGCTCGCTCGCAATGCTTTACATTTCTTGTCTTCAACCGACGGGCGTTTCTCCGGCGTTAAATAACAGACGCCGCGCATCATCATCATCTTATGTGAGTCAGCAAAAGACTTTGATGAAGAAAAAGAAAAAAGAAGAAGAAAGCGCGGCGTGTCAATTCACTTTCTTATTAGACAAACCTGGGTGCATGGACGCGCGAATGGACGAAGACGAGCCGTGCGATGTAAATTTGGAGTGCCCGTTGGAACCGTTCGATATTTCCAAGTGTTTGAAAAGGCACAAAGGCGTGTTGAAAATGGGCGTCAATCACGCGGTTCGATTTACGTTGAATGCTGAAAATTTATTCGTCTCGCCGTTACCCGGGTCGACGATTTTCTTAGACGACGAAGTCGTCACGGATAAGATGACGAAGATGCTCGAAGACGGGTCTCGCTTGCGTTTCGCGAAATCCGAGTACGTTTTGATCTCCGAAGGTTTCTGCCCGTTGCCTTCCTGGGACGCAGTCGTTTCTTCCAGATAAAAAAAAAGAGTGCCTTGTTGTTGTTGTTCGCAAATAAAAAAAAAGACCAGAACCACAAAAAGCGTTTGAAAGCTTCCCAAAGCCGCCGAGCGCATGTGAATAATGGATGTATTATATATATGTTACCTGTTTTATTATCATCGTTATCATCATCGTTAATACTAATGATCATCATCATCATCATCATTCTTGTTGTTGTAATAAGTGAGAACTTTATTATCTCTTCTATGAACTACTGTCATACAGTATTTTGTACAAACCAAAAGAAGAGACCAGTCGAAAAAAAAGAGACGTTTGTGTGTTTCGTTTTAAAACGAACTCTCTTCACATTTCTAAATGTCTCATCTCCTCCTCTGCAGACGACGCCAAAGAGACGTATTAGTACTCCTACATCATTCGATGATGATGCGCGCGCTCACATTTCAATCGTCTCCTTCCACCGCGCATACTAATCAACAACAACGGACGTTTGCTTCATCATCATCGTCGTGTTCATCATCATCATCATCATCATCATTCGCAACGAACGTTTCCAGTTTGAGTAGAAGACGAGCACAGAAAAATCTATTATCCCCTTCTTCAAAATCGTCGTCGTCGGTGTCTGTTCTGTTGCGAGAGAAAAGCAGAAGAAGAGTCAAAATCGTCGCCAAAGTCGTCGAGAGTAACAATAACGAAAACGAGAAAGTGAACGACGCGCCGAGGAAGAAACGGTACAAATGGGCCGTGGTCGGGTGCGATTCCGACGCAGGAGGGGCGTTGGCAATAATAAGGGGTGACTTTGCCGGAGACGTGCAAACGGTTGAAATTGTGGACGTGCCGACGATGACGGTTACGGTGAACGGGAAAAAGAGGATACGATTGGACGTGGCAAAAATGATTGAAAAAGTGAAAGAGCTGGACTTGCCGAGCGATGGGAATGGTGGACATTCGAGCGTCGTATTCGTGGAAGAAGGCGGCGTCGAGTTCGGCTTTAGCGCGCAGACGGCGTTCGTGCAAGGATACAATTTTGGTTTATGGAAAGGTGTTTTAGAATCGTGCGTGAACCCAGAGACGACGAGAGTGGAGGTGGTGAAACCTCAGGCGTGGAAGCTCGCGTTGGGGTTGAGTGGTAAGAAAACGAGTAAAGATGATTCGATCGAGATGGCGAAGATGGTCTTCCCGGAATCGGAAGATATGTTGCAAAGGAAGAAGGATCACGGAAGAGCGGAGAGTTTGTTAATTGCGGCGTACGGTCACGCGAGAGAGACGTTACAGAAGAACAACGACGTCGAATACGGGGATATCGTCAGAGATGACGTGGTTTGCAAACGCGTGTTTAACGTTTTGGAGCAGAAAGGTTTGGTTTCCGAGCATGGCGTGGCGTATTTCGGACCGTATTTCGGAAGAACCGGAATGGAGTTGAAACACGACTTGAAAACGAGAGGGTTGAAAGTCTCCGGAACAAAAGGAGAGTTGATTTTGCGTTTAGAAACGGACGATTTGAGGCGAAGGAGCGAGAATAAAAAGATAGGGAAGATGGACGATGATAATAGCATTAGCGTTGACGAAAAAAAAGAAGAGGAAGTTTTAGAAGCGTAAGTAGAAAGACAAAGCGTATGATATTCGTTGTTGCAGGTGTATGTTTTATTTAGGATTAATAACACGACAAATACGTTACGCGTTTGTGCTTAATACGCTACTACTCATCTTGTCCTTATTATTGTTGCTGCTGCTGTTGCTGGCTACTTTCTCTTTCCTCTTTCAAATCCCACGGCTCGTCCATTTTCGCATTCTTACCTTCGACTTCTTTAATCAACGCTTTCGCTTGTTGCCTCATAAACGAGAGTCTTTGATTAATCGAGTGATTCGGGTCCAAAGCGGCCGCTTTCTCCAACCTCGAAAACGCCGCATCGATTAACGCTCCAAGTTCTTTTCTCTCCTTCGATTCCTCCGGGTCTTTCCAGACCTTTTTCTTGTTCTTCTCTTCGCGCCGTTTATGGACGAACGCTTGCACGAGCGTTCTCGCTTGTCCAAAGTTCAAAGTGCCCCATCGCGCGTACGCTTCCGCCATATTTGGGTTCTTCTCCACCGCCAGCTTGTACTTTTCTTCGGCTTTGTCGTACTCTTTTTTATGCTCTAACGCGATACCCCAGTTTACTAATGCTGGTGCGAATTTATCCGAGGAGACCAACGCTTCGCGATACAACTCGATGGCGCCGTCGACTTCGCCCATGAGAAACTTACACCCACCGGCTCTTAAGAACGCTTCGTGCGCGGGGATAGAACTTTCTAACTTTTGCGCTCTCCCATCTTTCATGTTATCGATGTGCATCATGCGTTCGTGTTGTTCTCTAGATTTTTGCGCCACGTTCATAAGCAACGGAATCGCGTCTTTACATCTGTTCGCTTGCTGATACGCCGCCGCCAAGTGGAAGTCCGCCGTCAACGAGTTCTCCCCAAGTTCTTTCTTCGCTCTCTCCAACGGTCCGATGGCTTCTCTCGGTGCGTTTCGCAGAACATGCGCTAATCCCAACTGCATCCATGCGTGTCCTAAGCTCGAATCGATCGTCGTCGCCGCCTCTAAATATGAAATCGCTTGCACAACCTCCTCTGGACTCGGATCGACTTTCGTCTTGACGCCTTTCCCAGAAATCGAATGCATTTTCAACGGTTTCGTCGAGTTATCCTCTTTTTTGCGTCCGTGCAGTAAACACATGCTCGCTCGCAAATACACGTGCGCGTGCTTGACTTTCGCGTCTTCAATCAACACGCGATATTGCTCCAACGCCGACTGACAGTCGCCGGCGCCTTGGTGCGCGACTGCCAACTGCCATCTCGCCTCCGTGCTCGACGGTTTCTTTTCCAACGCTTCGTTCAAAATAGCAACCGCGGATGGAAAATCACGCTCGTGTTGATATACTCGCGACAAAGCAACCTCAATCTCAATCTTATTCACGTTCTTATTGTCTTCATCGTTGTCGTCGTCGTCTTTTCCGCCATCTTTTCTTCTAGTTTGCAACTCTTCTTCGATCGCTTTCGCTTTCTTCAAGTTATACTTCGCCTCTACCAACGGCGTCTTATCGTGCGTAAATCCTAGCGGACTCTTTGCCGCGTTCCCGTCCGCTTTATCTAACAAAGCCAACGCTAATCGTACGCTCGCTTCTTTGCTCTTCGCTTTTAAAGATTCGCTACTCCCGCTACCGCTTTTCTTCTCCTCTTCTTGTTGTTTCAACGCAGAGTCGTATTTCACCGTCACCTCTCTCAACGTCTCGATCGCTTCGTCCGTATCCATGTCCGCTCGGTACATGTCCCCTAACAACAACTTCGTATCCGTGGACTTTGAATCAATCAGAGACCATTTTTTTAACAACGTTTTGGCACCAAAGAAAGAAGAAGAGCTCTTCTTCTTATCGTTTAAACCAACCATTTTATTCGCCAACTGCCTCAGCACGATGGGAATAACCAAGGCCAACAGAAGCACCAGCAGAGCGTAAAAGATATATTTCGTCGATTGTTCGATCAAAGGTATCCGATTTTGTTCCCGTTTTCGCATCTGGTCCAAGGAATCTCGTCGTTCTTTTTTCTTCTTTCTTGCGGCTTCTGATGATGATAATCCATTTCGTCTCTCTTTTACACCATCACCACCGTTTTTCCTCCGATTGCGAAGACCACCGTCGTCGTCCGGAGCAGAGCGATGCGTAGTGGTCGTCGTCCCGTTTAAGTCGTCGTTTTCCTCCGTCATCTTCTCTCTCTCTCTCTCTCTTTGTGTATGTGTTATGTTATGTGTTATCAATAATATACATAGAAGAATAAGAATGAAGAAGAAGAGATTTCTCTCTTCTCTTTTTTTTTTGAACTCTCCTCTTCCTCTGTTTTGCTTTTTTGGTGGATTACGTAAAAAAAGGAAAAAAAAATCAAGAACAAAACCACACCACAAAATGTACACCGCTGCTAAACACGCTGCGGTGACATCGATATCATCATCATCATCATCGTATTCTTCTTCGTCGTCGTCATCGTCCTCGCTCAAACTCGGTTTAACTGCTCCCAAAACTCTCGTCGTGAAATTTGGAGGACGCAGAAGTGTCGCGAAGAAGATCGTAAAAGTCATCGTCCCGAACGGTGCGTTCGAGGATGGAATGATGCAATTGACCTCGGACGATGTTTTCGTTCAAGCCTGTGCGCCGTGGGGGAATCTTTGCGTCTCGTGGGGTACGAAATACGTCCCCATCGGCGTTCCTTCCATCTTGGCGAGTTTGTTGTTGTTCGTTCCTTTATTCGTCGCATTGGCGAAAATCAGAGAGTTAGAGAAGGAAAACTTTCATCTGAAAGAAGAGATGACGACGAAGAAAAGATGACAGTAATCAAATCGATCGAGATCTTCATGGTAGAATAGAATTAGAATATAGAATTAGAGAGTAGATGTATTTATACGTAGAAAATGTTGATGTGATCGTATACCATCATCACGGCGCGTTGTTCGCAATATCGTAAACAGGAGCATCAAAGTATTTCTCGTCTTTTCAAAGACTCTCCTCTGTTCGTTTCGTCATAGATTTCACACAACACTCTCTCTGTTCTTACAAACACACTCGCGCGTAATAATAATAACAATAATAAATAGAAAGAGAGCGTGATAATATATCGTCGAATAAATGACGACGACGCACCAGAGGAAGCAGCATTTATCTAGCGCGTTACCTGCGTGGTGCATCGGCAGAAGACCGGGGACGAATGCTCACGTGGACATCGACCCGGAAGCAAAATCGTCGAAACCTTCCCGAGAAAGAGGAGGAGGAGGAGGAGGAGGAGGAACGTCGTCGTCTTCGCCGAAACACGCCGCGTCGATGACGGACCCGGTTGCAAAGTTGAACAGAGATCCCGAGCACGTCAGAGGCACTCGGAAAGCGCGTTTGTTTTTGATATGTTTACCGATCGGGTTGATATTCTTGATGATTCTGAGGCCTTTGTACGCGCCGTTCATCGACGTGTTCGGTGGCGATTTGCTCGATCAGCTGTTAGCGTCGGAGGAAGGTCAAGGTCACGTAAGCGCGGTGTCGGTTTCTGACGACTTTTTGAGCGAGCATTGGCCGGTGGAAGCAAGCGGCACCGCGGCGGAGAAGCACACGAGCACTCACGTCAGCGCCCATAGTAGTAGCGGTAGTTCTAGCGGTAGTTCTAGTTCTAGAGAGAAGGAGAGCAGAGAAAAGAAGAAGAAGAAGAGCGAGGAGTATCGCAACAGGAAGATGTTGTTCTCGGATTTTAGCTCGATTCGGTAGGTTCAGAACGAAGAAAGTTTGATGTAGTGTAATAAAGCAGCAGTAGATAGATTATAAAACTCGATTATTGTTGTTGTTGTCGTTATCGATTTGTTTGTTTTGCTACTAATTTAACTCGTGTGCTTCATCGTCGGCCCAACCGCGCAGTGGTCCACGCACGACCAAAAGTCGAAGTATTGCCCCGTGCAATGTTTCTCTCCCGTTTCGTCGCCTTCGATGCGTTCCGCGCACGCCTCGTACGCTTTCAAAAACGCCTCGCACTTTGGTTTGCACAAGTCTTCGATTTGTAACTTCGGGTCGACTGGGTCGTCGACGTCCCCGATGTCCACTTGGATTTGACCGCCTCCCATGTCTTCTTTTTGTCTTCTTCTTCTTCTCCTTCTCTCTGTCTATCTATCTTTGCGTTTTGTGTTTAGAAAAGAAAAGTTGACTCTCGTAAGTTCTCCGCCGATGATGATGGATGGGGAAACGAAAAGCGACGCGAAAGAGAAACAAAACCGATTCCTCTTCCAATACAGGAAGAGAGAGCCCCGGCAAACAATAACAACACGAAACGAAAAAGGAGGAATGCGATCGACTGAAACGAAACAAAACTCTCTCTCTCTCTCTCTCTCTCTCTCTCTCTCTTGCGCATGCGCGCATAAAAAACAAACGAGTAAACAAACCTTTTCGTACCAAAGAGTTCAGATGATCAATGAGGAATTCAGATGAGAGTCCAAGTTTAGATTTCTTCACAAAAAAAAAGCACGAGAACGTGCGCTCGTATATACACACATAGCAGTAGAACGCGAACGAGCACACGATGACGGAGGCGACTATTCGGGGTGTGGCCGGAATGAAGTCCGTGTTGGACATGCCGGTGATGCAGGTAAGAATAGGTTTAATCATCAAATCGTTGTTTAATAAGTTCCTCTTCGCGTTTTGCATTTTCCGTTGCGCTTACTTTTTATAAAATGTGTGCGTCCCGCGTAAAAAAAAATGGTCAAAAGAGACTCGATTCGAAAATCTCTTCGGTCCGCGGAGGATGAATACGAAGAGCAACGATGCGTTTGCTTTTGTTTACGCGTCGTTCCGTGAGAGACGATCAAATGTAGCGCGTCGAATACGCCAATTTCGTTTCTATTTTCAAGTCGTCGGATTTTGACAAAAGGAGAGACATTCGATTCTTCAACAACTCTCTCTTTTGAACAACAAAACACGTATACTCATAACGAGAACTTCTTCTTCTATTATTACTTAGGACGGTCCACCACCGGGCGGTTACCCATCCGTGCGTTACGCGCGACGCATTCCATCCACTGGTCCATCGGGATTTGCTTTATTCGGCGCCTACTGTGCCGCAGCCGTGTACGGTTTTTATCAAATAGGACAAGGGAACAAACACCGACGAAAAGTGTTGGACGAGAAGCACAACGCGAGAGCGATATTAGTTCCGTTTTTACAAGCAGAGGAAGATAGACGGTACGCGAAAGATTGCAGAGAAATCAGAGAAAGAGAGAATAGGGTGATGAAAAACGTGCGAGGTTGGAATCCAGAGGCGAAGACGTACAAGACGACTTGGTTGTCGCCCGGCGCGGCGACCAGACCGGGCCTCATTTGATTTTAGCTTTTAGCGCATCCGTCACGTTTTTATACTAACAGTCTGTAACACTATCTACATTACTACATTTACTATTTCTACACCTAAACTACAACGATCGCGAGTATTGCGACCGTGGTATCCTTCTTGCTAAGGGGATTTCTAATCTTAACTACGGTTTCCTTCTGTAGTCGAGTCGTTTTACCGATACCTACGAGGAGATTTTCGGACCACACTTCAAAGACTAGTGCATCACCGTCACCATCATCATCATCATCATCATTCGATGGTACTGGAATAGAGACGCTCTCGTCGTCGCTCACCATGAACCCGAGCCTATCCAAATGCACTTTTGATTCGAAGCTTCGTCCATATTTAACGACGACGACGCACGTATTGCGAAGAGTTGTTTTTTCTTCACTTAACTTCATCGCCAAACGCACTCGCGAAACCGAAACATTTTTACTCGCGAAAGTTTTCTCGTCGTCGTCGTCGTCTACAATTGCATCTCCAGAACATTCTTGAAGCAAAAGCGCTTCCAGCGCTTTGTAGACGTCCACTTCAATATTCATTCCTTATTTTCTTCTCTCTTATAACAAATATTTCTTCACTAAAGTCAACAAGTCGTCCAACTCCTCCTCGCTTGCGAAGCGTTCTGCGCTGGACTCCACAATCGCTTTCACAGTCGCGTGTTTCTTCTTCCCGCTCGGTCTCAAATTAATCAACATCAACGTTTCCGCTTTGGTCAGATCAAGTTCAACAATACCCTCGATAAACTTTTGAATCATTTGTCTTTCGTGTTTCCCGACCCGCACGCCTTTTTCTTTAAACTCCTTCAACATCAGAATCTCCGTTTCAAACGGTGCGTGTGGGGTTGGGTATAACGGCACAAACTCTTCTTCGTCTTCTTCTTCATCGTCGTGTTCATCTATTGGCATCCCTTCGTCGTAACTATTTGTATTATTATTATTATTATTATTATCAAACTCGTTGTTCTCCTCGTCTCCTACTTCTGTTCCTCCTCCGACTTGTTCGTGTCGTTTCAACTCGCGTTGTTTCAAAAGTTCGCACATCTCAAAGTTCGACACAAGACCTTCGTTCTTTCTCAAGATTTTCATTCTTATATTCTTGTTGTGACGATGTTGTTCTCTCGTATGTATTACGTGTATTCCTCTCGCGTTCGTGTTCTTTCTACGAAACTCTCTCTTGTTCTCTCTTCTTCTCTCTCTCTCTTCTTCTCAAACCACCACAGAAACACAAAAAGAAAGCACACCACAACAACAAACAGCGAAGAGAAGCACCTTTTTTTGAAGACCATCATCGAGAGGGAAAAGAGCTCTTCAAAAATTCTCTCCTTTTTTTTTTCAGAAAAAAACTCAAAAATCACACACGTCAAGAACAAAAGAAAAAGTGCAGAAAAGCAGCCAACTCCTCTTATTAATACTTTTGCACTCGTTTTCTTTCATCACGTCTCCTCGTCACTCTTTAAAATTACACGCGCGCGACAGACATAAACAACACAACATAAACAAGAATAAAAAATGACGGGGTATTATTACAACCCATCGTTACCGTGCGAAGACCCGGGAGAAGTGGACGCGCTCAAAGCGACGACGACGACGAGAAGACGTACTCATTCTGGTGACGACGACGACGTTTCGACGACGAGAAAAGCAGAAGAAAAAGCATCGACGTCAACGAAATCTATCTGGACGACGTCTTCGTGGTTTCAACAACAGGCGGGGCCTCGAGGAGAAGAAGACTCGAAGTCCCTCTCGAAATCGTTTTCCAACGAAGAAAGAGGAATAGGGTTTAACGACCAACCGGTTTTGGCGAATTGCACGCGACCGGAGAACGCCTCCAACGTCGGCGGTTTAGTCCACAACAGATTCACGGAGAAGAGGAGCCAGAGAAATCCTTTACATCCGGTGGAAGCGAAATCGGTCAACTTGTTCGAACATAATCAGATGTCCTCTGGGATGCGGTCGATTTATAGCAAAGGTGACGGAAGAAATTCTGCGAATATAAGTGCGACGACGACGACGACGGCGACAACCATGTCTCCGTTCAACTCGAACACGGCGGTTGGTAAAAAATGTCTGGACGCGTTTGAGTTTGCGAAGAGAGAACACGCGGAGAAGCGAAGAGAACACATTCGCGCGAAGTTTACGTTTGATTTTGAACGGAATAAGTGGACGTTGAACGAACGCGCGTTGGAGAGCGAAGATGTGGACAGAGGAGCAGATGAGAAAGACGCGATTACTGTGGCTGCCGATGCCGCTGACGCCGCTGCCAATGCGAACGAGGAGAACACAAATAACATCAACAAAAACATGACGATACACGTGGAGGAGGAGATGAACGCGGCTCAAATGTTGCACATTCAAACGACTCGAGAATTGCGATTGAAAAAGCACTTGCCGAGACATGAAAGCGCGCTTTTAAGCGCGGCAAAGAAAGCATCGTCGTCGCCTTCCTCGCCATCGTCGGTTGTAGCGAAAGCGAGCGAAGATTTAGAGAGCGCGAAGAAGAAAAAGAAAACAATTTCACGAGAAGAAAAGAAAGTGGTAGAAGAAGAAGAAGAAGAAGAAGAAGAACGAGAAGACATGCTCCAAACGGATTGGTCGAGATACGTTCTCTCATCTGGCCAGGTTGTGTGGGTGGATACGACAGACGCGAACATTCTCGAAGACTACGCGGCGGCGAAAACGTGGATGGGTGCTCAAGAAGAAGAAGAAGAAGAGGAAGAAGAAGAACGTGAAAGCAAATCGATTCGCGTCTGCTTCTTTAGCGCCACGAAAGAACGCAAAGGTTTCATCGACCGCGATGCGCCCGGACCTGCTGTCGATCACGAAACATTCTTGGTTTTCAAGGGCGATCTGAAGAGTTCCATGGAACAGCACGAGCGCCAGGAACAAGATTCAACGGCGGCGACGACGGACGCGATGGACGTTGACGGACAACAGCAACACGGGATGATTGCGGATAAGTTAAAAGATGCAGCTAGATCAACGCAACCGAAAACGAAGGAGGAGGAGATCTTGCGCGAAAAATTGAAAGATGCCATCAAAATAAAGTACGCGCAAGCGGACGAAATACGCGCGTTGCGTGAACGCGTGCAAGAGTTGGAGAACAAACTACTGTCATGAAGAGAAGAATAGTCAACTCCAAAAAGTACTTATGTAGCAGCGCGTAATAGAGAAGAAGTTTTGATATAATTCATTGTATTCTTAAAATTAATAAAGCGTTTCTGTTTCTATACATGATATATGTTATGTGCTGTGCCTAAAGTAATCGTATCTCAATCACGAATTCATCTATATCATCGCAAGGCGGCTTTCTCGGTTGCCTTTTTATCCTTCTTCTTCTGTTTCTCTGCTTGAATTCGCAACGCGATTGCTTTTTCTACTTTCTCTTTCGACTTTTGCATGTGCTGCTCGTATTTCTTGATCAACTTTCGCTCAGCCGCTTTCTCATCCGTTAACGCCGCTAATTCGCGTTTAATCTTGTCATCGTTGAGTTTCTTCACTGACTTTTGCGCCGCTAACTGCTCTCTCTCAATCCTAGTTTCATATCTCGCTAATCGTCTCGCTCTTCTATTCTTTGCAATATACCTCAACGTCAAAGCCAAAGCTACAATGAACACAAAGAGCGTTGGAACCGTGATAGCAGCAGATAATTCCGCTGGATTCAATATCGGTCCTCTAGAAACGTATGGAGGTGGAAACCCCGGAGGTGGCGGCGACGGCGGAGGCGGATAAAGCGGAATTGACACCGCGATGGTCTCAGTTTCAGCCGTCGCTTTACTCGCGTACAGCTCTGCATCCTGTACGCCATTCAAAGTAGTGAGTTCATCCTCCGTCGCTTCGTTCGTAGCGCTACTGAGAAGGGCACTCAGAACAGCTGGATCTTGAGCAACCTTGGAAGCCGCGGTGACTTTTTTCAAGAAGGTAGTCGGATCCGACAAATCGCTCAAGCTATTCTTGATCGCCGCCCCAGAGTTGGCTGACATGGACACCGTGGACTCCAACGCTGCTGGAGAATAACCAGCACCCATCAACTGAATGTTCGTCAAACTCGCGGAGTATAACGAAGATTTCGCAATGCCGGAGATTGAATCTGAGTTGGCCAAATCTAACAAGTGCGTCGTGAGTAACTTTCGGTTACCACCTCGCGAAGCGACAAGTAAAGCCTCGTTAATTTCACGGGCAATGCCAGAATATACCTTCAATTCACAATCTGCTGCACTCAATCTGCCGCCATTCAGACTGGACATGCCAAACAATAACGTGCCGACGGAGGAGACGAGGTTCGCAATCATATTGATTGCGCCGACGACTGGACCGTAAACAGCCACTTCACCGTTCGAGGCGGCGTAAATCGGATCGATTTGCGTGTGTTCCGCGTTGCCCAAACCAAAAGCGGAGTTGATCATGGTCGTCGCTTCAGCGACAGTCATGTCGACGTCACCAGAGTACAGTCTGATGACCTCGCCAATGAGCGTAGTCATCGGCGAAATCACTTTCGACCCCGGCGGCGCTTCCAAAATTTTCAGTCCCGGAGCTTGTCCCGTATAAGCATCCACGCACTCGCTCGACGTTCCCGTGCGACTTTCGTTGCGCATCAGAACGACGAGGTATGCCGATGCCGCGGCGTCGTAGTTGTTCGGCTGAAACTCGTAGCCACCCAAACTATCCGTTTGCGAATACGCTTCGCCTCTCGAGTATTTACGATCTCCATTTTCATCCATAAACGCGTCGCAGTTCTTCAAATACGCGTCGATGGCGCGACCAACAACCAAAGCCGGTGGTGCCGGAGGTGGTGCGTTGGGTGGTGGCGACGCCGATCCTTCCGGAGCCGGTGGTGGAGAGAGCGCCGGAGGCGACGGTGGAGGCGGCGACGGCGGCGGAGGACTCGGCTTTGGCGGCGGAGGATTCAAAGGAGGCGGGTTCGGTGGAGGCGGCGGCGACGGCGGCGCGTCTGGTGGAGGCGACGGCGGTGGTGGTGGCAACGGCGCCGGTGGTGGAGGTGAAGGCGGCGACGGCGGCGGAGAAGGAGGAGGAGGAGGCGATGGAGGTGGACTCGGTCTCGGCGGCGGCGAAGGCGGCGGCGGCGCGCGAACACCAGTGATCTGCGCATCCTTCACGATCGATTCCGTAAATAATCCCGCGTTGTCGAGGTGCCACTCGATGTCCTCGACAGATACTGCCTTGTAGAAAGTCACAAACGCATTGGCGTCTGCTTCCGTGGTCCCCAAAACGAGAAACTCAACCGCAATCGTGCTCGTCGTCGCCTTGGTCGATCTTTCGAGCAACAACTGTCTTCTTCTCCTTCTCTCAGTAGGTGGCGGCGATGGAGGCGGCGATGGAGGCGGACTCGGTGGTGGCGGCGATGGAGGCGACGGAGGCGGCGATGGAGGCGACGGCGGTGGCGATGGAGGAGATGGCGGAGGAGATGGCGGCGGCGGCGGCGACGGCGGCGGACTCGGTGGCGGACTCGGTGGCGGTGGCGACGGAGGAGATGGCGGCGGACTCGGCGGTGGCGGCGATGGTGGCGGCGAC
>Ga0181554_1001743_pt1 | contig 20024 bp, 20 predicted proteins | sample 011ome_16_FD_145602 | JGI IMG/M metagenome (GOLD analysis project Ga0181554, IMG submission 145602) | Coastal salt marsh microbial communities from the Groves Creek Marsh, Skidaway Island, Georgia - 011503CT metaG (spades assembly) | ecosystem: Environmental > Aquatic > Marine > Intertidal zone... | reverse complement strand
GAGTTTCTCGATGCCCTCGCTCATCGGGCTGATCATGCTCATGGGCATTGCCACCAAGAACTCCATCCTGCTGGTGGAATACGCCATCCTGGCACGGCGCGAGCACGGGCTGAGCCGCTTTGACGCGCTGATCGACGCCTGCCACAAGCGCGCCCGTCCCATCATCATGACCACGCTGGCCATGGGTGCCGGGATGATGCCGATCGCCCTGGGCGTGGGCGCTGCCGATGCGAGCTTCCGCTCGCCCATGGCGGTGGCGGTCATTGGCGGTCTGATCACCTCCACCCTGCTGAGCCTTCTGGTGATTCCGGCGGTGTTCACCGGGGTGGATGACTTAGAGCACTGGCTTGTACGGATGTGGCGCCGGCTTCGGGGCCAGCCGGCAGCGGCCGCCCCTCTGCCCGCCCCGGACCGTCCCGGCGGCCCGGCCTCTCCCTTGCAGCCATCGCCATGAGAGGGGTGTGCGGCGCTGGCGGGCATTTTTGCGGGGGTGTCTGCGGAGATACGGGGCACTTTCCCTGCTGCTGTCAGCATTGCCAGATACTCGTGCTCCCATAATCTGTTCTGTCCATGAACCTCGTCAGCGTCAACATCGAATCCATCCAGCTGGGCCAGCCATTGCCTTTTGTGCTGCGGGGCTCGGATGGCGCCTTGCTCGCCAAAAAGGGCTACGTGGTGCGCTCGCGCGATGAGCTGGCCACCCTGGTGGCAGGCGGTCGAGACCTGTGTGTGGACACCGACGAGTCCGGAGACAGCTACCGCGCCTACCTGGCCCAGTTGCAGCGCATGCTCAACAGCTCCGACACCAGCCTGGGCGAGATCGCCGCCATGAAGATGACGGCTGCCGAGGACCCGGTGGCCCGCCCCCGTGGGCGCGTGCTGCCCGAATGGCCCGAGCTGCAGCTGCGCTTGACCCAGCTCTTTCGATCGCCTTCGCCAGCAGATTTTGGGCCGCGCTTTCGCGCCCTGCTGGACGAGCTGGTGCGCCACAGCGAGAACACGCCGGATGCTGCACTGCTCGCGCTGGTCTACCTGTCGGCCCAGGAGGAGCGCATGTACAGCGCCACGCACGCCATGCTGGTGGCATGCGCCTGCATGGTGGTGGCGCGGGAGTCGTTCCGCTGGCCTGCAGCCCGCGTGCAGGTGCTGGGGGCGGCGGCGCTGAGCATGAACATCGGCATGGCCGAACTGCAGGACCAGCTTGCCCAGCAGTCGCTGCCCCTGACAGCCCAGCAGATGGCCGCGGTTGAAAACCACCCTGAGCGTTCCGAGGCCCTGCTGCGCCAGCTGGGCGTGGGCGATCCGGTCTGGCTGGAAGCCGTGCGCTGCCACCACCATCGCACGCCCGGCCCCCTGTCGGGCAAGTCCGAAGCCCAGCAGATGGCCCGACTCATCCAGCGCGCCGATGTGTTCGGTGCCCGCCTGGCACCCCGTGCGGCCCGCCTTCCCATGCCCGTGACGGCTGCCATGCAAGCCAGCTACTACGACGAGCAGCAAAAGGTGGATGAAGCCGGGGCTTCACTCGTCAAGACGCTGGGCGTGTACCCGCCCGGTTCGTTCGTCCGGCTGGCCAGCAAGGAAATCGGCGTCGTCATTCGCCGGGGCGCCTCGGCCACCACCCCGCGCGTGGCCGTCCTGACCAACCGGGACGGCATGCCCACCGGCGAGCCCATCCCGCGCGACACCAGCGCTGCAGCCTGGAAGATCGCAGGCGTAGTGGCTGCCCGGGACGTGCGCGTCAAGATCCCCCTCGATCGGCTCCTGGCCCTGGCCTGACCCGGGTGGCGCCCTCGCGCCCGCGGGTGGCCCGCTGGCCGCGCCCGCTGCGGGCGCCCTTCCTGCACGCCCTTGCCGTCCCCGTCTGCCGGCACCTTGGGCTCCGGCTGCTGCACGCGACTCCCGTCTCCCTGCGCGTCCGGGAAGACCGCCTTGCGTGTTTTATCATTTCAAGTAACATTTTTTGACAAATTCTTGAATCCAAAACGACTGCTCGGGCGTATACCAATCAGTACAAATAAAAACTGGATTGGACAAAAAGTGATGAAGCGGTTAAATTGGGACACCTTCAGCGCTCAACGCTACGCCATGAACCTTTTTTTCAGACTCCTGCAGACGGCTGCGCTGGGCGCAGCGGTACTGGCTGCCCCTGCGGTGCACGCGTCCGACGGTGCTGCGGCCTGCCCAGCCACGCTGCAGCACACCTTCGCGCGGCTGCAGGACGAGAAGCCCCAGTCGCTGTGCCAGTACAGCGGCAAGGTGGTGCTCATCGTCAACACAGCCAGTTTTTGCGGGTTCACCGGGCAGTACAAAGGGCTGGAGGAGCTCTACAGCCGCTACAAGGACAAGGGTCTGGTGGTGCTGGGCTTTCCGTCCAACGACTTTTCCCAGGAAACCGGCAGCAACCAGCAGATCGCCGAGTTCTGCGAGAACACCTTTGGCGTCAAATTCCCGATGTTTGCCAAGAGCAGCGTCAAGGGGCCGGAAGCCTCCGCGCTGTTCCGCCAGCTCACCCAGTTGTCGGGCACCGCACCGCGCTGGAACTTTCACAAGTACCTGCTCGGCCGCGACGGAAAGCTGGTGGACAACTATTCCAGCCTGACCGGTCCGGACAGCAAGGGCCTGATGCGCGCCATCGAGCAGCAGCTGGCAGTGGCTGCCCCACGGTGAGCGTCATGATTTCTTTATCTTTTTTGCAATTGGTGGCGAATCCGGCGCGGAACTTTGCCGGCCGACCCGCTCTCTATCGCCTGTGCGCTGCGGTGCAGCGCAGCACCTGTTTCACGTTGCGAAGCCTTTCGGACCCCCGGGTTCCGACTGTTCTCCTGGAGCGCTTCTCCTCCCTCCCTCTCTTTTTCGTTCCGGGACGCTTCGCAACTTTTTTATCCCTGGCGCAGGCTTATGGAGCCTGCGCGGTAGAAGGGTCATCGGCTGCAACGGCCGATAAACCGGTCTCGCGCAGTACTACCTCCTGCGCCCAGGGGCCCGCCCTGGGCTTGTCGGCAGCACCACGCGATCCTCGGTTTTCGACCGTTTCGCTTCGATGCCTTCTGCCGCGCAGGCTCCTGGGGGGCCGGCCATGAAGGTCGCCATCGTCGGCTCCGGCATCTCCGGCCTGGCCGTGGCGCACCGGCTGCGCACCGAAGCGCAGGTCACCCTGTTCGAGGCGGGTGACTACTTCGGCGGCCATACCCACACGGTCGATGTCACGCTGCGCGACCCGCTGGGCCAGATGGTCACGCATGGTGTGGACACCGGTTTCCTGGTGTTCAACGAGCGCACCTATCCCCACCTGATTGCGCTGCTGGCCGAACTGGGGGTCGAAACTTCCAGGTCAGACATGTCTTTTTCGGTCCAGGTGCCGCAAGGTACCGGAAAGCGGGCGCTCGAGTGGAGCGGCAGCAACCTGTCCACGGTATTCGCCCAGCGCTCCAACCTGCTGAGCCCGCGGTTCCTGGGCATGCTGCGCGACCTGCTGCGCTTCAACAAGCTGTGTACCCGCATTGCCGAAGAAAATGCCGAGGCCGCCCTGGCGCAGCCGCTGGGCGACTTCCTGCGCGAGCACCGCTTTGGCACGGCTTTCCGCGACTGGTACTTTTTGCCCATGCTGGGCTGCATCTGGAGCTGCCCCACGGACCAGATGCTGCAGTTCCCGGTGGCCACCATGATCCGGTTCTGCCATAACCACGGGCTCATCCAGGTGAGCAATCGCCCGCAGTGGTGGACGGTGACCGGCGGTGCGCGCCACTATGTGGAGCGCATCCTGGCGGGCATTGCCGACCAGCGGCTGTCCACGCCGGTGCGCTCCATTGAACGGGATGCGGCCGGAGTGCGCGTGATCACCGATGGCATGGTCGAGCACTTCGACCACGTGGTGCTGGCCACCCACTCCGACCAGTCGCTGGCGTTGCTGGCGCAGCCTACGCTGGAAGAGCGGGCGGTGCTGGGCGCCATCCGCTACCAGCCCAACCGGGCTGTGTTGCACACCGACACCTCGGTGCTGCCCCGGCGCCGCGCCGCCTGGGCCGCCTGGAATTACGAGCGCGCGGCCGACAACGCCCAGGAATCCGCCCGGGTCTGCCTGCATTACCTCATCAACCAGTTGCAGCCCGTGCCGTTTGCGCAGCCGGTGGTGGTGTCGCTCAACCCGGTGCGGGATATCGACCCTGCGCAGGTCATCGGCAGCTACGAATACGCCCACCCGGTGTTCGATGGCCCGGCCATCCGCGCCCAGCGCCAGGTCAGCCAGCTTCAAGGCCGCGCGCGGACATGGTTCTGCGGCGCCTGGACGGGTTACGGGTTCCACGAAGACGGCCTGAAGTCCGGTCTTGCGGTGGCCGAAGGCCTGCGTGCCGCGCTGCCGCAGGCCCTGCCGGAGGCGGCGTGAGCGCGGTCGCATCGGCACCTGTCGCTGCGGCACCGTTGCTGGGCTTCGGGCAGGTGCGCCACACGCGCCTGAGCCCGCGCCACCATGCGTTTTCCTACCCCACGTTCTTCCTGATGCTGCCGATGCGCAGCCTGGCCGCACAGCCTGGCCTGCTGGCCGTCAACCGCCGCGGGGCCATCAGCTTTCATGATGTGGACCATGGCGATGGCCGCGGCCCGGAGCAGGGCGGTGCCCTGGCCTGGCTGGATGAGCTGCTGCAGGCCGAAGGCGTGGACGACGCCACCGGTCCTGTCTGGCTGCACTGCTACCCGCGCGTGCTGGGCTACACCTTCAAGCCGGTGAGCTTCTGGTACTGCCACCGGGCCGACGGCAGCCTGCGCGCCATCGTGGTCGAGGTGAACAACACCTTTGGCGAGCGCCATTGCTACCTGCTGGACCATCCACGCTACGGCGTCGAGATGCAGGCCCGCAAGGTCTTCCACGTCTCCCCGTTCTGCGAGATCAGTGGCGGCTACCGCTTTCGCTTCATGCGCACCGGTGCCGCTGCACCCGCGCAAGATGCACCTGCCCCTGATGACGCGCCGGCGCCCGTTGGCCGCACCGTCGTGCGCATTGACTATGACGACGACAGTGGCCCGCTCCTGCAAACCAGCGTGAGCGGATCGCTGCACCCTGTGACCGTTGGCACCCTGCGCAAGGCGCTGTGGGGCTACCCTGCGATGACGCTGGCGCTGATCGCGCGCATCCACTGGCACGCGCTGCGCCTGTGGCTGAAAAGGGTGCGGTTCCACTCCAAGCCCACGGCCCCTGCCTCCATCGTGACCCGCTGACGACATGCCCGAGAAACGTGACATGAACACGACGACCACCACCGCCCCGTCCCAGTCTGCAGGCGAGCTTCCGGCCGGCGCACCCGCATCCGCGCGGGCTGCGTTCCGGCTGCTGCAGCGCCTGCAGCACGGCAGCCTGTCGGTACTGCTGCCTGATGGCACCCTGCGGCATTTCGGCCACGGCGGCGGGCTGTCGGCGGCCCTCACGCTCAAGAACTGGAACCTGTTCGCGGCAGCCCTCAAGTCGGGCGACATCGGCTTTGCCGAGACCTACATCGCGGGCGACTGGACCACGCCCAACCTCACCGACCTGATCAAGCTCTTCATCGCGAACCGCCAGCATGTGGAAGGCGTGATCTACGGCACCTGGGCCGGCCGCCTGCTGTACCGCATCAAGCACCTGCTCAACCGCAACACGCGGTCCAACAGCCAGAAGAACATCCACGCCCACTACGACCTGGGCAACGCGTTCTATTCGCTGTGGCTCGACGACACCATGAACTATTCGTCGGCGTGGTTCGAGGGCGACCTGTCGGGCGACATGCGCAAGGCGCAGCATGCCAAGGTACGGCGCGCCCTGGCCATGGCCGGCGTACGCCCCGGGTCGCGCGTGCTGGAGATCGGCTGTGGCTGGGGTGCGCTGGCCGAGATGGCGGCGGTGGAGTTCGATGCGTCGGTCACTGGCGTCACGCTGTCCACCGAGCAGCTCGATTTTGCGGTGGAGCGCATGCGGCGCGTGAGCGCCGGCAGTGGCCTGCACAGCGATGAGCCAGGCCTGGCGCACACCGGCCACTCGCTGCGGCTGCAGGACTACCGGGACATCTCGGACGGGCCCTACGACGCCATCTGCTCCATCGAGATGATTGAGGCCGTGGGCCGCGAGTACTGGCCCACGTACTTCGAGACCATTCACCGCCTGCTCAAGCCGGGCGGCAAGGCCTGCATCCAGAGCATCGTCATCGAAGACAGTCTGTATGGGCGCTACATCCGCTCCACGGACTTCATCCAGCAGTACATCTTCCCGGGTGGCTGCCTGCCGTGCCCCGCTGAATTCCGCCGGGCCGCGCAAGACGCAGGCCTGCGCGTGTCGGATGAGTTTGCTTTTGGGCAGGACTATGCCGAGACGCTGCGCCGCTGGCGCGAACGCTTCCTCTCCCAGCGCTCCCGCATCATGGAGCTGGGGTTCGACCAGCGCTTCATGCACATCTGGGAGCTCTACCTGGCCTACTGCGAGGCCGGGTTTGCCATGGGCAACATCGATCTTGTCCAGTACACGCTGGTGAAGGACTGATGGCCATGAAAAACGCAGCTGTTCGTGCAATATCCATCGCCGCAACGGCCGTTTTTTGCCTTGAATCGGGCAATGTGCACGCCAATACCGCAGTGCCTGCCCAAGCCCGGCCGGCCGAGGCCGTGGCCGCCCCTGCCAGCGTGGGCGGTGCCACCGCAGGCATGCGGCTGGCCGGCCAGGGGGCGCTGCGGTTCCTGGGTTTTGAGGTGTACAGCGCCCGGCTGTGGGTGCGCCCCGGTTTTGACCTGAACGACTACGCCACGCAGCCCCTGGCGCTGGAGCTGACCTACCAGCGCAACTTCACGGCCGAAGCCATCGCCCGGCGGTCCATTGACGAGATGCGCCGCGTGGGCAGCTTCTCCGCACACCAGGCGGCGCGCTGGCAGGAAGACCTCAGGGCGGCCCTGCCCGACGTGAAGCCCGGCGACCGCCTCACGGGGCTGTACCGGCCCGGAACCGGTGCCGTGTTCGAGATGGGCGGAAAGGTGGTGGGCGAGGTGCCCGACGCCGAATTCGCCCGCCTCTTCTTTGGCATCTGGCTGTCGCCACAGACATCTGAGCCCGGCCTGCGGCAGGAGCTGGTGTCGGCGCTGCGGCCCGCAGGGCGCCCATGACCTCGCCCCCTTCGCCTGCCTTGCCGGCCGCCGGCCCGGCATTGGCAGCGGGGCCGGGCAACCTGCCCGCTGCCCAGCCTCCGACGGGTGGGGAAATGTCCCGGCGCAGTTTGCTGGCGTACGGCCTGCTGGGGCTGCCGCTGGCGTTTGTGGCGCTGCCGCTGTACGTGCTGCTGCCCAACCACTACGCCCGCGAGTTCGGCATGCCGCTGGCCACGCTGGGTGCGGTGCTGCTGGCGGCGCGGCTGTTCGATGCCGTGTCCGATCCTCTGCTGGGGCGGCTGGCCGACTACCTTTTTGGCCGGTCGGTGCGCAGCGTGCTGGCGGTCGGGGCCGGGTCTGCCGTGGTGCTGGCGCTGGGGCTGGGGGCACTGTTTTTTCCGGCCGTGCGGGGTGAAGACGCGCTGGTCGCGTGGGCGCTGGTGGCCCTGCTCATCACCTATACGGCCTACAGCCAGCTGGGCATCGCGCACCAGTCGTGGGGCGCGCGCCTGGGTGGCGATGAATTGGGGCGCAGCCGCGTCGTGGCATGGCGCGAAGCCGCCGCGCTGGTGGGTGTCGTGGTGGCTTCGGTGCTGCCGGCGGTGGCAGGGCTGCCGGCCATGGTGGCCGTGTTTGCGCTGGCGCTGGCCCTGGGATGGTGGGCGTGGTCGCGCGGCCCGCGGCCGGCTGCTTCGTTCGCCCGCCCTGCGCTTGCCTCGGCTGGCCAGCGCGCAGGCGGCCTTGCCGACCTGTGGCGGCCCTGGACCAAGCCTGGCTTTCGCCGCCTGCTGGCCGTGTTCATGCTCAATGGCATTGCGAGTGCCGTGCCGGCCACGCTGGTGCTGTTCTTCATCCAGGACCGGCTGCAGGCACCGCCTGCGCAAGAGCCCATGTTTCTGGCGGCGTACTTCGTGTCAGCCGCCGTGTCGATCCCGCTGTGGCTGCGCGCCGTAGCCCGCTGGGGCCTGGCGCGCACCTGGCTGGCGGGCATGCTGCTGGCGATATCCGTGTTTGTGTGGACGGCCACGCTGGGCGCGGGCGATGCCATGGCGTTCCTGCTGGTGTGTGCGCTGTCGGGTGCAGCACTGGGCACCGACCTGGCGCTGCCAGGCGCGCTGCTGGCGGGCGTCATTGCTGCCGAGGGCGACAGTGGCCGGCACGAAGGCGCCTACTTTGGCTGGTGGAACTTTGCCACCAAGCTCAACCTGGCCCTGGCCGCCGGGCTGGCACTGCCCCTGCTCGGGCTGCTGGGCTACACGCCGGGCACTCGCAGCGACGAGGGCCTGCAGACCCTGAGCCTGGCCTATGCCGTGTTGCCGTGCGCGCTCAAGCTGTGTGCAGCGGCTGCCCTGTACTTTTTTCTCATCCTGCCGCACGCCATGAATGCGGCACGTTCTCCCCAGCGACCGACCGAGGGCACCCCCCCATGATGCAAAGACGACGCCTTCTCCTGGCGGCCACCGTGGCCGCGCCCGCGGTCCTTTCGGGCTGCGCCAGCCAGACGCTGGAGGGATACGCCAGCGAAAAGCCGGTGCTCGACCTGGCCACTTACTTCAACGGCACCATCGACGCCTGGGGCATCTTCCAGGACCGCAGCGGCCAGATCGTCAAGCGATTCACCGTGGTGATGGACTGCCAGTGGAAGGGCAACGAGGGCGTGCTGGATGAAGCCTTCACCTACTCGGACGGCACCACCCAGCGCCGCATCTGGCGCCTGACAAAGCATGCCGACGGCCGCTACACCGGCACGGCGGACGATGTGGTGGGCACAGCCCAAGGCCAGACGCGCGGCAACGCCTTCCGATGGACCTACACGCTGGCGCTTCCGGTGGATGGCAAGGTCTACAACGTGGATCTGGACGACTGGATGTACCTCATTGACGACCGCGTCATGCTCAACCGCGCCACCATGAGCAAGTTCGGCGTGCGGCTGGGCGAGATCACACTGTCGTTCACGAAACGCGCCCCATGAGCCTCAACCCTCCCTTGCGCGACTGGCAGGGCCGCCGGGTCTGGCTGGTGGGCGCCTCCAGTGGCATCGGCCGCGCCACGGCTGCGCTGCTCCATGCACGCGGCGCCCAGGTCATCGTTTCGGCCCGCAGCGGGGCTGCCCTCGATGAATTCGTTGCGGCACACCCCGGCAGCCTGGCCCTGCCCATGGATACGGCCGAGCCGGCTGCGGTGCGTGCGGTGGCCGCGCAGGTCCTGACGGGCGGGGCGCCCGATCTCATCTGCTACTGCGCGGGCTATTACCGGGACATGCGGGCCACCGACTTCGACCTGGCCGAGATGCTGCGCCACGAGCAGGTCAACTACAGCGGCGTGCTGCATGTGCTGGCGGCCACGCTGCCGGCCATGCTGGCGTCGGCGGCTGCAGGCCGGCCCGGCCATCTGAGCCTGATCAGCAGCGTGGCGGGCTTTCGCGGCCTGCCCAAGAGCCTGGCGTACGGGCCCACCAAGGCGGCGCTGATCAACCTGGCCGAAGCGCTGTACCTGGATTTGCACGACCATGGCCTGGGTGTGAGCGTGATCAACCCCGGGTTTGTGGCCACGCCGCTCACGGCAGGCAACGACTTCGCCATGCCCGCCCTCATTTCGCCCGAGGCTGCGGCAGAGGCCATCGTCCAGGGCTGGGCGCAGGGGCAGTTCGACATCCACTTTCCCAAGCGCTTCACCCGGGTGATGAAACTGCTGCGCCTGTTGCCCTACCGGTGGTACTTTCCGGCGATCCGCCGTTTCACAGGACTGTGATGTCCCCCAGCACGCCCCAACTTTCCACCGCCGACGCCACGCCGCTGGCGGCCCACGAGGCAACGGAAGCCGCCGTGACGCGCGTCATCGCGTTTTTCGAGAACCTGTCGCCCGCCGACCTGGCCACCATCGGCCGGTTGTATGCACCCGGCGCCCGTTTCAAGGACCCGTTCAACGACGTGACCGGGCTTCCCGCCATACAGGGCATCTTTGCGCACATGTTTGTGGCACTGGACGGCCCCCGGTTCATCGTGACCGGCCGTGTGGTGCAGGGGCAGCAGTGCTTTCTGACCTGGGACTTCATCTTTGCGTTCAAGAACTTCCACAGGGGCGTGACGCAGACGGTGCGGGGCGCCTCGCACCTCGTGCTCGACGAGCAGGGCCTTGTCACCCTGCACCGCGACTACTGGGATGCCGCCGAGGAGCTTTACGAAAAGCTGCCCGTGGTCAGCAGCCTGATGCGCTGGCTCAAGAAGCGCGCCAACAGCTGACAGCCGAAAGCAGTCAGCGCCCGCTACACGTTCTCAGGAGGGGCGTGTTTCGGCGAAGCTCGGACGCTGCATCAGCCGGTCCATCAGCTTGCCAAGATTGGGGTACTCGGCACGCCAGCCGATCTCGGGGAAGCGGAACTCCAGCCATCCCAGTGCGCAGCCCACCGCAATGTCCGACAGGCTCAGGTGGATGCCGCTGCAGTAGGGCTTGTCTCCCAGCCCCTGGCTCATGGACTTCACGCCATCGTTGATCTTGCGCAGCTGCCGGTCGATCCAGGCCTGGCTGCGCTCGCCGTCCTTGCGGTGGACCCAGGTGGCCTCCATGCGTGCCAACACGCCCGCGTCCATCACGCCATCGGCCAGTGCCTCCCAGGTCTTGACCTCGGCGCGCTCGCGGCCCTGCGCCGGGATGAGCTTGCCCACGGGCGACAGCGTATCGAGGTATTCGACGATGACGCGCGAATCGAAGACGGCCTCACCACCTTCCATCACCAGGCAGGGCACCTTGCCCAGCGGGTTGGATGCGGAGATCGTCGTGTCGTCCGCCCAGACGTTTTCCTGTACGAACTGGTAGTCGAGCTTTTTCTCGGCCATCACGATCCGGACTTTGCGGACGTAAGGGCTGGCAGAGGCTCCGATCAGTTTCATGGTGTGTTTTCCAGTGCGCGGGGGGTGCAGGTCCATTTCGTGATCGATTCTATCGGCACCTGCAGCGTGCGCGCCGCGCCAGCCGACCACCCTGCGGGGCCTCCTGCATGCCGGACACCTACAATCACGCGCCATGAGCCTGTCCACCATCACCGCCCTTTCGCCGCTTGACGGCCGTTACGCCAGCAAACTTGCCGCCCTGCGCCCCATCATGAGCGAGCACGGCTACATGCACCGCCGCGTGCAGGTGGAAGTGGCCTGGTTCATTGCCCTGTCGGACGCGGGTTTCGCCGAGTTCAAGCCCCTGACCACCGGCGCGCGCGCCTACCTGCTGGGCCTGATCAAGAATTTCTCTGAAGCCGACGCGGCAGCCATCAAAGAGATCGAAAAAACAACAAACCACGACGTCAAGGCCGTCGAATACTGGATCAAGAGCAAGTTCGAAGCCCGTCCCGAGCTGGAAAAGGCCTCCGAATTCGTGCACTTCGCCTGCACCAGTGAAGACATCAACAACACCAGCCACGCCTTGCAATTGCGCTCGGGCCGCGACCAGGTCATCCTGCCCGGGCTCGACCGCGTGGTGCTCAAGCTGCGCGAAATGGCGCACAACTACGCCGACGTGCCCATGCTCAGCCGCACCCACGGCCAGACCGCCAGCCCCACCACCGTGGGCAAGGAAATGGCCAACGTGCTGGTGCGTCTGCAGGCCGCCTGCGACCGCATTGCCGGCGTGAAGATCATGGGCAAGATGAACGGCGCCGTGGGCAACTACAACGCCCACATGTCGGCCTGGCCCGATTTCGACTGGGAAGCCTTCAGCAAGAAGGTCATCGAGACCCCAGAGCCCCTGGGCCTGGGCCTGACCTTCCAGCCCTACTCGATCCAGATCGAGCCGCACGACTACATGGCCGAGCTGTTCGATGCCGTGGCGCGCGCCAACACTATCCTGATCGACCTCTCGCGCGACATCTGGGGCTACGTGAGCCTGGGCTACTTCAAGCAGCGCCTGAAGGCGGGCGAGATTGGTTCCAGCACCATGCCGCACAAGGTCAACCCGATTGACTTTGAAAACGCCGAGGGCAACCTGGGCCTGGCCAACGCGCTGCTGCGCCATCTGTCCGAGAAGCTGCCCATCAGCCGCTGGCAGCGCGACCTGACCGACAGCACCGTGCTGCGCAACATGGGCGTGGCCCTGGGGTACGCGGCACTGGCCTATTCCTCGCTGCTCGCCGGCCTGAACAAGCTGGAGTTGAACGAAGAAGCACTGGCAGAAGACCTGGATGCCTCGTGGGAAGTGCTGGCCGAGCCCATCCAGACCGTGATGCGCCGCTTTGGCGTGCAGGGCGCCTACGAGAAGCTCAAGGAAGTCACCCGTGGCAAGACCGTGACGGCCGAGGCGCTGCACGGCCTGATCCGCTCGCTGGAGATTCCCCAGGCCGAGAAAGACCGCCTGCTGGCCATGACGCCGGGCAGCTATGTCGGCAAGGCGGCCGAGCTGGCCCGCAGGGCCTGAGCGCCGCTCCATTTCTTGTCAGTTTCGGCCTCATGTGCCCGCGCGTCGGGCACCGGCTGCTATCACTATTAATCGGCAGCCATGGCCATCAAATCCACCATCTTCAAGGCGAATCTCCAGATCGCCGACATTGACCACGGCTACTACGCCGACCACGCGCTGACGCTGGCCCGCCATCCCAGCGAGACCGACGAACGCATGATGGTGCGGCTTGTGGCGCTGGCCATCCATGCGCATGAGCTCAACGACACCTGCAACGGCGACGGTACGCTGGCATTTGGCGCGGGGCTCTCGGACCCGGATGATCCGGACGCTTCGCTCACCGACTTCACCGGGCGCAAGCGCATCTGGATCGAGGTGGGCCAGCCCGAAGACAAGCCGCTGACCAAGGCCTGCAGCAAGGCCGATGCCGTGGTGGTTTATTGCTTCAACCACGCCGCCGAGATCTGGTGGAAGGGCATCGAAGGCAAGCTCTCGCGCCTGGAAAAACTGCAGGTCTGGCGCATTCCTACCGAAGCATCCCAGGCCCTGGCCCTGCTGGCCGAGCGCAGCATGCAGCTGCAGGCCACCGTGCAGGAGGGTGCGCTCACCCTCAGCAGCACCCAGGGCAGCGTCCATGTGGAGCCTGTGCGCTGGAAATAGGGTCTGGTTTGACGTTTGAGGGTTGTTTTGGCCAAAGGTGCTTGTCGCGCGGTCACCTATAGCTATTAAAAATATAGCAAACTGGTGGCTGGCACGCTGCCTGCCATGGCGCCTTCAGCGGGCTTTTCTTGGCGTCTTTCAACGCGGCATCAGCGCGGCATCAGCGTTCCGCACTGCCAGCACTGTTCAAAGCCGCCTTCCACGGTTTCGCCACAGGCACAGCGCCAGCACCGCTGCGGCAGGTTCTGCAGTTCCTCCAGCAGCGCGCGCGCCTGGCTTGCGTGCTCTTCGTGGTCGAGCCAGATCTCCGGCAGGCATTCCCCCGGCGGCAGGTGCCCGGCCGCCGCCCCCAGGTACTGGCGCTGCACGGACGCCGCCATGCCCGCCTCGCACAGCAGGTCTGCCCACAGGGTGGCGATGGCGATGTTGGGGGCCTGGGTCAGTCGCAGCATGGGCCGACCATAGCGGTTTGCACGGCCGGCGTACAGCCGTGCCCGAGTACGGCGGTGCCAGCCCGGCCGTTCAGCCTGGTGCGGTGCCGCGGGCCGTGTCTTTGCGGCCTTCGGCCGCACGTTCGGCATAGCGGTTAAAGCGCCACGCCGAGTGTTCCAGCGTGATCCGGCGCCACACCTGGCGTTTCTCCGCCGGCGTGAAGGCCGGCCAGAACTGCACTTCGTCGAACGTGCGACCACAGCCCTTGCACAGGTCATCGCCCTGGCTGGTGGAGCAGATGGCGATGCAGGGTGTGTCGGGTGTGGTGTCGTACCACGACTGCCATGCGTCCAGCGCGGCCGGCGTCAGCGCAGCTTCGTCCACTGCGTCTTCCCGTGCATAGACCATGCGGGCGTACAGCTCACCGAGGGCCAGCGTGGCGGGTGCGAGGGTGATGCCATCCGGCGATGGCGCCCGGGCGCGCCAATGGTTGATGGCGGCCTCGATGTCGGTGATGTGAATGTGTGCCATGGGGGCCGTGTGCAGGGCGCCGGATGATAGCCCCCCGGATGCCGCCGTGCAGTTGCAGGTGTCATTGGCCCGCACAGGCGGTGCGGTAACGGGGCGTGGGTTCTTGCGCATACGCAGTATCCACAATGCCCCGTGCTTGCATGCTGGCGCCTGCGGTGTTCCAATCGCCTGCTTCGAAGGGGAGTAGCTCCCGGACTGCATGCACCCCACGCCCACCGCGTGGCCGCCATCGCACTCCGTCGGAAACGTCGTCAATACGAAGCTTTGCTTCCGGCGCTCCGGGTCATGACCACTGTCGGTGGCGCACGACTGAGCAAGACCTTTGATTGGGCCCTTTCAGGGCTGATCAAGGCCGTCCTTCGCATGCCCCTGCCAACCATGGCGTCCTTTGATCTCCTGACCGTGACCCTGTTCCAGGGAAGTCCTGCGCGCTACAGTGGCGCAAGGCCTTCCTTTCGCGTTTCATTCCGAGGAATTTATGGACTTCTTGTCATCACCTGAATTCTGGCTTGCTCTGGGCCAAATTATCATCATTGACATCTTGCTGGGTGGGGATAATGCCGTGGTCATTGCCCTGGCCTGCCGCAAGCTGCCACCCGCGCAGCGGACCAAGGGCATCATCTGGGGTACCGCCGGAGCCATTGTGCTGCGGGTGGTGCTGATTGCATTTGCCATGACGCTGCTCGCGCTGCCCTTCCTCAAATTCATTGGCGCGCTGCTGCTGGTCTGGATCGGCGTCAAGCTGCTGGCCCCTGACGAAGAAGGGCACGGCGATGTGCAGGGCAGCGACAAGCTGCTGGCCGCCATCAAGACCATCATCGTGGCTGACCTGGTGATGAGCGTGGACAACGTGATTGCCATTGCAGGCGCGGCACAAAATGCGGGCGAACACTCCTTCCTGCTGGTCGTGCTGGGCCTGTTGATCTCCATTCCGATCATCGTCTGGGGCAGTCAGCTCGTGATCAAGCTGATGGAGCGCTTCCCGCTCATCATCGTGCTGGGCGGCATGCTGCTGGGCTGGATTGCAGGCGGCATGCTGGTGACAGACCCCGTGTTTGCCAATACCGAGCAGTGGCAGTGGATGGTGAAACTTCCGCAGACCGACTGGATCAGGTATGGGGCAAGCGTTGCAGGAGCGCTTCTTGTGCTGGGCATCGGCAAGGCCGTGCTGGCACGCCGTGGCCCCTCGGGCCCGGCGGGCGCCTGAACAACGCATAGTCTGCCCCGTCGCGTTGCCCGCAACGCCTGCAGGTTGCGGCGGTGCAGTGAATCCACCGGGTCTCATCCCAAGGAGTCGTTTATGGACAGGTTCATTGTTTACGTTGACGACGCCACCAGCGCGCAGCAGGGCCTTGCGACTCTGCTCGCGCGCCAGCCCTCTGCCCACGCGCAATGGATGCTTGTGGCCTGCGCGCCCCGCATGACGCACCGCATCAGCAAATGGGTGAGCCATCGTGCCCGGGAAAACTGGCGCGACAAATGGGCCGACAAACTCTTCGCGCAGATCCTGCCCACTCTGCCCGCGCATGCCGGCTCTGTGGACACCCTGCTGGCAAAAGGCCCGCTGGCCGACCTGACAGCGCAGCTGCAGGCACAGCACGCCGTACCTGCCCAGGTCATCGACCTGCGCCGGCCCCGCACGGCGGCCGAACCAGCCCCTGTGGTTGCTCCGCGCTGGTCGGGGCTATCCGGCACGCTGGGCAGCCTGATTACCGGGATCGGGCTGGCGTGCATGCTCGGTATCGAGTAGGGCATCAGGGGCACGCTGCCGCGCGTTCCAGCCGGCGGTTGCAACACACGGGGCTGTGCGTGCCCCACGGGTCCACCGGTGCTATTCTTGCCCCATGCGACTGCTCTTCAAATGGCTGCTCAGTGCAGCATCCCTGCTTTTCGTGGCCTACGTCTACAGCGGCGTGCAGGTCGAGAGCTTCACCTCGGCACTGATTGCTGCATTCGTCATCGGGCTTTTCAATGTGGTGCTGCGGCCTGTGCTCGTGGTGCTCACCCTGCCGGTGACCATCGTCACCGTGGGGCTCTTCCTGTTCGTGATCAATGCCCTGATGTTCTGGGCTGCCGCGAGCGTTCTCGACGGCTTTCAGGTCAGCGGCTTTGGCGCAGCCCTGCTGGGCTCGCTGATCTACTCGGTGCTGGGGATACTCATCGAATCAGCGCTCGGCGGCCTGTTCACGAAGAAGTGATTCGACCGTGCGCAGGCGCGTGTCGATGATCGACGCCTCGATGTAGTCTGCCGCTGATCCTGTGCGCCGGGCCATGTCCTGCCCGGCCCTGAACCGGTCGACCGCCGCCGCGTAGTCGTACCGCGCGGCATGGGCCTCGGCTTCGGCCCGTACAGCACGAAGCGGCTGCCCCTGAGATTGCCAGGCCGACGCCAGAAGTTGCCAGGCACTGGCATCACGGGGGTGGGTGGTCACCCAGGTCTGCAATGCACCGGTGACTGCCTGCGTGTCGACCGAGGCCCCCCCCCGCAAGGATGCCTGGGCACGCAGCAGCAGCTCGGGCCTGCCCGTCGCTGTAGCGGGCAGCGCCGCAAGGGCGGCAGCAGGCGCTCCGGCGGCAAGCTCGATTTCTGCCCCCAGCAGCACCGCCAGCCGGTGGGCTGCCGGATCGGAGCGAACCAGCTCCTTGAGCCTGCGCACGTTGGCGCGGGCGTTGTCTGCGTCTCTCAAGACGCTGCTGCCCAGCGCGGCCGCGTAAAGTGCCCCCGCCCGCTTTGCGAGGCGCTGACCCGCAAAAGCGACGCCTTGCGGCTCACCCACCCACTGCCGCAACACGTCGACGCCCGGGTTTGCCAGAACGCGCGCGCGGGCTGCCATCATGGCGGACTCCATGGCGTGCCTGTCGTCGGCCGCACCCGCCCGGACCGATGTGCCCGGCGGAATCCGCGAGTGCATGTCGGCCATGCGCTCGGTCGTCAGGGGATGGCTGCGCAGGTAGGGCCAGGAGCCGTTGTCGTTGAGCCGGTTGGCCTGCTGGAGCTTTTCGAACATTCCGGCGAAGCCCTGGGGGGCGAACCCGGCAGGGGCCATCAGGCCGTAGCCAATCCGGTCGGCCTCGCGCTCCATGTCCCGGGAAAAATTCAGCTGGTTCTGAATGGCCAAGGCCTGCCCGCCCACTACCAGAGCCTGCGTCGCCGCCGGATTCTTGCTCGCCGCCAGGGCGCCCAGCACCATCGCGCCCAAGAGCAGGGGTGTCTGTTTGCTTTGCTGCGTCAGCAGCCGCGAAATGTGGCGCTGGGTGACATGGCTGAGCTCGTGCGCCAGCACCGAGGCCAGTTCGTCGCGCGTCTCCACGACGCCCACCAGGCCCAGATGCAGGCCGAAGTACCCGCCCGGCAGCGCAAAGGCGTTCACCGTCCGGTCGCGGCCGAGCAGAATCTCCCAGGCAAAGCGCTCATCCAGCTCCGGCGTCAGCTCCCCGCGTGCGCGCGCCGCAGCCACCAGCGGCTGCCAGATGGACTGGACGTACTCTCCCAGCACCGCATCATCAATGTAGTCCGGGTCGCGGTAGAGTTCCCGGATGATCCGGTCACCCAGCCGCCGCTCCGCGCTGGTAGTGAGCTCGCTGCCGTCGCCCAGGCTTGGAAGCCCTGACTGTGCGAACACAGGCGTTTGAACGGCAGCACTGCTTGCTATTAAAAAAATAGCAAACAATGACCTGCCGACAAGCACCATAAGTCTGTTTTTGCCTGAAATCCGCACGCATGGCCTCCCGATGCCTTGTACCCATGGTCTGCGAGCTGCAGGGCACGCCACCGTATGATGCCCTGACCTCAAGATTGTTTCGCGCCCGGTTGCTACCAGGCGTGTATTTCCAGCCGAAGCCATGACCTCCAAGACGACCGATCCTGCAGACGCCAACACCCTCACCCACTTTGACGCACAGGGCCAGGCTCACATGGTGGACGTGGGCTCCAAGGCCTCTACCCACCGCATTGCCATCGCCACGGGGCGCATCGAAATGAAGCCCGAAACGCTGGCGCTGATCGATTCAGGCACGGCAAAGAAAGGTGACGTGCTGGGAATCGCCCGCATCGCCGGCATCATGGCCGCCAAGAAGACCAGCGACCTCATCCCTCTGTGCCACCCGCTGGCCCTGACCCGGGTAGCCATCGAGTTCGAACCCTCCAGCGCCCGCCAACCGGGCACCACCGGGATTTTTTGTGCAGCCACCGTCGAAACGCTGGGTCAAACCGGCGTCGAGATGGAAGCGCTGACCGCCGTCCAGGTTGCGCTGCTGACGATCTACGACATGTGCAAGGCCGTGGACCGGGGCATGGTCATCCATGACGTGCGGGTGCGGGAGAAGCACGGAGGGAAGTCAGATTGGTCTCTCCCCTGATAACGGCGGCTCACCCGCGCGGCGTGAGTTGATGGGTGGCTGACGACGATCCGGCTCGGTAGTTTTGGTTTGCGTCTTAGTCGCTAAGACGCTAACAGACCCAAGCCCTAAATTAGATAGGCCTGCAGGCTAGTTTGGCCACTTGACTGAAGCCATTGCGGGAAAGCGGGCGGCTTGCTCATCCCACTCGCGGCGAAGATTGTTAACGACCCTTTCTTCTGGTCGGTTCATTCGTGTCATGACGACAACCCAGTACTCTGCTTGTGCAGTTTGTCCAGCGAAGGCGTACATTGCCGCTAGCTTGTAGTTCGCCATCAAGGTGGGCAAGAGCTTCATCGTCCTAAGTGCGCGCTCAATGTCTTGCTCGGTATGGATTTGCGAAGGGTCGACTCTGGCCAGCCAAGTCATGTCTTGAAGGTGGGTGAGTGCTATGACGTCAGGGGCTGCCCGTTCACTCGGTGGCTGGAGTTTTTGTTGCTCGAAGCGCAGCGAAAAGAAGTCGTCCTCGATACGCAGATAGTCTTGAACGGTGATGGCCAGTCCCAGACCTGTCAGCCCAAGGCCTACCATGGCAACAGGCCAGCGGCGCACATTAAGCAGCGGCTTGAAGTCCAGAGCGATGTTCAGTGACCCCAGCATCAAGCCCACTGGCAGCAAAAAATAGGCGTAGTGAAGCGGGAACTCCAGCATGGCGTGTACGCCCAGCGTAAGCACGAAAAGAAGCATCCACAGCTGTGTGGGTTGGTTGACCCGTAGCAGGGCGCGAATCAGCCAATAAGCCAGCGCTGCGCACACAACCAACCCCAGCGGAATGCCCAGTCCAACGCCTAGATCAAGCAGCAGGTTGTGCGCGTGTCTCACCGTGCCGTCCGACACCATGGCATAAGGGTCGGGGCCGAACTGCGCGTAGCTGGTTTGGGTCCACCCGTATCCAGACCATGGGCGGCGCAACAAGGCCTCCCATGTTTTGAGCCAGAACTCCAGACGCAGCTCACCGGTGGATATCGCTCTTATTTGTCCAGCCTCTGCTGCGCGCCCTAGCCAGACATTCACCGTCGGTAGCGCTGCGATCCCAAGGGCGAACAAACCAGCCCAGCTGAAAGACCCCACGATCAAGCCACGCTGAATGGCCAACCGTTTGCGCAGGAGTAACAGAAGGGCCAGGGTGAGCAACACAACCAGCCAGCTGGTGCGTGATTCGGTCAGGACGAGACCGATCGCCAACATTACAGCCCAGCCCCAGGCCACCCAGCCAGGCAAACGTCGCGTTTCATAAAGCCAGGCGCAAGCAAGCACGCCCAGGCAAATCAGACTGGCCAACTGGTTGGGCTGGCCAAGATTTCCGTGGAACCGTGACGGTGGTGTTGGAACGAAAAGCCAGAACATCGTTCCAGGATCAATTTGCAACCACTGCTGGAGTTGGATGAGCAGCGAAAAGGTTGCGCCCGACAATACGGCGAAAAACAGAAAATCAGCACACTGCCCGGGTTTCCAGCGTTCCCAGGTCGCCCCCACCAACAGCGCCAAAAAGAGCCCTGTCAGGTACAGACTGCTCA
>Ga0181554_1001738_pt1 | contig 20060 bp, 15 predicted proteins | sample 011ome_16_FD_145602 | JGI IMG/M metagenome (GOLD analysis project Ga0181554, IMG submission 145602) | Coastal salt marsh microbial communities from the Groves Creek Marsh, Skidaway Island, Georgia - 011503CT metaG (spades assembly) | ecosystem: Environmental > Aquatic > Marine > Intertidal zone... | reverse complement strand
TTTTGGCTAATTCTACTCCTTTCGATGTTCTCAAGCCTGTCATTACATACTCATTGTATCGTTCAGAAACACTCAAATATTCCACTTCAAATGGTCGTGTTCCTTCAGAAATTGCCTTAATATACAAAAGGTTGCTGGCTGAGTTCCAAGAACGACTTTTCCCATCATAAGAATGAGCAGAAGGACCAATACCCATATAAGGTTTGCCCTCCCAATAAGCTGAATTATTTACAGCGTGAAAGCCTTTTTTTGAAAAATTTGAAAATTCATAATGTTCATACGCTGCATCTTTTAGCAAACGTCTTAATTCATGGAATTGCATTTGTGCCCGAGATTCATCTAGTGGAGGTAATTTACCTGTTTTAATCTGATGGTCTAAAAGGGTTTTAGGTTCTACAGTAAGTGCATAGGCAGAAATGTGATTGGGACTAAAACCCAAAGCAATTTTCACATTCTCGGTCCACAAAAGATCCTGCTCCTCTGAGGCCATTCCTACCCTAGGCACCCCATAAATTAAGTCTATGGAATAATTGTCAAAATATTGTTTCACCCAATGCAAAGCCTCTTTTGACTGTCCTGCATTATGGGCACGATTCATAAATGATAAATCTTCTTGATGAAAGGATTGCACCCCTATACTTAGCCTATTCACATTTGTTTTAGCAAGTGCTTTAATGTACTCCTTTGAAAGGTCATCTGGATTGGCTTCTAAAGTAATCTCTGGATTAGCTTCAATTTGATAATATAAATAGACCGTTTCTATGAGTCGTTCAATCTCATTAGGACTTAAAACAGAAGGTGTGCCTCCCCCAAAATATATGGAAGTTATTTGATCGTTTGCAAAGCTGGCTTTTCTCATTTTCAATTCTTTGCATAGCGCGTCAATCATTTTATCTTTAGATGCCATTTTAGTGGAAAAATGAAAGTCACAGTAGCTACAAGCTTGTTTACAAAAAGGGATGTGAATATAAATACCACTCATGAAAAGTTTTATTATTTTTTAACCCGCTCTGTATTTTGACTTACGAATGAAGCCCAGCCTGAATAGGATTTTTCTCCTGTCACTTTACCTGAATTGTAGAAATGGCAGACCGCAGCAGCCAAACCATCTGTGCTATCTAAATTTTTTGGCAAAGTCTTTAATTGTAATAAACTTTGCAACATTTTAGCGACCTGTTCTTTAGATGCATTTCCATTTCCTGTTATGGCCATTTTAATTTTTTTGGGCAGGTATTCAGTAATGGGAATTTCCCTAGATAATCCAGCTGCCATTGCAACACCTTGAGCCCTTCCTAACTTGAGCATAGATTGTACATTTTTTCCAAAAAATGGCGCTTCAATAGCAATTTCATCTGGGTGATAAGTATCTATTAATGAAATGGTCCTCTCAAAAATAAGCTTCAATTTAGTATAAGGATCTGCGTATTTTTGCAGTAACAATTCATTGAGTTGAACAAAAAACATTTCGTTTCCCACCACTCTTATAATTCCAAAACCCATAATAGTGGTTCCTGGATCAATGCCTAAAATAATTCTCTCTTTTGCCAATAGATTTAATCTAAATGAATTTCAATTGGAATTTGAAAACGAGTTGCTACTGGAATTCCTTGCTTTACCGCTGGTGATAAAAAAGGCAAAGAAGCTATTCCTTTTTGAACCCTTTTTTCAAAAGACTCTTTTTCGTTTATACTCCCTTTAAATCCCTCAATTTTTTGAATGTGAATATCTGCTGTTGCATTTACTTTAAAATCAATTGAAAAGGCACCTGAAAAAGACAAACTATCTTGATCGTGCATTTGCTGAATAACCCTGACTATTTGTTCTTTTATAACTGCTTCAAAACATTCTTTTTGCAATGATTTTGAAAGAGTTTCTTCACAGGATTCAAATAATGGGTAGAGATCTACAGACTGCCAATCAATTTCTTTTAATTGATCAGCTACATATTGGGCCTTGAGCTCTTCTTTTGGAGTGAGCCAAACACAATTGTAGAATAAGCAGATGAAACAAATGTAAAACATCTTACGCATACCCAAAGGTAGGGGAAAAAACTCATTTTTATAAAACGATAGAAATTGTAACTTAGGGAAGACTAAATTAAGTATGGATATAATACTCATCACCATTGGAGCCACCTGCATTTTGGTAGGAATAATAGGAAGCTTTATTCCTGTAATACCCGGGCCTCCCTTGAGTTGGCTGGGATTGTTGTTACTATACAATACGGAACAAGTCCCATTTGATCCGTGGTTTATTGTTTTTACTGGGGCCATAGCACTGTTGGCTACCTTGTTAGACTATTACTTGCCCGTCACAGGTACTAAAAAATATGGCGGTAGTAATAGGGGGGTGTGGGGTGCTATTATTGGGCTATTTGTAGCTGTATTTTTACCTATTCTAGGTCCATTTGGAATATTAATATGGCCCTTTCTAGGCGCATTTCTTGGGGAGTTAAGCCAACAAAAAAGTCAAAAAAATGCATTGAGAGCAGCTTGGGGATCCTTTTTAGGTTTTTTAGCAGGGACACTCATTAAGTTAGGAATTTCTTTGGTGTACGCTGGAATATTTATATATCAACTTTGGGTATAAAAAAAAGCCTTCCAATTGGAAAGCCTTTCATTGGTTGGACAGCCTCGCTGTCTCAACACGGTCTTAACCTTGGTTAAGACACAACACAACAAGGCAAATATAGCAAAGCTTTTTTAAAAGGCACATGTTTAACATTATAAAAATCCTTGAAAAAATTGTTCGTTAAAACATAAAGTCTAATAAAAAAGGTCCTTATAAAAATATTATTTGCCTTTTAAAAATCAATCACTACACCAAAACTAGGAATCACAGACCCTTCTTCTAGGGGTATTTGAAATAAGCTACGAGGGTTTACTGGCATACCAGAAGTGTCTCTACTAAGACCATAAGTGGGCGGTTGCGGATTGGCGTTGGCTAGTGCGTTCTGTATCTCTATAAAGAAATCCAAAGCAATTTTTTTATAGAACCACTTCTTGTCAATCCTAATATCTAATTGATTAAAGGCATCTAATTTCTCACTCCCCAAACGGTCGTAATCCAAAACAATTTGTGGGTACAACTGGGTCGTTTTCGCCAAATCTGTAGGAACAAATGGAGTAGCTGCTGCAAATCTGTGGCGGGCACTTACTTCCCAATTCCTAGGAAGCGTGTACCCAGAAGTAAAGGAGGCCAAGTGCCTACTATCCCATACAGAAGGTCTAAAGATCTCAGGGTCTAAACCTGAAAAAGTGGAATAAAAATACGTATAAGAGAAAATCCCAAAAAAGCGATCCGTAAGTTTTTGTTGCCACAACAATTCCAATCCATAAGCCTTACCTTTACCAACAGAGGCAATAGCTTCATTTCCTAAGACCTCAAAACTAGCCCCTTTATTGGCCATTGAAACCCCGTCCTCTAGGGAGACTGGGTAGTCTGAATAGTATTTATAAAAACCTTCTAAAGACACCCTAGCAGCAGGATTTAAAATCTTTTCTACCCCTAAAACCAAGTGCGTAGAACGGGTGTAGTCCAAGTCTTGATTTAAAAATTCCTGAGCGGCATTTTGAAAGCCCAACATAGTGTAGGGCGGGATTTTATAATACACTCCTGCGGTCCCATTAAGCTTCCAACTAGGCGCTAGGCTATAAGAAGCAGAAACCCTTGGAGAAAAGGTTTTTAATAAATTAGATCCCTTGGTAAATGTATCCCCGTCCATTCTAAACCCAAAGGAAAGGGCCAAGCGATCTTCAAAAAAATCTTTAGATCCTTGCGTAAAAACTCCATAATTAATAAAATCTAGAGTAGTATTGTAATTAAATCCTGCCAGCGTATTGAGGGTGCTGTTCTCATAGAAGGCCCTTTGTAAATGAAACCCATGACTCCATTTCCAACCCTTGTCAAAACGATTCACTGCTACCCTTAGTTTGGTTTCAGATTCTAAGGCGTCGTTTTGAAAGCGAAGGTCTGTTTGGCTGGTATTGTCATTGTATTCACTATAGGTATTCCAAAGGCTGTTGTTACTCAAACTCAATTCCATAAAACCGTTTTGGTCTTTAAAGCGTCTTTTCCAAGTAACCCCTACCGTATTGGAGTTTTGGTTAATAAAAGGCACCTGATCAAAAGTTGCTTGCTGGTCTGGTGTAGGGTCTTCTGGCAAGGCTACCGTAAATTCATCAATACTTCCCAGACCAACGAAACTCAGACTGTTGTAAGTGTCAATTCTGTGATTTAATTTATATTGATAATCCCAATAATCAGGCCTAATAGGCAAGCCAATCAATTCAAACAAAAACTGTAAATAAGACCTCCTAATAGAGAAAAGCACATCTGTTTTTACTGCTCCATTTTCTTTATTGACCGAAAGGGGTGTTTCAAGCGTGAGTGCAGCTTCACTGGCACTTAGCCTGAAATTTCCTGCAAATCCGTCAGGGTTCACATCTCTTTGAGTGAATTGCAACACGCCAGATAAAGGATTGTTATACTGGGCACCAAAAGCAGAGGCTGAGAGTCTCACATCTGAGATAAAAGACACATTTAACATGCCTACAGGACCCCCTGCGCTTCCTTGGGTACTAAAATGGTTAATGTTGGGAATCTCAATACCATCCAAATAATACACTACTTCATTAGGAGCACCTCCTCTAATGATTAAATCATTTCTAAAGCCTCCAATAGATGGAGACACTCCAGGGAGTGTTTGAGCTACCTGCACTACGTCATTATTAGAACCTGGGTAATTAGCAATCTCAACAGCAGAAAGCGATTGGGTAGAAAGCGGGGTTTCTTTAGGCCTTGTTATAGGACTCAAAGCCACTACCACTTCATCCAAAGCCTGTGAAGCTTCTAAAAGCACAAAATTCAATGGGGGTGTTCCCACAGATTTAATTTGAAAATTAAAAACCGTCTGCGTAGTGAAACCCAAATAACCCGCTTGTATCGTATAGGTACCCGGCGGAATATTAGGTATGGAAAACTGCCCCAATTCATCTGTAATGGCGCCAAAAGTGGTGCCTTCTAAAACCACTGTCGCCCCAAATAACGGGCTTTGATTTTCTTCTAAAATTTTACCCCTAAGGGTTCCTGATACTTGACTGAAACCCGTTAAAGAAAAGGCAAACAACAGTAGAAATAAGATTTTTTTCATAGCGCGTTAAAATTAAGAAGAAAATAGCGGAAAACAGCAAGAATGAAAAACCACTAAAACATATTGAAAAAAATCAAATCAAAAATTGCACATTAATACGAACTAGTCGTCCAAGGATATGGTGCTCTTTTGATCCACTGTCCTCTGGTGAAATCAGGAAAATCTTGGGCGGCACCGTTATTCTCAATAGACAATTCAGAGAGCGGTGTTACCGCACTCCAAGCAGCAGCATCATAGGCATCTATAGGGGGTGCCACATTGGCTTTAGCTGATTCCACAAAAGCGTTCAACACAAAGAAGTCCATCCCTCCATGACCGGCACCCTCTGCGTATTCTCCATATTTTTTCCAAAGCGGATGGTCGTACTTTTCCAACCAGGCTTTAGAAGCGTCCCAGCGATGGGGCTCAGATTGCCCTTCTATATATATTCTGTCGCCATCTTTCTCCCAAAGACCATTAGACCCTTGTACCCTAAAACCTAAGGAATAAGGTCTTGGAGAATTACAGTCATGGGTAATAATAATCGTTTCTCCCATAGCGGTTTCCAGCGTAGAGGTAATGATATCTCCTTGTTTAAAACGCACTTTGGCATTCGGGTGGTCTGCTCCCCCTTTATCTACAATGTATTTGTGAAGTCCTACAGCCTTGGTGGCATGAGAAGACATAGATATAAATCTATTGCCTCTATTGATATTGGCCATAGCGGCAATAGGGCCCAGTCCATGGGTAGGATAGACGTCTGCATTTCTAGTCACAGAATGTTGGGTACGCCACTTGGCCTCTGAAATAGCTTTTTCGCCAAATTCTACTCCCCCACCATAAGGCTGCTTTCCGTCATTAAATTTTACCGCCCTAAGATCATGTTGGTACCCACATCTATAGTGGAGCATTTCGCCAAAAACCCCTTCTTTAACCATGTTCAGCACAGCCATTACATCCCTTCTGTAATTGACATTTTCCAGCAACATGAGATGGGTGCCCGTTTGCTCATGGGTATTCACCAGGTCCCAGCACTCCTCCATAGTATTGGCTGCAGACACCTCAACACCTGCAAATTTACCTGCATTCATAGCGTCTACACTCATGCGGGTGTGCCACAACCAAGGGGTGGCAATCAGCACCGCGTCTACCGTTTTAAGGTTTAATAAATTCCTGTAATCCAATTCGTTTTTTCCAAAAACCAGTGGCGCTTTAGCCCCTGCTTCTGCCATAATTTTTTGTGCTATGGCAATTCTATTAGGATCTATATCAGCTATAGCCGTCACCACCACATCTTGCCTTTTAAGGGCATTTTCCAAATGGTTGGTTCCCCTGAGCCCTACCCCAATAATTCCAATCTGTAGTTTGTCATTGGCACTATTTTTGGTTTTCCCTAAAGACTGACCTAAAGTAAGATTAGGAAGCACTACGGAGGCAGCTCCAAAAGCGGCCGATTTCTGAATAAAGGATCTTCTGCTAGACATATGGGGTAATTTTATAGTGGATGATTCGTGAATTGAAGTTGAAATTAAGGAAAACTTTTATAAAAAAGGCTTCCAAACAGACAATTTCTACAGGATGTAGTATCTTGTAGCCGTTTTATAATGCAACTATGACTTTACTTATAATGGCTGCCGGAAGTGGTAGCAGATACGGAGGATTAAAACAATTCGACGGCTTAGGTCCAAACGGAGAATACCTTCTAGAATACACCATTTTTAATGCTATTGCCGCTGGTTTCAATCATATAGTAGTGATTGCTAAACCAGCCAATACGGAAGATATTAAAACCTACCTCTCTGAAAAACTACCAGAAAATATTACTTTAACTGTTTTAGGTCAAGCTATTTCAGATGTTCCTGAAGGCTTTACCGCACCCCCAAAAAGAGAGAAACCTTGGGGAACGGCGCATGCCGTTTGGACTGCCAGAGAAGTTATTAAAACACCATTTGCTACGGTAAATGCAGATGACTATTACGGACCTGAAGCGTTTAAAGACGCTGGCGCTTTTTTAAACGCCCTGCCCAATGACCAGACCTATGGATTGGTAGCATATGAATTAAAAAACACCCTCTCTGAATACGGCACGGTGTCTAGAGGAGTTTGTGAAGTAAAAGATGGCGCCTTAAAAGACATCACGGAGCGTACCAAGTTAATCGCCTCAGGAGACCGTGAAGCCACAGATGAAGATTCCGGATTAAAATTTCCGCTAACGACTCCAGTGAGTATGAATTTTTGGTTGAGCACCCCCTTTATTTTTCCAGCCATTAGCAAACGTTTTGAATCCTTTTTATCTGGAGATACACCAGAAAAAGGCGAATTATACCTCCCCTTCATTGTAGCAGAACAATTGGAAGCACAAGAAGTGAGCGTAGGAGTAATCCCAACCAGCAGCCAATGGTTTGGACTCACTTATTCCCAAGACAAAGCAGCCGCTATTGATACTTTGAAAAATTTACATGAATCCGGAGTGTATCCGGCAAAATTATGGAAGGCATAAACCATAAAAATATAGCGAACATAATTTGTCATTTCTTACCCCAAAGCAATGACTTTGAAGTACTTCCCATCACACAAGGCCTGATCAACGACAGCTATAAAATTAGCTTTTCAGATCGGGCCTATTTTTTACAACGCCTCAATACCCAAATATTCCGGAACAGTGAAGACCTCATGTTCAATATTGACCAGTGGCAACAAGTCCTAACAGGGAGCGGCCTTCCCGCGCCCACTTTTCTAAAAACCACTCAGGGGGCCTATTTTGCAAAGGATGAACAGGGTCATTTATGGCGCATGCAAACCTATATTCCAAACGCCATTGCCTATGACATTGCCCCAGACAAGAAAATATCTAAAGAAGCAGGGAGACTATTGGGTCATTTTCACCACATTTCAAAAAACTTGAATACCAACACTTTTAAGACCCCGATCCCACAATTTCAAGACATTCATCTGCGGTGGCAACAGTTTCAACAGGCCTGTCACCAGGCCGATGCCTCCAGCCTACAAGCTGCTCAAAAAACCCTTGAAATACTTCACGCACTTAAAGATGTTGTTTTTAACACCCCCAAGGAACTTCCAATGAGATTGTGCCATAACGACACCAAACTCAACAATATGCTCTTCCAGGAAAAGCATCATAAAGGCATTTGTCTGGTAGATTTAGACACCCTCATGCCTGGATTTGCCTTTTATGACTTTGGAGACGCCCTACGCACTGTGGCCAATACAGCTACTGAGAGTGATTCAAATACACCAGTGTTATTTAAAACAGCTCTTGCCGCCTCTTTTATAAGTGGTTTGTGTGAGTGGCCAGAAGCTTTTACCAAAAAGGAGTGGCTGAGTTTGCCTTTTGGCGCCGTTTATATGCCATTTCTTCACGGCCTTAGGGCGCTCACTGATTTTTTAGCAGGAAACCTGTATTATAAGGTAAGTTATCCCAATGAAAATCTAGACCGTGCACAAAGCCTGCTATCCTTTGCCCAAAAAGCAAATGAAAAACAAGATTTCTTAATCCAATCCATAGCCGCTAGTTTATGAGATGGATCCTCCTTTTTTTCATGCTTTTGTATAACCCTCTCTGGGGACAAAGCTATGGAGGCCTCTCTATAGACAATGACTTATTCTTTGGTAAAGATTACTATTACTCTAGTGGGATTTTTCTACAATACGGAACTACCAAAAATGGCAGAGAAAAACCCCTAAAAAATGAAGATTTATTTAGCGAAGAAAAAGCAGCTACACGACGCATTCATTGGACCTTAGGGCAACAAATTTACAATCCTATTGGCCGTTATGACAGCATTACAACTAGTATGGATTATCCCTTTAGTGGCTACCTTTTTTTAGAAAGAGCCGTATCAAAAACACTTAAAAATAAAGGAGTATTTCGTTGGAGTGCCCAACTTGGAATAAGCGGTCCGGGTTCCTTGAGCGAACCTTTTCAAAATACCTACCACAAATATATTTTAGGATTACCCCCCTTGAGTTGGGTGGGACAACAGCCCGGAAATCTTCATATAGGTCTTCTGGGCCAGTACACCAATTACCTATCTCTGGGGCAAGCGAGACAATTTTCATATCAAATCCAAAGTCAATGGGGTACCCATAGTAGCCAATCTAGTGTTAGCGGAGGTTTTCATTTAGGCCAAATCAATCCAATGGTATTTTATTCAGAAGCTTTTCACCATCCTACAAAAGAAGGTTTTGGAGTGTATATAGGCCTTCAATACCGTTATCATTTTCAGGATTATAATCTTTCTGGCAGTTTATTTGAAAACAATTCCCCCTTTACTCTTCCCTCTAATTCATGGAGAAACACATGGCTAGCAGGAATGGGTTACCAAATAAATCAATGGCAATTCTTAGCCGTAGCGAAAGCACGTTCTAAAGACACCCCAGGCCAAAAATACCAACGGCACCAAGTTGTATACCTTAGTATATTGAGACAATTGGATTAATTTTCTGTGGAAACTGGATCCGGCATAGTCAGGGTGGTATTGATTTTAATAACCCCCTGACCTCCAGCCAATCCATAATTGGTTTGAATGTCGTACACCGTTCTATATACAGTTACTTTTCTAATAGACAACAGATCTAATCCAGGAGGGGGTGTTTTGCCAATTAAATTCCCATCCACATCCCAAAGGGCATAAGGAGGTTCCCCATCTGTAAAAGATCCTATTCTGTCTCTCATAACAATCACTTTATTGCCTTCTATTTTAGCTGTACCCAAATGTCTGCGAATGGCCTGAATGACATTGGTAGCGTATATATCTATCCCAAATTCATTGAGTTCTCTAAACTTAGAATTCTTTTTCTCTTTACGCTTTAAACCGCGTTCTATCATTCTAGCTTCTTTCTTAGAAACCCTGGCCTCTTGGGCGTTTCCTTCTGAGGGCCATAAAAAAAGCACCCCTAATAAAACGTATACAATTCTCATCTTTTCATTTTTTTTATGAAGTTAGTGAATAATCTTCAAAGGGCTGTTTTCTCATTTTGCAGCGAATCATTGTTTTTCTGTAATTTAGAAACAAATTAGCCCTTATGAACCATAAATTAACTTCCATACTTTTATGCATTTTGTATTTCTCTTTAATTGGTGTCAAAGCACAAGAGACAAAGTCTGGTATTTTCGAAGCAACAGATCATGATAAAATGCAATGGTTTAAAGATGCCAAATTGGGTGTTTTTATACACTGGGGGATTTACGCCGTAGACGGTATAAGTGAATCTTGGTCTTTTTACAATGAATATCTCTCCCATGAAGACTACCTTAAGCAATTGAGTGGTTTTACTGCATCTAACTTTAAACCAAAAGAATGGGCAAAACTTATTAAAGACAGTGGTGCAAAATATAGTGTCATTACAAGCAAACACCATGATGGGTTTGCCCTTTGGAACACTAATTATGGTCATCTTAACGTAGTATCTCATGCAGCAGCAAAAAAAGATGTCTTAACTCCGTTAATAGATGCTTTAAAAGAAAAAGAATTGAAAATAGGGATTTATTTTTCTTTACCTGACTGGTCTTCTAACCTATATACTCATTTCACTACAAGTAAAAGAAGATATACCATTGAGAAAGATCCGCAAAGATGGCAAGAGTATCTAAATTACATGAATGGACAACTTCTAGAACTTAAAAACAACTACAGACCAGATCTTTGGTGGTTTGACGGAGATTGGGAACATTCGCCTGAGGCTTGGGGAAGTGCTAAAATTAGAGCATCACTTTTAAAAGATGCTCCAAAAACCATTATTAATTCCAGATTGACGGGACAGGGAAACTATCAAACCCCTGAGATTGGTGTACCTGTTTATAGGCCAGAGGCCAAATACTGGGAACTTTGTATGACAATAAATGATTCTTGGGGGTATCAGCAATCAGACACCAATTACAAAACCACCCAACAAATTTTAGACATTTTTGTAGATTGCATCTCAAAGGGAGGAAACCTGTTGTTGGACATTGGCCCTAAAGCAGACGGAACTATTGACTCCATTCAAAAAGACAGGTTACTAAAGCTCGGTTCCTGGATTAAAAAACACCACAAGGCAGTTTATGGAACTACTAGAGGCATTCCTTACGAGCATTTTTATGGCCCAACAACCTTGAGTAAGGATAAGCAAACACTCTACTTGTTTGTAAGAGATATACCAAAAGATGGGAAAATTGTAGTTAAGGGAATATCCAATACCATTAATAGGGCATATGTTCTTGGTAATGGGAGTATTCTTTCACAGAAAAAAATAGCTAAACTGTATTGGAATAAATATCCTGGAATTTCTTACATTGATTTACCAAAAGAAACTATAGACTCTTATTATACGGTAGTAGCCTTAGTCCTAGACGGGCCAATAGAACTATATTCAGAATTAAATGATGCTCTAGAACAAAATTAAGTAAGATACTATGAAGGTATGTCTAATCACTGTTTGCAGTTTGCTTTTTTTTATTGCCTGCGACAAAAATGATTCTGTAACTGATATTCCTGACAAATTAGAGGGCCAATGGGTATTGGACCGTGTGGTTTGTTTTTGCTATTTTGGGGAGGCCGGTAATGAAAATTTTGACGACCAACAATTGTGGTTTTATAAGAATCAACTTTATCCAATAGGTCCAAACAATAATATTCCCAATATTGTATCTACTGGAAAAGTCTATGATTTTAACCTTAGGGGAAACCTATTAACAGTGGCGAATTCTGACGAAAAATATACCCTTGAAATATCTGGAGATACCCTTAGTCTCACTTTTGTAGACAACCCTAGGATTGCAGACGACGAGATAAGCTTTTATTTTAAAAAAGGCTCCGCAGACCCCTCCTGTGTAGATTTTTCAGCAGTCATTGAAGACGGCATTTGCACCATGGAATACGCGCCAGTATGCGGCTGTAATAGCATGACCTATTCCAATGCATGTGAAGCACAAAATGCAGGTGTCATGAATTGGGAGAATGGGGTGTGTGAAAGGTATGTTATGGATTAAAAAATTCATGATCTATATTTTAAATTTACACTCTTTAAAATATTAATAATTAAATTTAAAGGAATAAAAAACTCGCCCATGAAAGACATTATTTGCCCAAATTGTAACACTTCTTTTAAACTGGACGACGCTGGATTTGCAGATATTGTAAAACAAGTAAGAGACGATCAATTTTCTGAAGAACTCAACAATAGATTGGCCATTGCTGAAAAAGAAAAGCATCAAGCAGTCATGCTCACAGAGGCAAACTTGAAGAATACCCTCCAGCAGGAACTTTCAAAAAAAGAACAGGAAATTAGTGAGCTTAAATCTCTTAAAGCACTAGAACTTGAGCAAATAAGGGCTAAAGTTGTGCAAGCGGAACAAGAGAAAAGGCAAGCTGTTTTAGAAGCCACTAGAGCCATAGAAAAAGAGCGAGATGGACTATTGAACCAGCTCAGCAATAAAGAGGTAGAAAGGCAGCTTCAGGAAAAGTCTATTCAGGAGCAATACCATCAAAAATTACTCACCAAAGAAGAGACCATTAAAATGAAGGACGACGAGATTGCACGTCTCAAAGATTTTAAGCAAAAACTCTCTACTAAAATGGTTGGCGAATCCTTAGAGCAACACTGTGAAGTGGAATTCAACAAACTTAGGGCTATTGGTTTTCAGAATGTATATTTTGAAAAAGACAATGACGCCAGCTCAGGGAGTAAGGGAGACTTTATTTACCGGGAGAATGACCAGAATGGAAATGAAATACTCTCCATTATGTTTGAAATGAAAAATGAAGGAGATGAAACCGCCACTAAAAAGAAAAACGAGGACTTTTTCAAAGAATTAGACAAGGATCGGAATGAAAAGAAATGTGAGTACGCTATTCTAGTATCTATGTTAGAATCAGATAATGAACTATACAATAATGGCATAGTAGACGTATCTCATAAGTACAAAAAAATGTATGTGGTACGCCCCCAATTCTTTATTCCAATCATCACCATATTAAGGAATGCAGCATTAAACTCAATGCAATACAAAGAAGAACTCGCCCTTATTAGGAATCAAAATATTGACATCACAAATTTTGAAGAAAAGATCAATGATTTCAAAACTGGTTTTGCTCGCAACTATGATTTAGCCAGCAGACAATTCAAAACGGCCATAGAGGAAATTGACAAAACAATGAACCACCTTCAAAAAACAAAAGAAGCTTTGTTGTCTTCAGTAAATAATTTGCGCTTGGCCAATAACAAAGCAGACGACTTAACTATTAAAAAGCTTACGCATGGCAACCCAACTATGAAGGCAAAGTTTGACGGATTAAATGGGTAAAAATAAAGTAACTGTAATTTACAGGCGACGGTAGGAAACAAAAAAGCCGACTCATTTCTGAATCGGCTTTGGCTTCTGCGGTCTGGACGAGACTCGAACTCGCGACCCCCTGCGTGACAGGCAGGTATTCTAACCAACTGAACTACCAGACCTCGCGTTAGCGGTTGCAAATATACACCGCTTATTTAATTGTGCAAACAAAAAAACATAAAAAAGTAATTTATTTTTTATTTAAAATATTGGCCATAAAAAAAGGCCGTTGCTACCGCAACGGCCTTTTTTTATATGGGTTTCAAAACCAATGAATTACATAGCTGCGTCAATGGCGTCTGTATATACCTGCTTAGGAGAGACTCCTACTTGTCTACTCACAATCTCACCACCTTTAAATACTAACACAGTTGGAATGTTACGTACACCGTACTTAGCTGCAAACTCTTGGTTAGCGTCTACGTCTACCTTTCCTACGACAGCCTTACCCTCGTATTCATTACTTACCTCATCAATGATAGGTCCTACCATTCTACAAGGTCCACACCAAGCTGCCCAAAAATCTACCACAACTGGCTTGTCACTTTTTAAAACTACCTCTTCAAAAGTAGCATCTGTTATTTCTAATGCCATGATTATATGTTTTTAATTGTATACAAATTTACATATTTATTTTACCATTTTTCCCTCTAGTGCATGCCTTTTCTTATCCTACTATAAAGAAGCTTTATATTAGTTTAGACTGAAATGCACGTCTGCAGCTTCTAAAGCTTCTAAAAGCGCCGTAGTCACGCCTATTTTCTGACTGCGAGAGACAAAATCTACTTTAATACTCTCTTCCATTTCATACAAACTAAAATGGAGTGGCAAGTCTCCAGGATGGCTTTGAATAATTTCCTTAATTCCGCTAATCTGGGCCTCTTCCAAATGATCTACCCGTAACTTCAGGGTGAGCTTCTTAGTAAAGGATTCTAGAATTTCTTGCAGCATAAAAAAACCATTGTACTGCAAACGAGGCTCCCCTTGTTTGCCAGTCTCTTTATTAGTCCATCCTTCTTTTACGAGGGCTTTACAAAATATAAAAGAATTTACAATCAAGAAATGCCTGTACTTTAAATAGTCTTCTCCGAAGATTCTAAACTCATAGGAGTCTGCATAATCTTCTACCGTAAAGGCTGCCCAGCCCTTTCCGTTTTTAGAAATCCTGTGCTGCACCTCAGAGACTACGCCAGCAAAAGCCAGCTCTCTGTTAACATAAGTTGGTAAGTCATTAAAGAAAGACACATTGGCGTTGGTGTATGTATTGATCTCTGTTTTGTAGTCGTCTAAAGGGTGACCTGAAATATAAATCCCCACCACTTCTTTCTCTTGCTTTAACTTCTCCATGGTTCCCCACTCTGGACAAGGAGGCACTTCAGGCTCCGGAATTTGAATATCACTAGACTCCCCAAACAAGCTCACCTGTGCGGAGTTTTCATTTTCTTGGTATCTGGCACCATAGCGAATGACTTTTTCGAGGAAAGTGCCAGCATCGCCCAGCGGGTGAAAATACTGTGCCCTGTGAACCCCTCCAAAAGAGTCAAAACCTCCCGCAAGGGCCAAGTTTTCAAATGCCTTTTTGTTGGCTGCCCTTAGGTCAATACGTTTGGCCAAGTCAAAGACAGACCTATAGGGGCCGTTCTCCTTTCGCTGGGCCACAATGGTCTCTACTGCGCCACGGCCCACTCCTTTAATAGCGCCCATACCAAAACGAACCGCTCCTGCTTGGTTCACGGCAAATTTGTAAAAAGATTCATTCACATCTGGTCCCAATACTTGGAGCCCCATGCGCTTACACTCTTCCATAAAGAAGGTCACCTGCTTAATGTCGTTCATATTATTAGACAGTACCGCTGCCATGTACTCCGCGGGGTAATGCGCTTTCAAATAAGCCGTCTGATAGGCAATATAGGCATAACAAGTAGAGTGACTCTTGTTAAAGGCATACGAAGCAAAGGCTTCCCAGTCTTTCCATATTTTCTCCAAAACCTCCGTAGGGTGGCCTAATTTTTCTCCACCTCCTAAAAACTGGGGTTTTAATTTTTCTAGTAGGGCAAAGATTTTTTTACCCATGGCTTTTCTCAGTACGTCTGCTTCCCCCTTAGAGAAACCGGCCAGTTTCTGAGACAGTAGCATTACCTGCTCTTGGTACACGGTAATTCCATAGGTTTCTTTGAGGTATTCTTCCATTTCAGGAAGGTCATAGGTAATTTCCTCGTCGCCGTGCTTACGGGCAATAAAACTAGGAATGTACTCCATAGGTCCCGGTCTGTAAAGGGCGTTCATGGCAATGAGGTCGTCAAAAACGGTAGGTTTTAAATCTTTGAGGTGCTTCTGCATTCCTACAGATTCGTATTGGAACACCCCAACGGTATCTCCGCGCTGGAAGAGTTCATAGGTCTTGGCGTCGTCCAGAGGAAAGTCGTCCGGCACCAATTGAATGTCGTGCTTGGCCTTGACAATTTTAACGGTATCTTTGATTAAGGTAAGGGTTTTGAGACCCAAGAAGTCCATTTTTAAAAGTCCAGCGTCTTCTACTACGGAATTGTCGAATTGGGTCACATACAAATCTGAATCTTTGGCGGTGGCCACAGGCACATAATTGGTAATATCTCCTGGAGTAATAATCACCCCACAGGCATGAATACCTGTATTCCTTAGTGATCCCTCTAATATACGCGCCATATTCAAGGTCTGAGCCTCCAGGTCTGGTCCGTCTGCAATATTGAGTAGTTCGTTCACCTTATCTAGGTCTTCTGCCCTAAAGTTTTTCTTCAGCTCTGCCTCTGTATAGCTAAATATCTTAGCCAGCTTAGACATATTAGGCAATAATTTGGCTATTCTGTCTGCCTCATTAAGTGGCAAGTCTAACACCCTAGCGGTATCTCTAATAGAAGACTTGGCCGCCATAGTTCCATAGGTAATGATTTGAGCTACCTGATTGGAACCGTATTTTTCAATCACATAATCCATAACACGGCCACGACCTTCGTCGTCAAAATCAATATCAATATCGGGCATAGACACCCTGTCTGGATTTAAGAAACGCTCAAAAAGCAAATCGTACTTTAAAGGATCTATATTGGTAATCCAAAGACAGTAAGCCACTACAGAACCTGCTGCAGAACCCCTTCCAGGACCTACAGACACGTCCATATTACGCGCTTCTCTAATAAAATCTTCTACAATAAGGAAATAACCAGGGTAGCCGGAATTTCGAATAGTATCTAATTCAAAATCCAAACGCTCTTTAATCTCAGGGGTAATTTCCCCATAACGTTTTTCTGCCCCTTGATAGGTAATGTGTCGCAAATAGGCATTTTCTCCGCGTTTTCCGCCATCTTCCAAATCCTCTGCTACCTTAAACTCGGCTGGAATCTCGAAAGCAGGCAACAGTACCTCTCTCGCCAGTTCAAAAGGCTCAATCTGACTGGCAATTTTATGGGTGTTTTCAATGGCCTCAGGAAGGTCTGAAAACAGGGATTTCATTTCCGCTGCAGACTTAAAATAATACTCTTGATTGGGCAAACCGTAACGGTAACCTCTACCCCTTCCTATAGGGGTGGCTTGTTTTTCTCCATCTTTTACACAGAGTAAAATATCATGAGCCTCTGCGTCCTTCTGGTCTGCGTAATAGGTGTTATTAGAGGCTACCAAAGACACTCCATGCTTTTGGGCCATAGGAACCAGTACCTGGTTCACTCGGTCTTCATCTTCCTGACCGTGTCGCATAAGCTCCACATAAAAGTCTGGACCAAAGGTATCTTTCCACCATACAAGGGCCTCTTCTGCTTGGGTCTCTCCAGTATTGAGAATTTTAGCAGCCACCTCTCCATACATATTCCCAGAGAGCACAATCAAGTCTTCCTTATACTGTTCTACAAGTGTCTTGTCTATTCTGGGCACATAATAAAATCCTTTGGTATAAGCAATAGAAGACAGTTTAGCCAAATTATGGTAACCCTTTTTATTTTTGGCCAAAAAGACCATCTGATACCCATAATCTTTTACATTTTTGTTGGTGTGGTCTTCACAAACAAAAAATTCACAACCCACAATGGGGGTCATGGTCCTACCCTCTTTAGGAGTTCCAGCTTCTTCTGCCTCCTTATGGGCCTGTTTTATTCTGGCGTTATGCCCTTTCACCTCTTTTACAAAGTGGAAAGCCCCCATTAAATTGGCATGATCCGTTAGGGCCACCGCCGGCATATTGTTTTTAGCTGCCTGAGCCACCAAATCCTTGACACTCATGGTAGACTGCAAGACCGAAAACTGGGAATGGTTGTGCAGATGCACAAAAGCAGTGTCTTCTAACTGGGCTAAATTTTCTTTAATGTCTTGTTTGGTAGGCGCCGATATTTCTGGTTGGGCGTGCGCTTGCAGCGCCGCCGATGCCTCTTTTAAATTCACATGCTTTAATCCAATACCTTCTATAGCCTCAGGATTCGCTGCCACAAATTGATTGTAATAGTCTGCCGGAGCACCCAGTTTGTCTAAAGGATAATGTTTTAAACGAAGTAATTCTAAAAAGCATCGGCTAGTAGCCTCTACGTCTGCCGTTGCATTATGCGCTTCTCCAAAGGGTTCACCAAATAAATGCTGATGCAATTCTGTGAGCGTAGGCAATTTAAACTTGCCTCCCCTACCCCCTGGGATTTCACACATACTAGCAGTCTGCTCGGTACAGGTATCTAAGACAGGTTTTTGAGTGAGTAGGTTTTCTAACCCAGCCCTGTGAAATTCTGCCCCCATAATATTGAGATCAAAACCTACGTTCTGCCCCACCACAAAATGACACTTCTCTAAGGCTTTGGTAAAACGCTCCAAAACTTCCAACAATGGCAGTCCTTGATCTTGAGCCAGTGCAGTAGAAATTCCATGTATCTGTTCTGCCTCAAAAGGAACGTCAAAACCATCTGGTGCCACCAAATAATCTTGGTGATCCAAGAGGTTTCCCATAGCGTCATGCAATTGCCAGGCAATCTGTATACAGCGAGGCCAATTGTCTGTATCTGTTACAGGAGCATTCCATCTCTTGGGTAAGCCGGTGGTTTCAGTGTCAAAAATTAAATACATCTAGGTTTTTTCTTTGGGTGCCTATTTTACAGGGAACGGTAAAATTAACCAAAAGCAAGCGTATAGAAAAAGAGGGTTTTAAGAAGTTATTAACCCCTTGAAAAATACGCTTGAGCACCAAAGGAATATCCTTGAAAGTAAAGGGAAAAATGACCGTTTATAGACCCAGAGATACCAGTTATCGGAATTTTAAATCAATAATTTATAATAACAAATCTTTTAAATAGCTTTAATACAAATGCATGAATTTTTTCACCCTTAATTATAATATTATGAAAAACAAGCTATTATTTTCCGTGATTGGCATTATGTTTTTTTTAGGCATCAACAAAATTTTTCATCTAATTAATCTTAATAAATGGGTTGTTTATACCTTAATATTGACCTTCATATCTTTTATAGTTGTGTTAATAGTTAAAACGATTGGCAATAAGAGCACTTAATCTCATTAAGATTTTCTTTAAAAAGCTGATTATTTTCAGTTGTTGAATAAGGGATTCTTTAACAACTCAAAAGCTTAATTTGCTCCTAAATAAGTTAATGCGCCAAAATATATCTCTCAAAGTGCATATTTAATATTAATCTTTGCATTTTGTTGAAAATCACAAAAAAAAGCTATATTTGCACCCTCTTAATTGAGAAAACTAAAAAGAATTAATAACCAAGGGTCGGGCACCCTACAAATTAATGTGATATGCCAGTAAAAATTAGATTACAAAGACACGGTAAAAAAGGAAAACCATTTTATTGGATCGTTGCCGCAGATGCAAGATCAAAAAGAGATGGTAAATTTTTAGAAAAATTAGGAATCTACAATCCTAATACTAACCCAGCAACAATTGACTTAGATGTAGATGGAGCCGTTAAGTGGTTAGGAAATGGAGCACAACCTTCAGATACTGCTAAGCGTTTATTGTCTTACAAAGGCGCATTATTAAAGCACCACCTTTTAGGAGGTCTTAGAAAAGGCGCTTTAACTGAAGAACAGGTAGAAGAAAAATTCAACGCATGGGTTGCTGAAAAAGATGCTGCTGTTGCTGCTAAAATATCTGGTCTAACTCAAGAGCAAGAAGCAGAAAAAGCAAAAGCATTGGCTGCTGAAAAAGCAGTAAACGAAAAGCGTGTTGCTGACGCTCAAGCATTAGAGGCTGAAGCTGCTGCTGAGGTTGCTGCCGCTGAAGCTGCTGAAGTTGCCGCTGCTGAAGTTGCCGCTACTGATGCTGCTGCAGAGGAAGCTGTTGCCGAAGAGGCACCTGCAACGGAAGAAGTAGTTGCTGAAGAAGCGCCTGCTACTGAAGAAGCTGGTGAAGAAACTAAAGAAGCATAATTTAAAACAAGGATGCGTAAGGAAGATTGTTTCTACTTAGGCAGAATTGTTTCAAAATATAGTTTTAAAGGGGAAGTGCTCATTAAGCTAGACGCAGATGAGCCCGAACTATACGAAAATATGGAATCAGTGTTTGTCTCACTTAGAGACAGCCTGGTTCCATTTTTTATTGAAAAATGTTCCCTTCACAA
>Ga0181554_1001722_pt1 | contig 20192 bp, 12 predicted proteins | sample 011ome_16_FD_145602 | JGI IMG/M metagenome (GOLD analysis project Ga0181554, IMG submission 145602) | Coastal salt marsh microbial communities from the Groves Creek Marsh, Skidaway Island, Georgia - 011503CT metaG (spades assembly) | ecosystem: Environmental > Aquatic > Marine > Intertidal zone... | reverse complement strand
CGCGGTCGTCGTCGTCGTCGTCGCGGTCGAGATCGTTGTGATTCGTCGTAACATCCTCGTCGTCGTCGCGCACTGTCGTCCTTCTCCTTCGCGCGCGGCAGCCCCCCTCGCGCGACGCGCACACATTGCGGTCGGTTGGACACCCCACGCGAAGAAAAACGCGTCGACCGGTACACGCGCGGTGGTTGGTTACCGCCGTTGCGACGGTGCGCGACGCGCGAGGAGGACATGGCGCCATCACCGCTGCACGGGGTGAAAGTTATTCCCGATGACCGCAGCGCCGAGGGTGGGGCGAACACCCCGACGACGCCGCCGGCGACGACGACGAACGACGGGTCGCTCGTGAAGGAGAGTCCAGGGAAGAATTCAAAGAAACAGTCGTCGTTTAATAATACCACGTCGTCGACGTCACCGTTGGGGGGTAAAACTGCGGCGGTGCCGACGGCATCGAGCGAGGCGGCGAAGGTTTTTGGGGGCACCACGGCGTTGGATGACGATGATGTCGACGATGAGGAGGAGGAGGAAGATTCCTGGCGGGAAGCGGCGATGAGGCATCGATACGCATTCGTCGGGGTAGTACTCGTCGCCGTCAGCGCGTGGCTCGCGGCGGTGGATTCGGGGCATGAGCATAGATGGAAACATACCGCCATGGCGGCTGGGTTCTTCCTCGGCAAGCCTATTGCGCAAGGCATGGTGTACCTCGTGGTGTTTGTGTTGCAAAACGTATTGCCGCTCGACCAAGTGGCGTATTACTTTCACGTTTTATCGCCGCCACTTACGCAGCTCATTCGTTTCATCGGTCTGGCTGTGATGTGGTCTTTGTTCTATTCCGAAGCCTACGTCGGGGTGCGCGCGCACCAAAGCACGGTGAAAATATTCGTAATCTTCGGTTTGTTTCTCGCGTCGCGTTGCGTCGCGTTGTTAATGGTGAAAATCTTAACAGCGCGCTTGCACGCTGGGACGTTCTGGGATCAACTGAGGTCGACGGTGAGACATGAGTTATTACTGAAAAGTTTGACTGGTCCGCCCATTCGTCCACGACCGGGTAAAGATAAGCACCGCATGCGGTCAGGTTCAAAGACGGGAGCGTTTATTACATCGGCGACGGAGAAATTACGAGGGCATACGCGAACGCCATCGAATCAATCCGATACAAGCGAACCTGCAGCAATGCACGAGATGCATGCTACTATCGGCTCAAGTATGTCTGAGACAGAGCATGCGACTTGGGAAGGAGAAACTGGAGACGTGCGTTTGGCGGTAGAAAAGGCGGAGGCTTTAATGAAAGCGGGCACTTCATCCAGTAGCGGTAGTATCTTCTCATCTGCGAAGATCTTCAACTCAATGTTCAAAAGTTCGCATCATTCGCATATGACGAAATTTGGTAACACCGAACGATTATTGGATAAAGCAAACGCGGGCTCGGCGAATGAGGATGAATTGAAGAGGGCAACGCGCTTAATTTTTAATCACATTCGCCGTCCTGGGAACAAATTTATCACGAAAGAAGCGGTCGAAGACTTTATTCCAAGTAAAGATGTCGTGGAAGCATTCAACTTACTCGCAGGCGTGGATAGTTTTGAATTCTCGGCACTTGGTTTCAATGACCTCTCTCGAGGCTTGCGAACGATGTTTGAAGAGCGCAAGTTGCTGGGTCAAACTTTGTCATCCATGCAGGGCCTTGCAGAGACTCTTGGTCGAAGCTTGCAGGTTTTGTTTTTCTTCATAGTCGCCATCATTGGTTTATTTATGTTCCAAGTGGATGTCAGTTCCTTATGGTTGTTGTTTTCGTCTTCAGTTTTAGCGTTAACTTTCATTTTTGGATCAAGCGCTTCGCGAGCGTTTGAAGCGGCAGTCATGATATTTGCAGTGCACCCATTCAACATTGGTGACTGGATCATGTATCAAGAAAACAACTATAAAGTAATGGAGCTTGGAATTAATTGCACGAAATTGTTAGCCCTTGGCGGTGAAATTGTGTACATTCCAACGTCGCAGCTCGCGACTGTGCAGATTACAAATCTCACACGCTCCAATCCACTTTGGATGAAGATTTCTCTCATGATTGATATCGGTATGACTCAAGCACAGGCAAAAGTGATCGAGAACACTGTGAAACAATTCATGGAAACAGACAAACGAAACTATGGGCGCGACGTGATGGTCTTATTGCGTGGCACGGCGGTGGAACTGTTGAAGGTTGAATTCAACGTCTTGTACACGCTCACATTCAATGGAAGTCAACGCGGAGCTATGCTTGAAGCTCACAGTCGAATGTTGTTTGTGGTAACAAATGCACTGATTGCTATGGGTGTATCTTACACTGGCACGGATGGCATGATATTCGCCAGCAACATGGACACGCTTGGTCCACCCTTGACGGCAACGTCAACCTCTGGCGCGCCTCCGCAATCGACGACTCTGTACGGTCGCGGTTTCAGCACGGACTCCTCACCCAATACGAGCCAACCAAGTTTGACGAACTTGAATTCCGAAGCACACTCCGCGCTGGCACAAAACACGGAAAATTTTGCGCCGCATACTTCATTCTTCCGAAGTAATGCCACGCAGCAGCGATTCGCCCTTCAAGGAAACCTGCGTCATCTTTCTGGCATGTTGAAAATGGACTGACAAGTCCTGTAGTTTGAAAATGACATGTGATATTTCATCATTTGTAATTACAATCCTAGTAAATGTTCTCTATGCGCTATACGTTATCTATACTACCTTCTTGATAGATACGTCTTGACGACTGGCGGACAAGCGTATCAACGATCGAGCGTGAGGAATTTTGCGATGACGTCCTCATGGACGTGATTGATTGTGTTGCGTCCGTTCCGCTTGCGGCTAAGTCGGAAAGAACGGCAGCTACTTTATCAGGGAAGTGTTCTGTAAAGAATCCTGCCTGCACCATCATTCCTCTGTCCATAAACTCTTTCGCTTCCACAAGCCGTGGTTCGTACATGCCATCTTCCCTCCTGTGCAAGTGTACCAGCTGACCTGGAGGATATAATTTTGCCGCCATCATGGGCGATTGAGCTACTTGGCGTTCAGCAAAATCTATGAAATTTTCGCGAAGTGCTGTTGATTCAGTGGCAGCCCCTGCAGCATCTAGTACGTCTGAAATCTGCAACTTTGTCCCATTGAAAGTCATTCGCATCATTAATGAAAATTTATTCAGCTTTGAATTAGTCAGAGACTCCATCAGATCGCTTCGAAGCTTCAGCAATGATGGTCCAGAAAGACGACAGAACAAGTCGCAATGATGCACTGTACTATAAGTCCAAGGCTTGCAAACTTCGCACAACTCTGCGCTAAGCACACCTCCCGGGGGTTCGATGCACCAAACCTTCAAATTAGGAAACTTCTTACGAAGATGCAGCGACAATACAGCTGCGACTCCTGCACCTAGCGAGTGTCCGGTTATCACTAACTTCCAATCCTTACACTCAGAGGCCGTACTTGGAACTGGTGCGCACCCATCGCTTGGAGCTTTGCCCAGAATAGTCTGTTCTAAAACTCTGTTGACTTCCAAATCTGCAAGAATGAAATTTGTTGCTCGGAGCACCCCGGCGTGCACGTGTAACTCTTGCCCTTTCATTTGGGGTTGATTTACAGCTTCACCATTCAACATTACTGGCTTGTACATACTGTCCGTGATGCAGTCAGTTATGCTTAGCGTACCGCGAATTGAAAGCACAACGGCTTTACGTCGCACGTCTCGCGCGATGAAATAAGGAGCCTCACCAATTCCATTTGCAACTGATACGTAAAACAAGTCTTCCGACTCGATTCCGGCGCACTGTTTTAGGGCTGCTCTGTCTAAAGTATCGCTATGGTGTTGTTTAGCTTGTTTTGTACATGAACGACATCCACAACATTCTATGCACGCCGTCGGTGAACAAGCGATACCAAGACCCTTTGATGGATTAGCCCACGCGAACAGTGCCCAACCATACGCCGCAAGAGCCCAGCGTGAATAATGCGCAAAATCGTCATACATTGCATGTAGAGTCGTGTATGGAGAAAGTGCGTCGGAGTTCTCCACGAGAGGCTTACCGAGTGGACTGTTTTCAATCAGATGCCGATGTTGAATCGCGAGAAGACCCATACCGGCGGCTATATCACTAGGCACCACGTCTGCTCCTTGGAACACCTCCGCAAAGCAGTTTGCAATGTGTCCGAGTGCGCCATGCTCGGCAAGCTTCCGATCAACGTCCGCATTATTTGACAACTTTCGCCGATTCAAACACATCATCGCCGCGATCATATCAAAAATCTTGTACCACTTTTGTTCGCTCGGCAGGTGACCAAACATGCTAAACATCAACGAGAAGCCAATAAAATTGAACGCAATAACAAGATAGTTGCCAATGATAACAGTTAGCACCGTTGCTCTCGTACGTGAGCGCGATAAACAAGCCGCGCTCGACCCGGCGTACAACACCGTACCGTACACGGTAAATGCGACGTCGGCGCAAATGATGAGCACGTGCACGTAAATCACATACGGTACGTACTTGCGCTTGCCAGGTTCCAAAATCCGCCCTCGTAACGCCATGTGTAAGATGATCGCCTCCGTACACAGCGAGATGAAGTAACACCCAAACGTCCCGAATAACCACGCCAACACGTCGTCTCCCTCTGAACACCCCTTCTCCAACGTCCTATGCGCCCGTTCGTACACGAGTAATATCAACACGCACCACAACGTGTGTACGAGCATCAACCCAGCCATAGGAAGCGGAAGATCATCCGCGCTCAGCAACCATTGACGTCCGAACAGTCGCAACGCGGGCATCGTCCTCGTGGAATCGACAGCCCCGACGCGCGGCGTGTCTCGTGTCCTCCCTCAGCGTTCACGCGTGCGTTCTCCAGCGGCGCGCTTACGACGTGGTTGACATTCGTGCAATCATCGTCCGCCGTGTATGCGCGCCTGCGTCGTCGATCGCGTATCGTCGCTCGACGACCGCGGGCGGTGTTCTGTCGTTCAACACCATCCAGGCCAGTCAGTCCGTCGTCTGCGTGATGGCCCGAGGCATTTGATGATACATTAGTGGCGCGAACACCATCCATCCGACCCGACGCGATGCCGTCGACTCGCCGCCGCGCACGACAGACGACGACATACGACATACGACATACGACATACGATCGCCATGAGCGCACCATCGTCCATGCGGTACGTCATCAGTATTGCGTCATCTCGCGATGTATGCACTGTGATGGACGACGATGGACGACGATGATGCGCGGGATTTTTCAAATGTACAATCGAGACAGATGACAACTAACATCGCGTGTTGTTCGTGTCGCGACGTATACACAGGACACACGCGACGTATGCGACGGGGGTGATGACGCACGAGTCGCGAATGATACATGGTCGTGGAGCGTTGACGACGTTGAGGGCGAGAGTGTCGTCGAACGCTCGAGTGAGAAGAGGCGCGGCGCGCGAGGGGACGTCGGGTGAGGCGACGCCGCGAGCGAGCGGCGGAGATGGCGAAGAATGGTATACGTTCAAGCATGGCGAGAACACGAGGTGGTTGGTGGAAGAAACTGGTGTAGATTTGGAGGCGTTACAAAGGTTGAATCCAAACGTGGATCTGTCGGCGATATTTCCTGGTGATAGGATTGTCGTTCGCGAAGCCAAGGCGCTGGCGCCAAAGGAGCAAAAGGTGACAGTCGTCGTGGGGGAAGCGTCGAAGCCAACGCCGACGATGGCTGTAGTGAAACCGAGTTTTACGAGTTGGAATTCATCGTTGATACTTTCGGGAGTCCTTGTTGCGGGAACATTGAGCGCTGCGGGATATTTCAATCGTAACCACTTGACGTCGATGTACTCACAGTGGCGTACGGGTCGAGGATGGGTTGGAGCAGATGCACACAATGCCACCGTGGAGGAAATACAAATGCAACGTGATGTAGCGGAAAGAGAAGTTGAGAATCTTCGTGAAAAAGGTGAGAGGTATGAGAAAACTCTAGCAAATTTGCGGGAGATGCTCGATTCTGCATCGAAGAGCGACGCGGCGCTTCGTGAACAAATTGGAGAACTAAAAAAATCTTTGGATGTAAAATCAACGGACGTCGCTCGCCTTGAGAAGGCTCACGATGACGAAAATATCCTTGCTGAGCGTTACAAGAATCAACTTGGTACTGCTGAAATGGAGCTTGAGACGCTCCGAATCACAGCTGTACAACTTGTCGATGCGACCAATAAGACCACGCAGTATGAAGGAGAAATTCTGGCCCTCAAGGATAAGTTGATTGACGTCGAATCTGAACTCATGGCACTCAGAGAGCTCAGCGTTGGATACTCAAGCGATGCTGTGGCTTCGAAAAATAAGTTCAAGGCTGCTCTGTCAGAGTTGGAGTCCGTCAAGCGACTCAACAGCGTACTTGAGGAATCTCTCTCTGAGGCTAAGCAGTCTGTGTCAACTCATCTGAACACGATAGAAGGCTACAAGGCGGACGTGAGCGCACTAAAAAGTGAGATTGAAGGACGAAATCAAGAAATTTCGAAAATATCGACCAGCCTGAGCGACGCTCACGAGGAAAGGCGTTCATTGGAGTCCTCGCTACAAGGAAGCCGGGACGAAGCGCACGAGTTATCTCTTGAGTTGGAAAGTCTTCGCAAAGATCTTGACACTGTTCGATCGGATCTTCAATCGTCCGAAGACAAAGCTAAATCTTACGCCATCGATCTTACTGCTTACAAATCAAAGCTGGCGTTAGTTGAGACGGCACTCAAGACAGCACACGAAGAGGCCTCTCTACAAGCGAATGATTTGATGAAAGCGAGTGATGAGTTGGCAAATGCAAGTAGTGCGCTGTTGAATTCGAATAACGAATTGGAATCAGCGCGTACGGAAGTGGCCTCTCTCACCGAGTCTCTGTCCGAATCGCAATCGTATGCAAAATCTTTGGAAGCAACATTGAATGCGACTCAAGCGCAGACATCAACGCTCTCCATCGACGTTGCTAGTTTGCAATCAAAGTTAGACACCGCTGTGTCTGCGCGCGAAACATCTCAGGATGAGCTGTTGAAATTAAAGACTGAGTATACTTCGACTGTAGCTGAAATGGAGGCGCGCATTGCCTCTGTTGAATCCGAAAGCCGTGCGCTCGCCGATGACAAGACAAATCTTGAGACAAAACTTGTTGAGCTCGAACGTTCAGCAGAGGCACTCACAATTGAAATGGAGAGTGAAAGATCTCAAAAGGAAACGATTGCCGAACAGCTGGCGGATTTCGAGCAATCCAAGAATGATTTGGATGCTGCGTTAGAACTATTGCAAATGGAAGTGGCAGAGTTGACCGATGCGCTGTCTGAATCTAAGCACACTGTGGAATCGTTGGAATCATCTCTTGAAGCTGCAAAGGATGATGCGTACAAACTTGAAGGCGATACTGAGTTGCTCCGAAACGAAATGCGACACGTTGAAACTGAGTTGGCTACAGTTCAGAGCGAATTGACGGAGAAAATGAACGAAATTGATGCGCTTCAAGGAAAGAAAACTGTAGCGCTTGAGGAGGTTGAATCATTGAAATGCCACGTTGTATCGATTGAGTCTGAGCTTGCGGATGCCAACAAACGTGCCGCTGAGGTGTCGAGTGAGCTTGAGTCTGCGCGCAGCGCGATGTCTGGTCTTGAATCTGACCTCGCGCAGAAGCTGGCGTCGACTGAGTCTGAGCTTGCGAATGCCAACAAACGTGCCGCTGAGGTGTCGAGTGAGCTTGAGTCTGCGCGCAGCGCGATGTCTGGTCTTGAATCTGACCTCGCGCAGAAGCTGGCGTCGACTGAGTCTGAGCTTGCAGATGCAAATAGAAGAGTGATGGCAACAGCAAGTGAGCTCGAGTTCTCTCGGGGCACTAACGCATCTCTGGAATCTGAGATTGCGCAGCTTCGTGTGCAAGTAAACGCGAGCGATTCGAGTGCGAGCGAGTACTCCCAAAAGCTTGCATCAGCTGAGTCTGAGATTGCGCAGCTTCGTGCGCAAGTAAACTCGAGCGATTCGAGTGCGAGCGAGTACTCCCAAAAGCTTGCATCAGCTGAGTCTGAGATTGTGCAGCTTCGTGCGCAAGTAAACTCGAGCGATTCGAGTGCGAGCGAGTACTCCCAAAAGCTTGCATCAGCTGAGTCTGAGATTGTGCAGCTTCGCGCTCAAGCCAGCGCCGGTGATTCCAACGTAAGTAAGTACTCGCAGAGACTGACATTAGCTGAGTCTGAGATTGCCGAAGCGAATGAACGTGCGCAACGCTACAAAGAGCGATTATTGCAGCTTGAGAAAAGTATGGAGAGCAAACTTGCTGCCCTCAACGATTCATTGGTAGATTTTACGGAGCCGTCGGAGGAACTTCTTTCACTCAGAGAGCGTGTCTCGCAACTTGAAGTTGAAAACGCTGCAGCAACAACAATGCTTGCAGAGGTGCAAAATGAGCTCAACTCGTCAAATGCAAACATTATAAATGCTCCGCCGCCTCCATCTTGGGAGTTGGACACTCGTCTCCATGAAATGGAGGTGGCGCTGGCTGAAGCAAATAGAGCGGCCCAACTGTCTCTGGCACAGGTCACGCACACAATGGTTAAGCTACAGCAGCAAGCCTCGGGTGATTTACCCACGCACTCAATTTCTTGCGAGTTCAAAGTTCAAAAAGACGTCGGTGAAAATCAATTCATCGTCTTAGTTGGAACGTGGTGCGACTGGGATGTACAAGGAGGCGAATACATGTCGCGATTGAAGGATGGATCGTGGCAGGCAAGTTTGCCTCTCTTTTCTGACGAAGCGTACGAATACAAGTATTGCATCTGTGAGTTGACCAGTAAAGGTACGCGTGTGCCGATTGAGTGGCAAATCGGGCACAACCACTGTTTTGGGTTTGATTCGACGCTCATCACCACCCAGAAAATGTTACCAAAGGCTCAGATTCGAGACAAGTGGCTAGCAGATCCAGCGCACAATCCTATTATTATCTACGGCCCCAATGGCGAGAAGTATGAAACTGGTAGCACAAAGCTTCTAGCGAACATGTCTCATAACATTGCCGAGCAGGGCATTGAAAATGCGCGTTTGAATATTGAGCAACTGAGTACGATGGTGAATAAGACGCTGTCGATGGTTCGCAGTCACTCTCGCGTGTTGTCAGACAACTTTCACTCTGAAACGAAATAGGTTGCAATTGTATTTATTAGCAAAACAATAAATGTTGAGTTTATGGACTATGTTAACTATGAAATGTTATGAATGCGCCTCTGCGCTCCTTTTTCAGGCGGATTCACTAGCTGAGCTTTTTTGCTTTCCTTAAATTTGCCCGCTGTGTTATCAGCCAGTGCAGTCGTCAATGCTACTTGAACGAGTGACGTGACACCAGGGATCCCCTTCAACGAAAATGTTCCGAGCTGATCGATAACGATATCTGGTAGACCATCACTTTCGTGTGCGAGAACTTTATTGAGTTCTGACTCCACGCACGTGATTTGACCACCTACCGCAACTGACATCACACGCGCAGCGCGGTTCGCACTTTCTCCATAGTAGTCGGCTAAACCTTCACTAGGAATACGAATGCGCTTTAATGGTCCGCTGTGCATACCCATACGGACAGGAACCCCTCGAATATTCGAATCTTTCATGTACTCTGCCAACTCAGAAGGCCACTCTAACTTTTGCAATTCAGCTTGCGATTCCAAAGCAAAGAGGAGGCAACTTTTATAGTCACCAAACACATACATGTTCTCTCCGTTTCGCTCGTATCCTCGACAGTCGTAACCAGCGCAGTGAGGACGCATCAGAACTTGACGTAGCGTCTCAAACACCATGCCTAAAGCATCTTCCATGACCTTGATACCGACAGCTTTCTGCAAATCTGCCAAGCCGACAACATGTGTGTATATCATAGTCACGTCGCCTTCTGGCGCGGAATGGAAAGATGGAGTGAGCCGCTCTAGAGTATCAAGCTTTGCAAATACTTCACATCTACTCTGCAAAGCTTCAGGATAAATCTCTTTCAAACGCTGTGGTTTCGTGAAATCATTCATTTTGTGCAAACCTTGATCAAACATCACATACGGAATCGTTATGTTTGCCGATAATGGCAAAGTCGCTTGAGAGAGAAGAATGCCACCGCCAACGCCAGCATCCGCAACACTAGTAACTTGTTTCATAACTGCGCCTTCATAAACAATTTTGCCTTGATGCTTGATGCATTTATCAACGGTTCCGCAGTGAATACCCATGCGAACACGTAATCCATTGTATCGACCAAACTCTTGCTGCGTACCAGCTGTGACGTTGTGCGACTCTGCCGGCCAAGCAGCCTCCATGAGATCCAACTGAACTTGCAACGCCCAAGAGAGAGCATCGCTCACGGAGTGAAAAGCCACTAAAAATGCGTCACCACGAACGAGAAGCTCGTATCCAAAATAAGTTTTCATGCTTTTCCTCAAGACTTCGTCGTGTAGTTTCATGACGCCGTTCTTCATGATGTCCCCCTTTCCTAATTCGCCCATCTTCTCCCAAAGCTCACTAGAACCTTCGATATCAGTTTCAACTAATACCACAAAACTGGTCGGAGGACCTTTTGACTTGTGGCGATTGTTTACGGATTCAATGATATCTTTACGAAACACAATCAAAGAGCCGAGCATCGCAATAAGCGTTGCCGCCGTGGCTAAACCAGAGCTGATTGGTTTCGCCTGGCATCTTCCATACGGCTTGGCGGTAACGTCACAAACCATGTCTTTATCGCAATCTGAATCGAAATCGCACGTGCCTTGACAGAGTTCTTCGAGCGCATCATCGACACTGGTACTTGCGACGATTCTCGCACCACGCGCAATGGCTTCGGCTTTCATGACACCACTTCCGCTTTCTGGTGACGATAAATAGTAATCTCCAGGCTCATCAAATACTCCTCGTACACCTGCGGCAACTAGGACGGCCTGTAAACCAGTGTTGTTAAACGCTTTGGAAGATAAAATGTCCCACAACGTATTCTTCACCACCATATCAGTCGCTATGCCCATGACGAACACACGCCCAATATTTTCATTCTTCAATATATCTTCCATCGATGATCCGCTTTTATCATCCTTGGCGGAGTACATGCTATACGAATCTCTATCGCTAGCGAGCGAAGTCTTGAGTGTAGTTGTCTGTGGAGGCACTTCTAAGTAAGGATCGAGCTCTGCACCAAAGGTACCCGCGACGCAGTGCGGTGGCCACTGGAAGTAGCGACTTTGTAAATAATCATTCGACGAAATTTCATCGACGCATCGATTAGACGAGTCAAAGACTTCTTGAGGAACACCTGCGCCAGTCACGCATAAACCTTGAGTGCCTCCGCATCCCCACACGCAGTCGAGTGTTTGTTTACCGCCTTTGCCAAATCTACAAAAGCTGCAATGCTCCTTCGGGTGCCAATCCAAAGTCACCATCAATCGACTCTTTGCTGCCGCACCGCGCGCGAGCCATTGATTAGCGACATCAACCACTTGTTCTGCGTTCCCTACCGCCAACGTGCCTCTCTTCAACGTCAATCCATCTTTCGACACGGCAGCCTTTGGTATCGCATACGCCGAGCTCTTGTGTGTGGCTGTCGCCACGTACGACCCATCTGCCGCACGCTCATCCATAAAATCATTCTGCAAGCACACCGCAATGACCGCATCGTTTGGCTGCAACGCAGCGCACTTCCTCGCGCCTTTCCTCGTCGTCGTCAAAGGTTTACCAAGCACACCCGACGCGCCCGTGAGTGCCAGCGCGCACACGCCGTTGGCGACGCCGATCACGCTCATCAGCGCGCACGCCACGAACGCTGCGCGTCGACGCTCGTGCGACACTCGTCGCGTTCGCCTCGCCATGGTCCCGCGAGCGCGCATCGTCGCGCGCGATGTCCACCGCGTGCGCGAAAGTGAGGACGACACCGAGCACGTCAGTTCCGCGCGCGCCGCCGTGAATTTACTTCCGACGAGCGCTCGACGCGACGCGAACTCGAACGCGCACGAGTACTTCGCGGGAAGAGATAATCGCGACGACGACGGCACCGACGCACGCACGCGCGTCTGTGGTACTCTCGCCCGCGCACGGTCGTCGACTCGGGGCGAGCTTATCCTTGTAAGAGAATTATATTCCAGGATCCGCTCTGCAGGATGTCGGCGATGATGAACGCTCGAGGCGTGGTGGCGAATGCACGAATGCGCGAGTATGGGCGGCATTCGTTGTTGAAGACGGCACCGTCGAATGGTGCGAATAGACGGGCGTGTACGACGCGGAGATCGGTGTCCGCGGAGCATGTGGAGGTCGAGGTTGTGCGTGAGCCGGGTGTGCTTTTCGACATGGCAGTCGTCGGTGACAGCGCGAGTTTCGACGCGATATTGGAAAAACATTCGGCGGTACTGCGCGCATATGCGGAGGGTGTGGAAGATGGCGATGTTGTACCAAGCAAAGACGTGCTCGCCGCCGCGGAATGGATCCGACAGGCTCTCGTGGAAAAAATTGAGAACAAAGGCAAGTTGCAGCCAGCACAATCAAAAGTGTTGCTCGGGGACTGTGTGGACTCCTTGTGTATATTAGCCGAAAATGACTGCGCTGAAGCGCTCTGGGCACTTCAAGCGGTGTGTTACAGAAACTCTTCAGCGTGCTGGAAGGTTGGCAGCCAGCACAACATGTTTGCGTATTTTCGACAGTCCTTGGCAGAAGGTGCGCCCGAGTACGTGCAAAACGCAGCGCTTTTCTTGGGTTCAACGCTCGTTGCATTCAATGAAGACCTGCATCGCGTGATGGCCAAGTCGCGTCTTGTGCCAACTATTGCGCTGATGTTGCAAAGTAAATGTTCGGACGAGGCGTGCAAAGTGTCATGGTGTGACGTTCGAGGATTAACGGCGTGCGATCACGCTTTGTGCTTGGTGAGAAATTTAAGTCTCAATGGTGCTCAAATCAAACTGTTGACGTCGAATGGAATAGTTGAAATCTGTGCATCATTTTTGGCGCGCGAAGGATTTGGTCGCGTGAACGCGGCGATGACAATCGCAAACCTTGTTGGTCGGGAGGACAACGACAACACGCTCGGTGATGACGAAACTGTCATGGAGTCAATTGTAGACCTCCTCGGAAGAGCATTAGAAGGCGAGCGTTATATGGGCATGAATTGCACCGTTTGGAAAATCACCCAAGGGATCGCAAACATGGCGACCATGGAGTCTGCAAAGCCACGTCTTGCCAAGGCGGGTGTTATTACCCTTCTTGTTCGCGTACTTCGAGAGAAGCAACACCAATGGGATCGTGCTTCATTTTGGGCCTCAGGAGCTTTATGGAACTTAGCTTTTGACGATGAAGTGAAAGAACAACTCGTTGCTGAGCCAGGACTCATAGAGGCCCTTGAGGAGGCAAGACGTCTCGGAAGTGAAAATACAAAGATGAAGGCTCGTGGCGCGTTGTGGATGATTCAACCGCCGCCTGAAGAGACCAACGATGCCGAAGGAAGCGGTAGCACCGCACTTGGCTTGAGTGCAGAAGACATGCAAAAGCTTGGAGCAATCGAGAATGCCAAGGCCCAAGTTATGCTGTCGTATGAGTGGCATCACCAAGCGCAAGTCATGCAACTCAAGGAGGAGCTCAACGCTCGCGGGTTTAACGTTTGGATGGATGTCGATCGTATGATGGGATCGACTCTCGAAGCTATGGCAGCTGCGATTGAATCATCTGATGCGATTGTCATGTGTGTTTCTCGCAGATATAAAGAGTCCCAAGCGTGTCGCACTGAAGCTGAGTATGCGTACACGAGGAAGAAGTGCTTGATCCCAGTAATGGTTGAAAAGGGCTACAAACCTGACGGCTGGTTAGGTATTCTCGTTGGAAGCAAACTTTATTACAACATGTTCAACACGGACATGATGCAGCAATCTATTCCTGGATTAGTGACCGCTGTAGAAGCTATTCATAATGACTCTGCGGCTCCAAAGTTTTTGCAGAAGGCAAGCGGCGGAAATGCGCCTGATGCGCCTCAAGAAGCCGCAGCCGCACTAGCAGCTCCTGTGCGAAGCGCCACCGATGGCGTTTCTGTACCGAAAGATTCAGATGCCATGGATCGTTGGCTCTCAGCTGTTGGCTTACAGGCATATGTCCACGTCTTTGAACATAACGATATTTATGGCAAGGTTCTGTTGAAGATGCATCAAGAGCTTGGTCAATTAAAAATAGCTGAGCAACACGAACTTCTTCAAAATGTTCTTGGTATGCAATCGTACGGTCACAGATTGCTCTTTTTGACCGAAATTGAAGAACTAGTAGGGCCGCTTGATGGAAAGCTGAGAAAGTTGAAAGACTCCACCGCGCCTCCACTCAGGTCCACCCCTATCGTCCGTGGTCCTCCAAAGAAAGACAAATCTCCTGGATATCGAGCGCATTGATTTGTACCTTGAGTCTGATTATACTTATAGTGATCGTATGTAATTCCCGCAACAGTAATATTGCAAAGTTAACGCGTCGCACTCAAATAGTAGTAAACACCATGCCTCAACGATGGCGCCATTACGAACCTCGTCGCTCGGTGCGACGATAGTGCGGTTTTAAAAGCGGCGTGAAGAAAGGCAACGACTCGCTGATAAACCTTCGATCACGTGTTTGAACGCGCGCGTGATATTGTTGCCGCTGGCGTTCGCCAACATGAGACTTCTCGATCAGGGTGTTACACTGACGAGCGACGTCGAATCGACGATACTACTCGATCAATCGACGACGGCGGGACGGCGAGACGCGACAAAAATGCCAATCAGACCAACTTTTGGCCTTTTCGTTTCATGCGCGGTCGTTATAGGAGTAGTAATGGCTGTGTCAGGGCATTCAAACTCGCCTATGCCAGTTCACAGCTCCGCTGCAGTGTTGGGCGATCGTTCACCTTTAACGGCGCGCGCGGGAACGTTCATGCATTCAAAGTCCTGTGAATGGCGGCTCGATCGAGCAGCGCAAGAAAATATTCGCTGTAACCCGCGTGGGACGGACGTAGTTGTGGTCGATGCTTTGCGGGCAGTGTATGTTGACGTCACGAAAGCTGCGAGCGAGAGCATCAGAGAGAGACTAGAAGAGGCATTCGGGGCGAGTTGGAACGATCCAAAGTATGCAGATCAGTCTGTTTACGACGTCGGTCCGCATGGAAAGATAAAAACGCGTCGGTCGACGACAGCATCTTTACCAGATGAGGTGTTGTCCAACTATACGTTTTTCACGTTCGTGCGCAACCCGATAGAGCGTTTCGCATCTGCATATCGTCAAACGTTCTGCCGCTCAATGTGCCAAGGTTGTGAGGCTGGGAAGACACCAACACGACCACCTACGATCGAGCAAACGATTGATTTGCTGGAGATAATGCGCGAAAAATCGGCGAGTGATGACACATTTTGCCTGTTGAAGGACGGATCGACGAATGAGTGGAATTTTCTCAACAATCCTTGGTTAGATGAGCACTTACAATCTGCGGTGTTCCGCATGAGTGGAGTCACTCGGCACGGAAAGAGAATTCCGATACATTTTATCGGGCGCGTGGAATCGCTCAACGAGGATTGGACGCGTCTTTTGGATCAACTCTCCGTGAGTGCTAAGCATGGCGCACGCGCGCCGCTTGAGCGTATCGATCACATGTGCGACATCGTTGAACGTGAAAACCAACTCAAAGCGCAGATTAAAGCATTCCGTAACTATACAATCGAGGGCAAACGTGCACCGCAAAAGGGGGATTTATACGAGCCAGTACGCGTGGTCTATGACGGTGTTGGCCGAGCGGTGCAAATTCCAGAGCCTTCGACGGATCGAGGTACATACGTGGATCGATTCCACACGCTTTACGAAGATGATTATAGGTGTCTTGGTTACGACGAAAAATAAATAGATTCATAGAATATTAGCTCACACGCTTAGCCATAGCAGTTTTAGTTTCAGATGTGTATTTAGTTGATCGTCTTTGGGTGCGAACGAGAAACTTGCGCCCTCTGTGACGGCACTTCTAATCTCGGAGCGATTCACACGACGCTCTTGCGTCCTGACTATGGTCCATGACCCGTCCACATCGCTCCTCAGCGATGTGGTAACAGTTGGCGACGTCCACGAGCGCACAAGCGCGCGAGCATCGACGATGACCGTTGAAGATGCTTGGGCCGAGCTCTTTGCCGTCGACGCCGCGCTACGCACGGCTCTGTCGGAGCCCGCTCTGGCGGATGCGCACGAGTTATCGAAGAATAGTACATTGAAATTGGCAATTGCGTTGATTGCGCGCGTGGACGGCGAGGAATCCGTCGAGAACACACCACCATGGGGGACACCGACGAAGACCGCGGTGGAACGGTTTGCCGAGGAGTTAGAGGTTGTATTAAGGGAACGTGATCGAGCTGAAATGACAAGAGATCGCGCTCTAGGTCAACGCAAAGATGCACTGCTGGCGTACGAAAGGCAATCTGCTCGCGTTGAGACGAGTGAGAAGGCTTTGAATTTCGCTCAAGCTGAGATAGGACGGTTGACACAAAAGGTTCGCGCGTTGCAGACGTCTAATGGAGGTTTACGAGGAGAGTCAGCGGAACGTTTAGATAGATTAAAACGAGCAGAGAAAGCCGTCACAGAGGCACGCGCGGAGGCTGATGAAGAGCGAATGAGATCGGCGAAATTGCGTAAGGACTTTGAAGTTGAGAGGCAAGTATTTAAGGCGAGGAGTGCCGAAATCACACGCCTAGAAGGTATGCTTCGTGACACCAAATCGGTGGAGAGTGCGACAGACGCCGCTAGACAAGCAAAGCGCATTGCCGAGCTGGAGGACAAAATACTTGCCATGGCGGCGGGATCGGTGTCCCAGCCTCAGCAGACGAATGAACGCGAGCTGGGATTGTTGCTCGTTCAAGAGCTCGCAAAAGAGGAGTTGAAATCGCGTGCGCGCGCGGATGCCGCGGAAAAGCTTGTTCTAGAATTGCGTACGCAACTTGATGGTAAAATTGCGGAAGTTATTAGTCTGCGTCAACACCTCGATAGTCTTGATCGCAGCTCCTCCAGGGGGAGAGATGCAACGCCACGGTCATTTGAGAATCGCAGTCACATGAGCAATTTGGATCGAAACCTTCAGGATAGTTGTGAACGCGCAGAAGAGCTGTGTCGAAGACTATCATCGGTCGTCAGCGCAAGTGAACTTGTGGTAAGCGCGACTATGGGCTCAGGTGGTAGTATCCGTTCACAACCTTTTGGAACCGCAACGCCCATGAGCGGGGAATCAGAGGGGATGATTCGTAATTTGCAAGCTGCATTGGAGGAGCAAGCAGAACGGGTAGCGAACGCAGAAAAACTTGCATCTCGAGCTTCGGGCGAAGCCACAGCATTGCGAGAAGCTATAGCAAATGCTGAACTCATCGCTAGTGCCGCAGCCGCTGTCGCAAGAGACAGAGGTTTGACTGAAGCGTATGTCGCTCGTGGAAATATTGATGTGCGCTCACCTTTAAGCTTTGCATCGACTCCAAGCAATCATGCGCAACCATCGTTTCAAAGTCCACGCACAGTACAATCGAGCAGTAACCAGGAACATTCGTTGCTCGTGGAATTAGAAGAGGCGAAGAACACAGCTCGAAAGGAGCGCACAAAGCGCGAGGCAGCGGAGCAAGCAATAGTTCGATGGAGCCGATTAGAGGAGTGATATTTAAACTTTAGTATGAAATAGAAATAGAATATAATTAGCATTGCAATCGTTCCCATTGAACTTTTCCAAATTTGACAAGCTCTATCACGAGTTCATCGTTTACAAGCTCACCATGACTCTTGTCGGCGATGAACTCCATGGGCGTTTCGGTTATTGCAAAACGATACCGCCGTTCCTCGTGCATGATATCCGCATTAAAGCTCTGCGATCGAAATTGTAATTCCAAAACAATATTCGCATTTTGCAGACAAGTAGGTAGTCTCACGTGCACGATTACTCGATCGTGTCCATCAATGAAATAATAATCGTCGAGCGTATCCGTCACATCGATAGCGCGTGCCCCGCAACCGAAACGTTCGCGCTCTTCTTTTGGTACTTCTGCTACAAAACGCTTTCGTATACTCTTATGCTCTTCCCTCCTGATGCGCACGATGTCTTCTTCGCTATCGGAATCGGACAAATCGCGCGCAAACTTATCCCACGCTGCGTACATAGCAAACGCCACGCCGTAAAGTGAAGCTAATCAGCGGCTGCTCGCAACGGCTGGGGTGGGGTGTCGGAGGCAGTTCAAGCACATGTAATCACCGATCAACTGGATGATAGAGCACACAATAGGCATTCATGCATTAATATGCCAGCACGTCTTCATAGTCGTATGGATTCCCCGACATAGAGTTGATTTCGGTGGTTCCTCGCGCTTTCATATTTTTCAATTTGAGCGGCAACGGCTGCGACGCTCCGACGGTCAACTCAACCTTTGTTTCGTTTGCACCGGGTTGTAACTCTTTTATTGATCCAATGCGCCCGCTGGACAAGACATCGTCGTTCGCTTGGTCCTTGACTTGTCCGAAAACGTCGGCGTTGTACACAACCTCGTTCGATTTGTTGTAAGCCGTAAACTTCAAACGTATGCAGTTCGCCTTGTAGGTTCCTGATCCAGGCACTCCACCCGCTCGACCGCATGACTCTTGCACGACCTGGCTCGCGTCGATTGTGATTTCTACGTTCTTGGCGACCGCAGGCGAGGCGCTTGCGAGCGCGCACGCGAGGGTGGTCGCAGCGATAAGAGACGAAGTTTTACTCGGTTGTCCATCTGACGCCGACGATGCGCACACCGTTGGACGTCGCGCACGCGTCGTAGATGTCGTAGATGGCGTATTTTGTCTCCGAGAAGCGAAAGTCGCGGTGCGCGTGGAGAGCATCATGCGTGTGGAGGTGTGTCGCCTAGAGTTGCTGTATGTGTATGTGTATGTGTGTGTCTTTTGCGTCAAATTTCAAATTTGTCTACTTGTGTACAACGAGGGGTGGGGATTTTTAAGCCGTCGGCGCCGCCTCGGGTGTGGGTTCAGCCGCGGAAGTTTCCGCATCAACGGAAATTTCATCATTGGTGTTTTGTGCGGATTTTAAAGGCGCGACGGCTTCACCAGAGATGGCTTTCACCTTGGCTGTCGCGGTGTTCAACCCGCTCACGACGGTGTTCGTGGCGCTGGAAATGACTGAGTTTTCCATCGCTTTATTTACGACACCCTTGCCTACATCCTTGCCAATACCAACTACCGCACTTGTCGTGGCCGTAATCTTCAAGCTCTTGTCGAGTTCGGTCATTTGAGCCGATGCTTTGGCGTTAAATGACTTGACGCCTTCAGACAAGCCAAACTTTTCATCCGTCTTCTTAATGCTCGCGGACACTTGCAACTTTTGATCCATCGCCTTCAAATTTTCCTTCGCCTTGGCCGTGATCTGATTACGTTCATCAAACTCTTTCACCGCCGAAATTGCTTGTTTACCAGCCAATAAAGTCTTGCCCAAGAAGCCCGCAAACTTGCTTTCAAATGCATTCAACTCGACGCGGTCCTCCAAGTTCACATCCTCCGCCACCGGATACGCACATTCTACAATATTCAGCGGATGATTCAATAACAAGCATCCATTCAACAACACCGCCGCACTCACGGCTTCGCTAGCGTTGAATTCAATGACGGCTTTACGCGTCGCGTTTGCCTTGGGCGCGCTCACGCGCACGCGCGCAATCTCCCCCGCTGTACTGAAAAACTCACGCAAATGCGACTCTTCCGCACTCGACGCCACATTCGTCACCTAAGCATACACGCACAAAGATCATCCGCGTGCGTACCACTCGTCAGTCATCTCGATCGACGCAGCACACACCGCCTATGACGCGATTAATCACCCACCACACGCAACGCCAACACTATCCAGCGCGCGTGCGTGTGTCGTCCTCGTCCTCGTCCTCGTCCTCGTCGTCGTCCTCGTCCTCGTCGTCGTCCTCCTCCTTCGCGCACGTGCACGTACCATGATCGCCGACATCTCGTCCGTCGTCCGTCGCTCGTTCGTCGCTCACACGGCGCGGCGACGAATGCGCGACGAGACGAGATCCGCACCCTCGCGCCATCGCATCCGCGCTCGTGGCGCCCCGAGGCGCTGGGCACGACCACGCCACCAATGTAAATCCTAACACAAAAAATAATAACGCACGAACGACCAGGACCACGCACGCACGGGCC